>Ga0335085_10012489_pt1 | contig 12514 bp, 14 predicted proteins | sample Lox_Sample_45_FD_206712 | JGI IMG/M metagenome (GOLD analysis project Ga0335085, IMG submission 206712) | Soil microbial communities from Loxahatchee National Wildlife Refuge, Florida, United States - Lox_Sample_4.5 | ecosystem: Environmental > Terrestrial > Soil > Wetlands | place: USA...
TCGCCGTCTCGACTGACGACGACGATCCTCTTGGCATCCCGGCTATATGAAAGGAACTGCTTCCACGTTAGCTGGTCGCCGAGTGGATCTTTTAGCTTGCCAGGAGGATTGCCGCGCTCCCGCCGCTCGCGAGCAAGAGTCATCTCTGCGGGAGTCGGCGAAGCAGCTCGGGCGAACAGGTGCCTCAATTCGCTGGTAACCGGGTCGGAACCCTCGACGATGCTAGCCAGGATGGTCGTCAGGCGCTCGTCGATGGAGCGTTGTAGCTTAGAGGCCGCCCTGTTGAACTCCGCGAGGCTATTCGTTAACGAGTCATCGAAAGCCAAGGTGACCTGCGGAGGAAGGTCGATGCAAGCAGTCTTCTCTAGCGCGGCGTTTAGCTGCTCCGTTCCGACCTCAATTCGGTTCCTCGTGACCTCTTCCACGATTTGACGCGATACGAACAGCCCAGGGAGATTCACCAGAGAGGGCAACAACTTCTGACGAGCGTCGCCGCGGTACAGGTCCAGGTAGATATTCGCGTCGGTCAAGTCCCCATCTGTGTGTAAATCGGACTCACGGTGAAGCTCCTCGTTCGCTTCACGCCGCGTTGGCGACGACGCCGGCCTCCTTCGACTTCAGCAGGGACATGTCCAGGTAGCGGCGGTCGGTCCAGATGGCGGTCACGTTGAGCGCGACGGCGGTGACGAGGCGCAGGGCGCTGCCCCGATCAGGGAAGGCGCCCACCGCGTTGGTGCGCCGCTTGATCTCGCCGTGGAGCCGCTCGAGGCCGTTGGTGGAGCGGATGCGGTGCCAGTGCTCCTTCGGGAACGAGTAGAACTTGGTGGCCGCCTCGAAGCCGTCGGCGAGGCACGCCATCGACTCCGGGAGTTGGCGCCCGAGGCCGGCGGCGAGCTCCGTCATCCGCTTGCGGGCCTCCGCCTTGCTCGGCGCCACGAACACTTGCCAGACCGCCTTGGCAAGCCGCGCCCTGAGCCTCTGGGGGGCCTTCCCGACGATGTTCCGCTGGAGGTGGACGCAGCACCGCTGCAGCGGCGCCTCGGGCAGGTGGTGCCGCACGGCCTTGGCCAGGCCGGCGTGGGCGTCGGCGATGACGAGCTGCACCCCCGACAGGCCGCGCTCGTTGAGCTGGGCGAGCAGGTCGCTCCAGGAGCCCTCCGACTCCTCGGCGCCGACGGTGACCGCCAGGAGCTGCCGGTGGCCGTCCCGGCCGACGCCGTAGGCGACCAGCGCCGAGACGTTCTCGACCTCCCGAGCCCAGCGGGCGTCGAGGAAGGTGGCGTCGAGGAAGAGGTACGGGATCGGGTCCGCGATGGGCGCCTTCCGCAGCTCCTCGACCCTGGTTCCCAGGGTCTTCGCCGCCCGGCTCACTGTCGACTTGCTCACGTGCTCGCCCATGAGCGCCTCGGTGATGTGGCCGATGTCGCGGGTCGAGGCGCCGTGGACGTAGGCGCTGACCATCGCGTCGTCGATCTCCGCCGAGCGCCGCTTGTACCGGCCGATGACCGCACCGCCGGCCGAACCGCCCTCGCGAGCGCGCGGAACCTCGAGGTCGATGGCACCCATCGTGGTGATGAGCCGGCGCAGGTACGTACCGTTGCGGCTGTCGACGCGCTGGGCCTGGCGTTCCCACTTCTTGGCCCCGACCATCTCTCGGAGTTCGTCCTCGAGCGCCACTTCCAGCGCCACCCGCACCGCGCCCCTGAACAGGGTTCGCAGATCGGCGCGGAAGTTCTCTTGCGTGGGCAGCTCAAGCTCGGCAACCTCGTTCACGGGAAGGCTCCTCGACCTCGCCGGCAAGCGAGGCCTGTTCACTTTGGGTTTCGAGGAGCTTCCCTTCTCTCTTCAGCCTCCGCGACTTTCCGATTCACACAATTCTAGGGACACGAACTCTCGACCTGACCCGAACAAGGGGACTGCCCGCGACAAGGTGTTACCGTACCTGCGTCGTGGCTTGGCGCAACCTGGATGGCACGGCGCCTCCGCGCTCACCGCAGGAGGAATGGAGCATGGCAGCGGCGATCGATGAGCTAATACGAATCAGCGGCGATCCGCTCGCAGGGCAGCTCATCGAGCTGCCTAGGCAACAACTCGAGGGCGGGGGCGCCCGCGCAGAACTCGACCAACTCCTGAGAGCCAAGAACGGCTTCCTTGCGTTCGAGTCCGCGCTCCTCGTCCTGCCCTCGCGAACGGTTCACGGCGTTCCTGGCCTGACGGAGTGGAACGCACCGCATGGCTGGCGACGCCACTACGACAGCGTGCCGAATGACCTCGTCTTCTTCGCGCTGGACCTCTTCTGCGGGCAGTTCGGGGTGAGCTCCGACGGCGTGCTGCGTCTCGATCTGGAGTCGGGGAAGACCGAGCTCGTTGCCGCCGATCTGCAGCAATGGGGCGCGCGCATTCTGGCGAACTACGACTTCGAGACCGGCTGGTCGCTTGCCCACGATTGGCAGGTTCGGTTCGGTGCGCTGCCTATCGGGAGCCGCCTGCTTGGCCGCAAGCCATTCGTGCTGGGCGGTGCGTACGAGGTCGAGAATCTCGTGCCTCTGCCGCTCGCCGAGGCGGCCGAGAAGCTCGGAGGCCTGTACCGTCAGATCAGAGACGTGCCGGACGGGATGCAGATCACAGTGAAGAACTGGTTGTGAGCTCTCGGCTTCTGGCGCTGGACGACCGACGACAGCTGCCCAGGTGGTGGCGCATCCCCGTCATCGCCTCGAGACTACCGCACGGTGGGCCGTCGGTCAGGCCACGGTCGACCAGGCGGGGTGGAGCGAGGACTTACGCTTGACCCTGCCCCCGACCGCTTGCACAGCCCTCACCCGGGCAGTAGCATATACGTTACGATCTGGAGGCATCGCATGCCCGGCCCAAAGACAGGCTTCGACAAGTTCCTGGACGAGAAACTGAGAGATCCGGCGTTCCGCGCGGGGTACGACAAGGCGCGCGCGGAGATCACCGCAACAGACGCCGTCATCCGCGCCCTCGAGAGCGCCCGCGCGAGAAGCGGCTTCAGCAAGGCCGAGCTCTCCCGCCGCATGGGCGTCAAGCCGGAGATCATCCGCCGGCTGCTCACGGACGAAGGTGGGAACCCAACCGTCGCGACGGTCCTGAGGGTCGCGACCACGCTCGGCTACCATCTCGAGTTGGTCCCGAACAACCGTCGCCGCGCGGCGCGGCCGCGCGAGGCGGCGCGCCAGGTCGCTGCGCCTACCGCAGCACGCTCCGGGGAAAGCGCGACTGGTACTCCTCGCCGAGCTGGCGCACGCGCTCGTAGTCGCGCTCGCTGAAGGTCGTCTGGAACGCCTTCTCCATCCCGGTAATCACCACGATGCTCGGGCCGCCGAGCCCGAGGTGCTCGCCATCGTGCTCAAGGACGCAGAACAGGCGGTAGTGAATCCGGTTCGGCCCGTCGACGCGGACCTCGTAGTAACCGCCCATCTTCCCGTGCATGGCCTCCCAGTACCCGCCCCCGGCGAACGCGTGGGGTGGCGCTTCCGCGACCGCCTTGAGGATTGCCGCCATGCGCGGGGCGACCGGACACCGCTCGAGGAAGTCGCGGGCCGGGACGGCCCGCGAGGGATCATCCGCGGCGTGGCGCTGGAAAAAGTGAATGCGCCACGCCGCGCGCGACTCCTCTTTCGCCGCCCGAGGCGTCTTGCGCCGTTTCGCCACGGGTGCACGGTATCATCGACGTGCGACGGGCATGCCGGCGACGGTTGGAGATCGTTGGAGACGGTTGCGGCCTCGCCGAGGGGCACCGTGGACGAACTTCCCGCGTTCCGCTTCGCCGCCGGAGCCGCTCGGTGGTCTTCGGGGGCTTGGTCTCCGTGTGGAGGCGAGCCGCAGTTCTCCAAGCTCCGAAATCTGCAATAGTCCAGGGGTGCGGCTCGTCCTCAAGGCGCTCCAGGCGCTCGCGGTCGTTCTCGGCATCGTCAGCGTTTACTTCGCGCTGGGCGTGGTGGCGCACCGCTGGTCGCTCTGGGACCTCTCCCTGGTCGCGCTCGTCGTCCTTCCGGTCTCGCTCTGGCGCGTGGGCTTGATCCGGTTTCGTGGACACCGAACGAAGGGCGGATACGGTGTCCGACATGGAGACGGGGAAGCGGCACAAGCGGCCTCGTAGGAGCTTCACCGACGAGTTCAAGGCCGAGGTGGTCAAGAAGGTCCTCTCGAGCGGGAAGACCGCCGGCCAGGTGGCCCGCGAGCTCGACCTGACCGAGACGGCGGTCCGGCACTGGGTGAAGCAGTCGCAGGTGGACCGGGGCAAGGGCCCGCCGGGCGCGCTCACCACCGCGGAGAAGGAGGAGCTGGCGGCGCTCCGCAAAGAGGTCCGGGAACTCCGCGAGGACCGGGAGATCCTAAAAAAAGCCGCGGCCTTCTTCGCGAAGCACCAGAAGTGAAGTTCGCGTTCATCGACGCGGAGAAGGCCTTCCACCGGATCACGAAGTTGTGCAGCGTGCTCGAGGTCTCTCGTGCCGGGTTCTATGCCTGGTGCGGGAGGCCGCCGTCGCCCCGCGCCGTCGAGGACGCGAAGCTCGCGATCCTCGTCCGCGAGGCGCACGAGCGGAGCCGCCGCACCTACGGCAGCCCCCGCGTCCACGTCGAGCTGGCGGAGACGCACCAGGTCTTCGTCAGCCGGAAGCGGGTCATCCGCCTGATGCAGCAGGAGGGGCTGAAAGCGCGCGTTCGCAAGCGCTTCAAGTGCACGACGATGAGCGACCACGACCAGCCGGTCGCGGCGAACCTCCTCGACCGCGACTTCGAGGCGGCGAGGCCGAACCAGAAGTGGGTCGGCGACACGACCGAGCTCGTCACCGGCAACGGCAAGCTCTTCCTCGCCGTCATCCTCGACCTGTTCTCGAAGTTCGTCGTGGGCTGGTCGCTGTCGCCGGTGAACGACCGGCACCTCACCATTGCGGCGCTGAAGCGCGCGGTGCTGCAGCGGTGCCCCGGAGCGGACCTGGTCCACCACTCGGACCAGGGCAGCACCTACGCCAGCGAGGACTACCAGGACGTGCTCGCGGCCCACGGCATCACCTGCAGCATGAGCCGGCGGGGCGAGGTCCTCGACAACGCGGCGATGGAGAGCTGGAACTCGACCTTCAAGTTCGAGTGCGGCGAGCGGTTCGAGACGAACGAGATCGCGGAGGCGAAGACCTTCGACTACATCGAGGTGTTCTACAATCGGCAGCGTCGTCACTCGGCCATCGGCTACGTAAGCCCGGCCGAGTTCGAGAGGCAGTTCACGGAGAGGCAGGCAGCGTAGTCAAACTGTCCACCGAACCGGATCAAGCCCACTGAGGTGTAGTCCACGTCCGTGTCGAGCACGTCGTGCCCGGGCGTTCCGTCCATCCGGGCCCACGCCCCGCCGTCCCAGCGCGCGAACCGCAGCTCCTTCGTCCGGTAGTGCACCCACGCGACGTGGGGGTTCCCCACAGAGTCGAGGACCAGCTCTAGGCTCGCGGTGGTCGTGAATGGGTCCCCGAAGAGCGCCGAGTCGATCTCCCGGATCGTCCAAATGGTCGCGCCGACGGCACGGGTCGCGTACATGACCTTCCCGCGCGCGCCGCCCGCGGGCACGGTGGCGTCCACCCAAACGAGGTGCACCCGCCGCGGCCCCGTTCCCGGTTCCGCAGGCCCGGTTCGCGGGACCGAGCCAGCGCACCCGGTGGCGCCGAGCGCGGCGAGAAGAAGCGTCACTCCGAGGCGGCGTCGCAGGTCCATCGATCGGTACCCTACCGCGCGGGCGCGCGAACGAAAGTCCACCGGAGTATAGGCGACGGGCGGTGGCGAGGGGTTGCGCGGCTCTGGCTGGCTACGTGGTGCGGTGCAGCGGCGCGGCGGGACCGTGAGTGTCACCCCAATGCACGGCCCCGACTACCGTGACGTGGGTAACCGCCCCGGCCGCGATCGGTTGGGTCAGCTTACGCCGCGCTCAGTTCGCGGGGCCGAGCTCGATTTGAAGGGCGGCGAGCTCTCGCCCACGACTTGTGGGCATCATGGGCCTTCGATGGGCTCTCCTGGGCCATCGCGAGCGCCCATGATGTCCCGGATGTAGGGTAGCCGCATGAAGCTGGTGGCCAGCGTGCGCGTCGCGACACGTCCCGACGAGGCCGCCCGCGCGCTGGCCGACGCCGCGGGGCTCGCGCTGGCAGAAGCCCGCATGCGCCTGGCCCCCGAGCCGCCCGCGCTCCTCGCTCGACTCGACCCGTCCAAGGCCGACCTGCTCGTCGCCGCGCTGCGCACCGCCGGCCTGACGGCGCTCGCCGTCGACGCCCCTTGCCCGACCGACAAGGACCGCACGGTCGCCCACGCGTTCGCGCTCGACGAGTCGGGCGTCACGTTCACGCCACGCTTCGGGGACTCGGCGGCGTTCGAGTGGAAGGACGTGACGGCCATCCTGCGCGGGGTCCGCGCCTCGCGCTCCGAGGTCCAGCGCACCGAGAAGACGAAGAGCTTCTCGGTCGGCACCGCCGTCGTGACGGGCGGGCTCAAGATGACCCGCACCTCCACCAAGACCGTGCGCTCGTCGGAGGAGGAGATCGAGCAGGTGATCCTCGTCTATCCGGGCGCTGGGCGTGCCGCGGTCCTCGCCGAGAGCCAGCTCGACTTCTCGTGCCTGGGAGCGGGCATGCAGCCCTCGAGCACCGGGAACATGGTCGAGCTCGCGAGGCGCCTGCGCGAGAAGGCCAGGAGCGCGTTCTACGACGAGCGACTCCTCCGCCTCGGCCGTCGCGCTCTGCCGTTCGTGACTGCCGAATCGCGCTCCTTGACACCCACGGCGACGACGAGCCGCACCGACACGAGCGGCGCGCTCGACACCCTCGCCGAGGTGATGCGACGGGCACTGCACGAGGGGCTGCTCCCGTGAAGGCGGGGAGGCACGCCCCAACATGTGGGCGCTACTTCGCGTCCTTCTCCACACGCCGTGCCCACAGGTCCCAGGCACGGTCGATGGTCGGATTGATCGATGCCTCCGCCCTGGCGGCCTCCTCCGGGGCGAGGTACTTGGGCGATGGGCCGAGGCCCAGCGCCTGCGCCTGGAGGCGTGCGTTCGCCTCCGTGTAGATCGCCCGGTACACCACGAGGTGCAGGTCGGGGGCGACGACCACATCGCCGTGTCCTCTCATCAGGGCGACGGGCCTGTCGCCCAGGGTCTTGGCGAGCGCCTTCCCCGCCGCCGGGCTGCTGACCAGCATGTCGGTCATCCCCAGGGCGTCGCGGATGTCGAAGACGGGCACGCCCGCGCCGAGGAAGCCCGCCATGTGGTACACGGGCCTGAGCGTCGTCTGGCTGATCCCGAACGGAATCACGGACGGCGAATGGCTGTGCACCACCGCGTTGACGTCCGGGCGGACCCGGTAGATCTCGCCGTGGATGAAGCGTTCCAGGTACAGCTTCCGGCCGCGGGCGTCGATGCCGTTGCCGTCCTCGTCGTGCTCGACGATGTCGGCAGCCGTGACGAGGGCAGGCGCCATGGACCGGGCGACGAAGAAGTGTCTGGGATTGGCCGGATTTCGGACGCTCACGTGGCCGTAGCCGTCGAGAACCCCCTGGTCCGCGAGGATGTGGTTGGCGAGTACGAGCGCGTCGATGGCCTTCTTCACCTCGGGCGAAATCGGGTCCGAGGCCCTGGCGGGCACCGCGGCGGCTCCGAGCAGGACCGGCATTGCGATGGCGATGAGGTGCCCCTTCAACGGTCTCATTGTGCCTCGGTGGCTGTGGACTCGTTGCGGGTGTCCGGTCAGCGAATCCCCGCGACCAAGAACCCGTGGTCGACGGTGTCGGTCTTGCTGATCTGATAGTGCCCGGCGATCGTCCCCGTCTCGCTGATGCAGTCTGCACTCGTGGTCAGGGTCGCACCGGGATAGTTGATGGTGACCGTCGTCCCGTCCGCTCTCCGCAAGAATCCGTGGTGCGGAGTGCCATGGCTCCCATACTGCGCAGCGCGTCGTCCATGTAGAGCCACGCCCCGCTTGCTCCGGCGGGAAGGTCGAATCTCGTGTAGGTACCACCGGCGCTCCGGATGAACCCATGCGTCACGCCTGACGGGTCGGCAGACAACCCGGCAATGTCGCCGGAGCCGTCGATGTCTCCTGGACTCGTCGTCGCGGCACCAGGCGCATCCAGGTGGGTGATGGAACCATTCGCGGCTCGCAAGAAGCCGCGCTGGCCATGCTGGCGATGATCCAGTCGGGGAAGCTGACACCCGGAGGGCTCGTCGGCCGCACCATCAGCCTGGAGGAGTCCATGGAGGCGTTGACCTCCATGGACCGCTTCGAGGGCGCGGGCGCCACCGTCGTGACCGAGTTCTGACCGCCGGGGGGCGCCGCCGCGACGACGCGAGGGACGTGGGCGCCCGGCTCAGGTCACTCGCTCCGCGGCGCGGGAGTGGTGGTCGCCTTCTTAGGGGCATTGCCGGTCTTGGCCGCTGCGACCCCTTCCTTCCACTCCTCCTGGGAGAGCTTCCCGTCCCCGTTGGTATCCCAGCGGTCGAAGAGCTTGCCCATGGCCGTCACGAACTCCTCCCTCGACACCGCACCGTCCTTGTCCGTGTCGATCATCTTGAAGACCTTGAGCGGGGGCATCTTCTGCATCTGCTGGAACGAGCGAATCTCGTCGGTGCTGGTCGGGGCCTCCGCGAAGGCCGAGCCGGTGAGGCCGGCCGAGATGACGACGACAGCAACTCTCAGTTTCGTCCAGTTCGTGCTCGTCATGGCGTGTTTCCTCCGAATCGTGCCTTCACCTGGTACATCAGGCTCCGCGGGGGTAGTGCCTTCCTCTCGGGGTGATACCCTGGAGGTACGCCGCCGCTTCACTGAAGGTCCACGCTTCAGCGGCTCGACGGCGGCAGCTGCCGCAGCTCGCGCGCGCTCGCCTGCCCTCGCGCGGTGCGCGCACGCGCGTGCGCGGCCTGTGCCTCGGCGTGCCGCCCGGTCCGATCGCAGAACCGGGCGAGGTCCTCCCATCCCTGCGCGCGTTCCGGCCGCGCCGCCGCGAGCGCGCGGTACTCGGCGTCGGCCTCGCGAATCCGGCCGGCGGCCTCGTAGAGCGCGGCGAGGCGGCCGCGCGCGACCGCGTCCCCGGGGCGCGCCTTGCGCACGCGCTCGAGCTCGCGAATGGCCTCGTCCCTCCGGCCGAGACGGTCGAGCGCGAGCGCCCGGTGGAGCCGCACGTCGGGATCGTCCCCCGCCTCCAGCGCGTTCGCGTACGCCGCCGCGGCGCCCGCTTCGTCACCGCGGAGCTCCGCCAGCCACGCTGACAGTATCTGACCGTGCGTGCCCGGCGCGCGCACGCCCGCGAGGAGCGCCGTCGCCTCGTCGAGGTCGCTCCCGTCCGAGAGGAGGAGGTCCGCGCACTCCAGCCGCGCGGCGTCGTAGGCCGGCGCCGTCGCGAGGGCGAGCTCGAGCTGCGCCCGAGCGCCCGCGATGTCGCCCTCGGCCCGCAGCCTCAGGGCCCGTGCCAAGCGCTCGCTGGGCGCCGGCGGCAGCCAGGCGGGCTCCGTTCCTGGCGATGCGGGCGCGGGGGGCCCTTCGGCGAGCGCGCCGGACATGGCGCAGGCGGCGAGCCCGGCAACGAGCGACCGCCACGCGAAGGCGAGGGTTCGAGACCTCATCGAGCCCATGATACGCCGTCCCGCACGGCCGCGATTTCCGCGGGCCCGAACGGGTCGGGGCAGTGGCTGCTGCCGCAAGACGCTCGATGTGCGCTCCGTCTGCGGCCCCACCAGGGGCCGCGCTCGCGCCTGAAAGAGTCGGGCCGGTGCGACCATCCGTGTATGATCCGACGATGCCCGAGCCCACGGTCGGCCAGGCGACCCGGCTCGCCCTCGCGATCGCGCCGCACGCCGCCGCGCATCCGGGCGAGTCCGGGATCCACGCCCTCCCCGGCCCGGGCGATGCCTTCGCGGCCCGGGCCACGCTCGCCGCCGCCGCCGACCGGACGCTCGACGTCCAGTACTACATCTGGCACGGCGACGAGACCGGGACGCTGCTCCTCGAGGCGCTCTGGCGGGCCGCGGAGCGCGGGGTGCGCGTGCGCCTGCTCCTCGACGACAGCGGGACCACCGGGCTCGACGCGACCCTGGCGGCGCTCGACGCCCATCCCCGCATCGAGGTGCGCCTCTACAACCCGCTGTTCCACCGCGGGTTCCGGCCGCTCAACTACCTCACGGCCTTCCGGCGCGTGAACCGGCGCATGCACAACAAGTCGCTCACCGCGGACGGCCTGGTGGCCATCGTCGGCGGGCGCAACGTCGGCAACGAGTACTTCGCCGCGGGCAGCGGCACGGTGTTCGCGGACCTGGACCTGATCGCGACGGGGGCGGTGGTCGGCGACGTGTCGGGGGCGTTCGACCGGTACTGGAACAGCCCGTCGGCCTACCCGGCGGCCCGGCTCCTGAGGCCCGCGCCGCCGGACGCGGCCGCGTCGCTCGAGGCCCGGTTCCGGCAGGTGCGCGCCGCCCCGGGCGCCGGGGGGTACCTCGCAGCGGTGCGGGAGTCGGCGACCGTGCGCGACCTGCTCGCGGGGCAGCTCCCCCTCGAGTGGACGACGGCGCTCCTCCTCTGCGACGACCCGGCGAAGACCCTCGACACCACCGGGCGGAAGGACGTCCTCCTCCTCACCGCGATGCTCCAGGCCGTCGGGCACCCCGAGGCCTCGTTCGACCTCGTCTCCCCGTATCTGGTGCCGGGCGAGAAGGGCACCGCCACGATCACCAGCCTCGCCAGGAGTGGCGTCAAGGTCCGGATCCTCACCAACTCGCTCGCGGCGACGGACGTCAGCGTCGTGCACGCAGGCTACTCGAAGCGCCGCCGCGACCTCCTCGACGGCGGCGCTCGCCTCTTCGAGCTCGAGCCCTCGGCCGCCCAGGCGAAGATCGCGAAGCGGTACTGGCTCTCCGGCAGCTCGCACGCGAGCCTTCACGCCAAGACCTTCGCGGTGGACCGGGCCCGCATCTTCGTCGGGTCCTTCAACTTCGACGAGCGCTCGGCGTTCCTGAACACGGAGATGGGGCTCCTCGTGGACAGCCGCACCCTGGCAGGGCGGCTCTCGACGATCTTCGACGGCGGGTTCCCCGGGGCCGCCTACGAGGTCCGCCGGGCTCCGGGGGGGAGCCTGGAGTGGCTCGATCGCGATCCCCCCGGCGAGCGGCGGCTCACGGTCGAGCCGGGGACCGGCTTCCTCGAGCGAGCCTGGGTGCGGTTCCTCTCGATCCTCCCGATCGACTGGATGCTGTGAGAATCCGCCCGACCGCGAAAGGCCCGCGGCCGCCGCTCCCTTCACCCCTCCGGAGTCACCCCGGCGGCTTGCATCCACCTCGGGTCAACACGAGCTGGGGCCGCGCGCCTACCGCACGAGCATGAGCGACAGCGCCGCCAGCCCCGCTGCGCCGAGGGCGGTCCCGTCCACGCCGAGCACGAGGACGAGGAGGCCGACGGCGAGCAGCGACCCGGCGCAGCCGCCGACGAGGTCCGCCGCGTAGAGCGCTCCCGCGTCGGCCTCGCCCGCGCCGCCCCGGCTCGCCGCCGCGAAGACGGCGGCGACCATCGCGCCGGTCGCGAGGAGGAAGGCCGAGGAGGTCGCGAGCCCGATCACCTGTCCGGACCGGATCGAGGCGGCGAGCCCCGCCGCGAGCAGGAACAGGCCCATCACCGGGATCGCGCTCCAGCCGGGCCCGACCGGCCCGGCGCGCCCGCGCGCCCGATCGAAGGCGGCGGCGCCGGCCACCAGCCCGGCCATGAAGCTGGTGAGGAGCAGGCCGATGTCCCGGTACAGCGCGCCCGCCTCCGCCTGGTAGCGGAGGAGCACGACCGCCTCGAGCATCATTCCGGCCATCGAGGCGGTGCCGACGAGCGCCGCCCGGTGGCCGCGCCGTAGCGCGGCGGCCGCCAGGACGAGCGCCGCGATCCCGCCGAGCGCCCAGGCCACGGCAGGCCGTCCGGGCAGCCGCGCCTCCTGCGCGCCTCCGGCGACGCGCCCGAGCCAGAGCAGCGCCGTCTGCTCGTAGCAGACCGGGCGCGCGTCGGTGTTGGCGGAGGCGCCCGACCCGGCGAGCAGCCCCTCGATGGCCGCCGCGCGATCGTTGGTCAGCTGGTAGCGCAGGTACTCGGGCGTGACCTCCCGGGTGGCGACGCCCCTCTCGCGAAGCCGGTCGCCCAGCCGGGCCGGGTCGCGCTCGAGCGGCGACGCCGACGCGAGCATGACGTCGCTCGAGCCCGGGAGGACGAGGACCTCCGGAAACACGGCGCGGAGCGCGGCATGGACGGCGCCGTTGCGCATTAGCTGCCCCGGCGTCCAGAAGTTCTCGGACGAGCCGAGGCGGATCGCCATGACCCCGCCGGGCGCGAGGCGCGCCGCGCAGCGCCGGAAGAAGTCCGTCGTGTAGAACCGGTTGGTCTGGCCCGACGAGGGCTCCGGCGCGCCGACGAGGACGAGGTCGAAGCGCTCCACGCCGGAGAGCAGGAACGCCCGGGGATCCTCGAAGCGCAGCTCGACCTCGGACGCCGCGAGCGCC
>Ga0335085_10012493_pt1 | contig 12512 bp, 8 predicted proteins | sample Lox_Sample_45_FD_206712 | JGI IMG/M metagenome (GOLD analysis project Ga0335085, IMG submission 206712) | Soil microbial communities from Loxahatchee National Wildlife Refuge, Florida, United States - Lox_Sample_4.5 | ecosystem: Environmental > Terrestrial > Soil > Wetlands | place: USA: Florida...
CGGCCTTCCGGCTCCTCGGCCACGTCGGGCACCGCCACGTAGTCGTGCTCGTAGACCGAGGAGAGCAGCTCGCCGATCGTCTTCTTGATGCTCTCGGGGGTGATGCTGTTCTCCCGGCTGTGGTCCGCCAGGCGGGCCCGGCGGCGGTTCGTCTCGGAGATCGCCGCCTTCATGGAGTCGGTCTCCTGGTCGGCGTACAGGAGGGCCATGCCCTCCACGCTGCGGGCGGCGCGGCCGATCGTCTGGATGAGCGAGCCGGAGGAGCGGAGGAAGCCTTCCTTGTCCGCGTCGAGGATCGCCACCAGGGGGACCTCGGGCAGGTCGAGCCCTCTCAGTCATCGCCGGATCGCGCACCCTGCCCCCCACGACTTCCGCCCGGTGGCGCCGCGCGGGCCTCGGGCGGGACGGCCAGCTCTCAGCCCGCTACCGTGAACTCCTCGGTGCGGGTGACCTGCTCGTGGGTGGCGTCGTCCTCGATCGTGAGGACGAGCGAGTACGCCCCCGGCGCGGCCCCTTCGAGGGAGAGGCCGAGCGTGCGCGTGAGCCGGCCGTCGGCCGTGGGCCGGATGGGCGTGGGCGGAGCCTCGCGGACGAGGTCGTCCCCCCGGTAGAGCGCCCAGGACGCCGTCACGCGGGGCGCCGTGGGCGACGCGGCGCCGTAGACGCTGTACTGGCAGTACAGGATCCGGCCCGACGGGAACGTGCGGGAGAGGGCGAGCCGCGGCTTGCGGGTACCGCCGGACTCCTCGAGCTCACCCGCGAGGATCGGCGTCGAGAGTCGGAGGCGTTTCGGGACGGGAACCTCGAACGTGTGGAGGACCGTGCCGAGGCGCCCGCTCGCTCTGTCCTCGACGAGGACCCGTACCTGCCACACGCCGGCGGGCAGACCCCACTGCCGGGCCAGGAGCGCGGGCGCGCCGAGGCGGTTGTCGACCGTCGTCTCGAACCGGTCCTGCACGGCGGGGCCGCCCTCGGCGCGCCGTGCCTCGGTCGCGACCTTGAAGGCGTGCCGGCCGGGTCCCCCCGGCGGCATCGACACCTCGGCCGCGAGCAGGGTCGTCACCTCGCCCCGCTCGTTGGCCTCGAAGGTGAGCGTGGCCGCGCGCAGGGACAGGTCGGTGGTGTCGGACACGGCGTGCATCGCAGCGAGAGCGGGTGCTTCGCTCGACCCCGCGTTGCGCTCCGTCTCCGGCGGTGCCACGAAGTAGCGGCTGCGCGCGCGCACGGTGAGGCCGTCGCGCCTCACCTTCACCCGCACCTTGCGCTCGCCGGTGACGGGCCGGTCGGGCGAGTACCCGACGAGGTAGTAGGCCTCCGACTCCGCGGCGACCCTGCGCATGAAGACGGCCGGATCGTTGCTCGCGAACGAGTGCCCGCCGGTGGCGTCGGCGAGGTCGCCCGAGCCGGCGGCGTTCAGCTCGCGCATCGTGCCCGGGTTCAGCCCCGGCGCGTCCTCGAACTCCGCGCTGTAGCCGCTCTGCAGACCTCGCGGGTCCACGAAGTGGATGGCCACGTTCGCGCGGCGGGCCGCGTCGATCAGCTCCTTGTACCCCGACATCTGCGGGAGGAGCACGAAGCCCTCCGAGATGAGGACCACGGACTTGTGCCCCCGCAGCGGGACGAGGGAGTCGAGGGCTTGGCGCAGGCCGCCGAGGGTGACGGCGACCCGGGCCCTCGCGAAGGTGGCGATCTCCTTGGCGAGCAGCTCGGTGTTGTCCTGACCCATCCCGCCGCCCACTCCCTGCGACGCGAGGGGCGGGTCTCCGGGCGATCCTCCGCTGGCTGCACCTCCTCCGCCGGTCCCCCCTCCTCCGCTCACTCCGGGCTGGAAGGAGTTGCGCCGGACCCGCGCCGCGGCGGCGTCGCCCGTCCCGCCCAGCCGGCACGCAGGGTTGTCCTTGTTCTCCTCGAGGCACAGGGCTTCCCAGTCCGACATCCCCTGCTGGAGAGGATCGCGGACGTACTCCCCCTTGAGGCCCGCGATGACGGTCCGAAGCTTCTGGTACTCCCAGGCGTTGCGGGCCGTCCACCACAGGTTCTGCTCCGGGGCCATGACCGTGACCCAGTCGCCGTCCCGGACGTCTGTGCCGACGAAGCGGAGGAGAGCGGTGCGCACGGTCTCCGCCACGGGTGCCGTCACGTAGACGTCGTTGAAGAACAGGAAGAAGCAGCGTCCTTCCTGCGGGTCGCGGGGGCGATTGACGCTCGTCCGCGGGGCCTCGGGCGTCGTGGCGGGCGGCGCCGAGCCGCGCACCACGATGGGCTCGAAGCTGGTGACCGCCTGCGGCCGCCCGCCCTCCTCGACGTCGAAGTCCGCGGCGGTGAGGCCGGTGACGGGCTTCCCGTCCCGGCCGAGGACGATCACGTCGAGCCGCACCACCTCGACCATCGTGCCGAACACCGGCGGCGGCGTCTGCGGGGCGGGCCCGGCGGCGCGCACGGCGAGGGGGACCACGAGAGCGACGGCGAGCGCGGTGAGCCGCGAGGCGGCCATGAACACCCCCCTCTCCCTAACGGAGCTCGAAATCGATCGATCGCGCCGCGTGTCCCTTCGATCCCGAGGCGGCGAGGTCACGCACGACGACCTCGACGACGTAGCTCCCCGGCTCCAGGCTGGCCGGCAGCTGCAGGCGGCCGCCGAACGGGATGGGCTCGCCGGCCCCGGAGGCGGTGGTCTCGAGAGGCGTCTCCGTGCTGGCGAAGACGAAGCGCCCGTCGTGGAGGAGGCGCGTCGTCGTGGCGAGCCGTGGGGAGGCGGTCGGCCCGTCGACGCGGGCGCCGAAGACGCGCAGGGCGTAGCGGAGCGAGGAGCCCCTGGAAACGATCCGCACGGCCGGCGTGACCTGGGGCAGGAGGCCCGCCGCCCCGGCATCCGCGGTGTCGGGCCTCTCGGACCCGACCGCCAGCCCCGACAGCGCCAGGCGGCCCGGCCGGAAGTCGGGAACGTCGGCGTACGTGGATGCCGATCCCGTGTTCCCGCTGCCGGCGTCGCGGACGGCAGCGCGGACGTGGTACGCGCCGTCGCGCCGGACGGGCAGGGTCAGCGCGTAAACGAAACCTTCGCGTCGGGCGCGAGCCTCATCGCCAGCCGGGACGGGGATCATGAACCTCGTGGCCGTCTGCCCCACGATCTCCCCGGCACCGTTGGCGGCCACGACGAGCGCTTCGAGTGTCGCGTCTGTCCCGCCGCCCTCCCGGCCGGCCAGCGTCACCGGAGCCCCATCGACGTGCAGCAGGACGCGCACGAAGGGTCGCCGCGCGTCGTCGGCGTCCGGGAGTGCGGTCACGCGCAGACCCATCTGGCCGGGAGCGAGGGGCGCTTCGAGGGCGTGCAACAGCGCGTCCACCGCCGGGGGCTTCGACACCTCGCGGTCGGCGACGCCGTAATAGCCGGCGCGGGAGCGGACCCGCAGGCCGGGACGCTTCACCCGGATGCTGACGCGGTGGTAGCGCGGGCCGTGGCGCCCGGTCTCGAAGGACGCGGCCTCCGGCTCGTAGCCGAGCAGGTAGTACCCGCGCTGATCCTCGATCACGCGCCCGACGCTTGCGACCATGTCGTTCGTCGGGAGGAACAGGCCGCCCGTGTGGCGTGCCAGGTCGTGAAGCGGCTCCTGGCTGAGCATCGCCTCCATGCCTCCCGTGCTGTCGTCGAGGTCGGGGTTGCCACCGACGCCGGCACCAGCGCCGGCGGCGACGACTCCCCGCGGGTCGATCGCGTAGATGACTGTGGATGCGCGGTTCGCCAGCTCGGTCAGGGGCCACAGCTCGAGCCTCTGAGAGGGAATCTCGCCCGGGGTCGAGGCCTCGAACCGGAGGCCCTCGGCGAAGAGGACGAGCGCCTTCCGCCCGGGCACGCGCAACAACGCCTGCAGGGTGTAACGGAGCCCGCCGAGCGTTGCTCCGGTCATGCGCTGGCCGATGTCGGCGCGCGCGGCGCCCCCCAGCGCCCCCCGCGACGTCTCCGGGATCGAGGCCGTGCTCAGGATCCCCTTTCCCCAGTGCACCGACTCCACGACGTCGAGCAGCGCGCGACGGTCGGAGGTGAACGCGTTCACCGATCCCCGGCCCCCGCTGGTGAGGACGAGGGCCACGCGATCGGAGGGCTCGAGCTGCGCCTCCACCATCTTCCGCAGCGCCACGCGCACCCGCGCCATTCCCTCGAAGGACATCGCGAGATCGTCGACCACGACCACGATCGAGCGACCGACCGGGCCCTCGGGGACGACCGGCGGCGCTCCCGGCTCGACGGCCGGCCCGGTCAGGGTCACGTAGGACAGGTGCGTGACCGCCTGCGGGCGCCCGTCCTCGAGGATCTCGAAGTCCTGCGGCTGGAGGCCGAGCACGCGCTGGCCCCGGCGGTCGGTGACGGTCGCGTCGACCTGGACCAGCTCGACCGAGACCTGCACGACGAGAGCGGGCCGGGCCCCCGCCGCCGGCGCCTCCTGCGCGCGGCCCGCGGCAGCCGCCGCGACGATGCTCGTGAGCACCACGACCGGCAAGGTGCGGAACGCGCTCACGGCGACCTCCCTGCTGGCGAGACGCAGCATATCGCGTGCCCGCACCGAGCGAATGGATCGGACAGTTCAGCGGGGTGCAGAGAGGGCCGCCGAGCCCCCCGCGTCACCTCTGGTGGACGCGGGCGACCTCCGCAGGGGACCGCCGGACGGGTCGCCCGCCGGGGTCGCGGACCGCTACGCAGCGGCTTGAGCCGGGAGTAGCCGGAGCGGCTGAGAGGCAGGCGGGTGCCGTCCGCGAGGAGAAGCCCGGGTGCTTCCAGCGAGGAGCTTGGCCACCAGTTCTGGCGAGATGGCCCGCGCGGGTCGATTTCGCCGACGTCATCCCGAGGCGCTCCGCCCGTGTCCCGCGCCTCGGGGACCCGCCGGCCGGCAGCCCCGGTCTCCTCGAGAGCCCTCAGGACGACAGGCCCTACTTCAATCCGAACTCCCGGGCCCGCAGCCGCTTCAGCCGGTCGCGGATCTCCGCCGCCCGCTCGAACTCGAGCGCCTTGGCCGCCTCGCGCATCTGCTTCTCGAGTCCCTTGACCTCGGCCTCGATGTCGTCGAGCGAGCGGTAGCGCTCCTCCGGCTCCTCGGCCACGTCGGGCACCGCCACGTAGTCGTGCTCGTAGACCGAGGAGAGCAGCTCGCCGATCGTCTTCTTGATGCTCTCGGGGGTGATGTCGTTCTCCCGGTTGTAGTCCGCCTGGCGGGCCCGGCGGCGATTGGTCTCGGAGATCGCCGCCTTCATCGAGTCGGTCTCCTGATCGGCGTAGAGGAGGGCCATGCCCTCCACGTTGCGGGCGGCGCGGCCGATCGTCTGGATGAGCGAGCCGGAAGAGCGGAGGAAGCCTTCCTTGTCCGCGTCGAGGATCGCGACCAGGGAGACCTCGGGCAGGTCGAGCCCCTCCCGCAGGAGGTTGATGCCGACGAGGACGTCGAACTCGCCCTTCCGCAGATCGCGCAGGATACGCACCCGCTCGAGGGTCTCGATGTCCGAGTGGAGGTAGCGCACCCGCACTCCGAGGTCGTGGTAGTACTCGGTGAGGTCCTCGGCCATGCGCTTCGTGAGGGTGGTGACCAGCACGCGCTCGCCCCTCCCCGCCCGAATGCGGATCTCGGCCAGAAGGTCGTCCACCTGGCCCTTCACCGGACGCACCTCGAGGCGAGGGTCCATGAGGCCGGTGGGGCGGATCACCTGCTCCACCACCACGCCGCCGGCCTTCTGCAGCTCGTAGGGTCCCGGCGTCGCCGACACGTAGAGCACCTGGCCGAGCCGCGTCTCGAACTCCTCGAAGTTGAGGGGGCGGTTGTCGAGGGCCGAGGGGAGACGGAAGCCGTACTCGACGAGGGTCTTCTTCCTCTGCTGGTCCCCGTGGTACATGCCGCGGACCTGCGGGATCGACTGGTGCGACTCGTCGACGACCACGAGCGCGTCCTTGGGCAGGTAGTCGAGAAGCGTCGGAGGCGGCTCGCCGGGCTTCCGGCCCGAGAGGTGGCGCGAGTAGTTCTCGATGCCGTGGCAGTGGCCGGTCTCCCGCAACATCTCGAGGTCGAACATCGTGCGCTGGTAGAGCCGTTGGGCTTCGAGGAGCTTGCCCTCCGTCTCGAGGCGCGGCTTCACGTCCATGAGCTCGGCCTCGATCGTCTTCACGGCGTCGGCGAGCTTCGGCTGCGGCGTGACGTAGTGGCTGGAGGGGTAGATCGCGACCTGGGCGAGCCGCCCCGTCGTCTTCCCGGTGAGGGGATCGAAGGCGCTGATCCTCTCCACTTCGTCCCCGAAGAGCTCGATTCTTATCCCGCTCTCCTCGTAGGCGGGGACGATCTCGACCACGTCACCGCGAACGCGGAACGTGCCCCGTTTCAGCTCGTAATCGTTGCGGTCGTACCGGGCTTCCACGAGGCGAGCCAGGAGATCCCGCCGGTCGAGGGTGTCCCCTTGGCGGACGAAGAGCAGCATCCCGTAGTAGGCCTCCGGCGAGCCGAGGCCGTAGATGCAGGAGACGGAGGCCACGATGACCACGTCGCGCCGCTCGAAGAGGCTGCGGGTCGCGGAGAGACGGAGGCGGTCGATCTCGTCGTTGATCGTGGCCTCCTTCTCGATGTAGGTGTCGGACTGGGGGACGTAGGCCTCGGGCTGGTAATAGTCGTAGTAGGACACGAAGTACTCGACCGCGTTCCCCGGGAAGAAGGCCTTGAACTCCTGGTAGAGCTGGGCGGCGAGCGTCTTGTTGTGGGCGAGGACCAGGGTGGGCCGGTTCACCTTCGCGATCACCGAGGCGACGGTGAACGTCTTCCCGGACCCGGTCACGCCCAGCAGCACCTGGTGCTTGTCCCCGCGCTCGAGCCCGTCCAGGAGCTCCCCGATCGCCCGGGGCTGGTCCCCCCGGGGCTCGAAGTCGCTCACGAGCTCGAACCGCGTGTCGGCCTTCGCGGGAGCGAGCCGTGCCGGTTCCGGCCGGACGGGGCTCATGGCACGGCCCTTCGGAGGGAGATCATCCGGACATCATAGCGGAGCGGTGAGGGAAGAAGGCTCCGCGGAGCGACCGGCGGGCGAGCGCGGTCCGTACGCCCTCAGGCCATCCCCAGCCGCCGCCGGGCCTCGTCCAGCATCTCCTTCGTCGCGGTGGCGCCGGAGCGGGTGCAGCCCAGCTCGCGCACGTGGAGCAGGCGGTCGAGGGTCCGCACGCCGCCCGCCGCCTTCACCTGCACCCGGGGGGGCGAATGCCGACGCATCAGCACGAGGTCCTCGTCGGTGGCCCCGCCCGTCCCGAAGCCGGTCGAGGTCTTGACCCAGTCGGCGCCCAGCTCGCCGCAGAGCTCGCACAGGCGGATCTTGTGCGCGTCCTCGAGGTAGCAGTTCTCGAAGATGACCTTGAGCTTCGCCCCGCGGGCGTGGACGGGCTCCAGCACCGCGCGGATGTCGCCCCGGACGTAGGCCCAGTCTCCGCTCAGGACCTTCGAGATGTTGACCACCATGTCGAGCTCCCGCCCGCCGTCGTCGAGGGCCTGCCCGGCCTCGAAAGCTTTGACGCACGTCGCGTGGCCGCCGTGCGGAAAGCCGATCGTGGTGCTGGCCACGACCGCGCTCCCCTGGAGGAGCTCGGCGGCGCGCTTCAGGGCGTAAGGCAGGATGCAGACGCTGGCCACGTCGTACTCGCGGGCGAGCCGGCAGCCCGCCTCGAGCTCCTCGACGGTGAGCACCGGACGGAGGAGCGAGTGGTCGATCATCTTCGCGACGTCGGCGTAGGTCCAGGTCACGGGAGGCCCCTCCGGAAAGGGCAAACCTACCCCGCCCCCACGGCCACGACAAGCGGCACGCCGGCTCCTGCTAGAATGCGCCCGGAGCGAGGTCAAACGATGGCGGACGAGAAGGTGACGATCATCGACGTACAGGCGGAGGTCGAGGGGAAGCTCAAGGGCAAGGACGCGGTCGTACACGGCCGCTTCCGGGGCGAGATCGCCCTGTCCGGCCGGCTGGTTCTCGGCGAGGGCGCGCACGTCGAGGCCGTGGTCTCCGCCGACGCGGTGGAGGTCGCGGGCGAGATCAAGGGCGACGTGCGCGGCCGCAGCGTGACCCTGGCCGAGAAGGCGAGGGTCCAGGGCACGGTCGACGCGCGGGTGCTGGTGGTCCGCGAGGGAGCCTGGCTCTCCGGCTCGGTCAGCGCCGGCGAAGGGGCTTCGAAGGGCACCCCTCCGCCGCAGCCCGGATCGCAGGGCGACCGGCCCCCCGTGGCGATGAAGGAGGAGAAGCCGGGGGCGTGAAGCTCGCCGAGCTGGCCGAGCGACTCGGCTGCGAGCTGCGCGGCGACGGGGAGATCGAGGTCACCGGGGTCGCGAGCCTCGAGCAGGCCGGTCCCGGTGACGTCGCCTTCCTCGCCAACCCGCGTTACGCCGTCCATCTCAAGACCACGCGGGCGGCGGTGGTCATCCTCGCCCCGGGCGCGGACGCGGGCGGACCCTGTCTCCTGACCGACAACCCCTACCTGGCCTTCGCGCGGGCGGTCGCGCTCCTCCGCCCGCCCCCGCGCGCCCGGCCCGGCGTCCACGCCACCGCCCAGGTCCACCCCACGGCGGTCCTGGAAGCGGACGTGCACGTGGGGGCGCTCGCGGTCCTCGGAGCCGGCGTGCGCGTCGGGGCGCGGTCGGTGCTCCACCCCCACGTCGTCCTCTACGAGGGCGTCGAGCTGGGGGAGGACTGCGTGCTGCACTCGGGGGTGCAGGTGCGCGAGGGCTGCCGGCTGGGGAACCGGGTGGTGGTGCAGAACGGCTCGATCGTGGGGGGCGACGGCTTCGGCTTCGCCCGCGACGGCGGCGGGCTCTACCACAAGTTCCCCCAGGTGGGCATCGTGGTGATCGAGGACGACGTCGAGATCGGCGCCCTCACCGCGGTCGACCGGGCCGCGCTCGGCGAGACCCGCATCGGCCGAGGGACGAAGCTCGACAACCTGGTCCAGATCGGCCACTCGGTCACGATCGGCGAGGACACCGTCCTCGCCGGCCAGGTGGGCGTCGCGGGCAGCACGCGGATCGGGAGCCGGGTCACCCTGGCCGGCCAGGTCGGAGTCGCTGGTCACCTCACCATCGGCGACGGCGCGATCGCGACCGCCCAGACCGGCATCCCGTCCTCGGTCGATCCCGGAGCCGTGGTGTCGGGCTACCCCGCGATCGAGAACCGCGCCTGGCTCCGGTCGAGCGCGGTCTTCGCCAGGCTACCCGAGCTGCAGAAGAGGCTCCGCGAGCTCGAGCGGAAGGTCGAGTCGCTGCTCGGGAGAGCCTGACCCGCGCTACTTGCGCCGGGCGGCCTTCGGGGGCTCGTCCTTCGGGGCGTCGTATCCGGGGCGGTGCCGGACCTTGAGGGTGGACCGCTTCAGCTCGACGGTGATCCGCCGATACTTTCCGTCGCGCTTCGGGTTGTCGGAGACGTATCCGAGGACGTACTGGGTGCCGAGCTCGTCCAGGATGGACTGGTAGATGGCAGCCAGCTCCTTGGAGGCGCTCGGCTGGAAGACGCGGCCCCCGCTGAGCTCGGCGAGCGAGTTGAGGAACGAGCGGGCCCGTAGCGTCTCCGACGCGTTCGCCGGGTTCTCGCCCGGGAAGGCCACCGGGTAGATGGTGACGTCGGTCGAGCGGACGAGCCTCTGCACCTCCTGGGCCGGCACCCGGCTCGTGGTGTCGTCGCCGTCCGTGAACACGACCAGGACCTTGCGCCCGTGGGTGTCGGCGACCCGCGAGAGGTACACCGCGATCGCGTCGTGGAGGGCGGTGAAGCCCTCGCCCTTCGTCTCCAGGATCCGCCCGAAGATCCCCTGCTGGTTCTCGGAGCTGTAGCGGGAGATCCGGATGTCGCGATCGAAGAAGATGAGCAGGAGGTCCCGGGCGCGGGGGATCGCGTCGAGGAACCGGATGGCCGACTCCTGGCTGAGCTTCAGGTCCTTCCGCATGCTCTCGCTGGTGTCGAACAGCATGCCGAGGTTCAGGGCCAGCTCCGCGCGCTCCTCGGGCGCGGTGGCGGGGGCGAAGACCTGGATCGCCTCTGGCCGGCCGTCCTCGCGGATCACGAAGTCGTCCACGGTGAGGTCGGGCACGAGGCCGCCCCTCTGGTCGCGCACCGTGACCGTGACGTTGACGAGGTCGAGGCCCACGCCGAAGACGGGCGTCTTGTCGTCCGGGCCCGCCGTCGCGGCCAGCACCGCGAGAGCGAGGCCTTCAGCGAGGGTTCGGGTCACGGCTTCCACCTCGTGGACCTTCGGTGAGTCTAGCGCAGAACCTCGATCACCCGCACCGCGAGATCCACCCGGTTGAAGGGAGGCATGACGTAGACGCCCTGCCCCATCGCGCGGGCGGCGAGCGTCGCCTCGCGGGCGATGGCCACCCCTTCGAGCTGCGCCTTCTCGCCCGATCCCGCCCGGCGCATGCGCTCGCGGATGTCGTCGGGGATGCTCATCCCCGGCACCTCGTTGTGGAGGAACTCGGCGTTGCGGTGGGAGTAGAGGGGCAGGATGCCCACCAGCAACGGCACGTCGAGGTGCCGGATCAACGAGAGGAAGCGCTCGAGGGTCCGGGGATCGTAGATCGGCTGGGTCATCACGTACTCGGCCCCGGCCTTCACCTTCTCCTCGAGTCGCCGGGCCTCCTTCTCCATGTCCGGCTTGCTCGGGTCGGCGCCGCAGCCGACGTGGAGGCCGAGAGCGGGACCGATCAGGTTTCCGGCGAGGTCGCACCCGTGGTTCAGGTGGTCCATGATCCGGATGAGGCCGATCGAGTCCACGTCGTACACCGCGGTCGCGTCCGGGTAGTCCCCGAGCTTCGGGGGGTCGCCGGTGATGGCGAGGATGTTGCGCAGCCCGAGCGCGTGGGCGCCGAGGAGGTCCGACTGGATGCCCAGGAGATTCCGGTCGCGGCAGGTGTAGTGCAGGATGGTGTCGATCCCCACCTTCTGCTGCAGCAGGACGCAGAGGGCCTGGGCGCTCATGCGCGCCGAGGCCCTCGGCCCGTCGGCGACGTTGATCGCGTCGATCTCGTTCTCCTTGCAGAACTGCGCCCGCTCGACGAGGGCCCCGGGGTCCGCGCCCCGCGGGGGGTCGAGCTCGACCGACACCACGAACTTGCGGCGCAGGCGGCGGCCGAGGGGCGACTTCTCGTCCTGGGGCAGGGGGGTCGGGGCCTCCTTGGGCCGCGCCGGCGGGAAGACCTTCGCCTCGGCCCGCGCCGGCTCGAACATCCGGACGGAGCGGACGAGGTCCTTGATGTGGGCGGGCGTCGTGCCGCAGCAGCCGCCCACGACGCTGGCCCCGGCCTCGAGGAACCGGCGCGCCCAGGTCGCCATGTACTCGGGAGTGCAGAGGTAGACGTAGCGGCCCTCGACGAGGGCGGCCGAGCCGGCGTTGGGCATGGCGGAGAGCTTCGCCGTCCGGGCGACGGCCGCCATCCGCTGCAGCGTCTCCAGCATCGCCTGCGGTCCCTGGCTGCAGTTGGCGCCGATCATCGGCACCCCGAGGGCCTCCAGCTCGCGGACCGCCTCCTCCGGCGTGTCACCGTAGATCGTGTTGCCTTCCTCGTTGAAGGTCAGGCTGACCGCCACCGGCACGTCGGTGGTGAGGGACCGCACCGCCCCCAGCGCCGCCTTCGCCTGGTCGAGTGACGGCATCGTCTCCAGCAGGAAGAGGTCCACCCCGCCCTCGAGCAGCCCCTCGGCCTGCTCCCGGTACGCCTCGTGCGCCTCCTCGGGCCGGACGTGGCCGATGGGGGCGAGAGGCTTGCCGAGGGGGCCGATCGCGCCCGCCACGAGGGCCCGGCCCGCGGCCGCATCCCGCGCGAGGCGCGCCCCTTCCCGGTTGATCTTCCGCACCTGCGACTCGAGGCCGTGGGGGCCGAGCTTGAAGCGGTGGGCGCCGAAGGTGTTGGTCTCGAGGACCTCGGCGCCCGCCTCGAGGTACCCGGCGTGGACCTGTTGCACGAGGCCGGGGCTCGACAGGTTGAGCTCGTCGAAGCAGCGATTCAGGAAGACGCCGCGGGCGTAGAGCATCGTGCCCATCGCCCCGTCGAACACCACGGTCCCCTCGGCAAGCCGGACGAGGAAGGGCCTGACGGCGGCGGGCGCGGCCGGGTTGCTCATCCCGGCAGTGTACCAAAGCGGCCGAAAGACCACCGCGTTCCCAGGAACTTGCCGCCGAAGCGCCGGTCCGATCTATACTTGCACCCCGCTCGCACCGCGCGGCGGCGGGGCGGCCGCGTCGAACGCTGCCGTCCCCACCCGGACCCGCGCCAGGAGGCCATGATGCCGCTCGTGGCCGTGCTCGTTCTCGCCTTCCAGGCCGGCGGAGCCGAAAGCGCGACTCTGCATCGCCGCGGCTCGCCCCCCGTGTGCGCCGGCATCCGGGTGAGCTCGCCCAGCCTGTCTCCCACCCCGCGCGACCTCGTCTTCTCGAGCCGGGAAATCCTCGACCTGCGGTTCGAGGCCCGGCTCCGCTCGGCCCCCAAGGGAGACCACCGGCTGCGCTTCAGGATCCTCAC
>Ga0335085_10012494_pt1 | contig 12511 bp, 11 predicted proteins | sample Lox_Sample_45_FD_206712 | JGI IMG/M metagenome (GOLD analysis project Ga0335085, IMG submission 206712) | Soil microbial communities from Loxahatchee National Wildlife Refuge, Florida, United States - Lox_Sample_4.5 | ecosystem: Environmental > Terrestrial > Soil > Wetlands | place: USA...
TTGCGCTTTGCCGGGGGGGGGCTCCCCGCGGCTTTGGCCCTGGCCCTGGTTTTTTACAGGGGGGCGCCGCGCCGCCGCGGTCCAAGGTGCCTTCGGCACATTCGTTTTCATTCCAGAACGCCTGAAGCCTTGAGGGTGCAGATTTTCCGAACGACCAGCAACCATTATATGGTAATCAGTTGTTCCGCCGCGAAAAATCCCGCTCAACCCTTCAGAAGCAAGGCGGATTCCTGGGAATTCCCCGTCGCCATGATCAGCCGAGCGCGACCCTCCTTTGTCATCGCGGATTTCAGAATGGCCGAGGTCCGCAAAGCCGCTGCCTTCCCCACCTCTGCTTTGGATGGATATACTTCGACCATGGCACGGTCAACTTGAAAAGTACGCAGCGCTAAAGTTTGCGACACGGGAATCTCCCGTTGAATGAAATTGGCTTTACAAGCCTTTATGAGCCATTGAATCCCTACCGGTCCACAGCAAAGGCCACTGGCAGCCCGTGGGCGATCAGCCGGATGGGACCCATCAACCCCGACGGTATTGCCTTTACCAGATTGTTCCCTTGATCCTGGAACCTTTCTCCATAGCGCGCGGTCAACTCCGCCCGATTAGGCAGGGGGCTGCCCGCCATTTCGTTGACGGCGAGGTTGCCCACCACGATGCGCAGATCGTTTTCGCCGGCGTGGAGGAAGTGGGTCACGTCTAGTTCATAGGGTGGATGCCACACGGTGCCCACGCGCTGGCCGTTCACATAGACCTCCGCCGCTTCACGGACGGGCCCGTCAAGCCACGCCTGGAAGTGCGCGCCTTCCTGAACCGGTAGGGGAGTTCCCTCCCCGAAGTTCAACTCCGCCTGCACGGTGGATTTCAGGACGCCGGCGGGGACATTGAATTTCTTCTGATAAGTCGCGCGCCCGGAGAAATACTGCATGCCTTCGACTTCCGTCCAGGAACGCAGTGCGTCCATGGGGATTTGTTTCCCCGAGCCCTCGAAACTGACTTGCCATCCGCGACTGATGTCCACGGGTTCGGGCAGGCCCGCCATCACCAGAGCGGGCGCTTTCGGCGCTTCACGGTTGCTAAATACCACGAGCCGCGAACCGTAAGGCTCCATGTCGAGCTTCAACACCGAGCCGCCCCCGGAACCCATCATCAACTCCGCAGGGGTCACTTCGCCGCTGAAGAGGTTCCACCATTCTGCGTTTTTCCCCTTGATGCGAAAAGTGGCGGTCCCCTCAAAGCGCCGGTTGGAGGTGTTGGCGATGAAATAAATCTCCGCCGTGTCCGTGTGGCGGTGAATGAAACCCACATCGCGTAATCGAGGCGAAAAGGCCACGTCGGGAGGGTAGAGGCGAGTCAATTCATCTTCGAGAGGCTTCCCCTCATCGGCAACGAAGTGCCCGGCGGCGGACGATTTCTTGAAAAGATCTTCCACCTGCCGCGCCACTTCCGCGCTCTCCGTATCCTTATGGAGAAAACCGGGGCCAAGAGCGGGTAAGCGCCGCGTGGCGACCAAAGTCCCGCCGCTTTTAGCAAACTCGCCCAGTTTGGCCAGGGTCGCGGGCGGGATGCGTTCGACTCCCGGCAGGATCACGATGGAGAAATCCTGGCCGGCGAATGTCAACTTGCCTTTTTCGACGCGTCCCTGCTGCGCCAGCGTTTCGTCATCGATAAAATCCAAATTGTATCCTGCCTCCAGCAGGCTGGGCAGAAGGTTAGGCCCGAGTTTTCGCCAGATCGCCTCCCACAGATTGACATTGCCGGGAGTTAAGCTCGCCCAAGCGTCGTGTGTAGGCAGGTAAACCGCAATGTCGTTGGCGGGCCTGCCCTGCCGCAAAATAAGGCTGGCGCGCTGTAAATAAAGCGCGAGGTCCGGCATGGCGAACCACCAGGGATTATGCGGGTTGAGCGCCCCCGCCGCATATAAATGCCAGCCGGGCTCCGGCACGGCGGGTGGCGAACAAGGCCACCCGTGGCCGATCAGTTGATTGATTCCCGCCAGAAAGTACTCGTCGGCGAAGGCTTTGAAATCGAGCGGCGTGGCACGAAAAGGTAGGGAGTGAATCCACGTCCAGGCTTCGGCGGAGATCACCGGTACACCATAAAGATGCCCAGCGGAAGAAGCCCAACGGCAAGCGGTGAAGTGGTTCCAGTGGCCCGCCTCATCTCCCTGCTCACCTTCCGGAAGGTCCGCGAACCGGTAGCTGGATATTTGCGCCGGCGGCTCGCCATAAGCTTGCACCCTTGCCAGCACGTGATGCTGGTGGCACCACGTCTGAAAGGGCGCCAGGAAGTTCTGGTCCAAAAGCTCGCTCAGTGTTTGGCCCCAATCATGACGGACGGCTGCCGTCTGCGTCCCGGCGTCCGCAAGAAGAGAGGGCAGATAGGGCGTCAAGTCGTATCCGCGCCGGCGCTCGAATTCCTTTAGAAAACCTGAGGTCCAGTCGGCCCCGTATACTTCCAAGCTGTCGCAAAACATCGCGCGGATGTTTCCGCCACCCGCGGCCGCAAAGGGAGCGCCTACGGCCTCAAGGTGCTTTTCGATAGCCGCGCGGTTGTAATGGTCGAGAACATTTCCTTCCGCCCCAACTGCGGCGCGCTTAACTTGCTGTCCGGTCAGACTCGCTACAAAGACCAGCAGAACGCGTGGACCACCTGATGAAGGGGGAAGCTGAAAGCTTCCATCCTCCTTTGGAGCGATCTGATCCGCGGATTTTACGTCGAATTGCCTCCCATCTCCGGAGGCCACAAAAGCCGCCAGGAATCGCTGCCCCTCTTGCAGCTTCGGTCCCGGAATCGTGTGCGCGTTTTGCTTGATGGGGATACGAAGACAGTGCAACCCTTCGGCGGCAAGCTCCGGCGTGATGTGCGGCCCGCCGAACGGCCAGCCGCTGCCCATAGTAATGTCCATGCGCAGGCCGAGCTCGTGCGCCGTGCGGGCCGTGAAACTGACCGCCGCAAGATGTTCCGGAGAAAGGTAGCGAAGGTTTATCAACCCTTTGCTGGGATCGTCAACGGTGAGCGGATATACCGTCGCGACTTCAAACCCACCGATCCCGGCGTCTTTCATAGCGCGCATTTCCCGGTCGAGTTCTTCTGTCGTCACTGCCGGCCCGAACCACCACCAGCGCACCATGATTTTCGAGCCGTCTGGAGGAACGCGAAAGCTGTCTTGAAGGGCCGATATTTCCAAGCTCGCGGGAGACTCCGCAGGCCGGGACGCCGGCCCGCCCCATCCGATGACGCAAACGCCCGCGCCGGCCAAAGCTAGCACGCCTACCACCGCGAACTCGACTCGTTTCAGATTTCGGAGATGCATGGCGACCCCCCAAGTTTCACCGACCCCGACCCCGCGCAACGCTCGCGCTGCAGTCGCCCGATTCTATGCCAAACCGGAAAGCTACACACTTGGGAAACGATGCCCTACTTCGATTTCGATTATCGCCGGCATCTACCTTCGGATTTCTAAGACCTCCACCTTGTGCTCCGACGGAAGGTGAATCTGGATCCCGTGGCGGAACTGATCACCGCTCCGGGTGCCCAGGACTCGTCCGGTCATAACCGAACGAAGGTGAAATGTTCCATCGGGGAAGGCAGGCAATTCCACGGCGACTTGGTCGAAGTGTGATTCATTCTTGAACAGTACGATTATCCCTTCGCCCTGGCGGCTGAGGCGTGCGAATCCATCCCAGCTCACGACATTGGGCTGACGCCAGTCGCCAAGAGGAAAGAACCCTTCGTTGATCGCCACCGCGCGGCGGAACTCCTTGAACCAACGAATCTTCTCCGCAAGCCAGCGGACTTGCTGGGGGGTGAGCTGTCTCAGATCACCCAGAAACAAGGGCGCGGAACCAATCACCGTGGCGAAGTGTTCTTCAAGATTCGGGGTAGTTGCGCGTAGATTGCCGATCAGCATGGTCTCAACCGGGATGGCCATGGCGCGATGGTATAGGAGCGTGCGGACTTGGCGGGGACCAGCAGACCTCGCGGAAATGTCATCCACGTTGCTCATCCAGTCGAGATCACCCGCGTCGAGCAGCCCGTAGTCGATGATGTGCTTCTGCCCCCAGAGTTCGAAGGTCAGGTCCAGCAGGACCTCCGGGTGTTCGCGATAGATTTGATCGGTCACATATTGCATGCTCTCATAGATGCCGCACAGGGATTCGGCCCAGTTTCGATGGTAATGTCCTTGAGCATAGCAACCCGGAGCCTCACCATAGGCGTTAAAGACGGTGGTCAAGTCGATTTTGACGTATCGCAGGTTGTGCCTCTTGATGAGCTCGTTGATGCGTATCGCCGCCCAGTCACGGTAGGGAGAAGCGAGGCACATGACGCGATCGTGAGGGCCGGGGAAGCCGGCGGTTTTCTCCTTTCCATCCAGGTCCCTGATGATCCACTCCGGATGTTCCCGAACGACGCGGCTCTCCGGGCCCATCACCACCAACGGTTCCCAGAGGCCCAGCCGGATGCCTTTGCTCTCGAGCTTGGCGCAAATTTCGTCAAATCCCTTGGGAAATTTCTTGGGATTGACTTCGTTCTCGCCATAGTTTTCACTCCAGCCGGTGTCAAGAGTGAAGACGTCGAGGCCCAATTGGGATGCGACGGGGATCGATTCGTTTACGATGGCGTCGTTATAGTCCTGAAAGAAGGGCTCCCAGGTGTTGTAGAACCACGGTGGCTGGTAGGATGTTCCTTTCTTCATAAGAACGCGCGAAGTGTAGCTCGGCATCACCCAGTACGGATCGGCCATTCCTCGCCCCTCCACGAAGAAAGCCACCCCGCTCTTCGCGCTGGTGAAAGTCTCTCCGGGGTTGATGCTGCGCTCGAAGGGAAACAAGTCGGTGTCGTACATCACCTGAATACCATCTCCCCAATTCATCATCTCCGTGCGCTTCATCCAGCCCGGCGCCTCATTCATCACAATAAAGCCCTCCCGGGTGCGAGGGTCCTTGACCAGGATCGCTGCGTCTTCTGCCCGCCCGGTATAAAAGATTTCGCGGGGATGAACTCCGTAATGAGCGAAGATGAGCTGGTCACTCGGTGGGGCCGCCTGAAGGTTCAGCACCTCGAACGCGAGGTGCGAAAGTATGATCGCTTGGTCGCTCCGGTTGGTGATGGCAATCCATTTGCGGACTACCGGATGTCCGGAATAAACAGCATAAAAGGCCGAAACCTCCAACAGCTTGTTTGTGCTCTTTAATTTGACCTCCAATACCTTTCCATCGGGATCGATCTCGCTTGTTTCTGCTCCCGCACAATCAAAATCAGCAGAAGGAACCCGCCTCGCGCCTGCCAGGTATGTTTCGTCCGCACGGAATGAAAACTCTGCACCCCACTTCGTTTCCGGCCCCCAGGGCAAATCTGAGGGCAAGTGCTTCAAGAAGTCTTTACCCGTGACCTTGTGGCGCCAGCTCTCGGTGTATAGACCCACCTGCGGGTCGAAGTGAATCTCCCGTTCCACGAGGGTGTTGCCGATGGTCCAGCTTTTTCCCTCGGCGTTCGTACGCACAAATGCCGTAGCCGTGTCATCAATCTTTGCCCCGTTGCGCGGCGACGCAGAAGTCTTGACAGCATCCAACAACAACGATGCGGTGGATGCCTGGATGAACTCGCGGCGATTGAACTTGATCATTTCAGACTCCTTACCACTTGCAGAACTCCGCGTAGCTCATCAGCTTGATGCCCAACTCGTTGACCAGGCGTTTGATCCGCGGGCTGGTATAGGCCAAGGTTTCGGCGGCGCGCAGGCGTCCTGTGCCCATCAACTGGACGTGCTCGGGCTCGAAATGTACCAGCGCGTCATTCTCAATCGACGTGAGCCCTGGGTGGGCGATCAACAGATTGACGCCCGGCTCAAGCCTGCGCAGCACTTGCTCCAGGGCCTTTTCCTTCTCCTCCGGAGGCACGGAGTAAATGCCGAAGTCATCGAGTTCTCGTTCACCGAGCAGGCAGGAAACCGGGAGCCCGTACTTCTTGCCGAGGCGCTCCATCACGGGCCGGTAGTGCTCGTTGTAGGGCATAACGTAGTGAGTGTCGAGGTAGCTGATTTGCACGCCCTTCTTTTTCGCCAGCTCGATTTGCGCGCTGAATTCCTTTTCCACTTCGGCCATGTCGGGATGGTGCCCCCAGAAGTTGCGCGGCGATTGCCAAAGGAAGCCGTCTTCGTCAACCAGTGAGGGGACCGCTGAGTAGGGAAGTACCGGCCGCCAACGGTAGCCCCGCCACTCACCGATGAGGCCGAGATGCACCCCAAAGCAGAGATCGGGATTGTCGCGAGTCAGTTTGGCCGCTTCCTCAAACCAGGGCGCGATGACCAGAATCGCGGCAGACCGGATGATTCCGTTACGTAGGCATTCGATGGTGGCAATATTTCCCGTATGGGTGTATCCCATGTCGTCGGCACGCGTGATGAGTATGATTTCTTGGTTGTCCTTGCTCATGCTGATCCTCGCTTTCTCACTCCGGGAATTTCCTCCGAGTAACCAACTGGGTTAGCGCCTGCGACCTTGCTATGGCAGAGGGTTGGGTTGCGGTCACCCCAGCCCGGCATAGGCGCAAGAATGTGCGTCGTTTACGGGAATGTGCAAGACCGATTTGCGGGCTATACGGTGGCCGCGGAGTCTGTCCTGGCGAAGTCACCCCAATCGGACAGCCCGCTTAAATTCCGCGTCGATGGTGCCAATTGCTTCCGGGCTCAACGTCGGCGGGATGGAGAGCAGGCTGGAACGCTCGATAAGGTCGTCCAGAACCGGCAGCGTTCCTTTCTTGTATTCATAGTTCGCGGCAAAGGCGTTTAACGGGTCAGTCCAGGGACGGCCCGCCACGCTCAGGGATCGTTTTTCCACCAGGCTGGGGTTGTTGTAGTAGATGTGCAGTCCCCAGTCGGTCATGGGAAGGTTGTTCAATCCCAGGCTGCCGGTTTGGACGCCTGCCGCGCGGGTCTTTTCCACAACGCGCAGGCAGGTGTCCCGGTCTTTCCAGATCATCAGAAGGAAGGGTCCTGTGTCACCGTTTGGGTCGATAATTCGCCGAAAGGCCAAGCCCGGGATACCTTCCAGTTTGCTCCGCAAGGAGTATTTAGCCTTGCGCATGGCTCCGGTAATGGTATCCAGCTTCTTCAACTGGGTGTAGACAACCGCCGCCAGCAATTCCGGATATCGTGATCCCTGCCCCCACAGCTGCAAGGACGGATTGGTGGGATCCAGGCGGCCCTCGGCATTGCGTGGGTACCCAAGATCGTGACAGGCCCAGGCGCGCCGGTAGAGGGTTTCTTCATCGCAGAGCACCAAACCACCCTCCCCGGCCGTGATGTTCTTGTTCAGTTGAAAGCTAAAGATCGCGAGGTCTCCATAGGAGCCCACAGGTTTGCCGCGGAAGGAAGCGCCGTTCGCTTGCGCGCAGTCCTCAATCAGGGGGAGCTTGTGGGCGCGGCAGATGGCCGCGATCTTATCCACGGCGCCGGGCGCTCCGCTCATGTGGGTGAGCAGCACGGCGCGCGAGTGCGCACCCATCTTTCTCTCCAGATCGGCAGGGTCCATGCAGAAGGTATCATCGACATCCACCAACTGCGGAATCGCTCCCGCCCGGATAACAGCGGCGATGCAGGAAACCCACAGGTAACCCGGCAGCAGCACTTCATCCCCGGGGCCGAGGCCCAGCGCGCTCATGGCCAGCGAGAGAGCCGCCGTGCCGCTATTGACCGCGAGCGCGAACTTCCTTCCCAGCCGTCCGCAGTACGCGCGCTCCAGACGGTCGGCAAACCCCTGCAAATCGTGACCATAAAAGCGAAAGGGGCTGCGCGCCTTCAAGACGGACGCCGCGGCGGCCAATTCCTCCTCTCCCAGGAAGTATGACCCCGGCCATTCGTAGGGGATTAGGGCCTCCTTTTCGTTCTCCTTATTGGTTGGGTATATGTCCGACATGTTTAAATGCCCCTTCCGTCCGGTAGTGGGTCGACTTGATGCAGTAGCGGCGGGTGATCCCCCTCAGATGAAAGACCTCGCCGGGTCGGAGTATCAAACCCCGGCCGCATTGCGAAAACGACTCGACGCCCTCCTCCAGGAGGCGCACGATGATTTCCTCGCCGGCCCGGCCTACGCCTCCTGGTACCACAAAGAGCGCAACATTATCCGCACGGGTTTGGGACAGGCATAGCGCAACGTCGTGCCCTCCGGCGGAATTCCCTCAGCGCCTCAAATCCCCACTCCCTCCCGCTTCCGGAATTTGCGGACGTCGGTGTGGTCGATGACGGGTACCCTGTCGCACTCGACGGCAAGGACGGTGACGGGACTGTCTGGCGCCTCGGTGGGCAGGCCGGTGAACCTTACGAATTGGTCGCCCTGCTCGAAGGTCACGGGTTTGCCGGAAGCGAACAGTCGCGCCGATTTGACTTTGGCACGCAGCCCGCCTATGGCGACCACGCTGGAAGGCTGGAAGAACTCCAACCAATTTGACGCCGGCGTTTCTCCCGGCCAGTGGTAAATATGCATGTACAGTGTATTACCTTTACGGGTATAATTTGCATAGACGTGCCAGTCCGATTGGCAGGGTTCCGATTGGTAAATCGTCGGGCCGTTCCTGTCCATCCACGCGCCAACTTCCGTCAGAGTGCGCACCGATTCCTCCGGGACCGAGCCATCGGGCTTGGGACCGATATTCAAAAGGTAATTCCCCGCACCGTGGGCGCAGGTAGAGAGATTGCGCACGATAGTCTCCGGAGATTTCCAATCGTTGTCGGCCTTCTGGTATCCCCAACTTTCATTCATGGTCATGCAAGCTTCCCAGGCCCGACCGCCCTTGGCGGGATTGATTTCCTGTTCCGGCGTGGCGAAATCCCCCGGCAAGCCATTCCGGTTGTTGACAATGATGTCCGGTTGTAACTGGAACACCATTTTGTTCATCTTCTCGGATTCCCACTGTTCGGCATTGAGCGGCCAATCGACGTCGTACCACAGGATGTCAATCCTACCGTATTGTGTCATGAGTTCCCGGACCAGGCCGTGCGTGTATTCCACGAATCGCGCGCGCGCCGCCTCATCCGTCAGGCAACGCGCGCCGTCGGGATGGTGCCAATCCATCAAGGAATAATAGAAGCCCACGCGCAAACCTTCGCCGCGCACCGCTTCCACGAATTCCGCCACCAGATCGCGGCCGCACGCCTGTTGGGGAGCGCAATAATTAGTGAGCTTCGTGTTGAACATGCAGAAGCCCTCATGATGCTTGGTCGTCATCACCATATATTTCTGGCCGGCGCGTTTGGCGAGCTTGGCCCACTCGCGCGCGGCGTGAGGCTGGGGGGTGAAATGTTTCGCCAATTGCTGGTACTGCGCCACCGGAACCCCCTCAACTTCCATGGCCCACTCGTGCTGGCCTATGACGGAATAAAGGCCCCAGTGGATAAACATTCCGAATCTTGCTTCGTGCCACCACTTCATCCGCCGCGCGCGGTCAGCTTGCTCCTCCGAAATCGAGGGGCCCAAGCCCGCGGGCTCTGCTCCGAAAACCGCATTGTTACCCAAGGGCAGAACACCCGCCGCCGAGCCCGCAAGGGCGGTGGCGCCTGTCCCCAAGAACCGCAAGTGGTCACGCCTGGACATCTTCGGTGGTCTCATCTGGTTTTGACTCCTTCGTGTCAATTGGACGCACTGGCGGAGCGGCAAGCTATCTCCATCTGCATCCCGCCCAGCGCAGCGTCAAGAAAATACGCCAATTTGCGGCTGGGTTCAAATTATTTGGGGGGAGGTTCAGGCTTGAAGGAGAGGACGTCGCAACCGGGGGCGTCAACTTCCAGGATCCATTGCCCTACCCACTCACGCCATAAGTCGGTAATGTGGAGGAGACCGATTGCTTCACTCCGTTTGGGGATGAGCGGAACCACGCCTTCGGCAAACACATTACCGCCCAGGTTGGGCAGGTTGCGCAATCGCACCTTTACATTTTGGGCGTCTTCGTCGCCGAGATTGATGATGTAAGCCCGCATGGTCTTCGAGTCGGCCAGTGCTCCGGTCCCATTCTCGTTGTAGTCGGGCTCCACAAAGCTGGGGGACACAACCAAAGTCGGTTTCTCATAATGGCGGGAAAAGGTCCCGGCGAGATCGCGCACCTCGGTGGGCAGCCCCGAACCATTGGTGGGAAAGTGGAAGAAATGCGCGCACAGGGCGTCGGCGCGGGTGAGCAGTTCGGGGGTCCCGCCGAAAAATCCCACCCCCGGCGATTCAGGGGCGATCAGACGAACGAAACGAATCTGTTGCTCGAGTTCCTCTTTCGTTTCCGCCCAGTTCTCGCCGGGATTACCACCCTTCCCCACCCCCAGCACGATGATAGTCTTCGGCAGGATGCCATACTTCCGCGCGGACCAAACCTGGCTGGCAACCCACCAATACTGCCGCTGGCTGCCGACGTAGCTCTCCAACATTACGAGGTCCGCGACATCGCGGTAAGTCTCCGCCAGGACTTGCGGGATCGGTCCCCGCATCTCCCAGACCGCCAAGGCTAAGTCCGGTTTCTTAAGCTTCGTCTGGCGCAGAACCCGGGCGGCCTTCTCATCCATCTGGCCGCCGAAGTCGAAGCCGAATTCATCGATCATCATCACAGGCTGGGGATTTCCGGCGTAGTCCTGCCCCGCCAGGATATCCACGGCTTTGTCAATGGGCGAGCGCAACAGGTCGAACCATGTATGGCCAACTCCCATCACCACGCCTCGCGGCCGCCAATACTTCCAGTCGCCGGCGCTCACTGGACCCACAAGCGTCACGGAGTGCAGTTGCTTGGGATCAAAGTTCTTGGAGGGGCTGTAAGTGAATGCGATGACCTTGTTCAGGCCTAAGACCTTGGTCTTCGCGTGCCGGGCGGCGTGAAGACGAACGGCCACCGCACCGCCGCCGGCGGCCACCAGCAGCACCCCTGCAATGACCCGGTGAATCGAGGGTGGTTTCATCTTGCGTAACCCCGCCGCGGACCATTTCCTTGAACCGAGATTTCATTGTGGCTCTGTCGCACAGGAAAGTCTACACGCGTCTCGGACTGAGTCGGGCGGCAGCCAAAGTTCGGTATGCTGCGCCGCCTGCCAATTCCATTGACCCGAGTCTGGCTACGGACTGGCGGAGGTCCTCCGCCGAGGAGCCGAACTCGTGGTAGCATGGGGATTGGACGCGTCGTGCGGGGGTGGCGGAACTGGTAGACGCAAGGGACTTAAAATCCAAGCAATGCCCAAAAGGATACTATGATACGTATTGATATTATGTGTGACAGAACGCCACGCAACCCGCATAAATACTGGCCGGAACCGCATTGTGCCGTCGATTCTGTGCCGCGAGTAACAAACCTCAGCAGCCTGTCGCAGCATATCGAAACTGACACCAGAACTGACACCGGGATTTTTGCCATTGGGCGCGCGGGCAAGGGGAATTTCTTGCCGATCTCTACCGACGCGTCCTGAGGCAATCCTGACGCCCTGGCGGGCCATTTTAGCGAAGGAGTCCGCGATGGGTGGTGTCACCTCGCCTTGGCGCGAGGTTGCGCGTTGTCGGCAGATTGGCGATTCCTCAAGAAGCCTCTTGACAGAGGTACGGGCAGCCCGTAGTATTATGGATTTGGACTTCGAGTGGGACGATTTCAAGGCCGCTGAGAATGTTCGCAACCACGGGGTGAGTTTCGCCCAGGCGGCGTTAGCCTTCTGCGACCCGTTCGCCGTTGAGTGGATCGACCTCCGGGAAGAGTACGGCGAGGAACGAATTATCCTGCTCGGCATGGTCGACAATCACGTGCTGAACGTGGTGTATACAGAGCGGGAGGAACGGACGAGAATCATTTCTGCCCGCTGGGCAACAAAAAATGAGCAAGACATCTACTATCGCCAGAATGCGCCGTAACGGCCGGCTTGTCCGGGTCAAACCGGACGGCACCGAACAACCGCTCGACATTCCAGCCCTGGCTCCGCGCAGTGCTGCGGAAATCGAAGCTGGCGCCGTCCGCGACTCTGAAAACCCGCCGCTCACGGATGCGCGAACTGGGCAACTGCGTCCCGTGCCACGCGTCAAGACACTGCGCCGCGCCCTCGCGCTGACCCAGGAGGAGTTTGCCCTGCGCTACCACATTCCGCTGGGAACTCTACGGGATTGGGAACAGGGCCGTTCTGAGCCAGACCAACCGGCCAAAGCCTACCTGACCGTCATAGCGTGCGACCCCGAGGGTGTCGAGCGGGCGTTGCATCCCGCGTCCAGTTAACTCAACTAAAATTCATACTGAATTGATTGGTACGCCTAGTAGAGTTGAACTACCGGCCCCACTTTTATCAGAACGGCAACCGCCACTCACCAGGAGCTCGTTGAAGCAGAGTGCATGCCCGATCATGAAGTGCTAGAATCCAAGCGGTTGCGTCTATTAATCTCGAAGGTGCGAACGAAAAGCCGGGTACATGGGTGAGCTTTATTATTCTTCTGACCCGATTCATTCTTGCGGCAACCGATTTGGCAAACATGTGTTCCCCATTCAACAAGCGAGGGCTGGTCCTGGCTCA
>Ga0335085_10012495_pt1 | contig 12511 bp, 10 predicted proteins | sample Lox_Sample_45_FD_206712 | JGI IMG/M metagenome (GOLD analysis project Ga0335085, IMG submission 206712) | Soil microbial communities from Loxahatchee National Wildlife Refuge, Florida, United States - Lox_Sample_4.5 | ecosystem: Environmental > Terrestrial > Soil > Wetlands | place: USA...
CGCCGCAGACGGTCAAATTCACCACCGGTTTGCTTTCATCCACGCAGATTCCGGCGGTCATCGACGCCGACGCGCTCAATATTCTCGCCGCCAGACCCGCGCTGGTGGCCAAACTGGCCCGCAAAGCTCAACGCACGCTGGTGCTCACGCCGCATCCCGGCGAAATGGCGCGGCTGGCTGGAATCACCGTCTCGAATGTGCAACGAGATCGCCTGGAGACGGCGCGCGGATTTGCCGAGCGCATGGGCGTCACGCTGGTGCTCAAAGGCGCGCGCACACTCATCGCCCATCCCGATGGGCGCGTGGCTGTAAACACTACTGGAAATCCCGGCATGGCCAAAGGCGGCAGCGGCGACCTGCTTACGGGACTCATCGCCGGCCTGCTGGCGCAATATCCCGGCGATGTTTCCCGCGCCGTCGAGGCCGCCGTCTATTTGCACGGCTTGGCCGCGGATTTGGCCGTGCGCGAAGCCGGCGAATACACCTTGCTGGCCACCGATTGCCTTGCCCACCTTGCGCGGGCCTTCCAGTCGCGCGCGCACCGCTTTGATCCCGGAGGCCTGAGCGGTTATGTTTGGTTACAAGGGAGCACTGCGTGCGGCGGACCAAAACCGCATGAAGCGACCCCGGAGCCAACGCATCGAAGCAGGATGAGGGCCATGCAATGAACAACGCCGCACCAGTCGCGGAGGCCGGGATGTTCGAGTTCACCACGCAAAGCGGCGCCGATACCATCGCGGTGGGCCGCAAGCTCGCCGATCTGCTCGAGCCGCCACAGTTGCTTCTCTTGCGCGGCGATCTGGGCACGGGCAAAACCACGCTCGTTAAGGGCATCGCGCAGGCGCTTGACGCCGCCGAGACCGACGAAGTCACCAGTCCCACCTTCACGCTCATGCATGAGTTTGACGGCACGCGCAACGGCAAACCGGTCAAGCTCTACCATCTCGATGTTTATCGCCTCGAAAGCGAGCGCCAGCTTGAGACGCTGGGCCTCGACGATCTGCTCACGCCAGATGCCCTGGTGGTGGTCGAGTGGGGCGAGAAGTTCAAGAGCATCCGTAAGCGCGCCACGGGCGAGATCGCAATCTCCTCTGCAGGCGGCGACGCGCGCAAAATTACTGTAACGATGAAAGAGGCGGCGAGTTAGCGAGTCGGCAGGTCGGCAAGTCAGCGCAGTTTCGGCTTGGCTCGCGTGGTTGGCTCTCAGTACCCCATAATGTTGTAGCCGCAATCCACGTACAGAACCTCGCCCGTGACTGCGCTCGCGAGATCGCTGGCCAAATAGAGCGCCGTGCCGCCCACTTCGAGCTGATCCACGTTGCGGCCGAGCGGCGAGCGTTCGGCGTGCGACTTCATCATCTCGCCCAGCGCGCCCACGCCGCGCGCAGCCAGCGTCTTGATGGGCCCGGCAGAGATCGCGTTCACGCGGATGTTCTTCTGCCCCAGCTCGTATGCCAGATAGCGCACCGCCGACTCCAGCGAAGCCTTGGCCAGCGCCATCACATTGTAGTGGGGAACGACCTTCTCGGCGGCATAGTAGCTCAAGGTCATAATGCTGCCGCCCGCGGTCATCAACGGCACGGCGCCGCGGCTCACCGCGATCAGCGAGTACACGCTCACATCGTGAGCGATGCGGAAGCCCTCGCGGCTGGTGTTGATGAACGCGCCCTTCAGGTCTTCGGCGGGAGCGTATGCAATGGCGTGCACCAGAATGTCGATCCTGGAGTACTTCTCTTGAAGCGCCGCAAACAGCGCTTCGATCTCGGCGTCGCTCGCCACGTTGCACTGAAAGCCGCTCGCACCCGGCAGCTCGGCAATCAGGCTCTCGGCCTCCAGTTTCATGCGTTCGTTCTGGTAGCAGATGGCCAGCGTAGCGCCGGCTTCGTGGAGTTTTTGGGCGATGCCCCAGGCGATAGACCGCTTGTTGGCCAAACCGAATACTACGGCCGTCTTGCCCGCCAGGTTAATCATGCTGTGTGAGTTCCTCCAGGTTACGAATCCGGAAGGGGAAAAAGCGCAGCCACTTTCATCCAGAATAGCGCGTGGCCACAGCAAAACCAGAATTGCTGCATCGGAAGGCGAAACTCATCCTCCCAAATCGATCAGCTGCACGCGCCCCACGGGCCGGTTCAAAAACCGCGAGCCCAGCCGTTCAAACTTCTCCACCGAGTCGGTGGCGAAGCAATGTACTTCAGTCTCCGCGGAGCTTCCCCCGCCAGTCGTCGCTGCTGCGCTTCCATCAAAAACTCGCGCCGCAGCCTGCGCCACCGCCTCCGCCGAATCGATGATCCTGACTCCCGGCCGCACCGCGCCTTCGAAGAGCGGCCGCAACAGCGGGTAATGCGTACAGCCCAGCACCAGCGTGTCGGGATTCAAATTTTGCGCCGCGGCTTCGGCGCGCAGCTCCTTCAGATAAACATCAATCACCTGGGCAGTGACGGGATGGTTGGTCCACCCCTCCTCGACCAGCGGCACCAGCAGCGGGCAAGCCTTTTCGAGCGCCCGCAGCCCCCGTGCATGGCAAGCCGCCGCGTAGGCGTGGCTTTGCACGGTAGCCTCGGTCGCCACCACCAGCACGTCGCCGGTGCGCGATACGGCCCGCGCGGTCTCCGCGCCGGGCTCGATCACCCCCAGCACCGGAACCGGCACCGCCTCCTGTATCGCATCGAGCGCCAGGGCGCTGGCCGAGTTGCATGCGATCACGAGGAACTCTGCGCCCTGCTCGCGCACCAGAAACTGCGCGCTCTCGACTGCGTAACGCGCCACGGTGCGCCGTGATTTCGAGCCGTAAGGCAGCCGCGCCGAGTCTCCAAGAAAGACGAACCGCGCGCGCGGAAGCTGCTCGATCAGTGCCCGCAGCACGGTCAATCCGCCAAATCCTGAATCGAACACGCCGATGGTGGGAACCGCGGATTTCGACTGAACTGTCACTGATGTGCTCCTTCGGCTGGGCCGGCTTCGGTGGCCAGATACGTGCGCCTCAAATCCGCGTGCCCGGCCAGCGTATCGCGCGGCTGTCCATCCACCAGAAAACGCACCTCAGTCACGCGTGGCAGGTTGGCGTGCAGTGTGGCGCAAATCGAAAGCACGGTAAGCGTCTCGGTCTCCAGTCCCGACGGGTGGCCGGCGGCAAACGCGCCAGTCAGGTTCACCACCGCAAGCTCGGGACCGTCTTGCAGCGCTTTTCCTTGAGCGCCTGCGATAGGCACAAGAAAAACCTCCGCGATGGCGTTGGCCCCGCCGGGCACGGGATGCGTGGCATCGGGCGCGGCATAAAAGTCGAGCAGTTTGCCCAGCACGGCCCGCGCGCGTGCCTCAGGGTTTTGCGGCAGAGGCAACGACAGCATCCGTTCCAGCATGGAGTTGTCCGCGTCATTCGCCACCATCAGAATGGCTCTTTCCGCCTGAGTCACCTGCGGCGCTTGCGTCGGCGCCGAATTTTCGCCCTGCAACAGCCTCTGGTGAGCGCGCTCGCGCAAATTCCACAGAACGCTGCCCATGATGATTGAGGCCACAAGCAGAATGACGAACAGAATGGTTTGATAGCGCGGAATCACGGATGGCGCGCTCCCGCCGCTTCTTGTCGCCACTCCACCAGCGCGGCAGCCAAAGCCTCGGCCACGCGCGCCTGGTAATCCGGATCATCCACGCCGTCTGCTCCCTGCCCATCCCCCGGCGCCTTTGACGCCCGCTCTGGGGCCACTTCAACAGCCACGGCGGGGCATGCCATGCTGTCGATCGCGGGCAGGGCAGTGCGGCCAACGGTCACAGCCACACCGGCGTGGCCGAGCGCCGAATTCATCGCCCCGGCCAGTGACAGGCTGCGCTGAACCCAGGCTGCCTGCGCGGTATTCCAGGCGAGGACGCGCGCGCCCTGAACGGGCGCCAGCGAAGAGACAAAAAGGTGCACTCCCGAGCCGGTCTCTGACGCATGCAGGCTCAGGCAGGCCTGAGCGTTGGCACGATTTGCGATCTCGGCGCGCCGATCCGCATCCACTGCAATATCTGATTCGCGCGTGGTCACCACAGCCATGCCGCGCGCTGCGAGAAGCGAGCGCAATCGCACGCTGAGCGCCAGCGTTTGGGCCTTCTCCTGCTGGCCGTTGCTCAGGCGGGCGCCGTCGTCGCTGCCGCCGTGGGCCGCGTCCAGCACCACCACAAAACGCGCGCCTGTGGTTCGATCCTGGGCAACCAGTTGCGAGCCGGAGATCGACGCAACCGCTGCAACGGCAAGTACGCATGCCGCTGCCAGTCCTCCCGCGCCCTTCGCAAGAGCCGGGTATGCATCTCCTGAGCTTGTAGTTCGCGGCGAGCGCATCCATCCTCGCGTGCGCTCACAACAGCCTCGCATCCGCTTACTCCAGCGCATAGATGGTCAGGCCGCTCATGAGCTTGGGGAAAAAGTCGGTCGACTTTTGCGGCATCACCTCGCCGGCAAAGGACACCTCTTTCAACTGCTCCATGGTCACGGGGTTGGTCAGGAAGGCCAAATCGGCCTCGCCCTTGCGAACCTGATCGACCGCCTCCTGCGCGTCCCGCAAATAGCGCAGATTGGTCTGCTCGCGCACCTTCTCTGCATCCAGCCCCAGCAACCGATCGAGAACCACGGAGTGCAATTGCGCCAGGTCAAGCTGACGCTGCCGCGCGGGCGCGCCGGCCATGGCCGCCGCCATCGCTTCTGGCTTCGCGCGCAGCAGCAAGGCTTCCGCTCCTGTCACAGCCACAAAGGCCGTACCATTCTGGCATTTCAGAGTATTCATGTAACCTGCCGCATCTCCCGCCGGCAGCGCCTCTATGGCGAAGAACTCCGCGGCCCGGGCGCGAAAGACCGCCGCAGTGAAGCCCTCCAGGCTATGCACCACCCGATGCGTAGGCAAAATCACCAATCCATCCGCGTCCATATTGACGAAGGTCATCATCACCGCCGCCTCGGGATAATCGGGCTGCGGCAACTGCTGTGCGCTGGTCTCGGTTTTCGCCGGACTGCCGGCCTTATGCTCTTTCGAATAATTCAGCGCGGTCTCGTAACGGTGGTGGCCGTCGGCAATAATCAGCTTCTTGTCCGCCATGGCCGTCGTCAGCAGGCGAATGGCCGCCGGGCTGTTCACGCGCCACAGCCGGTGCGTCACCCCGTACTCGTCCACGACCTCGGAGTCGGCAGAGCCGTTGCCATCATAAAGAATCTTCTCCACGCTGCCGGCGGGGTCGCTATAGAGCATGAAAATCTGCCCGAAGTGCGCCCGTGTTGCCCGCAACAGGTTCAGCCGGTCGCTCTTGGGCTTTGACAGCGTCTGCTCGTGCCGGAAAACCACCTGCTCGGCGTACTCATGCAGCTTGCCCAGGGCGATAAATCCGCGCCTTTCCTTCACCGTCTCGGTTCCCGGAACCTTGAACCGCTGTGCGTAAGCGAAGACGCACGGTTCATTCTCCTGGATCAGCACCCCCTGCTCGCGCCAGGCGCGAAAATCTCTCGCCGCGCGCGTATAGACGTTTTCACCCTTTTCAGCGTCAAATAATTCGGGTAGCCCCAGAATGATGCGCACCAGGTTGAAGGGGCTGCGCTGGTAGTAAGCCTGTTGCATCGAAGGAGAGATCTTGTCGTAGGGCTGCGTAACCACGTCATCCAGCCGAACGGCGGACGGATTGTAGCGCCAGGCGCGAAAGGGATAAATACGGGCCATGAGGAAGGTCTTGCTCCCCCGTTAAAGGGATGGAATTTGAGGCCCCGTTTTGCCGTTAAGTCTGCCGGGGATTGCGGGGTTGGCTCACGTTCGATTGTATCGCAATACCTTGCACGGCCTATTTGAGTGGATTTATCCCGGAAGTGCGCCAGCCAGCCAGGCAGGCCGGGCGGGTTCTTCACCAACCCTCGGCTCCCAAAGGGCAGTTCGTTCTCCCTGGCGTCTGTTTGCACGGCCTGACGCAAAGTTACGCTTACTCTGGTTCCGCTCTGGTGGTAATATCTCCTTCGACCCTCATGGTGCCGCATGACGACGCTTCCCCTTGAGCGTGTTGGCAAAAACGGGGGCTGCAACCTCGCGTTGCTCGGCCGCTGCCTCTCGATTTGCGCGTTGGCCGCGGCACTTTGCCTGTGTCGCCTTCACGCCCAGGACGACCAGCTCAACCGCGTGCATGTGGTGCCGCCCGCCAATCCGTCAGCACCCGCCGCTGAACCCATTGGAGCCGAAGCCGCCCCTGAAACAGGCCCTGCGTCACTCCATATTCATCGCGGCTCGTTCATCCGCATGAATGTCGATATGGTGCTGGTCCCGGTTACGGTTACCGATCCGCTCAACCGTTTGGTCACCGGCCTCGATCGACAAGACTTTCAGGTCTTCGAGAACAATGGCGAGCAGCACATCTCCAGCTTTGCCTGCGAAGACGCCCCGATCTCCGTCGGCATCATCTTCGATCTTTCCGGCTCCATGAAATCAAAACTGATCCGCGCCCGCGAAGCGATCCTCCAGTTCATCAGGACCGCCAACCCTCAGGATGAGTTCTTTGTCATCGGCTTTAACGACCGTCCGGAATTGATTGAGGACTTTACCGGCTCCGCCGAGGACATTCAGGCGCGGCTGGCCAGCGTCCAGGCAGGCCATCGCACCGCGCTCCTCGATGCCATCTACTACGGCATCTCCAAAATGAGTCAGGCGCGTCACGAGCGCAAGACGCTGCTGGTGGTCTCCGATGGCGGCGACAACCGCTCGCGCTACACCGAAGGCGAGGTGCGGGCGAAGGTGCGGGAGGCCGATGTCGAGATCTACTCCATCGGCATCTTCGATCCCGACGCAACCACCCCCGAGGAGCGCACAGGCCCTCAGCTCCTTGACGACATCAGCGCCGCCACGGGTGGGCAGCTCTTCCGCGTCGACGACGTCGACGAGATGACCGACATTGCCGAGAAGATCTCCCTCGAGCTGCGCAACCAATACGTGATCGGCTACACCCCCCACGATCTGGCTCGTGACGGCAAGTGGCGTAAAGTGAAGGTGAAGGTGAATCCCCCTCCGGGATTGCCTCCGCTCACGGTTTATGCTCGTACCGGGTACTATGCGCCATTGCAATAACGCGGCCCTCATTGCATTCCTTGCTGTAGCTGCACTTGCGCTCCCGGCACAACAGGCCCCCGCTTCGCCCTCCAGCCCTCAGGCAACTCCAGCGCCGTCCCTCACAGTCGACACCGATCCCGTCCGCTCGCCTGACACGGTCGCGCCGGCACCGTCCTCCGGTCCGCTGCGCAAGCAGGGCGAGGGCTACCTCTTCCACACCGACGTGGAAGAAGTCGTCCTCAACGCCACGGTCCTCGATGGCACGAAGCTGGTCGAAAACCTCACCAAAGACAACTTCCAGGTCCTCGAAGACGGGGTAAAGCAGACCATTATCAGCTTCCAGCACACCGATCTTCCCGTCTCCATGGGGCTGGTGATTGATAACTCCGGCTCCATGTACCGCAAGCGGCCCTCAGTCAACAAGAGCGCGCTCGATCTCATCCTTGCCTCCAACCCCCAGGACGAAGCCTTTGTCGTCAACTTCTCCGACGAGGCGTTTATCGACTGCGACCTTACGTCCAATATCAACAAGCTGCGTGATGGCCTGTCGCATATCGACTCCCGTGGCGGCACCGCCCTCTACGACGCCGTGGTGGCCTCGGCAGACGAGCTCGCCGCCGACGCCAAGCGGCCCAAGCAGGTTCTCATTCTCATCACCGACGGTGAAGACAACGCCTCCAGCCTTGACCTGGAGCAGACTATCCGCCGCGTGCAGCAGCTCTCCGGGCCCGTCATCTACTCCATCGGCCTGCTCTTCGGCGACGAGATGAGCCGCGCCGAAGTGCGCCACGCGCGCCGCGCTCTTGAAATGCTCTCGACGGAAACCGGCGGCATGGCATTCTTTCCCAAAAATATCGACCAGGTCGATCAAATCGCCGCCGAGGTCGCGCGCGACATTCGCAGCCAGTACACCTTGGGTTATCACTCCACCAAGCCGTCCACAGAGCCTGGATTCCGGCGCGTCGAAGTCACAGCCGAATCCAAAACTCTGGGCAAACTCACCGTCCGCACCCGTACCGGCTACTTCCCGGTGGTGCGTACGGTCAAGCAAACCGCCGCTGTCGAAAAATAGCAGGGAAGTTTCAGCCACGCCGGAGGGTGGCAGCCGTGAAACGCGAATTGCCGGCAATGCCTTGCCTACGCTGTGGCAAGTCATTCACCAGCCGCCGTGTCAGCCGGCCTATTTGCCTGCGCTGCTGGGTAGAACGAATTGAGCGCAAGCAGGACAAGGAAATCCGCAAATGGGCAAGCTGAAAGTCCCGCCGCGGCGAGTTCGCGGATTGGTCCGCGGTTTCGCCCCGTAGGGGCGGCCGAAAATAGCCCAGGGTGTAGCGCAGCGGAACCCTGGTAAAGTCCGTAATAATCAATCTGCCGCCCCGTAGTGGCGGCACGAACGCTTCTGTTTCTGATCAACGAGGTTGCACAATGGCCGATGACACGGAACGCCAGCAGCAGCTCCAGCAACTCGAGCACCTGAAAGCGATGGGCGAGAAGGCTTACGGCGATATGTACGAGGCGCACTCGCCGAGCGGTGCAACGGCCTGTTACAGCGGCGCCAAGGAATGCTTCTACGATGCCATCGGTCTGGCGCGGCGCCTGGGCCTTGAGGAAGAAATGAAGTCGCTCGAAAAGCGGCTGGCGCACATAAAGGCGGTCTTCCGCAGTCAGTTCGTGCAGTGAGTGTTGGTCTCACATCAAAATCGCACCCTCATCCAGAGAGCAGCGAAGGATCTGCGGTTGTTTCTCACATTCTTCGCATGTGCAAAGAAAAGGAATCGCCGGCTTGCCGGCCACTCGGCCAGAATCCGGTCCGAAGGTTCAACAAGTGCATTGGCGATTATGCGTAAACTGAGGGTCATCGCTGACGAAAACGACGTTTTTCGTTCCTAATCCACCCGGAAGACGGACCTGAACTCTGGACGAGCGCGTTGGCCTGTCAACAATCGAATCCGATTCGGCATGGTCAACTCTGTCGAGTGATAAGAGCGTTCCGCCCACACATCACCCATTGTTTCCGGCTGTGCCAATGCCCGTGCAGCGCCATTGACACACTTCAAGGGCAGGCCTACACTTCGGGCAGTTTTCCTTCCATCACCCGATAGGGAGTCCGCGTTCCCACTCTACGGGCAGCCCATTGGTTTGAGGTGTGGCCATGCACGCACGAGGCAATGGCATTCCCGCCGCAGCCGTTTTCGTTATTCTGCTTTCTTCTGCGTTCTTCCCTTCCGCGAATCATTCACTCTGCGCCCAGCAGCCGGCGACCACCGTCTCTGCGATCTCAAGCCCCGCGTTGCCCGCCGAAGTTCAGGCCAAGCTCGACAAGCTGCAGGCCAATCTTAAGGCGGCGCAGGCGGCGGGCGATGCCAGGACAGAGGCCAAAACTCTGGATGCGATCGGCGATCTCTACCTAGAGGTCTCGGCGTATCCGCAAGCCATGGACAGTTACAACCAGGCGCTAACGCAGGCCCGCACCGCGAAGGATGCACCGGATGAAGCGTCGGCGCTGAACGGAATTGGAGACTGCTACCGGATCCAGGCGCAGAACGATCAGGCGCTCGAGACATACCAGCATTCTTTGGATGCTGCCACATCCTCAGGCGACTTGCGCGAACAAGCCGCTGCGCTGAACGGAATCGGTTGGACGAATGTAAACATCGGTCAACCTCAGAAGGCGCTGGAGTTTCATAACCGGGCATTCTCGTTGGCGCAAAAAATCAATGACGCAGGCCTTGAAGCTACCATCCTGCGCCGCATGGGAGTTGCCTATTGGGCTCTGGGTGAGCCGCAAAAGGCTCTCGACTGTTTCAACCGGGCACTGCCACTCTTTCGCCGGGTGGGCGACGGACTCAGCGAGGCCCGAGCACTGAACAACATCGGAGTCATCTACGACGATCTGGGCGAAAAGGAGAAGGCGCGGGACTACTACAACCAGGCTCTGCCACTCTTCGAGCAAGCTGGCGATCTCGACGACCTGGCAAAAGCATTGACCAACATTGGCGCAGCTTACGCCGATCAGGGCGACAAGCGGAAGGGGCTGGAGTTTTACAGTCGGGCCATTCCGGTCCTGCGCCAGACCGGCGATCGCGACGGCGAGGCCAACGCGCTGAACAACATGGGGAGCGCCTACTCGGATCTGGGCGAAGATAAGAAAGCCCTGGACGTCATCGGCCAGGCGCTTGTGCTCTATCGCCAGGCGGGCGATCGCGACGACGAGGCCGATGCGCTGGTCAACATCGCCGCAATCGACTTCGATCTGGGCGAGGTCCACGAGTCTTTCGATGTCCTCAACCAAGCGTTGCCGCTGGCCACCGCCGTCGGCGATCCTCTGCGCCAGGCGAGCATCCTCCACTCGTTGATGCTCAATCAGCGAGGGCAGCAGCCCGCCTTGGCGATCTTCTACGGCAAGCAAGCTGTTAATTTCCTCCAACAGGTCCGTGGCAACATACAGGGTCTCATTGCGGAACTGCAGAAGTCCTTTCTCGCATCGAAGGAAGACTACTATCACGACTTGGCAGATCTGTTGATTGCGCAAGGCCGGCTACCCGAGGCGCAACAGGTGCTGGATCTGTTGAAGCAGCAGGAGTATTCGGATTACGTGCGCGGCGAAGTGGCGAATACGCTCAACCCGTTGGCGCTGACTCCCGCAGAGAAACAGGCACAGGAGGACTACCAGAAATCCACCGCACAAATTGTGGAGCTGGGGGACCAATGGGCGGCACTGAAGAAAATGAGCACGCGCACGCCGGAACAGGAGCAGCAATATCAACTACTCTCCGAGCAGCTCGACGCGGCCAGCAAGGGTCTGAACGATTATTACGCGCGGCTTTATGCGCTTTTCGGCAGCAATGGCGAAGCCAACAAGCAGGTTGCCGATGTGAAGGGCGACGTCAGCCTGTTGAAGCAGACCATAGCCAAAATGCCGCGCACGGTGGCGCTTTATACGCTGGTAGGCAAGGAACGCTACAGCGTCATTGTGGTCACCGGGACGACGGCAGTGGCGCGGGAATACGCGATCACGGATAAGGACCTGAACCAGAAGGTCGCGGCATTTCAGCAAGCGCTGCGCGATCCTCACAGCGACGCCCAACCTATGGCGCAGGAGTTGTACAACATTCTCATCGGCCCGGTGAATGCTGATCTCGACCAGGCACAGGCGCAGACGCTAGTGTGGTCGCTCGACGGAGTGCTGCGCTACGTGCCCATGGCAGCGCTCTACGACGGCAGGCAGTACGTTGTGGAAAAGTACTCGACCGTTACCATCACGCCGACGAGCATTGCGCACCTGGCGGAGAGACCCGACTTCAGCAACCTGAGTGCAGCGGCCATGGGAATCTCGCAGCAGTACGAGAGCAAGCTTCCTGCGCTTCCGGCAGTAGTGGGCGAACTGGACGAAGTGGTAAACGACGCCCATGACGGCGATGCACGAGGCGTGTTGCCGGGCACGATTCTGCTTAACAACGCGTTCACTGAGAAGGCAATGGAGAACCTGTTGAACGGCCCGCACACGGTGGTGCATATCGCCAGCCACTTTGTCTTTCAGCCCGGCGACGACAGCCAGTCGTACCTGCTGCTGGCGGGCCGGGATCAGGACACAACGGGCTATCACATGACGGTGGCCGATTTCCGCGACAACCAAAACCTGTCTCTCGACGACACTGATTTGCTCACGCTCTCTGCCTGCGAAACGGGGATGAGCGGCAGTGCCAACAACGGGCGCGAGGTGGATGGCCTGGGAACGACGGCGCAACTGAAAGGAGCCAGGGCGGTGATCTCGTCGCTGTGGGAGGTAAACGACGCCAGCACTGGCCAACTGATGGCGGATTTCTACAAGCGATGGGCTGAAGGCGCCGGCAAGGTCTCCAAGGTCGAGGCGCTGCGCCAGGCGCAGCTGGATCTGCTGCAAGGGAAAGTGGCGCCGCAATCCGCAACGGCTGGCAGAGGTTTTGCTGTTGCCGAGAACGAATCCGGCAGTCAGGCCGCGCCGGCCGTCTATACGCATCCCTATTACTGGGCGCCCTTCGTGCTCATGGGTAACTGGAGGTAGCAAGCTCCATCAACAAAAATCCACCGCGGCACTCACCGTTGATAGATCGGTACCGCGAAGTCGCCGAGTGTCCAGTAATTTGTCGGTGCTGGGTTGATGACTCCAGAAGGCCAATGCGCTCACCGAAGGGCTCTGGCCGGCTGGTCGGCTAACCGGAGATTACCCCGGAACAGCCTCCCGCAAAGACGATCCCTCGCCAATCGCTCCTATACGCCAGCACGTCCAATCCAGCGCCTGGGCTGAAAATCTGCCCCCCGCTCTTTGCAGAGAATTACCCCCTCCCGGCGCATACTCTTCCCATGACCGCATCTCGGGGCAAGCTCAACCGGACGCCGAACGCACCCGCTGACCACCGATCACTGACCCCTCACCCCTGACACCTGCTCCTCAAGTCCTTGCTTATGAGGATTTTGGCTCA
>Ga0335085_10012496_pt1 | contig 12510 bp, 11 predicted proteins | sample Lox_Sample_45_FD_206712 | JGI IMG/M metagenome (GOLD analysis project Ga0335085, IMG submission 206712) | Soil microbial communities from Loxahatchee National Wildlife Refuge, Florida, United States - Lox_Sample_4.5 | ecosystem: Environmental > Terrestrial > Soil > Wetlands | place: USA...
CTGATCACGTTCGTGGTCTCCAAGATTGCGGTGGGCATCTTCGCCGGCGGCGTCGTCTTCTCCACCCTTTTGCCGGAAATCCATTTGAACGTCGGCGGCATCGAGATCAACAGCTTCTGGATCGGCTCGGTGGCGGTCATTGTGCTCACCGGCCTGTACACCGCGCTGGGCGGCATGCGGGCGGTCGCCTACAACGACGCCGTCCAAGTGCTGGTGTTGATCTGCGGATCGGCGACCCTCACATTCTACGGGCTCTACAAACTGGGCGGGTGGCACGAGCTGCGCGTGCTCTGCGGCTCCGACATGTTCAACCTGTGGAAGCCGATGACCCCGCCGGGAGTGGAATCCACCTGGGCGCCGGTGCTGGAACGCGCGGCTGACGGGCACCTGGTGAAGCAGGCCTGGTATTTCAACACTCACTACCCGTGGCTCGGCATGCTCATCTGCGCCCCGGTGATCGGCCTGTGGTACTGGTGCACCGACCAATACATCGTGCAGCGCGCCCTCGGGGCCCCGAACGAGCAGACCGCCCGCCGCGGCAGCATCTTCGCCTCCTTCCTCAAGCTGTTCCCTCCGTACTTGTTCATCATCCCCGGCATGATCTGCTTCGCCCTCGTCAAGAGCGGGAAGGTGCCGGACATGGCCGCGAACTTTGACGCCCAGAACGCCTTCCCGCTGATGGTCAAATATCTGCTGCCGCCGGGGCTGCGGGGCCTCGTCGTCGCCGGCCTGCTGTCGGCCCTGATGGGCTCGCTCGCCGGCGTGTTCAACGCCTGCTCCACTCTCTTCACCGTCGACCTGTATGAGAAAATCCGGCCCGGCGCGTCGCAGTCGCAGATTGTGCGCACGGGCCGCACCGCCACGACCATCATGGTGCTGATCGCCCTCGCGTGGATCCCGGTCGTTCAGGGCGCCCACAGCCTCTACGACTACCTTCAGTCCGTGCAGGGGTACCTGGCGCCGCCGATCTTCGTCGTCTTCTTCTTCGGCGTTTTCTGGCACCGCCTCAACGCCAAGGGCTGCCTCTGGGCCATGGTGGTGGGCTTCGCTCTCGGCATCTTCCGCATGCTGGTGGACACGCCCGTGACCATGAAACTGGGGAGTCTTGCCGCCGGCTACACGCCGGGCTCGTTCCTCTGGGTGATCAACAACATCAACTTCCAGTATTTCAGCATCCTCATCACCTTGGTTTCGGCGATTGTCATGATCGGGGTCAGCCTTGCGACCGGCGAACCGGATTACGGACGAATCAAGAGCCTGACCTTCGGGACCGCCACAGCGGACGACAAGGCCAAGACCTACGCCAGCTGGGATTGGCACGAGCTGGCGGCCTCCGGCTTCATCCTGCTCTGCATCCTGGGCGCGTACCTGTATTTCCGCGGTTGAACGCGGGCGCCGGCCCGCGCCGCCGCGCACGCCCACGGTCCCGCGCCGAGCCGCGGGACCGGGTCTCCCGCCTTTTCATTGGACAACGCGGGTCGCGCGCACACAGTCTGCTCCGTCATGTCCGTACTTCCACTGCATCCTGATTTTCGCAACGCCGCCCCGCCCGCCTCGACGACGATGACGACGAGCCCGAGCAGGAGCCGAAACCCGCGTCGCTGCCGCCGGCCGTCGGCGCGCTGATTCAGCGCAAGTTCCTCGACGCGAGGAAACTGTTTCTGTGGGGACCAGTGACGGATGAAACGGGCAAGGACGTGTGCGAAAAGCTGCTCTATCTGGAGGCCGCGGCGCCGGGCAAGGACATCACCTTTTACATCAATACGCCCGGCGGCTCGATCACGGCCGGCATGGCGATCTACGATACGATCAAGCTGCTGACGTCGCCTGTCACGGTGGTGGTCACGGGCATCGCCGCGTCGATGGGCTCCGTCCTGCTGTGCGCGGCCGCCAAGGGCCGGCGCCTGGTGTTTCCGCACGCGCGCGTGCTCATCCACCAGCCGCTCATCGCCGGGCGCTTCATCGGTCCGGCCACCGACATCAATATCCAGGCGAAGGAAATGGAGAAGCTGCGCGATGAGCTGAACCAGATCTTGGCGCACGCCTCGGGTCAGCCGATCGAGAAAATCGCCAAGGACACCGATCGCGATTTCTACCTGAACGCGCGCGAGGCCATCGATTACGGCCTGGCCGATCGGATCGTGGAGAAGCTGTAGACGGCGCCACCGCGCGCCCTACCCTTCGGGCTTGGCGAGTTCGTTCTTCCACTCGGTCGCTCGGGCATGGTCGCCGGCCGCGAGGGCCGCGCCCAGCGCCTCGCGCAGGACCGCCGTGCGCCAGTCGAGTCCGAGATCCGGGTTGGCCAGAATCGCCCGGTACATCGTCACGGCCCTCGCCGCCCCGTTGCCGCCGATCAGCAGCCTCGCCGCCTCCTGCGCGAGCGGCGCCTCCGCGGCGGTGAACGCCGCCGGCACAGGCACCGCCTCGAGCGCGCGCGCCGCGCCCGCGGGATCGCCCGCCGCGGCCTTCGCGCGCGCCAGCGCCAGCCCCAGCACCAAGCCGGGGTGCTCGCGCATTCCTTCTTCGAGGACGCGCCGGGCCTCGGCGGGCCTCTTCTCCTGTTCGAACAGGCGGGCCCGGCGCAGCAGCGCGTAGGGCGCGAGCGCCGGCGGCAGCGTGTCAGCCTTCGCGAGCTGCTCCTCCAGCGTCACCGCGAACGGCCGGTACAGCGGATCGCCGATGACGATCGTCTGCCAGCTCAGCGCGGGTGTCGCGTAGTAGGCGGCGTCGCCCAGCGTCTTGCCGGCGGCCAGCGCCCGCACCAGCAGAGGCGGTTCGAGCGTGAGTTGCAGGTACGGCTCGAAGACGTTGCCAAAGGTCGCGCTGACACCCCGGGCGACCAACGGTCCGCACCAGCCCGCCGACGCCGAGCGCAGCGTCTGCGCGGATTCGCTGTGGATGTGCAGGGCGATGGCCCCGGGCGGGAACTGGAAACCGTCGCGGGCCATCGGGCCCGTGAGATCACTGGCATACCAGCCGAAGTAGAGCACCGGGGCGTCGAAACGCGCGGCGGCGGGTCGCGGGCCACCCTCGCGGTAGACATCCCCGTCGATGCCCAGGTCCCGCAGCAGGCCGGCGGCGCGCTCCAGCCATAATTCGCCGTCGGGGTTGGGCCCGCGCCAATCGATGTAATAGCGTCCGAGCAGTCCGGTGCGTTCCGCGTCGAGCGCGTGATCGACGAGCCGGCGGGCGGCGGCCGGCGTCGGCCCGTCGAGCCGCGCCACCCTGACCACGGGTTCACTCGCGAACGCGGGCGGCCGCTCGACCCGGAACAGCGGATTGGGCACCCAGCCGTTGATGTCGTACGTGCCGTGCGCGAGCAGGGTGAGCTCGGAATCGACCGCGCCGCGGTTGGTGCGGAATTCCTCGCGCAGCCGCAGCCGCGGCTCGTCGGCATAGAACCGCGGCTCATGGTTCACCCGCAACGGCACGCCGCGGCAAACGACCAGATAGCTGATGCGATGGTCGAAGACGGCGTAGCGCTTGCGGCCGAGGGCGTCGGTCAGCGTCGTCGCCGTGGCGTCGATCCAGCCGCGCGCCACCAGCTCGTCCTGGAGTGGCTGATAGATGGTGGCGATGAACTCGGGCCACCCGATGGTTTCGTCCGCCGGCAGGGGCAGCGCGAGGATATTGGCGGCCGGCACGCCGCGCCGGGCGGCGTAGTAGCGGGCGAGCCCCACGGAATCGGCGTCGTTCGCGTTGGCCAGAATCACGACGCGTGCCGCGAGCTCCGCCCCGGGGTTGCCCGCGGCGGGGGCGGCCGCGACCGGCAGACCGGCGACGACGCCGGCCAGGGCCAGCCATCTGCCATGACGGAGCATGCCCGGAATCTAGAAGAGGCCGGCCGGTTTTCGAGACCGGTTTCGCCCGGCTTGCTTTTCCCGCCGACCTCCTCTTACGTGAGCCCGGCGATGGATTCCGCCTACCCGCAAGGGTGAACCGCCCCCGTCGCTCCGGCGGGGCGCCGATGATTCCTGCACAACCAATCTTGGAATCATGATGCGCCTGTATCTCTGGGTCACGTTCGGCGGCGCGCTGGGAAGCGCCGCCCGGTTTCTGGTTTCCGGCTGGGTGGCGAACCGCTTCGGGCAGACCTTTCCGTGGGGCACGCTCCTGGTCAACGTCACCGGCTGTTTCCTCATCGGCTTCTTCGCCACGCTCACGGATCCGGCCGGGGGCCGCGTGTTCGCGGGCGCCACGGCGCGGCAGTTCTTCATGACCGGCATCTGCGGCGGCTATACCACCTTCTCCTCGTTCAGCTTGCAGACTCTCAATCTCGCCCGTGACGGCGAGTGGTTGCAGGCCGGCGGCAACATCGCCGGCTCGGTGTTCGCCTGTCTGCTCGCCGTGTGGCTCGGCTTCGCCGCCGCCGCCTGGCTCAACCATTGGAAAGGCGCCTGACCATGGAAATCCCCCACGACTCCGTCCTCCTCCGCGTTTTCATCGGCGAATCCGACAAGTGGCATCATCAGCCGCTCTACGAGGCCATCGTGCTCAAGGCGCGGGAGCAGCATCTCGCCGGCGCGACGGTACTGCGCGGCGCGATGGGCTTCGGCAAGACCAGCCGGCTCCATACGACCAAGATCCTCCGATTGTCCTACGACCTGCCGGTGGTCATCGAAATCACCGACAGCGAGGAGAAGATCAACGCGTTCCTACCCGTGCTCGACGGCATGATCAGCGGCGGGCTCGTCACCCTGGAGAAGGTGCGGGCCATCCGCTACCTGGGCACCCCGCGGCCGGCCTGAGTCCACCGCCTAGGGGGCGGCCTTGGCCGCGGCGGACCGCCGGGCCAGCCAGTCGAGGAGGTATTGATCCGGCGGCGCCGTGCGCCAGGCCGTGAGCCAGATGCTGCCCAGCATCTCGCCACCGCGCAGCAGCTGCTCCTCGATGAACTCCCGGCCGTCAAAACTGCCGGGGGAGCCGTCGGCCTTCAGCTTGCCCGCCTTCTCCAGTTCGTAGAGCGGGACCACGCGCTCGTTCTGTGCCTGCAGGTAACGCATCACTTCGGAGAACATCGCGTCGCGCTCCCCGGCCGCCGGTGCGGTGGGCAGCACGCCGGCGGGCCGGGCCCGCGCCTTCAGCCCCGCGAACGTGATTCCGGCCCGGGCGATGAAGCCGCCGTCGATCCAGGCATGGAACTTCGGGTCGGTGGTGAAGCCGCGCGGATTGTCGCCCCACCAGCCGTGGTGGTAGACCGTGACGTGCAGCGGCTGCGAGCCGTCGCCCACATAATGGCCCATGACGCCCATGAGGTAGACGATGTTCGACTCCGCGTTGGCGATCTCGGTCTGCGTGCCGCCGCCCTGCACATAGGCGCGCAGGTAGGAGAACGCCGACTTCAGCCGGTCATAGTCCTCCGTGATCTCCCACGGCAGAAAGCCGGCCCATTCCCGGGTGTGTTCGGCGTCCTTCGCCGGATCGATCGGCGGGAATTTGTCGAGATGGGCGGACCGTCCCGCCGCGAAAGCGAGCGCAAACTCGTACCGGAGCGGGCTCACCGTCGCCGGGTCGAGGCCGGCCCAGCCGAGCTGCTCCAAGTCGAGGTAGTGGTTCGGATTGTTCTCGTGCTGCAGCGGCAGATCGGGCGAATTCCGCCAGCGGTCGGGTTCGCCCGCCAGGAAGGCGATGCGCTCGGCCGCGGTCGGCGTGTGCACGAAAGCCGGGAAATCGGCCGGCAGGCCGGCGAGCGCGAGTTGGTTGATGAGGCGGTGGCCCGGGTAGTCCCAGGCGCGGGCGGCGGGCAGACCCAGGACGGCCAGGATGGTCAGCGCAAGGGGACGGAGGTGGGGGCGCGGATTCATGGTTTCAAGGAGACGCTGCATTCGGGGGATGAGTTTCAGGCGGGGCGGGAGCGGGCGGCGGGTGAACGGCGGCCAGCACGGCGGCATAGGCGTCGACCCCGTCGGCGATGGCTTGGGCGATCTGCTGACGATACTCCGGCGTGGACAACCGGCGCGCCTCGCCGTTGTTCGAGAGGAAGGCGGCTTCCACCAACGCCGCCGGACACTCGGCATAGCACAGCACGATGTAGCGCGCCCGCTTGTAGCCGCGGTCGGAGCTCTTGAGATCAGCCAGCAGCGTCCGGTGCAGGTTGTAGCCGAGCACGACGTTGGCGTAATCCAGCCGGTTGCCGGGAAACGCCAGTTCCGCCCGCTTGTCCTTCTTCTCGTCGCCGCTCGAGCGCTGGAACTGCGGCGTCAGCGCATACGTCTCCGCGCCGGTCACCCGGCCCGCCACGGCCGCCGGCAGCGCGTTGAAATGAACGCTCAGGAACAGGTCCGCCTTCGCCCGCGCGGCGATGTTGGCGCGCTCCTCGAGCTCGACGCGGCGATCGTCGGGGCGCGTAAGCACGGCGGCGTAGCCGCGCGCCTCCAGCAGCTTCTTCAACCGCTGGACCACGTCGAGCGTGAGATCCTTTTCGTCGAGATGCAGCAGGGTGTTCTGATTGCCCGGATCGTTGCCGCCGTGCCCGGGGTCGAGCACAATGAGCTTCGGCGGGCGCGGGAGCAGGTCCGGCCGTTCGGCCGGGCGCAGCAGCGGTGCGACCGTCTTGATCACATCCACCTTGCTGACGTAGAGGCTGGCCTTGTGGAAGACGGTCGTCTCACCCATGAAGACGCGCACGCCGTCGAGATAGAAATCACGGCTGCGATCCTCGAACTTCAGGCGCACGCGGCCACGCTCGTCCGACAGCTGCATGACCCGGCCGCTGGTCACCCACGCCGCTTTGAGGCCGTAGCGCTCGGCAATCGCGCGCACATCGACGTAGTCGACGTTGTAGAGGCGGGTAAAGGGCCAGAGGCGGCTGACCGGCGCGGCGGGCGGCGGCGGCACGGCAACGGCTGCCGACGGTCCCCCAGGCGTTCCCGGCCGGGGCGGGGTGAGCGCGGCGGGCGCCGGCGTCGCGTCCGCCCGATGCTGCGCGGAGGCGGGTGCGGTGCATCCTCCTCCCAGCATCAGCACCACCATGGTGGCCGGCAGGCCACGTGCATGGGACCGCGCCATGGCCTTTTCCCCGGATTCAGGCCGGCGGGGGGGCGGCGGGCACCGGGGGGGACGCGGCCGACGGCGCCGCGGCCTCGCGGGTGTGGAATCTCAGCTTCCGCTTGTTGGTGGGCAGCGGAGTCAGCATCGCGTAGATGTTGCGGCCGGTCAGGCGGGGCGAACCGTCGGGATGCCCCATCGTGGAGAGTTCGGCGAGCGCGCGGTTGATGACTTCGAAACCCATCTCGGTCCGCGCCATCTCGCGGCCGCGGAACTTCAGGCGCAGCTTCACCTTGTTGCCATGATCGAGGAATTCCTCGGCGTGGCGCAACTTGGTGAGGAAATCGTTGTGCTCGATCCGCACGCTGAACTCGATCTCCTTGATCTTGCTCGCCGTCGTCTTCGCGTGGGAGTGCTTTTTCGACTCCTCGTACATGTACTTGCCGAAATCCATGATCCGGCAGACCGGCGGGGTGACATTCGGCGCGACCTCGACGAGATCGAGATCGAACTGCTGGGCGAGCTGGAGGGCCTTGCCCGTCGCCAACACCCCGAGCTGTTTGCCCTCAGGGCTGATGACGCGGATCTGCTCGGCCTTGATACGGTGGTTCCGACGGATGTTGGCAAACGGATCCGTGTTGCGGCGCGGAGGGTAGCCGGGGCGGCCACCGGAGGGAAATGCTATAGCCATCAATCAGCAGGAAGGAGAGATCGGGTCGAGGCGTGGTTCTTGCGGCAAAGCGGGGCGTTGACAACACCTAATTCGCGGCAAAAACCCTGCGGCAAAAGACGGGGGCGGAGGGGCATCAGCCCTTGGATCCCGTCGTCGCCAGGCCCTGGATGAAGGTTTTCTGCGTCAGGAAGAAGAGCAGAATGATCGGCAGGGTCGTGACCGCGCTCGCCGCCATCAGGTAGTGCCACTGGACCCCCCCGGTCTGGGACTGGTAGCTCTGCAGGGCGAGCGACAGCGTATAGGTGCTCTTGCGGGTGAGGTAGAGGAGCGGCGCCATGAAATCGTTCCAGGCAAACAGGAAATGCAGCAGCGCGGCCGTCGCCAGAACCGGTTTGCTCAAGGGCAGAATGATGCGCCAGAAGATCCGCCACTCGCTGCACCCGTCCATGCGCGCGGCCTCGCTGAGATCCTCGGGAATCGTCCGGAAGAATTGCCGGAGAAGAAAGATGTTGAAAGCGCTGCCAAAGAAGGCCGGCACCCACAGAGGCAACAGCGTGCCGATCCAGCCCAGGCTCCGGAACACGCCGTAGAGCGGCACCATCAGCACCGGGAACGGCACCATCATCGTGGCGAGCGTGACCGCAAAAAAAGCGTCGCGACCCCGCCATTTCAGGCGGGCAAAGCCGTACGCCACGATCGCGTTCGACAGCACGGTGCCGATCACGCCCAGCACGCACACGGTCAGGGAATTGCCGAGGAAGACCCAGAAGCTGATGTGGCCGACGCGGCCCACGGAATCGTCCTCCCCGGTATCGCCGCCCAGCCGTTTGAGGGCGCCGGGATAGTTGGCCCACCGGAGGCGGAGGCGCGCGCCGATCGCCTCGGGCGGGACGATGTCCCAGAGCGGCGGACGCTCCGAACGCCGTTCGCCGAGCCGCTCGGTGACATGCCACCAACCGGGAGCCACCGGGTGCAGCACACGCCAGGCGCCGCCCGCCGCAGCCTGCGGCGTGGACAGGAACACGCGCCGGCCCGCCTCCGCGCCCCCCGTCAGCTCGACCACCACGCCGGCCTGGCGCAGGACGAAGTCCAGGGTTACCTCCACCGGCCGGCCGTCGAGCACGGCGGTGTATTCGCGCGGGATCCAGTCCGGCGGCAGCGACATCGCCTGCTCGACCGGCTTGAGCGACGTGACGACCATCCACGCGAAGGGAGCGAGAAACACGGCCGAGGCCGCGCCCAGCAGGGCGTAGAGCAGAAAGCGCGGGAAGGGACGGCGCGGGGGCATGGGAATCACTCGAGCTGGCCGATGCGCTCCCGCGCCAGGCGCGTGGCCATCCAGGTGAGCGCGGCGATGACCACGAAGAGCACGTAGGCCATGGCGCTCGCGTAGCCCATCCGCAGATCGTAGAACGCGGTGGAGAAAAGGTAGATCGTGTAGAAGAGCGTCGCGCGGGCGGGATTGCCGTCGGAGCCGTTGCCGTTGCCGTTGGCCGCCTCCGACATGATGAACGCCTGGGTGAACACCTGCAGGGCACCGATCAGGCTGATGATGACATTGAAATAGATTACGGGGGCGAGCAACGGCAGGGTCACGTGCCAGAACCGCCGCCAACCGGTGGCGCCATCGATGGCGGCGGCCTCGTACAGCTCCTTGGGCACGTTCTGCAGTCCCGCGAGAAAGATGACCATCGCGTTGCCGGTGCCCCACAGGCTCATGATCACCAGGGCGGGCTTGGCCCAGTTGGGGTCGGCCAGCCACGCGGGCGGCGCCAGCCCGAAGGGCGCGAGCAGCGGCTGGAGCGCCGCGTTGAGCAGGCCGTACTGGCCGTTGAAGATCCACAGCCAGAGCATCGACGACGCCACCACCGGCACGATCGACGGCAGGTAGAAGAAGGTGCGGAAGATGGTGCGGCCGCGGACGTCCTGGTTGAGCAGCACCGCCAGCGCGAGCGAAACGACCGTGCCGAGCGGCACCGCCAGTCCGGCGTAAAACAGGGTGTTCCGGAGCGACTTCCAGAACAGCTCGTCGTGCACGAGCTGGCGGTAGTTCTCGAGTCCGGTCCACACCGGCGCCTTCAGGATCGAGTAATCGCAAAAGCTGAAATACAGCGACGCCACCACCGGGTAGGCGGTGAACGCCACCAGGCCGACGATCCACAGGCTGGTGAAGCCGAGGCCGGCGAAGAGGTTCTTGCGCTCGCGCGGTGTCATCGCGAATTCGTGATCGCGACCGGCAGCGCCTGCCCGTGGCGCTGCAGGCTCTGGACATAGCGCGCCCAGCTTTCGTCGAGCCGCTTCTGGGCGAAATTCAACGCCTCCTCGGGCGAGGCTTCCAGCAGGCGCACCCGTTCGAACGCCGCGATGAACTCGCGGTAGTACTCCGCATAGATGCCGATGTCGGGCGTGGCGACGCAGTGCGCGCTGGCGGCGAGCGCGCGGAACACCTTGATCGCAGGGTTGGGATGATGCTGCTCGAAATACGGGCTCCATTCGCGCAGGGGCGACAGTTTCTCCTGGTAGAAGCAGACGCGCTCCATGCCCGTCATCTCGTCGTAGCTGCGCGCGCGCAGGTTGCAGGAGTTGACGTATTTGATGAATTCCCAGGCCGCCTCGGGATGGCGGGCGCCACGCGGAATCACCATGATGTCCGCCTCGGCCATGGCGAAATCGGTCACCCCCGGGACTGCCTCCGGCCAGGGACCGACGCCGTAGTCGAGTCCGGGTTTGTACTGGCGGATGTAATTGGGGTACCACACGCCTTGGAAGACCATCGCCAGCTTGCCGGTGAAGAACGGCGCGGTGGGCGAACCCCACGCCCCGAAGCCCGAGGCGAAGATCTTCACCGCCTCGCCGCCGTTGTCCTTGGAGAAGCCTTCGATCCAGCGCATCGCCTCGAGATTCCGCGGGTCCGTGGCGAGGGTGATCTGCCGGCCGTCGAACAGGCGGCCTCCGAACCAGCGGCAGAAGACCCACGGCCACCAGCCCGGCTCCTGGGGCAGGAAGCCCATCTGGGTGATCGCGCCGGTCCGGGGATCGCGCTTCGTGAGCCGGCGGCAGTAGTCGTTGAATTCCGCGAGCGTCCGCGGCGGCCGGTCGGGATCGAGGCCGGCCTCGCGAAAGAGCGTCTTATTCCAGAACAGCGCCATGGTGGCCGGCGTGGTGATGCCGGCATAGACGTGGCCGCCATGCTGGATCATCTCCTCGTAGATCGGGTAATAGCGCGCGAGCCACAGCGCCACCGTGCCGCCGTCGCGCCGGATGAAGCCGTCGAGCGGCGTCAGCGCCTCCGCGTCCGCATAGCCCGGGATGTTGTAGGCCCACAAGCCGGCGACATCCGGCGGATCGCCGCCCGCCGTGGCGACGATCATCTTGCGGTCGATCTGCGACGTCGGCAGGTAATCGACGACGATCCGGTCCTGCGAACGGTTGAAGCCGTCGACCACCTCCAGGATGCCCCGCACTTCGAAACCGATCCACTTGTCCCAGTAGGTGACATGGATTCTGTGCTCGCCCGGCGCTGCGCCGGCGGCCGGCCGGGCCGCCGCGACCAGCAGGGCGATGAGCCCGACCGCGCCGAGCCGCGGGCGGAACTTGGAGGGCAGGCGGGAAAGCACGCGGCCCACAAGGTACGCATCACCCCCGGCGGGGAAAGCCGGAAATGGCCGGTCGCCTCTTTCGCCGGCGGTGACGTCTCCCGTCGCGGTCAGCTTCCGCCGCGGCTCCCGCCCGATGCTGCGCAGCCCGGGTTCCGGGCCGCCTCGGGGATTAACGGGCCGCCCGCCAGGCGATCAGCCGCCGCGCGACCTTGACCGCATTGGCGAAGCTGCGGGCATTCGCCTTGCCCCGGCCGGCGATGGCGAAGGCCGTGCCGTGATCCGGGCTGGTGCGCACGAAGGGCAGGCCGAGCGTCACGTTCACCGCCTCGTCGAAATCGACGGCCTTCAAGGGCGCCAACCCCTGGTCGTGATACAACGCGATCACCGCGTCGAATTCGCCGCGCAGCTGGCGCGCAAAGAGGGTGTCCGCCGGCTCACACAGGGTCAGGCCGGGGTGGGCCGGCTGCAATTTGGCGAGAATCGGATTGATGAGGCTCTGCTCTTCGTCGCCCAGCAGGCCGCCCTCCCCCGCATGGGGATTGAAGCCGCAGACCCCGATGCGCGGCGCCGCCGCCCCCTCGGCCCGGGCCAGTTCGTCCGCGGCCCGCACCGCCCGGGTGAACTGCGCCGTGGTCAGGTAGGCCGGCACCTCGCGCAGCGGCACGTGCCAGGACAGCAGCGCGACGCGCAGCCGGCCGCCGCAGAACGCCATCGTCGGCTCGCCGCCCCATCGCGCGGCAAAGAACTCGGTCTGGCCCGGGAAAAAGTAGCCGATGCGCGCCAACCCCGACTTGCTCACCGGCGCCGTGACGACGCCGGCAAACTCGCCGGACTTGCAGCCAGCCGCGGCGCGCTCCAGCGCCGCCCACGCCACCAGCGCCCCCTCCCCGGACGGCCGGCCGGGCTCCGCGGCAAACTCCTCCAACCCCACGGGAATCTTCGCGCCCGCGGGCGGCAGCGTGTCCAGCCAGCGCGCCGGTCCGACTACCGCGGTGGCGCGCGCGTCCGCCGGATTCGCCCCGAGCCAGGCGGCGATGATCTCCGGTCCGACCCCGGCGGGGTCGCCGCAGGTGAGGGCGAGCGGTTTCTGATCGGGAGCAGACACGGACGGCGGTGCGGGTCGTAAGTCGGTGATGGTCCTGGAGCGCGGTCAGCGCGCGGTATTCCCGTCCTCCGGCTCCGTGGACCAGACGCGGCGGGCCCGCGCGATGCCGCGCCGTCCGCCGGCAAAAAACTCCAGGAAGCGCCGCA
>Ga0335085_10012498_pt1 | contig 12507 bp, 6 predicted proteins | sample Lox_Sample_45_FD_206712 | JGI IMG/M metagenome (GOLD analysis project Ga0335085, IMG submission 206712) | Soil microbial communities from Loxahatchee National Wildlife Refuge, Florida, United States - Lox_Sample_4.5 | ecosystem: Environmental > Terrestrial > Soil > Wetlands | place: USA: Florida...
CTGCCAGGATGTGGCGGGCAACGAGAACGGGGACGACTATACGATCACGTTCTCGGTGGCCACGTCGAACGGCAGAGGGGGGACGTTCAGCAGCAGTTTTCTTGGAGCGGAAGATCCGCTATCCGAGGGCGGGCTGTGGGACAAGCCGGGATCGTGGTGCAGTCTGAAGAAGAACGACGGGGTGTATACGACGGGGGTCAACTGTGGAGCGCGGCTGGTGACGCCGGTGCTGGGTGGGGATCAGTATGCGGAGATTACCTACGATCAGGATCCAGGGACGGCGAGTTGGGTGGGGGTGATGACGCGGGTGCAGGGGACGGGAAACGGGAGCGGGTACTTGGCGATCGCGTATGCGGGCCAGGTGAGACTGTACCGCGCGGATGACACCGGCTCGCTGGACTTCACAATGCTGGCCTTGGCGGACACGGATGTGAGCGTGGCGCCGCGGCGGCTGCGACTGGAATCGCAAGGGACGACGCACCGAGTGTACTTCAACGGTGTGCAGATGCTGAGCTACACCGAGGTCAGGTACACGACCGGACAGCCGGGCATGGCTGATGCGGTGTTTGGCGGACCGACCGTCAAGACACTTTCCTTCTCCGCTGGGGTGATTACCTCCAATTAAATGGTCATCAATTGCTGACGTCGGCGTAGGGCGGCAAACTAAGAGTTGCGTTTCAATTTACTTCGAATCGCGTGCTCGGCGTTCCAGAGATGGTGAGTGCGGTTTGGAGGGGTGCACCGAGATCGCGTGCAACCTCCGTTGCCCACGCTATGATACGCTGCAAGAGGCTCCGTTTAGCTGCCTGTTCAATCTCGCCTGCCTCCACTTAGTCAATCGGAATTCCAGACGGCCCAAAACGCCAGCTTCCTCTATCTGATTTTTCACATCCACAACGGTGGCAGTCACTGTGGGATTGCGCAACACCTAAGCGATTGCGACCTCACCACCTCACCTGCAGTGCGCCGATGACGTTCGCCGGTAGCCCGCAGGGCCTCCGCAACCTCGAGGTTATGGGAGAGCCGCAGCTCCCGAAAATTGGACGTACGACGTCGGAAGTCATCAACTGAGGATTTCGCACCTGACGCTGCCGAATCTTGGAGTTGAGTTGGTCGATTGAGAAATCCGAACAAACAGGAGAGCCAGTCATCTAGATTCCTAGGCATGGACCGCTGCAGAACATGGGAGAAGATCGAGTTATTGTACCTCTTTTTCATAAAATTACGATAACTAATCATCCTAGTTGGTTTGTCTCGAAGCGAAGTAATAGCCGCCATAATTGTTACGTAGGACTGATTTAGCTGCCATTTCGGAGCATTTGCAAATGTCTTAAGACGTTTCTCGGATCATGTCCTAGCGGTCTCGGAATCATCTATAAGAAGCTTTAATTAGCACGAAGCTCTGGCTCCTAAGCTTTAACACCGGCTCGTCTCTGGCTACCCTTCTTTACAATGAAGCTTCGCTGCTCATCTAAAGTTAATTATTGCGTGAACTCGGAGGCTCCATAATCTGGAGCTCGCCCGAAAAGCACTCGCGTTCCGTCGGATTTTTTGTAAAGCCAAATCGGATCGCCCTTCTTCCATGTCATCGGCCTGGCGAGGTCGATGGTGCCGGTCGGCACCGTTACACTTCCGTAGCTGACCGAAGAGATCTGCGCAATGTTTGTGACGGCTCCTATTGCAATCCAGTCAGCCTGCATCGTTCCGCCAAGGCCGGCGGCGGGCCGCGACAGATCGCTACCCCACGACCCGTCTTGAAAGTACATCGCATCTGCAGCTGTGAGCGTCTTGGAAGTGGAGCCAGAATTTGTTGCGGTAGTCAGGTAAGTACCGCCATCAATCGCCTTCGAACTAGATTTCAGGCCTAGATCAGGAAGTGTCGTACTGTTGAAATTCGAGAGATCTGGATTGTTGAATTTTGGATTACCCATCCCGGTGCAGCCGTTGTTATGTCCACCATAGTCTTTGCAACTGCTGGTCTGCGGTCCACTCACCCAGTTGTTCTCGAAATCGAATATTTCCGGGATTCCGTTTGATGGAGAACCTTTGTCTTCCACGTCCCAACCGCGCAACGAGTGTCCGGAAGAAAGGTACATGAGATTGTTTTTCATGACATTACCAAGGCCCGAACACTTGTTGAATTGCACGCCGCAGTTCGCCGTGGTTCCGTCTACTGGACCGGAATAGAGAGATACGTTGCCCTGCGGCCATGGACAAGTTGCCATTGCGCACGGCACTGGATAGTGAGACGCCCACGAATAGCCGATCCCGTTATTGTAGAACGTGTTGTTGTACACACGGTTGTACGTCCCACCATGCCCACCGCTATTTAGCCCCGAGATCCAGTTGTACTTGAACATCAAACCAGGGTTCATCGCGCCGTAGAAGAAATTATAGCGGACGATATTCGATGGTGCAGCGAGCGAGAAACCGTCGGCACCATCATTCATCTGGTTCACTCCCGCAAAACCAGAACGATTTCCTTCTACGAGAACGAACGTTTGTGTTCTATTGTAGTCCTCCGTAATCTGAAAATTCCGATGGCCGTAATTCCCATTGAGAGCGGAGTAGTTCGGGTTCGCATTGCTGTAGATCGGGGGCTGTTTGGTGCTCAGGATCCATGAGTTGAATGTGCCAGATCCCTGCAAGTGGGTGATGTCGAGGGTCAGAACGCCGCCTGAGTAGCTGATTGTTGTACCAGACATCCAGTTTGAATAGTCTGACGCTGCTACAACAGTCACGGTCCCACCGGGATTCGAGGTCGTGCTGAAACGCCTGCGGCCGGTTCCAATAGTTACTGACGAACTCGACGTACCCGCCTGCCAAGCCATGCAGCCCTTCGACCATGGTTCATTGTGAACGATATTGTTCCGGAAGACTGAATACAGCCCGTAATTGTCCCAGTTCGCGTGCTGCGCGTGGTTGAAGGTGTTGTTCTCTACCGTGTTGTTGTTATCATTATCGGCAGGGTTCCCGTACGCTCCCTGCGCTACTCCGATGAGGACAGTGTCGTGTCCGCCGTCGGTGCAACCTGTTCCACTCACATTGAAGGTATTGTTATGAATCCAGTTGTGAGTAACCCATTTCTGGTTAGAGGCGCCAGTAACGAGAACGGTAAGGCCACCGACCTTACTGGTAAATGCGTTGTACGCGATTTCATTGTGATCCGAACCATTATCGATGCGGCCCCAAGTCCCGCTAAACGTTCCAGAAAAAGTTAGAGCCTTGATAGAAATATAGCGATTATTCGAAAGCCAGAATCCATTCTGATAGTTGGTGATTATAATCGCCTCGCCGTTGTAAGCTTGAAAGGTAATCATGCTGGAAGCGCTCGTGCCGCTGTTCCGCGGCTCAAAGGCCGCTGTAGCGTTGCCTCCGTCATAAGTTCCGGCGCGAAGGTAAATCAAATCGCCCGCGACCGCCTTGCCATTTGCGGTAGAAAGGGAACATGCACTGCTTCCAGATAGCAGTGCTTCTCCGACGCAACTTGAGTACGCAGCTCTTCCAGTCGGGCTAACCCAATGCGTTGCCGCCCAACAGGGCAATGTCACGAGCAGTAGAAGACCTTTCTTCATCTAAACACCATCGGAATACTGTACCAGTGGCCAACGACCTCTCGGGCCGCTTGGAAAATTCAAAGGCGTGCCAAGTTCGGCACGCCTTTTGTTTCGGAAGGGCTGAAATTTTATGCAACGATTCGGGTGGCGAGTCGCCGCTTGGAGCTAAGGAAAATAGCTCCCCAGCAGCAAAAGCCGGCGAGCACCAGATATGCCGCGGCAGCGCCGCCCTCGGCAACTGACAGGTAGATGAATTCCTGCGCGGGGCAATTACCGCTTTCGGCTGTGCACAGCTTATTAGTTCCTGGGATATCAGCCGAAAGCACGGTCATGCCCCACTGAGCCGCTGTGAAGTTGCTGTTCTCTGCCATCCATAGCAGGCTGTTCTTGAGTGGCGTGGAGCTTGAGCAACTCGAAGTTCCAAAAATTGCGCTGCAAAGTTGGGCTGTGGTGAGGGGGCCAGACGTTATCGGATGCGCTGCGAGATACTGTTCAACGCCGCTAGGATCGAATACAGCCCACAGTGCGAAGGTGTCGATGATCTGCTGCTGGCCGCTGGCACTTAGTAACTGGTTCGCCAGATATCCGACGGCCCCATACAGCGAAGTATCCTTCCCCGCCAATCCCCAATTTGTATTGGTGGAATTGGCGTTGGAAAACGACGTCGTTTGGGCACTCCAAGTCGAGCCGAGGGTGGACTCGTCGGCGAAGTCATCGCAGACAACAGCGGTACTGGTACCGCCCACGTTGGCATAGTACGGGCTCACATATATGCCGTCATAGGATTGTCCGGATACCCCGGTCAGAGTTACAGAAGTCTGGGCGAAAGCCATCGGCGCGAGGCACATCGCTAGGGCCAGACCACAGATTTGAACTGCTTTCTTCATACTTTTGTGCTCCTCGCTTGAGACGGGGGAGGAGTTCGCACCCCTGATTGCAGGAATGCCTAATACAACGATGCTTACTTTAGCGCTAAATCCAAATGTGTCAAGACTGATAATTTTTGCAATAGGTTGCAGTGTATTGCAACTTTAGGGATCGCTATTTATCTGATTGATAATAAAGGCATAATTTATGGACAAGCTGCTTCGTTCGATGACGTCAGGAAGACCACTAAAGAGCCATTCTGGCTTTCTCGGAGTTGGCCTATAGTTTTTGTAACGGATGGCTCCTCTACCCGTCCTAAGGAGTCTTGTGCGTCGGACTTTTATTACCTTTTGCTTTCTCCTTATCCTGCTGGTCGTCGCTGTTTTCTTTGCAGGCTGCTCGCGAGACCCCAATGTCCGCAAGAAGAAGTACCTGGACAGCGGAGAAAGCTATGCTGATGCCGGAAAACTGGATGAGGCAGCCATCGAGTATAGGAATGCCCTATCAATTGACGCCAACTACGCCGAGGCACATTACCGCCTGGCCTCCGTCTATTTGAAAACTCAGCGGTGGCCACGGGCGGCGCAAGAGCTGACTCGTACAGTAGAACTGCAGCCCGAAAACTATGCGGCCCGGGTGGATTTGGCTCAGTTACTGATTGCCAGTGGCGATCTACCGAACGCGAAAGAGCAGGTGGATTGGATACTTCAGGTGCGTCCGAACGATGGAAAATCTCATGCGGTTTCGGCCGACCTTTTGGCAGCGCAAGGCGATTTCCCTGGGGCGCTTCAGGAAGCCGAGAAGGCGAAGACCCTCAGTCCGTCTAATTCGGACTCCTATCTCAAACTCGCGCTGATGCAACTCAGGAACAACCAAACAGAGGGAGCCGAAACCAATCTCATGAAGGCGATCGAGCTAGATCCTGATGCAATTGCCGCCCGCTTGATGTTGGCCAATTTTTATCAGGTGCGTAGTCGATTTGCGGAGGCGGAACAGCAACTTCGCGATGCTGTTCAGGCCAGGTCAACAGATCCTGAGCCTGTCGCTGCCTTGGCTCGCCTCTACCTCGCAGAAGCGAAAAAGGGTGACGCAGAGAATCTGCTGACCCAGACTAAGAGAAATTTTGACGGCGATTCGGTCGGATATCGCATGCTTGGTGATTTCTACATTGGAACCGACGATCTTGATAAGGCCGTCGCCGAGTATCGGACGCTGTATAAGGATCATCCGAAAGACATTCAGGTAAAAAAGAATTTCACTGACCTTCTCATTCATACCAAGCAATTCGAGGAGGCGGAAAAGGTCAATAAAGAGATACTGAGGGCTGATTCTAACGATACGGATGGCCTGATCTATCGCGCGCAATTGCAGTTGCAGCAAGGCGACACGAATGGTGCGATCTCGACTATGCAGGCCGCAGTCAAGAATGATCCCAGTCACGCGCTGTCGCATTATCACTTGAGCGTCGCATATCGCAAATCCGGAAACCTCGACAGTGCGGAAAGGGAATTGAGAGAGACCGTACGGCTGCGTCCGGATCTGGTCGACGCGCAGCGTGAACTTGCCGTTCTGGCAATGCGGCGAGGAGACATGACCACGCTCGCCCAGACCAGTGCTCAGATCATTGCGTTCCGTCCGACGTTAGCGGAAGGTTATGCTCTGCGCGCAGTATCGGAAATAAACCAGAAGCAGTTTCGCGAAGCAAATGCCGACGTGCTGCGAGCTATAGAAGTTGCGCCTGCAAGTGCTGCCGGTTACGTGCAGTTGGGAAACCTGAACTTCGCGCAGCAGCGTTTCAAAGAAGCCACAGATGCATACCGATCGGCGTTGGATCGAGATCCTCGATCAAATGATGCGCTGCGCGGACTGATGAATTCGTATGTTGCCATCAAGCAGGTAGACTCCGCTATTGCGCTGGCGAACACTCAGATAGCCAAAGTCCAGGACAACAGCGGGTTCTATGATTTACTCGGGACCATTTTGTTCCAGCAAAAGAAGGACCTCGCCGGAGCGAAGGCAGCTTTTGCGAAATCGATAGAGCTCGACAAAAGCAATACCGATGCTTTGATGAAGGTCGGTCAGGTGGAAGTCGCCGCCGGACAAGTCAATGAAGCCATTTCCACATTCCAGGTCGGCGCGAAAGAGAATCCGCAGGAGACCTCCTTTCCTCTTATGCTCGGAGAGATCTTCCTATCCAGGCAGGATTGGGTGCGAGCTGAGCAGGAATATCAAAAGGTGCTCGCACTCCGGCGCGATGATCCAATTGCTGCCTGCAATCTTGCATACGTGATTATGCAAAAGGGCGGAGACCTTGACGTTGCCTTATCGTTGGCCCAGACAGCCCGCCGTCGGATGCCGGCTTCAGCAGACGCCGCTGATACTTTAGGCTGGGTTTATTACCAGAAAGGCGCTTACCGTCCCGCCATCGACACACTCGAAGCAGCAATCGCGCTCATTCAGCAGAGTAAATCCTCGGACAATCCTCGGTATCACTTCCATCTCGGCATGGCTTATGCGAAAAGTGGTGACTCCGCACGTGCCCGAGGTCAGCTGCAGCGAATGCTGAAAATGAGTCCGGACTCAAGCGATGCGACCGACGCACGAAAAGAACTCGCAGGACTGCAGTCATAAGATGTTCACTTGTATGACGGGTCAATTCTAAATGGGCAGCGATGGAGTTCTTGCTGCGGGCCCGGCAATTTCCATCTGTTCAATTCTGGCGGGATCAAGACGCAGGAATCTGGACATCACTAACGATGTTTGAATAGCCGCTTTCTCGATTGCTCGTATCCACGACGGTTGTGGCATAGCAATACGAAGCCCCGTTGTTCACATCGGAATCCGTGTATATCGCTTCCGTGATCAGCGCAGTGTTAACTCTGGAAAAGGAACCGCACGAATTCGTGTACAACGCACGATAGAGGTTATAGCCGCTTATGTCGGCCGATGTGCTCGCCGTCCACGAAAGATCGACGTGTGCGTCAACGGGCCCGCTCCAGAGTCAGTAGAGGTGTTGCTCGATGTAGAGCCCCCGCACAGCCAATCATCAAGGCAATCGACGCAAAAGCTGAGAATTCCTACATAAGAGCGCGGAGTGAGGCTGGAGTTCATTCAGCCAGGCAAGCCTGCGCAGAACGCCTACATCGAAAGCTTCAACGGCCGGCTGCGCGACGAATGTCTGAATGCGAACTGGTTCATTAGCTTAAGCGACGCACGGCGAAAGATCGAAACTCGGCGGAAGGATTACAACGAACAACGTCCGCACAGTTCCTTGAACTACCTGGCGCCGGCAGAGTTTGCAAGCAAATCAGCGGAGATCAGGGCATGCGATCTTCTTCGCCATCGCCTGCAACATCACGTCTTGTACTTTCATCGCCCGCTCCATCGCGGGCTTCGGGTAGGAATCCATGCTTCGCATGGTCTCCTATCCTCGCCGCCCGCAAAGCGGACATATCACGTGCTATCTCAACCGGACATATCATGTGCTACCGACATGCCTTTCTCAGCTTGCTTGACAGCGATTGCCTTCCGGCATATTCTTGCGCGTTGCATCGTATTCCCCCGCCCTGCAGCCTCGACAGAGCAGTTCACCCCTTGGAACCGCCCCGCCTGAGTATCGGCCCCTTCTAGTCCTATCAAATCAGTCGTTGTGGAGGTGGGAAATGAAACTCAGTAAGTTCGCTCGCCGCTGTGGAATTCTGTTCGTTGTAGCGGTGGCTTGTCCTGCATTGGCTGCAACAATCACCGTTACGAACATTAATGATGACGGGGCGGGATCGCTCCGTGCTGCTATAGCGGCAGCGTCACCCGGAGATACTATCAATTTTGCCCTCACATATCCTGCCACTATTACATTAAGCAGCACTCTCACCATTACGCAGAACCTGACTATTCAGGGACCTGGCGCGTCCAACTTGTCGATCAGCGGAAACAGGGCTGTTCTGGTTCTCTCAGTCAGCCCCGGAGTTACAGCAGTCGTATCCGGCCTGACCATCGAGTGGGGAGATACTTTTTCATCTGAAGGGTCATCAGGCGCTGGCATCAACAACGCCGGAAGCCTGGCCCTCACCAACAGCACGGTTTCAAACAATTATGCATACGTTGGCGGCGGCATCTATAACACCGGAGCCCTCACGATCACGAGCAGCACGGTTTCAGACAATCTCGCGACACTCGGTGGTGGCATTTGGAATTCCGGAACGCTGACCGTAAACTTCAGCACTGTTTCAAACTATGCCGACGCGAGCGGAGGGGGCATGGTTAACAATGGCGGAACAGTGACCATAAGCAATAGCACGTTCTTAGGCAATGCCATAGACGCCTTCTGCGCCGGTGGTATTTGGAACGAAGATGGAATGGTCACCGTAGCCGGCAGCACGTTTTCGCAGAACTCTTCCGCCTGCGGTGGCGGCATCTTGAACGACGGAACGCTTATCGTAATCAACAGCACCTTCACCGGCAATCGCGGACAGGTAGGGGGTGGAGTTTTAAACAACGGAACGCTTACCCTGACCAACAGTACCTTTTCCGACAACGGCTCAGCGGATGGAGGCGCCATCTACAACGGGGGAACACTCAACATCAAGAATACCATTCTGGCTGATAACGGGGGAAATTGCGCTGGGGCAGTTGCCATTTCTGCTGGGCATAATCTTTCAGACGACGCCTCATGCGATTTCGGTGGTGTGGGCGACCTGAACAGTACTCCCGCGGGGCTCGATCCGGCCGGACTTCAGAATAACGGCGGCTCTACGCAGACTATCGCATTGCTATTCACCAGTCCGGCGGTGAACGCCATACCAGTGAGCCCTCTGAACTACTGCAGTCTGAGTGATGGGGTCACTCCCGTTGCGACCGATCAACGCGGAATGATTCGTCCGCAACTGCAAAACTGCGACATTGGAGCATATGAATTTGCAACAGCAAACTCGCTGATCGCCGCCGTGGAAAGCCAAATTTCCGAGTCCATGTCCGGTGGAAACAGGACCGATAGACTCGAATTGCAACAGGCTTTAGCCGAATTGTCCACCGCACTGTCTACAAAGAACTGGAATGGAAGTGACGGCAACCACCTCAACCAGAGTCATGCAGCGCGATTCTTCCTTGAAGAAGAACTCGCTGCTGGGGAATTGACGCTCGTATTAGTGAACAAGCGAAGTCAAATTCCTATTCAACAAGTTCAAACTGACTTGAATAACCTGACGTTCGCAAACCGAGTTCTGGCGGCAGTGGCCATTAGCGATGCTGCCGGGAAGAATCCGATTCTGCTTAGTTGGGCGTCCTCTGAATTGGCTGAAGGCGATCAGGCAACTGCTGCCCGTGACTACAACGCTGCCATCGGGGCCTATGCGGCAGCCTGGACGTTTGCCGAGAGCGCCATGTGATTGGAGATGGAACGGCGTGAATCTATGCGCGGACGACAGGAAAAGACGTGCTCTGAAAGTTCAAGCATCGGAAGAGGCGTGACGATTCGTAGCGCGTCACGCCTCTCAAACACACAATAACTTCCGCCTACCAAGTAGGCACCAGAGGGAGAACCGCAGGAGACGATTGGGGCTCTAGTCGGCATAAGAATTTGGGTTGCTGGTGCGCGAAGGGGAATCGCTCCACACATTCCTTTGGGCCCTTCAGATTTCAGATCTTTTCTTCGGAGGAGGGGGTCGATTGTGAGCGGGGCTTGTTGGAAGCCGCGCTGCTAGAAGCTAGGACGTGGGGATTTGGACATCGCTAACGATATTTGAATAGGCGCTCTCTCGGTTGTTCGCATCGACGGCGGTGGTGGCGTAGCAATACGAAGTCCCGTTGTTCACATCGGAATCCGTGTATGTCGTTTGCGTGATCAGCGCCGTATTGACTCTAGAAAAAGAGCCGCACGAGCTTGTATACACGGCGCGATAGATGTTATAGCCGCTTATGTCGGCCGATGTGCTCGCTGTCCACGAAAGAGCAACTGTGTGCGACGATGGGCCTGGTCCAGAGTCAGTCGGCGGACTGGGCGATGTTGAAGCTCCGGCGCATCCAATCATCAGGGCAATCGCCGCAAAGCTGAGGATTCCCGCACAAGTTTCGACCAGAGAGGTACGGGTTCTAGCGCCCTGCAACGAACTCAATTCCACGACTCGGCCACGACCTAAGAGTTGACTTCAGCCCTGATTCAAAGTGTAGGCTGAGGCTCTAGTAGGTGCCAATCCTGCAATGAGAGTTGTTCTGCAGGATCTTCAGACGATTCTACCACCCGGCCGCGTGCCGTGGCGTGAAGGGGGAATCGCGAAGGGGAAACAATGATGGGTGTCGCACGCAACGCGGATCCGCAGTCTTGTCAACTCAGTTCCCTGAGCGAAAAAGCCCGCGGTGCTCCTCAGTGTGACAGGCCACACAAGGTGATGAGATTTGGCTCAGAATCCTCACCGGAGTGGCTAGGAAACACTTTGTGGTGTACTTCGAGGTTCGACACCGCGCCGCAATACTGGCAGCGCCAGTTGTCACGCCGTAGCACCTCCTGCCGCAGACTCTCGTACGACGGAGAATCCAATCGCAAGTGGCGTACCTTTCTTCGCACTTGTTTCATAACGTTTGCTCCGAAGGCTCTCGACGAAAGCCAGCTTCAGGTCGCGTGGGAGAAGACGAAAGAACCGCGTGATCGAGAACAACAGCGTTTGAGGATCTCCGTTGTCCAGATTCGCTCCAGCCAGGAAGTCTGCGCAGATCATCTCAAGGCAGTAGCCTCGCGATCGGTCGCTGCCAGCATCAGAGCAGCCGTCTCGATCGCACGATCAATGACCGGAATCTGGCTCTCGCAGAGCTTGAAATAGACCCACACAGAGGAGAGCGTGGACTTCCTCTCGCGACGAGGGATGAGGGGTATCCCAAAAGAATTATCCCAGTGCCACCAGCAGGCGGAAGGCGCGCGTCCAGCGCCAACGATATGACTCAAAATCTCGATCCAGAGTCAGAATGTCCCCAGTGTTCAGTTCATCAGCAAGTTGAACCAGGCATGCATCCGCGAAGTCCGCGGGCAAATCGCGATACTTCCTCATCACGCTGCGCACGAGGATGGCCGAGCGCGAGAGCTGAAACGGGATTTGAAAGATTGCGCGCTCCGCGTTTCGAGCACGGCATCAGCCGCTCCTGGTAGTCCTCGCAATGGATAGCAACTCTCCGCAATCGCTTCTCAAGTAACCAGCGGGCCTTCGAGTCCCTCGAGAGCGGTTACGCAGCGATCGTGGTGTGCTTCGCTTCGGTCCAAAAGGCCGACAATGACGCCACTATCTAGGAGCGCCGCTTTCACTGACCAAATCCCCGCAAATGTTTCTTGTTAGATCCAAGATCCGGAACCCCAGAAGCAGACCGCCCGATGCCGACCACTTTCTTGGTGGAAGGCTTACCGTGGCAGGCCGCCATAAGACGCAATCCCTCGCGCACTACCCTCGATGGACTCCAACCGAGGCGGTGGACCAACTCATCTAGTGCCAATTGAGACTTGCGGTCCAGGCGGACTTGCACATTCGATTTCATACCCGCAGTGTATGGCAATTCGTATTTGTATGGCAGGCTGTAGCTCTTCTGCGCTCGCGATTGCTGGTTCGTTGTCTACCGCTGTGAATGGCAGCGTGGCATACGGAGCAGAGGGTAATCAAGTTCTCCTCTGAATCACCGCCACAATGACTACGGAATTGTTGATGATGGACCTCCAGGTTGGACGTCGCGCCGCAGTATTGACACCGCCAGCTGTCGCGCCGTAGCACTTGCAGCCGCAGCTTCTCGTAGGCCACCGGGTCAAGCCGGAAAGGGGCCTTTGGGAGGTTCTGTTCATGATATTTTCTCACTGAGGTTCTCCAGGAAAGCTTGCTTTTGTTCTTCCGGGAGCAACCGGAAGAACCTGATCATTGAAAACAGCAGAGTCTCAGGATCCTCATTGTCCAGATTCGCTCCCGCCAAGAAGTCTGCACAGATCATCTCCAAGCAGTAGCCTCGCGATCGGTCGCTGCCCAGCATCAGAGCTGCGGTTTCGATAGCGCGATCGATGACCGGAATCTGGCTCTCATACAGCTTGAAGTAGACAATCTCCCACGGCTCTGTGATT
>Ga0335085_10012499_pt1 | contig 12507 bp, 12 predicted proteins | sample Lox_Sample_45_FD_206712 | JGI IMG/M metagenome (GOLD analysis project Ga0335085, IMG submission 206712) | Soil microbial communities from Loxahatchee National Wildlife Refuge, Florida, United States - Lox_Sample_4.5 | ecosystem: Environmental > Terrestrial > Soil > Wetlands | place: USA...
TGGTCGGCCGGTTCTTCGGACCGGCCGCGGTGGCGGATTGGTGGCTGAGCGCGGAGCGTGAGTTCAGCCGTACCGGACGGCAGCCCCAATCCGCCCAGCCCGGCGTTCCGAAAAGAGGGACATGAGCGAACCCGATGTGACCCTGCGGCCGGCCGGCTGAGTGGGGGCTAAGGGCGGGTGGCGCGGAGGAGGAGGTAGTCGATGATGCGGCGGCGGTAGAGCAGGCCGATCTGGCGCAGGAGCAGGCGGGCGGCGGCGTGCTGGCCGGCGGGCGCGGCGGCCGGGCGGGCCAGCCGGGCCGCGGTGAGCCGGATCGCCGGGGCGATCACTTCCGCACCGCACATCGTGACCTGGACGTCGGTCAGGCCAGCGGCGCGGGCAGCCGCAGCGATCTGGGCGGCGGTCTGGGCCGCGCTGGCCCGCATGCCGAACACCCGCAGCTGGGTCAGGCCGGCCAGCGCCTCGGCCGGGGTGCACGGCCAGCGCTGCACCGCGATGTCCGAGGTGGTCAGCACGCCGCCGAGGCGCAGCACCCGGACGCACTCGGCGAAGAACCTGGCCCGGGAGTGGAAGTGGAACGCGGCTTCCACGCTGATGATCCCGTCCACAGAACCGCTGGCCACCGGCAGCCGGGCGGCGTCCCCGGCCACCGGCGCGGCGGCGGCCTGGCGGAGCTGGTCGCGGCCCGCGGCCAGCTGCCACTCGGTGATGTTCACCGCCACCAGCCGGCGCGGCCGGGCCAGCTCGGCGATCAGCGGGTCCTGGGTGCCGAGCCCGTTCCCGGCGTCGAGGATCACGCCCCCGGCGGGCAGGGCGGCCGCGACCGTCTTGACCAGCCGGCGGCAGGCCGCCTCGGCCTCGTCTTCGGTGCCCGGCCCCTGCCATAGGCCGAGGTTGAGCCAGCCGGGGGAGATGGCCAGGAAGAAGTCGGCGCCGATGCTCTCGTAGACCCGGGCCACCGGGTTGCCGCCCTGCCGCAGCAGGGTGGCGGCATGCCGCAGATGCTCGCCCGTCCACCCGGCTGGCCATGCCGTTCTTTCCCCCATGGACCCTACGGTAGGGCTAGCTCCCCACCAGATACGGGTGCAGGGTCCATGGCGCGGCCCGCCCGCACCCGCCACGATGGACGGTATGCGTTCGCTGTTCCGGTGGTTGCTGCGGATCCTCGGCCTGCGTGAGGCGGTCGAGGTCTACAAGGCCCTGATCAAGCTGCTCCGCCGCCTGCGCTAGCGCGGGTAGCTGGCGATCTCGATCAGGTTCTGGTCCGGGTCGCGGATATAGACGCTGGTCATCGGGCCCCGCGCGCCGGTCCTGAGCACCGGGCCCTCCTCGATCGTGACCCCGGCGGCGGCCAGGTGGACCACCACGTCGTCCAGCAGCGTGCTGGTGACCAGGCACAGGTCGGCGCTGCCCGGGACCGGGTGAGCGGCCTTCGGGTCAAACTCGTGGCCGGCCCGATGCAGGTTGATCTTGCTGTGCCCGAACGCCAGCGCGCGGCGGCCCCCGCCGAACGTGACCGGCTGCATGCCCAGCACCTGCTGGTAGAAGGCGATGGTCCGGTCCAGATCGGCCACGGTCAGCACGAGATGGTCCAGGCCGGTGATGGACTGGACCAGTCCGAGAGAAGGCGGGGTATCACCGCGTGGCCCCGGAATCGCCCCGGGTCGTCCCGCCCGCGAGGCGGAACCGGCGGGCTGTCACCGCCGCACCTGGAGTCGCACCACTGCCCACCATAGCCTTGGGGCGCAAGCAGGCCGTCAGCCCGGCCGGCGCGAAGTGGAGGACGGATGGCACGGCGGTGCGTGGTGATCGGGGCCGGGATCATCGGCGCCTGCCTGGCGCTGCGGCTGGCCGAGGCCGGCGCCGAGGTGACCCTGCTGGACCAGGACCAGCCGGGCCAGGCCACCAGCCAGTGGAGCTTCGCCTGGCTGAACTCCAACGACAAGGCGCCGCGCGCCTACCACGAGCTCAACCACGCTGGGCTGCGGGCGTGGGCCACCCTGGCCGGCCAGCTGGACGGCGCGGCGTGGTACCGCCCGGCCGGCAACATCGAGTGGGCCGCGACACCGGCCGGGCACGCCGCGCTCACCGCCCGGGTGGACCGGCTGGCCAGCTGGGGCTACCCGGCCCGCATGATCAGCGCGGCCGAGGCGGCCGGCCTGGAGCCCGCGCTCCGGCTGCCTCCGGCCATGCCCGGGATCGGCTGGTTCCCGCAGGAGGGCTACCTGCTCACCGGGCCGCTGATCAGCCAGCTCATCGGCGCCGCCGGCCAGCGCGGCGTGACCGTGCGGTCCGGCCCGGCGGGCCAGGTCACCGGGTTCGTGCTGGACGGCGGCGCGGTCCAGGCGGTGCGCACCGCGGCCGGCCAGCTGGTCCCGGCCGACGTGGCGGTGTGCTGCGCCGGGCGGTGGACCCCGGAGCTGGCCCGGCTGGCCGGGGCGGCCGCCCCGGTGCCGCTGGTCCCGTGGCAGGCCCCAGGTGCGGAAGCGCCCGGGCTGGTGATCCGGGCCGGCCCGGCCGCGGATGGCCCGGAGCGGATGCTGCACGCGCCCGGGATCAACCTGCGGCCGCACACCGGCGGGCAGATCCACCTGGAGGCGGTGGAGGTGGCCGTGGACCTGCACACCCACGGCGCCGAACTGCGGCGCTGGGCGGCCGAGCTGCTCGGCCGCGCCCGCCAGGTGAGCCGGGGCCTGGACCACGCCGAGGTCACCGGGTACCAGGTCTGCGTGCGGCCGATGCCCGCCGACGGCCAGTCCATCGTGGGCTGGCTGCCCGGCCCGCACGGCGTCTACCTGGCGGTCACGCACAGTGGGGTGACGCTGGCCGCGCACCTGGCCGGGCTCATGGCCACTGAGCTGGTCACCGGTACCGCTCCCGAGGAGCTGCGGCCGTACCGGCCGTCCCGTTTCGCTGCCTAACGGCCACTGCCCGCCACCCCCGCCCGGCTGCGCTCCGTCCCAGTGCGCTAACTCGAAAATATGTTCGCAATACTGCTGGGATGGCCGCGAAGCCGGAGCCGTTGCTGCGCCTCACGGGCGACCCGCGTGGCTGGTCGCACCCGGTGCGGCGGCCCCGGGCGCACGCGCTGTACAGCGACGGGGTGTGGCGTACCTGCCAGATCCTGGGCTGGCTGGGCGCGCGGGGCCAGTGGTACCTGCACATCCGCTGGCCGGACGGGCAGGCCGACTGGCGGAAGTACGACCACCGGTACATCCACCCGGCCTGAGGACACCCCGCGGGCCATGAGCCACCCGTGACGGGTGATCCTGCCGGTGGACGCTGGAAGGAATGTGGTGTTACCCGCATTCCCAGCGTCAGACGGCGGAAGGGCAGTTGACCGGACATGGCTGAAGCTCCGGTGCGGAGCGCGCCCGAGGCCCCCGCGCCGGACCTGCTGCGTGGCTGGCGCTCGGTGGTGTTCGCCCCGGCCGGGGACGGCCAGCGCCGCCGCCGCGGCACCGACGGGGCCCGGCTGGCCGCCGCCGTCCTCGCGCTGCTGTGCTGCCTGCTCATCATCCGGTACAACTCGCGCATCGACCGGGCCATCGCCCAGGTCATCCACCCGCCGCCGTGGAGCATCACCTGGCTGGTCACGGTGGTCTACGACCTCGGTGCGTACGGCGTCGCGGCCGCCCTGCTGCTGGTCGCGCTGGCGGCACGGCGCTGGACCCTGGCCCGCGACATCGCGCTGAGCGCGGCCGCCGCGGCCGCGCTCAGCGCGATCCTCGTCCTCCTGCTCGGCCGGGATGGCGGGCGGCCCAGCGGAGTGGTCATCGGCGGCTACCACCTGAGCTTCCCGGTGCTCCAGATCGCCCTGTTCCTGGCCGTCGCCGTGGCCGCCCTGCCCTACCTGGCCCGGGGCCTGCAGCGCCTGGTCGAGGTGTTCATCGGCCTGGTCGCGCTGGCCGCGGCGGTCGGCGGGCACGGGCTGCCGCTCAACGTGCTGGGCAGCATGGCCGCCGGCTGGGCCGCGGCCCTGATCGTCCGGCTGGCGTTCGGCTCGCCGCTCGGACTGCCGTCGGCCGCCGACGTGCGGCGGCTGCTGGGCGAGCTGGGCATCCGCGCGAGCGGCGTGCGCGCGCTGCCACGCCAGGCCTGGGGCGTGGCCAAGTACCAGGCGACCGAGACCAGCCCGGCGGACCCGGCCGGCCAGCCGCTGGCCGTCTCGGTCTACGGCCGGGACGCGGCCGATGCCCGGCTGCTGACCAAGACCGGCCGGTTCCTGTTCTACCGCGACTCCGGCCCGAGCCTCACCATCACCCGCCTCCAGCAGGTCGAGCACGAGGCGTTCCTGACCCTGCGGGCGGGCGCGGCCGGGGTGGCCGTGCCCGGGATCGCCGAGGCGGGCACGGCCGGGCCGGCCGGCGACGCGCTGCTGGTGTCCCGGCTGCCGGCCGGGACGTTGCTGTCCGGGCGGCCGGCCGGCCAGGTGACCGACGCGACCCTCGATGACGTCTGCCGCCAGCTGCAGGCGCTGCGCCGGGCCCGGATCGCGCACGGCGCGATCAGCGGTGACATCATCCTGGTCGACTCGGCCACGCAGACTGTGGTGCTGACCGACTTCCGGAACGCGATCGCCAACGCCACGCCGTACCAGCTCGACCGGGACCTGGCCGGGGGCATCGCGGCGCTGGCCGTGGCGGCCGGCGCCGCCCGCGCCGCGGACGCCGCGGCGCGCCGCCTGGACCCCGGTGAACTGGGCGCGGCCCTGCAGCACCTGCACCAGGCCGCACTCGACCCGGCGCTCGGCCGGGACCTGCGCGGCCAGCGCGGGCTGCTGGCCGAGGTCCGCCAGCGGGCCGCCCAGGCCGCCTCGATCGAGGTGCCCAAGCTGGTCGAGCCGCGCCGGGTGAGCTGGCCGACACTGATCATGCTGGCGGGCACGCTGATCGGCGGCTGGGCCCTCATCGGGGTGCTCATCGACGTGTCCAGGTCGTTCGACACCGTGATCGGCGCCGACTGGCTCTGGGTCATCATGGCCCTGGTGCTGGCCCAGCTGGCCTTCGTGGCGTCGGCGGTCGAGGGCATCGGCAGCGTGTCCGGGGTGCTGCCGTTCGGCCGGGTGGTGGCGGTCGAGTTCGCCAACTCGTTCAGCGCGCTGGCCGGCGGGACGGCGGCGGTGTTCGCCACCCGGGTGCGGTTCTTCCAGCAGCAGGGCTACGACTCGTCGGTGGCGCTCAGCTCGGGGGCCATCATGGCCACGTCCAGCTGGATCGCCACCGCGGTGCTGTTCCTGGTGTCGCTGCCGTTCGCCTGGGGGTCGCTCGACCTGGAGATCACGCCCGAGTCGGGCGGCGATTCCAAGCTGGTCTGGATCATCCTGGCCGTGGTGCTGCTGGCCGGGCTGCTGGCGGGCCTGGTGCTGGCCGTGCCCCGCATGCGCAGGCTGGCCGCGGCCAAGCTGCGGCCCCGGATCCGGGACATCTGGGGCAACCTGCGGCAGGTGGCCAGCTCGCCGCGGAAACTGGTGCTGCTGGTGGGCGGGTCGTTCGCGCAGGAACTGCTGGTGGCGATGGCCCTGTCGGTCTCGCTGCGGGCCTTCGACGACCACCTGCGGCTGCCCATCCTCATCGTGGTCATCACGCTGGCCGCGATGATCGGCGGGGTGTCGCCGTCGCCCGGCGGGATGGGGGTGGTGGAAGCGGGCCTGATCCTCGGCCTGACCGCGGCGGGCGTCCCGGAGGCCGACGCCACCGCGGCCGTGTTCATCCAGCGGCTGTTCACCTCGTACCTGCCGCCCATCTGGGGCTGGGCCACCCTGGTCTGGATGCGCAAACGGGAATACCTGTGACCGAGCCATCCCTCGCCGTCAGGATCGACAGTGAGAAGGGGCACCGGCTGGCGTGGCAGGCGGTGGTCAAGCGCGCGGTGGCCGTGGCCATCGCCGGAATCGCCATCTACCTGGTGTTTCCCGCGATCACCGAGGTCCTCGCGTCCTGGCCGCGCCTGTCCACCCTGGATCCCAAATGGTTCGCGCTGGCCATCGGCGCCGAGGTGGCCCACTTCGGCTGCACCATCGCGCTGCAGCGGCTGGCCCTGCGGACCAGGTCATGGTTTCCCGTCGTCACCTCCCAGCTGGCAGGCAACGCGATCACCCTGATCATGCCGGGCGGCGCGGCGGTCGGCGCGGCCGTGCAGTACCGGATGCTGGCCGAGAGCGAACTGGACACCAGCTCCACCGTGGGCGGGCTGGCGGCGTTCTCACTGCTGGGCGTGGGCGGCCTGCTGGCCCTGCCGGTGCTGGCCCTGCCCGTCATCCTGGCCGGGGCGCCGGCCAGCCGCAGCCTGGTCACCGCGGCCGTGCTGGGCGCGGCCGGGTTCGTGGTCTTCGCCGCGTTCGGCGCGGTCATCCTGGCCTACGACTGGCCGCTGCGCTGGGCCGGCCGGGCGGTGCAGCGGGTCAGGAACTGGGCGCTGCGCAAGCGCCCCCCGCTGCACGGGCTGGCGGGGACGTTGCTGGCCCAGCGCAACGAGATCCGCGCGGTGCTCGGCCAGCAGTGGTGGCAGGCGCTGCTGCTGTCCGCGGGCCGCCTGGCCTTTGACTACCTCTGCCTGCTGGCCGCGCTGCTGGCCACCGGGAGCCGCCCGCGTCCCTCGCTGATCCTGGTCGCCTACGCGGTGGCCGGCATCATCGGGCTGATCCCGATCACGCCCGGCGGTCTCGGGCTGGTGGAAGCGAGCCTGACCGGCCTGCTGGTGCTGGCGCAGGTCGATTCCAGCCAGGCCGTGCTGGCCACGCTCACTTACCGGCTCGCCTCGTACTGGTTCCCGCTGCTGGCCGGGCCGGTGGCCTACGGCGCGTTCTGGCTGCGCTACCGCAGGCACCGGTCACCGCCAGAAACCAGCACGGCCTAGTGCGTCAGCAGGTGCACTACCAGGGCGACCAGGCCGACGCCCACGGCGAGCTTGAGCGCGAGGATCGCGGCGCTGACAGCGATGGTGATCAGCCAGCCTCGCCGGGTCCTGGGCCGCCGGATGTGCTGGAGGCCGGAGCGGAAGCGGGTCTGCATGGGAGGGCTCCTCGGGCTCGGCGGGCAGGACGGCACATCAATTATGTACATAGTATAATGTACTGCGTATAGCAATCCTGCACGGGAAGATGCTCTCATGCCTGCCGAACACAGCAGCGCCGGTGACCCGGCCCGCACCCTCGAGCTGCTCTGGCACGAGCCCGGCCCGGCTGACTCCCGGCGCGGACCGCGCCAGGGCCTCACCGTCGGCCAAGTCGGCGCGGCCGCGATCGCCCTGGCTGACAGCGACGGGCTGGACTCGGTCACCATGCGGGCGGTCGCCCACGCTCTCGGCGTGGTGCCGATGTCGCTGTACACCTACGTGCCGGGCAAGGCCGAGCTACTCGACCTGATGCTCGACACGGTCTACCGCCAGATGCCCCGCGGCGACCTGTCCGGCCTGCCGTGGCGCGAGCGCCTGGCCGCCGTGGCCCAGGAGAACCGGGACCTGTTCACCCGGCACCCCTGGGTCGCCGGGGTCTCCACCAGCAGGCCCCCACTCGGCCCTGGGCTGATGGCCAAATACGAGCACGAGCTTCAGGCGTTCGAGGGTCTCGGGCTCGATGACGTCGAGATGGACGCCGCCCTGACCTTCCTGCTCGGCTTCGTCCAGGCCGCCGCGCGCTCGGCCGCCGAGGCGGATGCCGCCCGGCAGGCCAGCACAATGAGCGAGGAGCAATGGTGGGCCGCCAACGCCCCGCTGCTCGCCCGGGTCTTCGACGAGACGAAGTACCCCACGGCCTCTCGCGTCGGCGCCGCCGCGGGCGCCGCCCAGGGCGCGGCCTACGACCCCGACCATGCCTACACCTTCGGCCTGCAGCGCGTCCTCGACGGCCTGGGTGCCCTTATCGACACCAGCGGCGGCTGACCAGGACGGCTCAGCCGCGCAGGCGGCCGAGGGCCCGGCGGGCCGCCCGCTCCGCGTCCGCGGCCTGGCGGGCCTGGCGCCGCGCCTCGGTGAGCTGCTGCCGGGCATCGGACAGCTGGTCTTCGAGGTGGCGGACCACGGCACGCTGGTCCCGCTCGGCGGCGGCCGCGGCCGTCTCGGCCTGGGCCGCTTCGGCCACCGCCTGCTCGGCCTCGGCGATGGCGCGCTGCCGTTCCTGCTCCGCTTCCTGCCGCCGGCGCTCACGCTCGGCACGCTGCCGTTCGCGTTCGGCGGCGGCGGCCGCGCGCTGCTGGTCCCGCTCCGCCGCTGCGCCAGCAGCGGCTTGACCGGCCCCGCGCGGCCGGGTCCTGGTGCGGCCGGTGGGGGGCGCTGGCGTTCGGCCGCGGGATCGGGATGGGGGGCGGTCGGGCAGCGGGGGAACGAGCGTCAGCCCGGGACCGGCCGGGGTGAAGTCGGACCGGTGCACGGCGCGGACCAGCGTGCCCGCGGCCAGCTGGCCGGCCACCTGCGGGTCGGCCAGCGCGGCGCCGAACGTGGCGGTCAGCTCCTCGCGCACCCCGGCCGTCGGCGGGCCCGCGCCGGGCAGTTGCAGCGCCTGCCGGACCAGGCCGTCGACCAGCCGGCGGCGCTGCTGCGACAGCTCGCGCAGCCGGGCCCCGTCCAGGGCCGCCCCGGCCGAGCGCAGCTCCTGGCCCAGCTCGCTGAGCTGGTCCGCCACCTCGGGATCGGCCCGGACCAGCTGGTTGACCAGCCAGGCCGAGTAGGTCGGCTTGCGCAGCGCGGTGATCTGCTTGGCCGCCGCGGCCTGGCCCGCCGCGCGGGCCTCGGCGGCCAGCGCGCCGCGCCGCTCGGTGAACGCGGCCGGGTCGCCGGCGTAGAGCTCCGCCGCCGCCTCGGCCAGCAGGTCGGCCTCGGTCATGCTGCCATCGTGCCCGTGATCGGCTGGCGCACAAGGCTGACAGGCCGGTTATCCTCGCGATCATGCCCACGCTGGCCGGGCGCTGACGGCTGGTTACCGGGCGCTGACCTGGGCAGGGGAGTCGCATGGCGGCGCAGTTCACGACGGTCGAGGAGTACATCGGGTCGTTCCCCGCGGACGTGCAGGACATCCTGCGCGAGGTACGGCGCACCATCTACGACGCGGTGCCGGAGGCGGGCGAGCGGATCAGCTACGGGATCGCGGCGTTCACCCTGGGCGGCCGCGACCTGGTCTACTTCGCCGGCTGGAAGAACCACATCTCCGTCTACCCGGTCCCCACCGGGGACCCCGACCTGACCCGGGACCTCACGCCCTACCTGGCCGCCAAGGGCACCCTCAAGTTCCCGCTCGGCCAGCCGGTCCCGTACTCGCTGATCGGCCGCGTGGCGGCGGGCCTCGCCCGCAGCGCGCCCCCCGACTGCACTGACGAGCGAGGAACGAGCGAGGAGGGGAAGTCGCCGCGCCAAAGGGGCCGCGCCGCCGACTGGACTGAGGAGTCGAGGGAGCGAAGCGACTGAGCGACGAGGGAAGCTCGGCGGATTCAGCGGCCCCGGAGGCGCAAGATAATACTGTCCTGACTGACATCACCGGCCCTGGGGGTCGTTATGCCCGGAGACAGAATCGTTTTCGGTTTGGGCGGGGCGTGGGGGTTCGCGCCGAAGGATCTGACCAGCCCGGCCCGGGCGGCGGAGGCCGGGTCGCTGGCCGACTGCATGCTGCCGGAGGACGCGCCGGACTTCACCGAGCTGCGGGTGCACGGCGTGTCCGGCTCCACCGGGCCGATCATGCTGGAGCATCCGGCCGCGCTGCAGGTGGCCGGCGACAGCACCACGATGTTCTACCGGCGCTGGACGCCGGCCGGCTGCGGCGGCGCCGGGGTGCCGTGGAAGCTGGAGGCCTACTCGTGGGGCGGCCTGACCGAGTCGCCGCTGGCCTCCGCGTGCTGGCTGCTGTTCACCCCGTTCATGCTGTACAACGTGGCCCATTTCGCGCTGCCGCCGCAGCGGTCACACCGGCTGCTGCGGGTGCGGCCGCGGGCCGCGGCCCCGGCCCTCACCGCCCCGCCTGACGCGGAGACGCTGGTGACGCTGGTGGCGCCGCCCGGGGTGGAGACGCGGCCCGCTCCGGGGCTGCCGGCCGATGCGGCCACCGCCGACACGACCTTGGTGGAGGAGATCGCGGACGAGGTCCTGGATGCGGAGCGGGCCGTGGCCGCGGACGGCAGTGCGCCAGACGGCAGGGGGCCGGACGGCGGCGCGCCGGCGCTGCTGCTGAACCGGGACGCCTGGCACGGCGTCGCGGCGGCGCTGCTGCGTCTGCTCGCGTTCTCGGCCACCCTGCAGTTCACCAGCGTCATCGTGGCCATCCTGGTGAGCAGCGCCGCGTTGCAGGCGCCCAACGCCCATCTGTGGACCTGGCTGGCCTGGTATCAGGGCTGGCCAGCGGGGGGCAGGGTGGCCCTGGCGCTGGGCGTCGTGGCCCTGGTGCTGGCGCTGATGTGGCTGGTCAGCGTCAAGACCGCGCACCGGTACGAAGCCCGGGCCAGCGTGACCCGCCCCGACGTGAACCAGCAGTGGCCGCTGACCCAGACCCGGTTCTGGAAGGGCGCGGAACTGGTGCAGCGCCAGCGTGGCCTGCACCTGGGCGGCGCGCTGGCGTTCACCGCGCTGATCGTGTCCCGGCCGGGCCCGCACATGGGCGGCGGCCGCCTGGCTCTGCTGGTGCTGTCCGCGCTGGTGCTGGGGCTGATCACGGTCAGCTTGTGCCTGCCGCTGGCCGACCGGCACAACGTGACCCTGGCGGACCGGACGGCGCGGGTCGCCGGCGCGCCGGGCGAGGCGACCCGGGGCACGCTGTGGTCCCGGCTGATGCTGGTGTGCGGGGCGGCCGTGTTCGCCGGGGCGTTCTTCACCGCCGGCTGGCCGGCCGAGGACCGGATCAGCCACCGCACCGTGCCGGGATTCACCAACGTGTGCGCGTTCCTGCTGCTGGCCCAGGTGGTGCTGCTGATCCTGGTCGCGCTGACCGGCTGGAAGCTGGCCCGGTCCGCCCCCCTCCAGGACCCGGACACCCGGCCGTTCGCCGGCGGTCACCTGGCCGCGCTGTTCGCCCTGCTCGCGGTGCTGCTCGGCGGGGTGTTCGGGGCGCTGATCACGCTGTTCGCGACCCGGGTGCTGGGCACCCCGGTGCCCAGCGGTATCGCGTTCCGCCCGCCGCCCGCGAACGCGCTGCAGGTGCCGTGGCCCATCTACGCGTTCGCCGCCGCACCGATCGGCCTGGTGGCCGGGGCGCTCATCGGGGTCGCCTGGGTTGGCTACACGTGGCTGAAGCATGCCGCGGCGTTCGCCGCGCCGGCCGACGGCGGCAGCCAGGTGGCCGGGTTCTACGGCCACCACTTCGGCGACGCCGACGCCGAGGGGTTCCACGGCGCCCGGACCCGGATCGCCCGGGCCTGGGCCACCGGCCTGCTCGTCGACCGGGCCGCCGTGGTGGTGCTGTGGGTGGCGCTGGGCATGGTGGCCGCGACCGCCTGGGCCGCGATCTACGCCGCGGTGACCTCCGGGCACGCCGTCGTCGACCAGCAGTTGCACGGGTTCGCGGCGATCGAGAGCCTGCTCGGCCTGTTCCTGGCCGGCCTGCTGGTGGGCCTGCTGCGGCAGGACTACAGCGACCCGGCCAAGCGCAAGACGATCGGCGCGATCTGGGATGTCGGCACGTTCTGGCCGCGGGCCACGCACCCGTTCGCCCCGCCGTGTTACGCCGAGCGGGCCGTGCCCGAACTGGTCGACCGGGTGCGCATCCTGACCGGGACGGTGGACGAGGACCCGGCCGACCCGGCCTGGCAGCAGATCGCCGCGCACCTGCGCGATGCGGACACGCTGGACTCGCCGCAGTTGTCGCTGCCGCCCGGGCCGGTGCTGCTCACCGGGTACAGCCAGGGTTCGGTCATCGCCCCGGCCGTGGTGGCGCAGCTGCCCGCGGACACGCTCGGGCAGGCCGCCCTGCTCACCCTGGCCTGCCCGCTGCGGCGGCTGTACGGCCGGGCCTTCCCAGCGTATTTCGGCCTGGAGCAGCGCCGCACGCTGGTCCGGCTGCTGGAAACCCCCGATGGCGGCCCGCCGGTCACCAAGTGGAAGAACCTGGTCCGGCGCACCGACTACATCGGCTCGTGGATCTTCGGGAACCCGGCGCCCGGGGTGCCGGACCCGGTGCAGATCCAGCCGGCCGTCGATCAGCCGTGCTGGGACCCGGTCACGCTGAACGCGGACGTGGACCCGACCCCGCCGCCGGTCCATTACCACTCCGGGTTCTGGCCCGACCCGCGGGTCACCCAGCTCGGCCGGTACCTGGGCGAGACGTCGTTCCGCCTCAGCGACCCGGTCAGGCGGTGACAACCCGCTAGCCGGGATTCCCGGTCCGGCGGACCGGGAATAGGGCAGGCGGCTGGGACGCTATCCGAAACTGACAGTACAGTTTCTAGCGATGGGACGTGTCATGCAGCAGACACAGCTCAGGACCAGCCCGCTGGGCCGCACCGGCCTGGAGATCACCCGCGTCGGCTTCGGCGCCTGGGCCATTGGCGGCGGCGGATGGGAGTTCGGCTGGGGACCGCAGCAGGACGACGA
>Ga0335085_10012501_pt1 | contig 12506 bp, 11 predicted proteins | sample Lox_Sample_45_FD_206712 | JGI IMG/M metagenome (GOLD analysis project Ga0335085, IMG submission 206712) | Soil microbial communities from Loxahatchee National Wildlife Refuge, Florida, United States - Lox_Sample_4.5 | ecosystem: Environmental > Terrestrial > Soil > Wetlands | place: USA...
GCGGACGGCGCCCGCGGTCGCCTTGAAGAACGTGACGTTGTCGAACGAGCCGACACCGGCGATGCGCGACGAGGCCGAATCTCCGGCGGAGCCCACCGCTCCCGCTGCCGCGCCCGCTTCCTCGCCGGGTAACGCGAGCCCTGGTGTTTCGCTACTACTCGAGTTCGACGGCGATTCGTGGACCCACCTGGAGGCGGACGGCCGCCCCGTCTTTTCCGGGCTGATCCGAGGCGGCGAGTCCCGCCATTTCGAGGCTCGCGAGCGATTTCGGCTGACTCTCGGCAACGCCGGGGCGGTTCGCGTCACCGTGGACGGCCGCTCTCTCGACCGGCTCGGGGGCGCGGGCCAGGTGGTGCGCGACTTGGTTCTGCCGGGCTCTTCTGCGCGGGGATAACGGCAGCGGCGAATCCCTTGGTCGACTCTGGGCCGGCGGAATCCCTGGATCTCCTCTCCTTGCTGCGCTCGGGCGAAGCACCGCCCGAGATCCGTCGGTTTGCGGCTCGCGGGCTTCTTCCCGTCGATGCCGACGGCCAATTGCAAGCCCTCCTGGCGGTTCTGGACGATCCCGATCCGGACACCGCGGAGACGGCCCGGGCGACCTTCGAAGCGACGACACCGGACGAACTGTCCCGTTTTCTCGATGACGCCGATCCGACGGGCATCGAGGTCGATACGATCGCTCGGTATGCGCAGGACGGGCAGGTTCTCGAGCGCGTCATCCGCAACAAGAACGTCGACGATCAGACGCTTCTGAGGCTCGCACGAACGGTCACCGGCACACCGCAAGATGCCCTGGTCGTCAACCAGGTCCGGCTTCTACGCCTTCCGGCCTTGATCGATGCGTTGTTCGAAAACCCGGAGCTGATGCCGGAGAGCCGCCGCCGACTCAACGAGATCCGCGAGGAGTTTTTCGATAAGGGGCAGCGCCGGCGCGAGGCCGAGGAGCTGCAAAGACAGCAGGCCGAACTGGCGCTGGCCGCGGAATCGGAATCGGAAGAGGCGGCGGACGACGCCGGGGCGGCGCAGACAGCCCCGGAGGAAGCCCCCTCGGAACAGGACCTCCTGACCATGGGAGCCCTTTACCGTCGCATCGGCGTGATGACGGTGCAAGAGAAGATCAACCTCGCCTACTCCGGAGGAAAAGAGGAGCGGCGCGTCCTGATCGGCGACGCCAACATTCTCGTGGGACAGGCTGTGTTGAAGTCGCGCGGTCTCACGGTCAACGAGGTCGAGGCCTTCTGCATGATGCGCCATCTCGACGACGAGATCTTTCGACAGGTCGCGCTCAAGCGGGACTGGATGCGCCACCCCGGTGTCGTTCAAGCCCTCGTCAAGAACCCGTCCGTGCCGATCGCGATCGCGTTGCCGCTCGTCAAGCGGCTCACGTACCGAGATCTGAAGAGCGTCATGCGAGACCCGAACCTGCCCGAGGGCATTCGAATCACGGCCAAGAAACTGCTCACCGAAAAGCGGCACTAGGACACCGGCGCCCGCGGCCCTGAATCCGGTCGGTCCCTGATCGCGGGCCGGCCTTCCGCGAGCCGGCGGCCACACCGGCGGTCAGCCCTTGCCGGGGCGAGCCATTTTCCCGTATCTTTGGACATCCAGAAGGATCAGACGCGCGTACTCCGCACGTCGTATCCTTTCGAAGAAGAATGTCCCGAGACGTCGACTACTACGCCCTGCTGGGCGTCACACGCGAAGCGGGTGAGAACGAGATCCGCGAGCGCTTCCGCGCGCTCGCGCGGGAGGCCCACCCGGACCGCGCCCCGCGTGAGTTGAAGGCCGAGGCCGAGGCAAAGTTCCAGGATCTGACCGAAGCCGTCAACGTCCTCACTAACCCGGAACGCCGAAAGGCCTACGATTTCGAGCGGGCCTTCAAGGCGAGCGAGGCCGCCTCACCGGACGCCGATTCCGTGACGCAGAGCCTGCTCGCGCAGGGCATGCATTCCTACAAGGAGAGGCAGTTCGCGGATGCCGCCGGCAACTTTCAGCTCGCCGTTCACCGCAACCCCAACGACGCGCGAGCCCAGCATTACTTGGGCCTCGCCGCGGCGCGATCGGGCGACATGCGCACGGCGGTCAAGGCCCTCGAGGTCGCCGTCATGCTCGATCCGCACAACGTCGCCCTCCTCAAGGACGCAGGAACTGTATTTCGTCAGGCGGGCTTGCTCGTCAAGGCCGAGAAGGCCTATCAGGAAGCGTTGCGTTGGGATCCTTCGGCGGGCGAGGTCCGCCGAGCACTGGACGATATCCGGTCGAAGCGAGCAAAACCCTGAGCACGCCGGCCATCGAAGCATTCGGGCTGACCGACGTCGGCCGGAAGCGCAAGCACAACGAGGACGCTTTTGCTCTGGACTTGAGCGACGGCCTCTTCATCGTCGCGGACGGCATGGGAGGGCACGCGGCGGGTGAAGTGGCCGCCCGGATTACGGTCGAGACCATCGGCGAGTTCATCGCGGCCACCCGTCAAAAGGAAGAAGCCACCTGGCCGTTCAAGTACAACCACTCGCTTCATTTCAACAGCAACCGGCTGGCGATTGCGATCGAGAAGGCCAACGAGCGCGTCATGGCCGCCGTGGCCGCACAACCGTGGCTCAAGGGAATGGGCACGACCGTCGTGGCGGGTCTCTTGAATGAGGAGATCCTGTCGCTCGCTCACGTGGGCGATAGCCGCGCCTACCTCTTTCGCGAGGGAAAGCTTTCTCGTCTGACCGACGATCATTCCTGGGTTCATGAGCAGATCGCCGCCGGCATTCTGACCGAGGAGGAAGCCAAGTCTCATCCGCTGAAGAACGTCGTGACGCGGGCGCTGGGCGGTGGTCCCACCGTGTCCCCCGACCTGCAAGAATTGTCTTTTTCCGCGCGCGATCGGTTCCTCTTCTGCTCGGACGGCTTGACGACCATGTTGTCGGACGAGAACATCGAGGATCTCGCCCGCGACAAGGAGGATCCGCAGGAGCTGTGTCGGGCGCTGGTGGACCTGGCCAACGAGAAGGGGGGCGTCGACAACATCACTGTCGTGGTCGCCCGCGTGTTGAACTCCTCCGAGCCCGCCGCGGTCTAGCCGGGCGCGCGAACGCCGGCCGATCGGGCCCCTCTACCGACTATTCGACGCGGATTGGCTCAAACGAAATTCGCCCGTGACCCGTAATCCGGTTGACCGACGAGGGGCCACCCGTTTATCCTGACTGTGCAATGCGAAAACAGCATATGACTCGCAGGCTTGCTAACCTATTGAGCAGCAGCCTCTTGGTTATTGCTGGAACCGGGTCGGCATGGGGCCAACCTACCGCGCCCGACGGGCGCTTGCCCTGGTTTGCGAGCCCCTATCGGAGCTTCGGCCCGGCACAGACCCTTTCCCCGACGGTCGTACTGCGCGACGAGGCCAACGATCCGCGCCTCCGACAGGCGCTATCCGAGGAGATCGCCCGGCTCTCCGCAAATCTGTTCGAGGAACAGGGTTGGCCGGTTCCCTTCGCCGCAGCGGATCCCCTTCGGATTTTCGTCTCGCGACGGGAAGCCGAAGGGGTTCGCCGTCTGGTGGCACGCTCTCTCGACCGACGGCATCTGGTCACGCCAACCATCGAGATCGACGGCTCGAACTTGTCGGATGCAGAGATCGTGCGGGAGGCCGCGCGGCTCTTCGCCCTTGCCGCGGTTTCCAGCTACGGCGTGCCCGATACCGGATTCCTGACGACGGCTGCGGCGGAGCTGCTCTCGGGCGCTGGGGATTCGGAGCAGGCAAAGGAAGCGGCGCGGGCGGTCGCGGCCGCCCCGACCGTCTCGCTGCGCAATCACGCGCAGACGATGGGTCGGGCATTCCTCGAGGAGTTTGCGCAGACCGCTGGTGGCGCGGGCGCCCTGCGTCTCGTTTGGGAACGCGCGAGCGAGCGAGGCGAGGACCTCATGACGAGCCTCGTCGCGACGTACGTCGAGCGCGCGGGTGAGACACGGGAACCTCTGTTGCTGCGCTTTGCCGCCCGGCTCTACACGGCCATCGAGCCCGAACCCGGTCCGTCAACCATCAGTCTCTACGATCTGGAGTCGGGAGCCTTCGATGCGGCCGCGCCCGCCGCATGGAGCTTCCGGCACCGGACCTACTTGCCTGGCGATCGGATGGGCGCGTTGAGATTCCGTTGGCCCGCGGGCGCGGGCGCAGGCGCCGCGGTGGTTCGATACAGCGACCCGCAGCTGCCCCCGGACGTCGTTTTTCTTGCCCCCGAGACTGTCCACACCATCCCGCTTTCCGGGGTATCGCGGGTGGATTGGGTGGTGGCGGGCGCCGCCAGTCCGGGCTCCTCATCGGCGGCCTTTTTCGAGGCCGTCTCGGGCTTTCCCTTCGCGGGCCTCGCGGGCCAGGCCTCTTCCTCAGCGGAGGGCTCCCGATTGGGTTGGACGACGGCTTCGCACGATGGCCTGGCGGGTTGGGCGATCTTTCGGGAGGAGGTGCTGCCGGACGGACGGATCGCCCGCACCGGCCCGCAAATCGTTCCCGCTTCCGCCGAGGCCTCGAACTCCTTCCGATACGTCTATATCGACCCGGATGTCCATCCGGCGACTTATTACCGGTACTCGGTGTGGGCAGTCACCGAGGACGGTCTGCTCGCGAAGGCCTTTTCCGAGATCCTGCATAGCGCGGAGTAAGCTCTCGGAAGCGGGAGAGGCAAGAGGGCCTGCCAACGCGCAGGCCCCGGGAGTTTCACCCATGGGATCGAGCAAGAAGATCCGGCGCGAGCCGGACGTGGGAAAGATCATCGACCGGACGATCGTGCGTCTGTGGGACACGATCGAGGAGCTGGAGGCGTTGAACCCGGCGGAGCTCCACTTCTATCGCGTGGCGGTCTTCGGCAGCGCGCGGCTGGCTGCCTCCGACCGTGAGTACGGCGAAGTGCGGCAGCTCGCGTCGCGGCTGACCGAGCTCAACTGCGACATCGTGACGGGCGGCGGCCCGGGCCTAATGGAGGCGGCCAACGAGGGCGCGGCCTCCTCGCGCGGTGTCCGCAAGACGCGCTCCTACGGGCTGACGATCGCGATCCCGTACGAGAAGGCGAATCCGTATCTGGACAGCGTCACGGCGCATCGCACGTTCTTCTCGCGGCTGCACCACTTCGTTCGGATGTCGCAGGCCTTCGTCATCTTCCCGGGTGGTATCGGAACGGCCCTGGAGCTCATGATGGTCTGGCAGCTTCTGCAGGTGGGGTTCATGACCGAGCGTCCCGTGGTGCTCGTCGGCGACATGTGGGGCGGGTTGGTCGACTGGATGCGCCGGGAAATGGTGCCGCGGCGCCTGGTCAACGCCGAGGATTTGGAGCTGCTGCATCTGACGACGAGGGTCGATCAGGTCGTCATGATCATCAAGAAGCACAAGGAGAAGTTCGACGCGGTGCGTGAGATGCTCATCCTCGAGCGGCGCCGCGCCGCCCGCGCGAAAGAAGACCCTTCGCCCGCCGTCGAGCCAGCTGCTCCCTGACGATCTTGCCGTGGTCGAAGGCGAAGGATAGGCGAACGAGCTCGGCCGGCGCGAACCACCGCGCCTCCGCGGCGTCGTCGCCCCCGCGGACGCGTCCGCTGACGGGGCGCGCCGCGTAGAGGACCGTCACGTTGTGACCCCTCGGGTCTCGGTCGGGCGCGGAGTAGACGCCGAGAAGCTCTCCGACCCGCACGCGCAGACCCGTCTCTTCCAGGGTCTCGCGGGCACAGCAGCTTTCGGCGGTCTCCTTCCATTCGCAGAAGCCGCCGGGCAGTCCCCAGTGGCCTCGAAAGGGAGGCCTGCCCCGCCTCACGAGGAGCAATCGGCCCTTGCGGTCCAGCACGAAGGAATCGACGGTGAGTCGAGGGTACTTGAGGCTCTTGTAGGGATTGGGCACCGCGTCCTCCTGTCTGTCGTCCTTCTCGCGTCCATCATTCCGAGGCAAGAGAAGGAACCCGACTCCGTGCGGCCTTACTTTTCGTATCTCTCGAAGAATTCCCTGATCTCCTCGGCAGGCCGATTGGTTACGAGTTCCGCCGGCGTTTCGCCGTACCAGTCCCGAGGAAGGCGCGAGGCATAGGGCTCCTCCAGGAATCGCCGGCAGATCAGTACGATCACGCCACGGTCCGTCTCGCTACGGATCAGACGGCCGGCCGCCTGGACGACACGAGTCATGCCTGGCTGCACATACGCATAGTCGAAGCCGGCGTCCTCCTTCTCGTCGAAGTAGCGGCGCAATAGCTCGCGCTCGAAGGAAACCTGCGGCAGAGCAGGGGAGACGACGAAGACGCCGGTGAGAAGCTCGCCCGGATAGTCCACCCCTTCGGCGTACATGCCTCCCGAAACGGCGAGCAGCAGGATGCCGCCGGAAGGAGGCGAGCCGAGCGCCTGCAGAATCTGCTTGCGCTCGAACTCCGACAGATCCGGCCGCTGAACGAGCAGGCGCGCCCGCGTGGGAGGGATCTTCGCCGCGACTTCGGCGAGGAATCGGTAGGAGGGGAACAGGACCAGGTCGTTGCCGCGGTGCGCATCCGACATGTCCGCGATCAGCCGCGCGATCCGCCCGTAGTTCTTGTCGCGCGCGGCAAACGTGGTCCGCACCTGCGGGAGGATCATGACCTTGCGATTCTCCGGTGGAAACGGAGGAGGAAGGGAGACCGCAAAGGTCCGATCCGGCTCGAGCCCGAGCACGCGCCGAATCGCCTCGGGAGGCGTCAGGGTCGCCGACATCAGAATGGAGGCCGAGGCCGCGCGAAACACGGGGGCGAGCGCTCGCGCGGGATCCAGGCACACCAAGGCCAGACGGATTCCGCCCGAGCGCCGCTCGACGACACAGGTGAAGTCGGGGCCATACAGACCGAGGACCGCCGCGAAGCGCTGAAACGCGAAGTGCGCGTCGAGGACCGGGTCGTCGACCAAGCCGAGGCGAGTCTCCCTCTTCCAGGCGAGGTACCGGAGCAGCTTTGGCTCCCATTCGTCGCGCAGCCGGCGGATCGCCTCGTCGGGAGGAGTGGTCTCCGCAATCGCTTCGCCTTCGGGCAGTTCCTCGGCGGCGCGCCCGAGCAACTCGATGACGTCTTCGAGCGAGCGCTTCAGATCCGCGAACAGATCGCCCGGCTGGAGGGCAAGACGGTTCGCGAGCGCGGCAAGCTCCTCCTCGCGAAGCTCCGGGGAGTAAATCTGCCGGGCGCGGTCCGGCAAGTTGTGCGCCTCGTCGACGATGAGTATGGCGTTGGCGAGTTCGTCGCCCGCGAGGTGGCGCATCGTCACGCTGGGCTCGAAGACGTAGTTGTAGTCGGCGACGATCGCGTCGGCGCGCTGCGCGAGCTCGAGCTGGACCTCGAAGGGGCAGACTTCCTCGCGCCGCGCTTCTTCGAAGACGGTCTGCGGATCGTGGTGGGCGTAGGAGTCCTGAAGCCTTCCCAGGATGTTCGAGCGAGCCATCTTTTCCGGGTAGTCCTTCGCGAAACGACAGAAGTCTTCGTGGCAAAGGATCCGATCGTTGGCGCACATCCTTTCCTTGGAGCGCACTTGCAGCGTGTGGAAGTCGCCCTGGTTCATGGCCACGAGCGCCGAGACGGCCATCTTTTGCTGAAGCGTTTTGGACGTGAGGAACACCACTTGCTTTCCGCGGCGCAAGCCTTCGGCGAGGGCAGGATGAAGGACCGCCGCCGTCTTGCCGGAACCCGTCGGCGACTCGGCGATGAGGTTCTGCGATTCTCGGACCGCCGTCGCAGCCGCCTCCATGAGTTTCTCTTGGATCGGCCGCGGCGCCGCATGCGGGAACGGGAGCCGGTCGGCCGCCGCGGCCTTGCGCTGGCGCGTCTTCTCCTGAGCCCTCCAGATTCCTAGGAATCGGCCGAGTCGGCGCTCGACATCGCGCTCGGCATCATCCGGGAAGGGCAGATCGATCGAGACCTCTTCGCCCGTCTCGATATCGACGTAAACGAGCGCCCCGGTGACATGGGGATGCCCGAGCCGCCGCCAGAGATAGCAATAGGCGAGCAGCTGCCTCCGATCGCGTTCGAAGGCGTAGCCGGACGGACGGACGCCATCGAGCGAGAAATTCGTGGACTTGAACTCCTCGATGAGCCAAACACCGGGCTCCCGCTCGAGGCAGCCGTCGAGACGGCCCGTCAGGATGGCCGTCCAGTCGTCCACCGGTATGCGGGCCTGCAGGTGTACCTCCGCCCGGTAGGCGGAATGCCGGTCCCGGCGAGCGAGCAGGACACGGGAGTGCATCTCTGTACCGAGGGCCAGGCGGCGCCACCCGTCGCCGCGGTCGAACCCGACCCGGCGAAAGCCCTCCTCCTCGATCAACTCGCGGACGGAGACCTCAAAAACTCTTTCGACTTCGTCGAATCGCACCGGAGTCGATTATAATTTTGCGATGCTGGGGTATCGCGTGAGTCTCTGCCTCCGGGTGGGGTTTGCTCTTTGTTTGCTCCTTCCCGCCTCTCTTCCCGCGGCATCTGCCACAGTCGGGGCCCACCGACGCCCGCAATCAGTGAGCTCCCGCCCGCGCACTCTCGATCAGGCTTTGGCGGTCGCCGCCCGCCGGCCTCCCGCCACGCCGTCGGGCGTGTCGATCGTGATCGCAGATCTCGAGACGGGGCAAGCGGTGTTCGAGCGCAACCCGCAGCAGCCTGAGACGATCGCCTCGGTCACGAAGCTCTTTTCAACGGCCGCGGCCATTCATTACCTGGGGCCTGACTACCGGTTCAAGACAACCCTCTGGCGCCGCGGCGAGATCCAGGACGGGACTCTCTTCGGATCGCTGCTCGTCGTCGGGAGGGGTGATCCGAACATCTCCGGCCGCTTCTATGACGACGACTACTATGCCGTCTTCGACCGGTGGGCCGAGGGCCTCGTGAAGGCGGGCATTGTCCGTGTTGCGGGCGACTTGATCCTCAACACCTCGTTCTTCGATTCCGTCGGCCGCCATCCGGAATGGCCCGAGGGGCAGGAGGCGCGCTGGTACCAGGCACCCACTTCGGCGCTGTCCTACAACGACAATGTCATTGTCGCTTCGGTTCGGCCGGGCCCGAAGCCGGGAGGGCGAGCGATCGTGTCGATCGAGCCGCAGACCGACATCCTGCGCCCGATTTCTTGGACCCGTACGGTCCGTCGCGGACGGGCGCATGTAGCGGTCGGCCGTCCCTTCGGGTCGGGCGACGTGACGGTATCCGGGATCGTTCCCTCCCATGGGGTCTGGTGGTCGGCACCCGTCGCGATCGACGATCCGCCGGCCTTTTTCGGTTCGGCGCTGCGCAGCCGAATGCACAAGGCGGGGATCTCGACGGTGGGACAGATCGTGGAGAAGGCTGTTCCCCCGGACAATTCGTGGGTTCTCGTGGCAGAGACACAGTCGGAGCTGTTGCCCACGCTTGCGGTGACGAACAAGCGAAGCCAGGGCTTCTACGCGGAGCAAGTCTTCAAGACTCTGGCGGCCGAGAAGACGGGGGTTGGAAGCTGGCCGAACGCGCTGGCGGTCCAGAAGGAGTTCTTGGCGGCGATCGGTCTGGAACCCTCGCGATATGACATCCACGATGGCTCGGGTCTGTCACCCCAGAATCGCGTGGCGGCAGAGGATGTCGTACGGTTTCTCAGGGCGATGAACGCCCAGGCGTACGGGACCCAGTGGAAAGAGACCCTGGCCGTGTCCTGCGAACCGGAAGGAACGCTACGCCATCGCCTTTGCGACTCGCTGACCCGAGGGAGGGTCGTTGGGAAGACTGGCAGCATTCTGAATGTGTCAACGCTCGTCGGATACCTAAGTGCAGCCTCGGGAAAGACTTACGTGTTCGCCATCCTTCTGAACGGGCCTTGGGTTTGGGACACCAATGGCCACGCGTACCAGGACCGGGTCCTCCGGGCTCTCGCGAGGTTCGGATAGCGAGCGGCAGGGCCGCCCCCGAACCCTCCCCTTGTAAAAAAAACTTGTCACGGCCCTGGCAAGCTGTGATCTCATATTGCTGATTCGTGTGATTCGTTTGGTCTTGGTGGGATCCCGTAACTAACTTTCGGCGACGTTCTCAGCCGCCACGGAGCCCGGCCTTCGCTGAGGAATGATTGGAGTTTGCGACTCTGGTCATTCCTGAGCGAAGCCCGCGTTGGCGAGCCTCGCTTTGGTTTCGGCCCGCGCATGGGGCTCGGGCCTTTGGCGAAAGGGATTGAATGACCGCCCTGAACTGCCCGGTCCCGACGTAGCTCGTCGGGCGGCGGCCTAGTTAAGGCCAAGTTACTCAAATAAAGGTACTTATAACTCGGGAAGAGATCCCCGAGATACTGTTTGACTGTACAGGTTCCTTCAGCTAGCCTAATGGCCAGGTTCCGAAAGGATTTTGGCCATGGAAATCTCGGACGAGTCGGTTACCCGCCTGACGGACGAGAGCCCGCTTGAGAAAGAAGTCAAGCTAGTTTTTCAAGACACGCTCGGTCTCATTCACATAGCTCTCGTAGCGCACTACGGAATGCACGACTCTGAAGCTACGGAGCTGGAGAAGGACTTGTACCTCTGGTTTCATCGCTTCTGTATGCGTCCGGGTACCCGATCCCCTCGAGAGGCCCGCCCCTTCCTTCTTGTCGCATGCTGTCAGTTCGCTCGCGAATTCCAGCGGTACTTAGTCGGCACTGGGGTTCGAGAGTCGGACGACAGGCTCCAGAGATTGCTGGAGCGAGAGCCGTCCGAGGTCGCGCAGGATTTCTCCCGAAGCCTTGAGCTTTTGACTTTCCGCCAGACGCACGATGCCTGAGACGGGCAGGATTCTTCAGTTTCCCCAGCAAGTCAGGCGAAAGATTCTCTCTTCCGCCGAGGCGGGTCTGGTCGCGAATCGCTACTTGGGAGCGAGCGAGTCCGAGAGGTCAGAAGAGCTTAGGCTAGTCGCCCTCAATGATCCGGATGTCGTACTGGCTATCCTCGCTCAGCTTCGAGGTATGGCCGATGGATCTCCGAGTCTGGTTGCCAGCGAGGCAAGAGATGTTTATCGCGTGCTCGCAGATAAGCAATCACTCGGATTCTTCGACGAGCGCGATTACTTCCTAGGCGAGTCGGCTCTAATTGCTGGATCGGCGCTTCGCCTCCTTGGTCGCCGAGACGAGGCAGAGCTTTGGCTCGACAGAGCAGAGGCCAGCTTTCGTCACGTCGTTAACCCTGGACCAGCGCTGGCCAATGTCTCCTACGCACGTCTCACACTGCACTATGACTGCGGGCGCTATGATCGTGCCCTTTCGCTGCTTCCCTCGCTTGCCCTGAGTTTTGAGAAGCTGAGTATGCGAAGGGAAGCGCTGAAATGCCGCTTCCTCGAGGCGATGTGTCTCAAGAATTCATCGAGAACGACTGAAGCTTTGAGAAAGCTCGAGCTATTGGTAAGTGATCCGGCGCTGGCGAGCGAGAGTGGTCTCCTCGGCCTAGTTCTCTTGAACCTAGGTGACTTGGCCACGTACGAGGGGAGGCGGCGGGAAGCGCTGCCCCTGTATCAGCGCGCTCTTCCATTGCTTCAAAGCTCAAATCAGGCATTCGCTGTGGCTCACCTCAAGGGCCTCATCGGCGAAGCCCTTCGTGCAGACGGCCGCGTTGCGGCTGCGGTGGAGTCTTTCCGGGCCGCGATTGCCGACTACGCCGCCTTGGGCATGGTGACGTGGGTCGCTTACCTCCGGCTGGTATTGTCAGAGTCCCTTATCGCGCTGTCCCGTAATCGGGAAGCCGAATGGGAGATACTGGCGGCGCTCCCGACCATAGAAGCAGAGAAAATGCTACCCGAAGGCTTCGCAGCCGTTACTCTGCTTCGTGAGTCAGTCAGGCGACGGCAGACTGACGGGAACGCACTTCGCGAAATCCGCCAGCAGGTCAAAGTCAGCCACTAGATTTCCGCCCAACTTTCGCCCTGGGGTCAACTAGTTCCGACCGCGGGCACAAGCTGGTGACAATATAGATGTAGCTTGTGGGCACGTTGGATGCCCGGGAGGAAATAGTTTGACCCTTAGGGCAAGGCGGCCCAACTCGAGGGAGCATGGATCGCCAGAATCTGACCCTGCGGAGCTTGAACGCTTCTACCGCCTGTACTTCCTTCCTTTAGTCCGGCGGGCCGTGCGACGGCACGGGATGTCCTTTGAGGATGCCGGCGATATCGTCCAGGACGCGTTTGTGGTTGCCGTCGAGAAGATCGATTTGAGGAGAAACCCGCGGTCTTGGCTCTATCAGGTCGTCGATCACTTGGCGACGAACCTTCGGCGGAAGACACTCAGGCGGGCAAGGCTAGTAGCGAGATGGGAGCCGCCGGCCTCGATAGAGCACCGTAGTCGATTGAAGACGATCGATGAGTAGCAAGTTGCCCTCGACGGCCGCATTGCTAAGGACATGGGTGTCCGCCTCAAGACACCGGGGGGTGCCGGTCCCCTCTTCATCCGTGATCGAGCGTCGTCTTTTCGAGGCGCTGGCGGCTGTACGGACTGCCGGGATCAAACCCGAGGATTTTGCGTCGCGTGAGGAAGTCCTATCGGTCCTCAGCTTGCTGAGTGTTCAGTTGGCTCA
>Ga0335085_10012502_pt1 | contig 12506 bp, 12 predicted proteins | sample Lox_Sample_45_FD_206712 | JGI IMG/M metagenome (GOLD analysis project Ga0335085, IMG submission 206712) | Soil microbial communities from Loxahatchee National Wildlife Refuge, Florida, United States - Lox_Sample_4.5 | ecosystem: Environmental > Terrestrial > Soil > Wetlands | place: USA...
TGATAACGACAGTTGGCACAGAACTCGTCCAGGATGCGCTGCTTCTCCCCACGGCTGGCCTTCTGGTAGCGAGCATAAATGCTCTGCAAGTAGTCCCTTCGCGACCTTCGACTCATGCGGTTACCCGTCTCCATAACGGGTAACATTCTCAAATTGCACGACGATCCGTCACGGGTAACATTTTAGATTGCGCGATACGGCGTAAGGTTAGCGCGAGCAACTTGTGGTATCCTCCCTTCCCCGGGGACCAAGGGCTGGCCTTGAGTTAGGCTGGCGCTAGACAGGAGATCATCATGACACCGAAGGCAGCATCGATCACAACTGTGGCAGAGGCCTTCTTCGAGGCGTGCGAGACGGGCAAGGGCTGGGAGGTTTGCAGTGCGTATTGCAAGCCGAATGCGACATTCGCTGCGCAAGCCGAACCATTGGCGGACGTGAAAACCCTCGCACAGTACACGGACTGGATGAAAGGGATTCTAACCGTACTGCCGGACGGCCACTACGAGGTGAGGTCCTTCGCGACGGATATCGACCGAAACAACGTTGCCGCGTATGGCGTATTTTATGGAACCCATACCGGCGAGGGCGGACCGCTTCCTCCGACCGGCCGACGAATCGCCACGGATTACGTCTACGTGATGCAATTCGAGGGTGACAAGATCGCGCACATGACGAAAATATGGAACGCCGGTCTGGCACTGAAGGACCTCGGCTGGGCATAACGAATCGTCAAGCGACATGCGAGTTGTAAGCCGCATCATAGTCAGCCCGACACGAAAACGAATTCCAGTTGCGCTGGAGTTGACGGCCGCGCGATTCCGACTGTGTCACGCGCTAGCCGGACTGTGCCTCATCGGGTCTCCTGGAGACGAATCACGTTGCGCCGAGTGCGGCAAGCTGGCCGGATGCTGGAGGCCGATTCGGGGATCACTCGTCACTTGCCGACTAGGCAGGACTTATGTCCCAGCGCGCCGTCTCGGGACTGCGTACGGACATCTCAGGTTAACCGACTTATCGTCAACTGGCTTTGCGCTGCGGGCAATTGTTTCCGAGTGGCCGACCAACCGGACACTGACGCTCTCCACGATCGTCAGTCGGCAACCGCTTCTGAGCCGGCGAGGCGCCGGGCTTTGATGTCCCGCATGGGTGGCTGGCCAAAGAAGCGTTTGTACTCGCGGTTGAACTGACTCGCGCTCTCATACCCCACTTCGAAGGCGGCACTCGCAGCATCAAGCCCCTCGATGAGCATGCGTTCTCGCGCGGTTTGCAATCGGAGCTGCTTCTGGTACCGAAGCGGGCTCATCGCCGTCAACCCACGGAAGTGATGATGCAGCGTCGACATGCCCATTTGCGCGACTTCCGCGAGTTCCCCCAATCGCAAGGGTTTCGCGTAATTGGTCTTGAGCCAGGCAATGGCCTTGGCCGTTCTTTGACTCTGATCACCCAGTGTCGCGATAGCGCGGAGACGCTCGCCTTGAGGGCCTCGAAGCAGGCGGTAAACAATCTCGCGTTGGATCAGGTTGCTCAGAAACGGGATGTCCTGTGGCGCATCGAGAAGGTCCAGCAGGCGGGAACAGGGCTTCAATAGCTCGACAGTGGTTGTCCCAACCGCGATGCCCCGATTTTGGGACGAGCCCTCAGGTCGTTGGAACTCCTGTTGAGTAAGAATCTCCCGGACCACCGACATATCAAGCTTCAAGTGCAAAGAGAGCAAGGGCACTTCCTCGCTCGCGGCGACAATTTGGCTGACGACGGGAACATCAACGGAACTCAAGAGGAACGACGAGTCGTCGCACAGGTAGGTCGTTCCGCCGAGCGCTATACGCTTTCGACCCTGGACGAAAACGGTGAGGCTCGGCTCGTAGGTAGCGGGATAGCAAGGACTCGGCGCAGTTCGCCGGTAGAGAGTCAGGCCGGCTACGGCAGTTGCCTCCGCTCCTGCCTTTCGAACGTGCGCAGCAATCTTGCGTGCCAGCTCTCTTCGCATCTCAACGACCTGGAATGATTGCGCCCGGTTTCTAATCCTCTGATTCGGTGCCTGTGCCACGGGCTCCTCCTTCAAGAGTCCAGAGTAGCCCCAAACTGAAAATCCGTGTGCACAAAAATTTATGCCGCGACAGGAATAGGCAATAAATCGGCAGGATCGGGATACCCGCTTCCATAGCGCTCCAATCTAATCTGAAGATGAGCGAAGCGGTTCCGAAAGGAGTAACGATGCAGAAGCGCAGACTGGGAAAGAGCAACCTGGAAGTGTCGGCGATCGGGCTCGGCTGCATGGGCATGAGCTTTTCCTACGGTCCACCCAAAGACAAGCAGGAAATGATCGCCCTGATCCGGGCCGCCGTCGAACGCGGCGTCACCTTCTTTGACACGGCCGAAGTCTACGGTCCGTACATCAACGAGGAACTAGTGGGCGAAGCCCTCGCGCCCTTCCGTGGCCAAATCGTGATCGCCACCAAGTTCGGGTGGAAGATTGATCCCAAGGCGGAAAGAGGCTTAGCGGGGCTGGACAGCCGTCCCGAGCAGATCAAGCGCGTCGCTGACGCCTCGCTCAAGCGCCTCAGAGTCGATGCCATCGACCTGTTCTATCAGCATCGCGTTGACCCGGACGTACCGATCGAAGACGTGGCGGGAGCGGTGAAAGACTTGATTCGGGAAGGCAAGGTCAAGCACTTCGGGCTTTCCGAAGCCGCCGCCAACACAATTCGGCGCGCGCATGCGATCCAGCCGGTCGCCGCAGTCCAGAGCGAATACTCGCTGTGGTGGCGACGTCCTGAAGAGGAAGTACTGCCGACGCTCGAGGAACTCGGAATCGGCTTCGTTCCGTACAGCCCTCTCGGTAAGGGCTTCCTGACGGGAAAGATCGACGAGGAAACTAAGTTCGAAAACACCGATTTCCGAAGCATCATTCCCCGCTTTACGCCGGAGGCCCGCAAGGCGAATCAGCCTTTAGTCGATGTGATCGGTGGCATCGCTGCTCGGAAGAACGCGACGCCGGCTCAGATCGCGCTCGCCTGGCTCCTGGCCCAGAAGCCCTGGATTGTCCCGATTCCCGGCACCACCAAGCTGGAACGTCTGGAAGAGAACATCGGCGCAGTTGCTGTCGAACTTGCACCGGAGGACCTGCGCGACATGGAAAGCGCCGCGTCAGAGATCACGATTCAAGGGGCTCGGTATCCTGAGAACATGGAGCGAATCACGTACCGCTGAGCGATCGGGCGGGGCAGGCAGGAGCAAACCGGCATGAGAACACTGCTTTCGGTTGGTGTGGGGTGTTTGTTGATCAGCATCGCGACAGTTCCAGCGTTTGCGCGATCCGACGCCAAGGGTAACGGTGCCAATGAGAGCATCCAGGAGCGGTTTGCTGGAGCCTGGCGGCTGGTTTGGCTCGAAGAACCGGGTGCGGACGGCAAGGTCCACAGGGCCGATTGCACCGGGCTGCTCGTCTGCACGCGGGACGGCCACATGTCCGTCCAGGTCATGTATCGAAATCGGCAGGCAGCGACCCAGGCTGGGCAGGTGCAGTACGCGCAAGGAGGATACGAGGCCTCCTTCGGCACATACCTCATCGCCGAGCGGTCCCACAGGTTTGTCTTTCACGTTGAGGGCGCGTTGGTGCGCGCGCTGATTGGCAAAGACCTGCCGCGTGTCTTTATATTCTCCGGTAAGCAGCTCATCGTGAAATCACCCGACCCGAATGAGCATTGGCAAGTGGCCTGGGAGCATTACTAAGCAGCGCGACCTTCGGAAGCAGCGCGAGCTTGAGATAGATGACGGCATATTCTAGAAGGAGGAACGCATGAGCGAAGAGCGTTCGGGAGCCGAGAAGATGTTCGGCGGTTTCGCACCCAAGCTGGTTCAGCTTACGGACCAAGTGCTTTTTGGTGACATCTGGGAACGGAAGGAGCTATCAAAGCGCGACCGCAGTCTGATAACCGTAGCTGCGCTGGTGGTATTGAATCGTCCGGACCAATTGCGATTTCATCTCGGCAGAGCGAAAGAAAACGGAGTGAAAGAGCAGGAACTGATCGAGGTGATCACGCACCTGGCGTTTTACTCAGGCTGGCCAAATGCCGTAACTGCCATGACAGTCGCCAAGGAGCTCTTTTCGAAAGCGTGAGGGCAAGCGTCGGCCATCCGCGTGAACGCGGTCAATCCCGGCCTGATCGACACGCAAATTGCCCGCGATGTCGTCAGCGGAGACGAGCAGGCGTACGACGAGATAGCAAAGCACGTTCCCATCGGCCGCGCGGGCAGGCCCGAGGAGATCGCGTCGGTGGTGCTGTGGCTTTGCAGTCCGGGGGCCAGCTACGTGGCACGCCGTAAACAAGGAGACTCCCCATGCGAAGGACTGTCCTGTACGGACCGCGTGACATTCGTTTCGAAGATTGTGAGATACCGAAAATCATCGAACCTACCGATGCGGTGATCCGCATCGCGGCGACGTGCGTGTGCGGATCGGACCTTTGGCCGTACCGGGACTTGCAGCCGATCAACGGCCCGACGCCGATGGGGCACGAGTACTGCGGCTTCGTCGAAGAGGTCGGCAGCGCGGTTAAGTCCACGAAGCCGGGGCAATTCGTGATCGGCTCATTTGCCACCTCGGACAACATCTGTCCACATTGCCAATACGGCTATCAATCGTCCTGCGCACATCGCGAGTGGATCAGCACGGCTCAGGCGCCCCGGCTGCGGGTTCCGCTGGCCGACGGTACGTTGGTCGCTACCCTGGATGTGCCCTCCGACGAACTGCTGCCGAGCCTCCTCACGCTCTCGGACGTGATGGGCACCGGCTGGTTCGCCGCCGACGCCGCCGATGTGAGGCCGGGCTCGACCGTCGTGGTTGTAGGTGATGGCGCCGTCGGCCTGCTCGGTGTGCTCTCCGCCAAGCACATGGGCGCCGAGCGCATTATCGCCATGAGCCGTCACGAGTCCCGGCAAAAGCTCGCCCGCGAGTTTGGGGCGACCGACCTCGTGACCGAGCGCGGTGACGACGGGGTGGCTCACATCAAGCAGTTGACAAAAGGTATCGGTGCAGACTCAGTGCTGGAGTGCGTGGGCACGCTGGAGTCGATGCTGCAGGCGATTCAGTCGACCCGCCCTGGCGGGTTCGTGTCGTACGTCGGTGTTCCGCACGGGGTGGAACTGAACGGAGAGCAACTGTTCTTCACGCACGTTCACCTGCACGGCGGCCCCGCTCCTGTGCGCCGCTATCTGCCGGAACTGATCGACCTGGTGCTGAACGGCAAGATCAATCCCGGAAAGGTCTTTGACCTGGTGCTGCCGTTGGATCAAGTTGCGGAAGGATACCGCGCGATGGATGAGCGCCGCGCGATCAAGGCGCTGTTGCAGCCGTAAGTAAGAACGTAATGAAACGCTATCCAGAAGCGCCGAGGGCAATGCTCCTGGATGACGGGCCACTCGGAAACAATCCAGTTGGCCGTATAACGGGCTACCCGCCGAAGTGCTTTATTCCGCGTGTATTGGGCCGGAGAAATTTGTCATCGGCGATTAGCTCGCGATCAATGGCGTAGCGGCGATCTGGCCACGGCACGGAGGCCGGTCGAATACCCGCTGTTCCGAGTGCAAGCTCAAGCTGCGCGACCTCCGGTTTCCTGCTGCTCTCGCTCGAGCGGGAGACGTGCCTTGCTGTGTTGCTGTGCCCGAACCTTGCGACCAGCGGCGGTCAGGTGTATCTTACCCGCCTAAAAAAGGAATTAGGAATTCCGGCTGGGGCCATCGAAGGCCGAATGAGGAGGAGAGGATGAAGGCGGGTATGCTGTTTCTGGTGGGAGCCCTGGCGCTGAGCGTTACGTTGAATGCTCAAGAGATGAGCCTGGAGCGCCTGCACGGCAAAACTATTCTGGTCTTCACGCCGCATCCCGACGACGACGTTTTCGGTGCGGGCGGAACCATTGCTCTGCTGAATCGGAATCACAATCGTGTTTATATCGTGATTTACACCAACGACGATAAAGGGTCGTACGATCCCCAAATGTCTTCGCAGCGACTGGCGCGCATCCGCAAGCAAGAGGAGGAGGAATCGGAGGGCCTGCTGGGCACGCCCAAAGAGAACATCTCGTGGATGGGCTACGATGACGGTATGCTGGAGTACGCGCCGCAGCCGAAGTTGGTGGAAGAGGCCACGGCCATTATCCGCCGCATCCGTCCCGACGCGCTGCTGAGCGTCGATCCCGGTGAGTGGTACGAGCGCTGGCATAAGACGGACCATCGCATGGCGGCGTCCAATACCATCGATGCCGTTCGCGCCGCCGAGTTTTGGCTTTACTTCCCCAACCAGAGGCTCGAACTTGGGCTCGAACCTTACCGAGTGCCGCTGATGTACTTCTTTTACCCCTCGCCGCAAGAAGCCAACGTCTTCGTGAACATCGACAGCGTCGCCGACCTCAAGGCCGATGCTGCGCTCAAGCAGGTGAGCCAGTTCGAACCCGCCGTGAACAAGTACCGACCGGATTGGAACCCGGCGGATCGCGAGAAGGCCAGGGATGAGTTGAAGAAAGAGCAGCCCAGGAAGGACGGCCACTACGTCGAGGCCTTCCGTCGGGCGACCAGTTTCATCCAGTATTGACGGATCGGGTAGGTCGACGTGCACTCGCTCTTCTACGAGTTTTCCAGAAGCACCGTATCTGCCATCTCGCTGGCCGATTATTGGAGGAAGGCGATTTCTCGACACTAGGGTCGCCCAAGGGCGCCGCGTTACAGCATGGCGACCATCTAGAGTGCACTGGAGTGCAGCTCCCGGTGGGACGGGATTCGGGATTGTGCGCCAGTGAATTCGGAAGCCCTTGGTCGAAAGGAGGCTCCGTGAGTATCTCAGGATACAGTGACGTGCTGAGCCCGCAGCCCGGGGGTGCTCTGAATCTCTATGTGGCCACCGACGCTCCACAGTTCCGCGTGGAGTTCTATCGCGCTGGTGCAACGCTCGCCGGACCGCTTACAGGCTTGCAGGGACCGGCCATCCAGCCGGTGACGGTGCAGAACCCTCCGCCGGGCGACCCACGCTACGATTGGGGGTGGCCTGCCTACTCGTTCACCCTGCCGCCAGCCTGGGGGACCGGGGTTTACATTGCCATGTTCGTCGAGGTCGACCAGAGCGGCAATGACGTTGCGAATCAACCGCTCGACCGCGGTACGGCGAATGGCGTGGACCGCAAAGCGATGTTTGTGGTGCGGGGCCAGCCGGATTCGGTCCGGCCCATCCTCCTCAAGATACCGACGGCGACCTATCAGGCTTACAACTACACGGGTGGCGGCAGCAGTTACCGTCCCGGCTACGCCGAGGTGAGCTTGCGGCGCCCGGGCTGCGGGACCGGGGGAATCACGACCTTCGCCCAGCAGGGCACGCCTTACTATCAGTTGGATGTCTACGATCCATCCTCTGACCGCATGAACCTGGTGCACCTCGAAGCGCCGTTCATCGCGTGGCTCGAAGACCACGGGTACGCGGATCAGGTCGACTATTGCAGCGACTTCGATTTGCACTTTGTTTCCGGCATCCTCGATCCCTACCAGCTCCTCGTGAGCGTCGGGCATGACGAGTACTGGAGCGAGGACATGCGGCAGCACGTCGCCGATTTTGTGGCGCAGGGCCGCCACGTCGCATTCTTCAGCGGAAATACCTGTTACAAGCACATCACCTTCACGGCTCCGTGGCAGTTCACGAACGACGGAACCTGGGCAGCCAATAACAAGCCGGCGGAGGACTCGTTTACGGGAGTCAGCTACGTGCACGCCAACGGGCGCTGGGACGATTGGCGTCAGGTTGTCGGATACACCTTGCAGCACACCGATCACTGGATTTTGCAAGGGGTAAACGGCCCCGTTCTCGGCGACGTTTACAACAACGACTACAATGATCCCAATCAACGAGCAGGACTCATCGGCTACGAATGCGATGGAGCACCCGCCACGCTTCAGAACGGCGTCATGATTCCCAATGGCCCGCCGACTCCCGGCGATTTCCTGATTCTCGGGTATGCCCAGCTTGACGGCTCCTGGGAAGACGGCATCCCCGACCTGGATGGCACCAACCTGTGCACGATGGGGCTTTACACAAATAGCGGTGTTGCCTTCACGGTAGGAACGGTGGATTGGGCCCGCGTGCTGGCGGATGGGCGCGAGCCGCGCGCCGAGACGCTCACGCGAAACGTCCTCGATACGTTGTCGGTGCGCATGCCGGCGGGCTGGGCGTCGCGCGGGGCTCAACTGACGTCAACGCCCGCCGTCGCGGCGAACGCGGACGGGCGACTGGAGGCCTTCGGCCGCGGCTACGACGGCGCCCTGCACCACGTTTGGCAGACCGCTGCGAGCAACGGTTGGGCCGGCTGGGCTGCGGAAGGCGGCGCGCTCGCGGGCGACGGTCACACGCCCACCCGCCTTGCGGCGGTGTGCAATGCCGACGGGCGCCTGTCAGTCTTCGCGCGCTTCAGCGACGCCAGCATCTGGCACATCACTCAAACCGCGCCCAACAACGGGTGGGGCGCGTGGACTACGCTTTACGGGAACGTGCCCGGCGACCCTGCGGTGGGCGTCAACGCTGACGGGCGGTTAGAGGTGTTCGTTCGCGGCTTCGACGGTCACCTTTACCATTGCTGGCAGACTTCGCCTGACGCCACGTTCTCGAACTGGGCCGACCAGCAGGGATCGCTCGCCAGCAATCCGGTGGTGGGCAACAATGCCGACGGCCGTCTGGAGGTGTTCGCGCGCTGGAACGACGGTTCTCTGCGGCACCTCTGGCAGGTCGCACCGAGCGACGGCTGGGTAACCTGGGCGTCGTTTGGTGGCACGCTGACGGGCGATCCGGCAGTAGGCGTCAATGCCGATGGCCGACTGGAAGTGTTCGCGCGGGGCGCCGACAACGCTCTTTGGCACATCTGGCAGACAGCACCGAATGGCGGCTGGGTCAGCTGGGTTTCGCTTGGCGGCGTGCTGACGAGCGATCCCGCCGTGGGTCTCAATGCTGACGGTCGACTCGAAGTATTCGTGCGCGGCGCCGACAACGGCGTCTGGCACATCTGGCAGACGGCGCCAAACAGCGGCTGGGCAGGCTGGGCGTCCCTTGGCGGTGCGCTGGCAGGCGTTCCGACAGTAAGCCGGAACACAGACGGCCGCCTGGAAGTATTCGCAGTCAGCGTGAACCGCACACTGTGGCACCGGTGGCAGAACTCACCCGGAGCTTGGTGAGAGTTCGCCGCTGTGCAGGTCACTTTCACTGCTATCCGACTTCGACCAGCACCGGAAGAGACGAGATCAGGAGTGTTTTTGTCTTAGCTCATCTCGTTGTAGGTTGCTGCTGGCAGGACTGTCGTGTCGGACTCTATAAATAGCACACCAGTTCGAAGCCCACAGGATAACTGTTGGGAGTAGTCCCTTCCCACAAGCAATCGCCGAATTGGTCCTCCCTGACGGCGTAGTGGCGATCTGACCACAGGGCGCCAGACGATTCGGGGATCACTCGCCAACTTGGGGCGGACCTACTCGGCTTACGAGCACGCTAGTCTTAGAATACAAATCTCGATTGCGGTCTTGGGCGTACCGGCTGCGGCATGCGGGGCGACGCAATGCTGCGTTTGTCTCTATCGCGTGTTCAGCAGGATGCTGGCCTCCGGGCCCAGCGCGGCGAGGTCCTGCTTGCCGTCCTGATTGAAATCGCCCGTAGCGAGCTCATAAACCGGCACTCCGGCGTGATACGAAACGCCGGGCTCGAATTCGCCTTCCCTTTGCGCGGGAGCACGGCGACAAGAACAAACCCGCTGGCGCAGGGGACGCTGGTCGCGTGCGTCACATCTCAAGGGCTTTTGTTTCTTTGGCGCAAGACGAGCTGCGAGTAGCGTAAGCGGACTGCTCTCGAGCATTCTTCCAACAGGTCCTGGTCAGACTGAGAAGACAGTTCTCCATTTACGTGGGATTTCCTTTTGCCAATCAATGTTGAATTATGCTATTCGGTCCGAAGATCCGGTGGCTCTCCCGGCTTTGATTCCAATTCGTGACATGCTCTAGTGCATTGTCAGGCGGAGCGCTTGCTTGCGGCAAATACCGCTACGCGTCTCAGCTCTTTGCCCAGGTTCTTCGGCAGGAGCGAGAGGAGCAGGTTGATGAGGGACTGCTTTCCGGCATTCAGGCCCTCGGCATCGCTGAAGCCCCAGGTCGGATCGTCTCCGCTAGCGCTCTCCGCATATCGGAAGATTCGCTCGAAGAATTCTTCCACGCTTGGGATTGCCCCAATCCGGATCATCTCGTCGAGGTAGCACTTCACCGTCGTTTCAAAATCAAAGAACGCGCGAAGTGTGTTTGGTTCGAGGCGCGCATTCGTCAGGATCAAGTCCGTCCCTCCGCTATACCTCCAGTTAGTGCGTGGCGGCTCCAGCTCCTGGCGAAGGTCGTTAAACTTGGCAGGGTAGAATTTCCAGCCCATGTCGCTCACGTTAATTCTGTTGACTGGCTCCCGCGGGTCGTCCGGGCCATACCCGGCACAGAAGAAATCAACGTGCTTTCCTGAGCGGACGTGGAAGTAACCGAGGTTCGGCACGACTTCCTTCGCGGCCAGATTCGACTCGGGCCGTGCGAAGAGAACCCCGATCATTCGCACCGACGGACGATGCCCCTTCTCATCAGGAATCGAGAACCTTGAAGTCTGGATGTCCAGCATTTCTTGATAGGAAAGAACTCCAAACATACGGCTCCACTCCGATCATGGGCAAAACACCTGCGTTGCGACAGGGCACAAGCGGGCTGAGTCCCCTTTATTTTATCCGGAATGTCCTTTTTAGCATCTCCAAGCCCCCTAACTCACACCCGTAGACCTGCTGTCAACGACTTTTTCGCGGTGGAAGGGCCAGCGCGCCGTCGGGCTGATGAAAAAGACTACGTCAACCCAGATGTCATTAATAATAGGCGGCTTATAGGCGGTTGAATGGCTCATGAATTTCGCCTCGATCTAGGCAATTCCTGAGCCACACCGCTACGGCTTCAGTTTTTCGGCAAGGAAGCCATGCGCCCGATGTGCACAATTTGAAGGCGTATCTCGGGACCGCCGTCATTGCGAGTCGCCCATTTCCGGAATTAATGCACCCGTCCGACCGCCGGAGCCGTGATTGAAGTTGTAGGTGCCGGAGGAGAAGCGAGGTTGCGATGAGACAAGTCCCGAAATTGGCCGGTCTGTTTCTGGCGCTGAGTCTTTCCTGCTCAGGCGCCGGGCCTGAGCATCCCAAGCCGCCCGGGAGGCTCGTGGACCTGGGCGGCCATCGCCTGCACATCGACTGTACCGGGCGTGGCGCACCCACGGTGGTTGTGGAAGCGGGTCTGGCCGATTTCTCGTTCGACTGGATTCTGGTTCAGCGTCGCGTGGCGCGATTCGCGCGCATTTGCACGTACGACCGGTCGGGCTACGCTTTCAGCGATCCGGGGCCACAGCCGCGAACCTACGCGCAAATCAACCTGGAACTGCACGACGCCTTGCACAAGCTGGGGGAACGATCTCCGCTGGTGCTGGTGGGGCATTCCTTTGGAGGGGGCGTGGTGCGCCATTACGCTTCCCGGTATCCGAACGAGGTCGCCGGAATCGTACTGGTGGATGCGGTGTCCGAGGAGGAGCGCATCCCCATGGGCGACAAAGCTGCGCGTGTGCGCGATTCGGCAACCAGCCGCGCTATTCCGCCCCCGCACGAGACGATGCTCGACGCTGACCGGGCCGCCCAGAGTGCAGGATCAGTGGAGCCCCCGCCCTCGAAGCTTGAGCCGCCGCTCGACCGGCTGCCGATGAAGGAACGGCGCATGCAATTGTGGGCCTACTCGCAGCCCGCCCTGCGTGCCACGGTGCAGAGCGAAGTCGAGTGGTCCCCTGAAGACATGCTGCTGATGCACAACACGCCGCAGGCAGGGATTCTTGGCCAGCGGCCGCTGATCGTTCTTACGCGCGCCGAGGGCGCCTACGGCAACGATCTGGGCTTCCCGGCCGCGGAACTCGAAAAGGAGCGGCGTTCGGCGCAGGCTGCTCTAGCTAGACTGTCAACGCGAGGGCGCCAGACCATCGTCAACAGCGGTCACAACATGGAACTGGAAGCGCCGGACCACGTGGCGTCCGCCATTCGCGAGGTCGTGGAGGAAGTGCGGCGCGGACAGCGGCCGCGATGACGTCGCATGGCGACACGCGGAGCAATGCAGGTTGATGAGCTCCTACAAGTATCCTACGGCGGAACTGGAGTCTCTCTGAATGCCCCTGCTAACAGCAGTCAGGTTGCGCTGTGCGCAGCGTTTACTCCTCTAGCAGGATGCTGAAAAACTCCTTGTAAATGCGAAAATTCGTGGTACAAACGGCGCATGCGAGGAACCGATGTGCAGCAAGGTCACGTTTTCAGCTACCTTTCGCCGGAGCAGCGGGTGCGCAAGGACCATCCGTTGCGTCCCATTCGTACTCTAGTCGACCGGATCCTGAAGCAGCTTTCGCGTGAGTTCGACAAGATGTACGCGAAAGTGGGCCGACCTTC
>Ga0335085_10012503_pt1 | contig 12505 bp, 9 predicted proteins | sample Lox_Sample_45_FD_206712 | JGI IMG/M metagenome (GOLD analysis project Ga0335085, IMG submission 206712) | Soil microbial communities from Loxahatchee National Wildlife Refuge, Florida, United States - Lox_Sample_4.5 | ecosystem: Environmental > Terrestrial > Soil > Wetlands | place: USA: Florida...
CGATGACGCCGTCGATGTCGTAGCTCTCCAGGAAGAACTCGGCCTGCCGCGGGTCCCGCGGGAACCCGTCGATGATGAAGCCGAAGTTCCAGTCGTGCTGGGTGAGCCGGTCCCTGACCACCGACTCCACCAGGTCGTCCCCGACCAGTTCCCCGGCCGCCATGGTGCGCCGGACCTGGGCGCCCAGCTTGGTGTGGTTCTGCACGTTCCACCGGAAGATGTCCCCCACGCTGATGTGCACCAGGTCCAGGTCCGCCGCCAGCATCTTGGCCTGCGTGCCCTTGCCGCTGCCCTGAATCCCCATGATCACGTATTTGCGCATGTCATCAGCCTGGCATAGGGGACGGCCCCCGGCCCTGGTCCCCCGCAGCCTCGTAGGCGACGGAACGTCAAGGCGACATCGCTACACGGCGCTCAGGCAACTTCGGTCTGATCAGGACGCTTCCCAGGTCATCAGCGTCGAGGCAGGTACGGTGGCCGCTCCTGACCGCAGCTGGCAGCGGCCTCCCGCGGGCAGACCATAGTCCGGCTAGTGCGCCGGGTCGATTCGAGCCCTATCGGTGATCCGGCTGTGGCTGAGCCCGCGGACCGTTCCCTGGCAGTCGGCGGCTTGCCGTCTCCGGCTTGCTGGTGCGGACCTTGCGCAGCGGCCGGGTCAGTGACCGGGCCACAACGATCAATACCAGCAGCAGCACTAGGACCAGCAGCAGTGTCACCAAACTCGTGAGCATCAGGTCCCGGCTGGCCCGCGACTTGAGCGCACTGGTCCGGTTGGTGATGGTAGTGACCAGCTGGTCGGCGACGGTACGGGTCTTGCCGATGGTATACGTCATGTCCTGGTTCCAGCTTTCCGGCCTCAGCTGGGTACGGAGCGGGACGTTCGGCTCGGTGATGGCCACCTGCTCGGCTAGGACCTCGTTCGAGACCGCCGCGTCCACCTGGACGCCGCTGACGGCGTTGCTGTAGGACTTCTGCCCGGCCGGGCCGGTCGAGGCGTTGAAGTCGGCTAGGTCGGCGATCGCCTGCTCGTGGGCCTGCTGGAGGGTGTTGAGGTCCTCCAGGCGGAGCGTCCCCTGGGGCGAGACGAGCACGGCGTACAGGATGGCCCGCTGCACCGCCACCTGGTTCTCGTTCTGCAGCAGGGCATCCAGCGCGGTGACGTTGCCCCGCAGGCCGGCGTCGTCGGTGCCGGATCCGATGGAGGCGCTGAACGTGTTCGCGGGCGTGATGAGGTTCCTGCTGTAGGCACGGACGACCATAGGCATGGGAAGCTGCGACGACGTCACGTCATGGCGGATGAAGCGGAGGTCGTTGAGGCCGCTGATCACCGCGTTGAGCTTCTGGACAGTGGTCGCCTGGTACCCGCCCTGCGTGGTGATGCCAGCCGCGTCATTTCTGACCGTCTGCGCGGCGGCGTTGGTGATTCCCTGCGCGGTCGGCAGCCGTCTCGCTAGATCGCCGTTGCCCGGCCGGGTCGCCGCGTAGGCGGCGGACACGTTGAGTTCGTCCTCCAGCGCCTGGCTGAACTTAACCACATCGACGTTGAGCTGCGCGAGGCGCTGGACCCGCCCCGTTGCCTGCCGGTTGCTGACATTCCCGTAGATCGTGAACATGCCGAGGACGCCAACAGTCAGGACCGAGATCGCGATCACGGCCATCAGCCGCCGGCGGGGCCGCCTGCTCGTGCGGACGAGCCGGGATCGTTCCGGCGGGCTAGTCGTCCTGGCCTGGGCTCGCGCATGACGAGCCCGGTGCTGGGTCACGGGCCAGGACCCGCCGTCTGCGGCCGCAGCGAGGGCGTTGCGATGCGTGATCTCGGCCAGCGGGTAATGGGGCTCTGGGCTGACTTCGTGGGTCGTGCGGTAGAGGGGCAGCCCGAACGCGCCACGCAGCGCGTCAGCGAATTCCCGGCAGCTGGCGTACCGGTCGGCTGGTTCTTTGGCCAGCGCCCGGGCAAAGACGGCATCGGCCGCGGCCGGGGTCCCTGGCCGCCGGGAAGACAGCGGCGGCGGCGGCTCGGACAGGTGGGCATACATCACCGCGAGGATCTCATCGCGCGGGAACACCGCCGTGCCGCACAGCAACTCGAATGCGGTGCATGCCAGCGCGTACTGATCCGCCCTGCCATTAACCGGCCGGCCCTGGATCTGCTCCGGTGCCGAGTACCCCGGGGTGCCCAGGAAATGCCCGGACCTGGTCAGCCCGAGCGACAGCGCGCCCTTGCTCAGCCCGAAATCCGACAGGTACACGTGGTCGGGCCGTCCCGGCCGCACGTCTAGCAGCATGTTCGCGGGCTTCACATCCCGGTGCACCAGCCCCGCAGCGTGCGCGGCATCCAGCGCCGAGGCCACCGGGGAGATGATCGCCGCGGCCTGGGACGGCGCCAGCGGGCCGACGCGGCGCAGCAGCGTCCGCACGTCCCCGCCGGGCACGTACCGCATCGCGATGAACAGGATTCCGCCGGCCTCGCCGGCCTGGTGTACCGGGATGATGTGCGGATCTTCGACCGTCGCGGCCGCCTGTGACTCCCGGATGAACCGGCGCCGGAAATCCTCATCGGCCGCCAGCGCCGGACCGAGGACCTTTAGCGCCACCAGGCGGCGCAGCCGCTCATCACGCGCCCGGAATACCACCGCCATCCCGCCCGCGCCCACCTGCTCCTCCAGCAGGTAACCGGCCACTCGCGCGCCCGCGGTGAAGCCAGCCAGCACACCGCCGGCCTCCCCACCCAGGCCCTCGCCCAATTAACGCCTCCCCCGGCCGCCAGCCCGCCGACGCCCGCCCACCCGCGGACCCGCAACCGCCACCACTAGGGCCAACACCCCAAACAGCCCCACCAAGTATCCCGGCCACCCACCTATACCGCAAGCCAGGCAAAAACACCGGCGCCTCCTCATAGACGTATGTTCATGAGCGAAGGCAGTCATGTCCATGCCATGTAGATATGGCTAACCCATCGACTCATCGGCTCGGCATCGAGGGACGGCTTTTACTGATAGTTTCGCATATTCGACATCGACAAATCTGAGCAAATCCGGGAGGCATCGAGGGGAGTCGCTACTCAGGGTCTAGCTGACATATGAATTGTTTAGTGGAGCTGCCAACCATTAGGACATGGCCGACCGCGCACCGAGACCTTTGGAGGTCCACGCTGGTCGTGAACTAATTCTGGTCGTTGCAGTCCTATTATTCGTGGTGCTCGTCGGGCCGGCGATAAGGTCTATCGACATCGCCAGACGAGAGTATGCATGCCAAGTGCTGGGGATGATCTTGACAGCCTTTGGCCGCAGACCACTCACCTACCGGACTTTAACCGCGGAGGTTCCGGCGTTAGCTGCGCAGCGCGCCCCGGCCGGCCGCCGGGCCGGTGACCGGTGGTGCTGGCAGCGGCCCCTGTGGCCGGCGTGGCTCCCGCCGTGTCGTGCGGCGCTGGCGGGCCGGGAGCACAGCACGGCCGCCTGCGAGGTAAACGCGGACGAGGCGCTACCCGAGGTTCCACAGCTGACTGGTGTCGCTGGGGCTGCATCCAAAGAGCAGCAGGCGGGTGGGGCTGTTGTCGTTGAAGTCGTTCGCACCGATGCACCAGTCGTCATAGAGCCACAGGGCGAGCTGGAAATCGTGACTGGCTGGGGTGGTAGGGCGCAACTCCCACAGTGCGACGGACGTGCTGGTCGTGACGCAGCTGCCCATGATCAGCGGGTGGCCGACTGAGGTGCCTGTCACTGCGAGGCACCGGCCGGCGGCCAGGTTATAGAGCTCGTAGACGTTGTTGCCGCCCTCACGGACGGGATTGCCGTTGCTGTCTTCGGCCTGGACGAACACCCACCGCTGCGGTGCCCCGTTGGAGGCGTACCCGTGGCAGCGGTACAGCTGTGCCTGTGTGCCAAAGGACATGGACCCGCCCGGGTCGTCGAAGCACAAGGTGTTGCCCTTGGCGTGCAGATACGGGTTGAAGATCTCGGCCCACTGGCCGGGCGTCGGGAAGTCGGTGGCCCGCGCGGTTCCTGGCCAGGCCAGGCTGAGCCCGGCGGCCAGCCCGGCTGCGGTGAGCGCGGCGGCCAGCTTCTTCTTCAGTGACATGTCACTGCCCTTGGGCTCCTGAGGCGCGGTCACCGAACCGCGTCGCCTTGCACGTTGGGCGGGCAGCCTGAAACGGCACTGACGCGGCGCTGAAACGGCGCGGACCACGGCGTGCGGGAAATCGCCGGCGCCGTTCACGTATTGCCTATCGGTAAGGCCTGATACTCCAGCTGTAGATCGTGATCTTCATTGTCCGGTGGCGGCTTGCCGTCGGTACTGGCTGGTCCGGGCGAGGTGCTGAGGTGTGAGGTGACGTAGCCGCAGATGACGTCTCGGACCGCGTCGGCATCCCGCCGGCCCGGGCCAGGAAGTGCTGCATCCCGCCCGGCGACGCGTCGCCCCGCGTGCCCGGCGATCGTCCAGCAGTTCTTGCGCGGGTCAGCCGCGGCGTCAGCGGCATCGCCGATCTTGTCCACGCCGATTCCGGGAAAAAAATATCGCGCAACCGCGAGACCGTCATCGCTTTCTCCCCATGGCCTCGCGCATCCCTTACCCTCTCCCGGCCATGCGCCACACCAGGCCCGAACGGTCACGGCCCGCCGCCACCGCATCAAGGCAGCCGCCGTAACACAAGGCTACGGATACCGCGGCGGCCCGGAACCGCGCGCATCGCCGCTTGAGCGGCCGCTTCCCGGCCAAGCCCGGCCAAGCCCGGCCCGCTCGGTCCAGTCGGCCGGCCTGGTCAGGTAGAGACTTTCGGCCCTGTTCGCCGCGGTTGGCAGCAGCTCACGCTGGTGTTGCCGCAGGTCGGCCGGCCTGGGCAGAGGGTACGTCGTATGGATCATGCAAGCGAGTACAGCCACAGGCTGGTCTCCCCGCGGAGGAGGAGGCGGCGATCAGGGGCACGGTACGGCATCACGCCAGCATCCCGCCCTAGCGTGACGAGTTCCTCGGCCAAGAGGAAAGAAGACGAGACGTACCTGATGGTCTTCCCCGGCCTGGTGCCCGCGGCGACGTGCGGCCTCAACCGCGAGCACTTCCTCTGCGACAACAGCTCCGGCGACCGCAAGCCGCACGACGCAGGAGCTCTGCAAGTACAAACAAGACCTGACGGCGCCCTTACCGGCGCCCTGCCCTGCTGGAGGTTGTCATGGCCGACCTGAATTCCGTGTTCGCCGAGGCGGCGGCGCGTTACGCCGAACGCCCGGCTGTCCGTATGGACGGTCTCGTGCTGAGCTACTCCCGGCTGCGCGATGCCGCCTACCGGATGGCATCCCTGCTCTCGTCGGCTGGCGTTGCGCCGGGCGACCGGGTAGCCATCATGCTGCCCAACACGCCCGCCTTTCCGGTCGCCTTCTACGGCGCGCTCGCCGCCGGGGCCATCGTCGTGCCGATGAACCCACTGCTCAAGAGCCGTGAAATCACCTACTACCTCAGCGATTCGGGGGCAAAAGCGCTGCTCGTCTGGCATACAGCGGCGGGCGAGGCTGCCCTGGGTGCCGCCGCGAACGGAGTATCGGTACTGAAGATCGACGAGCCCGACGCTGCAGGGTTGCTCACTGGCCTGGCCCCTGTTCCCGCAGGGGTAGAGCGCGCCGGCGACGATGACGCCGTCATCCTGTACACCTCGGGGACCACCGGGACGCCCAAGGGCGCCGAGCTCACGCACGCGGGCCTCACCCGCAACGCCTCTCTCACGGCCAGGAACCTGCTCAACGCGGCCCCTGATGACGTGGTCATGGGCTGCCTGCCGCTGTTTCACGTCTTCGGGCTGACCTGTGCCTTGAACGCCACCATCGCCGTCGGCGCCAGCCTGACCCTGCTGCCGAGGTTCGACCCGGCCAGGGCACTGGAGATCGTCGGTCGCGACCGGGTGACGATCTTCGAGGGCGTGCCCACGATGTACGCCGCGATGCTGCACGACCCGGCCGGCGCGCGGGCGGACACCTCGTCCCTGCGAGTGTGCGTATCCGGTGGCGCGGCCATGCCGGCGGAGGTTATGCGCGGGTTCGAGCAGGCTTTCGACTGCATGATCCTGGAGGGCTACGGGCTGTCCGAGACCTCCCCGGTCGCGTCGTTCAATCACCCGGACCGGGTGCGCAAGCCGGGCTCGATCGGGACGCCGATCCAGGGAGTCGAGATGCGCGTAGTCGATAACGAAGGCGCCGAACTGCCCGTCGGGCAGATCGGCGAGATCGTCATCCGCGGTCACAACGTGATGAAGGGATACTGGCGTAACCCCGGCGCTACGGCCGAGACGATCACCGGCGGCTGGCTCAAGACCGGCGACCTGGCCAAAGTCGACGAGGACGGCTACTTCTACATCGTGGACCGGAAGAAGGACCTGATCATCCGCGGCGGATTCAACGTGTACCCGCGCGAGATCGAAGAGGTCCTCTACGAACATCCAGCCGTAGCCGAAGCCGCCGTCATCGGAATCCCGGATGAGCATCTCGGCGAGGAGATCGGCGCCGCCGTCAAGCTCAGGCCTGCCGCTACCGCCACTGCCGGCGAACTGCGCGCGTTCGTGAAGGACCGGGTAGCACCCTATAAATACCCGCGCTACGTCTGGATCGAGCCCGATCTGCCCAAGGGCCCGACCGGCAAGATCCTCCGCCGCGAAGTGAGCGCACCGCAGGACCTCGTGCAGGCGTCCCGCCCGGGCGGGAGGTAAAGGCGTGTCGAGACCGCCGCTGTGGCGCCAGATGTATGACCGGGTTGAACGCGCGGTCGCTCCCCCGCTCGAGGCGGGCGTGCGAACCCCGATGTTCGCGAGCACCCTGGCGACGGCAGCGAAGGTCCGGGCAGAACTGAACCGTCAGAGATCACAGCTTGCGGATCTCCTGGGCACGGTGAGCGCCCGCGGCCTTCACCTGGTCAACCTGCCCGCAGCCGACGACGTGACCCGGCTGCGGGCGGAGATTCGCGACCTGGACCAGCGCGTGCGGGACCTCACCCGGCAACTGGACCAGGCAGAACGGGAAGGACAGGCCGATGGCCGTGATGGCAAGCCCGGCGGAGATGCTGGCACGGGTCCGGACTGATATCGAGCGCCAGGCCGTTCGCGCGCGCAACGGGGTGAAGTATTTCACCGGGATCGGGCGCCCGCAGGTCGGGCAGACTCCCAAGGACGTCGTATGGAAGCGGGACAAGGTCGAGCTGTGGCGCTACCGCAGCGATCGGCGGCGGTGGCGGCCTCCGGTGCTCGTCGTCTACAGCTTGATCTGCCGCAGTTACGTGCTGGACCTCTCGCCGGACAATACGTTCGTGGGGCAATTGCTCGAAGCCGGCCACGACGTGTTCCTCATTGACTGGGGGGTGCCCGACGAGCGGGACGCCGATAACCGCCTGGAGACCTACGTCGACTACTACCTGCCGCAGGCGGTCAGGGCACTGCTGGCCGAGGCTGGCTCTGATGGTCTTACCCTCCTGGGTTATTGCCTGGGGGGCGACCTGGCGCTCCTCCTGGCCGCCGGTCACCCTGAGCTGCCGATCCGCAACCTCATCACCGTGGCCACCCCGGTGGACTTCGCCGAAATGGGCATGTTCAGCAGGCTATTCAGCGACGGGCGGCTCGATGCCGATGCGCTGATCGACGCCACCGGGAACGTGCCGCCGGAGAGCATGCACAACGCCTTCAGGGTCATCAAGCCGACCGGCGACGTCAGCGCCTACGTGATGTTGTGGCAGAGCCTGCGGAGCGACGAGCAGATGGCGGCCTACCAGGCCATGGGCCAGTGGACCAAGGACCATGTGCCATTTCCAGGTGCGACGTTCCGCCAGCTGGTCCAGATGATGCGGGACAATGCCATGGTCAACGACACGGTGCTGCTCGGCGCAGAACCGGTGCACCTGACGGATATCCGCTGCCCGTTCCTCTCGGTGCTGGCCGAGCGCGACCACATATCCCCCATGGCGTCGGTGGGCCCGGCCGTGGACCTAGTCGGTTCGGCGGACATCGAAGAGATCCGGCTGCCGGCCGGCCACGTCGGCCTGATGGCGAGCCGCACCGCGTCGAAGTGGACCATCCCCCGTATCGCTGACTGGATTCACCGGCATAGCGAGGAGCTTTCGTGAAGCTTATTCCGGCCAGCGAAGTCCCGTCTGGCCAGCTGAGCGAGTTCTTCGGTCGCATACCAGAGACGAGCAGGCATTTCTCATTTCCGGGTACTCAGATGGCGTGGCCCGGGAGCCGGCCGCCCCCGGGGCCGCCGTCCTGACACGGGTGCAAGGCGGAACGCGGCCGGACGGTAGCCGGCGCAATGCCGGAGATGCGACGTAGAGCTCATCTGAGGTTTCATGAAGGATGGACGAACCGGATGATCGCCGAGCATCTGGGGAATAGGCCGGGGGACGGCGGCAGGCACGTATCCGATGCGTGCGCTGACTTGAAGAAGGCCCTGCCCTGGCTGGCCATCGCCGATGACCCGGACGGGGACCCTGCTGGCGGGGAGGAGGCATCATGAGTCAGAAGGACGATGAGGCTACGGAGCGAGGGCAGGTTCCGCCGTCTGCCGTTTACCGCCAGCTAGATGATCACCTCGGATCCGGGGAAGCCCCATACGACGCCGAGAGCGGGCTCCAGCGGCTACGTGGCTGGATGGGCGAAGAGGAGCCGCCGGACGAGGCCCGGCCGCAGGTGGAGCCGGTGTCGCAGACTGAGCGCCTCAGGCTGGCCGGCATGAAGCTGGATGCGGTGGAGCGCCTCGCGCAGAAGAGGATATCGAATGCGCGAATAGCGCTCGGCGCGGTGGTTCTCGTCAGCGTGCTGGCAGGTCTGGGCCTGCTGTTCCGCCTCTCGTATGTGCCTGCGCGCGTTGCCATGCCGGTGCTCGTGGCCGTCGGTGCCATCGACGGTGCCATGACACTCGCGGTCGTCGTCCTGTACCGGACCACGATGAGGGGCCTGCACGACGACCTACGGCTGGCTTTCGGCGAGCAGCCCGGGCGCCGCGAGAAGCCGGACCAGGCAGGGCAGGAAACGACCAGGCCAGCCGCGCGGCGCAGGGGTGGCAGGCCCCTGGTGGTGCGATCGGGAGGCGGGACGTACCCTCCGCTGCTGACGTTCCTGGCGACCATTGCCTTCCTGGGCTTCACGGCTGCCTGTGTCGTGGCGTATGCCAGGGATAGCCTGGCGCCGTTCACCATCATCAGCATCGTGCTGGCCGGGCTGTTCCTGATCTCGGTCCTGCCTGTCATGATTCCGGCTATCTGGGCCGGCGACGGCCCCCGGAGGGCGGCGCAGGCAATCCTCTACCTGATGCTCGGGGGACGGCACGGACAGTACGGAGAGATCACCGCGAGACATGCGGAGACGGCCGGACTGCCGCTAGCGGACGAGCGCAATGCCGGCTCTACGATCGCGCCACCGCGCGAATGAGGGTGCGCTGTGCCGGCGGCCGGGCCGCTTCGCGATCTGAAGGTCATCGGACCGTGCAGAGGGCGCCGTACCTTGCTCAGCTCATCGGGCGTCAGCTGGCCGGGTCGGCGATGATGCCGGCCCCGGCGGCCGGGGGTTGCTTGTCCTGTTCCAGGATGCGCCGCTTGGCGGCCGCGTAGGCAGCGTCGGAAAGCACGCCCTGGTTGTGCAGCTGCGCGAGCTGGTGCAGCTGCGATATCCACGATGTCCGGTCATCCGCGGGCGTGGGCGGGGGCGGGGCCGGGGCGGCTGACCCGACGGACGCGGCTGGCTGGACAGGCACGGGAGCACCGGGGCCGGCCGGAGCCGGGACCTGCTGGCCCGCGGGGTTAACCCCGAGCTGACGCCAGAACCGCTCGGCCTGCGCCATGTACTGGGCCTGGGAGAGCCGGCCCGCGCGGAACGACGCAGTCGCGCTGGACATCGGGCGTACGTGACGCAGCTGGGCGTCGCTGACCTGAAGGCCCCGGCTGCACACGGGACAGACCAGGTAGTTGTCCGTTCCGTACGGCACGACGGGCACGAAGTACAGGCGCACCGACTTCTTCGACCGGACGTAGTGGAGGAACACCTGGTTATGACAGTTCGGGCACACGCACGGCGCGACCTCGCCCTGATCTTCCGGACTGCCTGCCCCGAAACCGAAAATCACCACCATGCGGCAATTGAAGCCGGAGCACCGGCGCCGCGGTTCACCCCTGGCAGGTGAGAACGGGCGACGGTGCCACGCTCTCGCACACCAGCCGGTCAGCTGGTGCGATGCCGGATAGCGGCCGCGCGGGCCGCCTCCGCGTCTCGTGACCTGATGACCGTCATGATGTCGTAATGGACCCGCAGCCGTTCCTCGCTGTCGAACCGGAAGCCCGGCAGCGAGAACGGAGCCTGGAACTCCTCGTCCTCAATGTAGTCGACCATGTTCTGGTAGAAGGCGCGCAGCACGGCGTTCGGCGTGATCTCGGCGATCCTGCGGTGCAGTTGCCAGTTGCGGTAGCTGCCCTCGGCCGGGTCGTGCCACGCCGCCGCCAGCTTGGCCATCAGCGCGTCCAGGTCCTTGAGGTCGCGGGCGGTCCGGTGCAGCGCCGCGTCGCGGATAACCGCCTCGTCCAGCGCGTCGAGCACGCCGACGACGTCGCCCGCGGTTGCGCCATCGTCGCGCAGCGCCAGCACCGTCTGGGCCAGCCTGATCAGCGGAGACGCGTTCGCCACGAACGTCCCGCCGCCGGGGCCCGGCCGCACGTCGACGAGGCCGCGGGCGCGCAGTACCCGCAGCGCCTCGCTGAGTGTCGCCGGCGCCACGCCGAACTCCTCGCACAGGTCCTGCTTGGTCCCGATGCGGTAGCCGGCCGGCAGTCGTTCCTGCCTGATCCGAGCCTCGATCTCCAGCACGATCTCGTCGGCGGCGGACTGGCCGGCCCGGCGCCTGCCGTGCCCGTGACGCGTCGTGCCCATCATGAGCTGGCCTCCTCCGCCTAGTGCACGCCTCTTCCCGGGGAGCCCTGACCACGGGAAGCGCCTCTCGCCGTTGCCGATAATTAACTATAACCATTATATTTAATTTATGACTCGACGGACCGGCGGGCAACTGCTCGTCGACGCACTTGCCCACCAGGGTGTCCGGACCATCTTCGGGATCCCGGGCGTTCAGCTGGACCATGCCGCCGACGCGCTGTACCAGGCCGCGGACCGGATCAGCTTCTTCTGCGCACGCAACGAGCAGGCGACGACGTACATGGCCGACGGCTACGCGCGCAGCACCGGAACGCCCGGGGTGGCGATGGTGGTGCCCGGCCCCGGCGTGCTGAACGCGCTGGCCGGGCTGGCCACCGCGTACTCGGCGAACTCACGTGTGCTGCTGCTCGCCGGGCAGATCGACTCCCGGCTGATCGGCAAGGGGTACGGCGCGCTGCACGAGATTCGCGATCAGGCCGGGATCTTGTCCCGGCTGACCAAGTGGACCGGCACGGTGCGCCGGGCGGACGACATTCCCGCCCTGGTCACGCGCGCGTTCACCGAGCTGCGCGGCGGGCGGCCGCGGCCGGTGGCGCTCGAACTGCCACCGGACATCCTAGCGGCGAGCACAGGCGCGGGAACCGGGGAGTTTGCGGAGCCGTCCCCGGTCCCGCCGTCTGATGCGGACGTCGAGCGGGCCGCGCGCCTGCTGCTGGCGGCGAAACGCCCGCTCATCTACGTGGGCGGCGGCGTGCTCGCGGCCGGCGCATCGACCGCGCTGACCGAGCTCGCCGAGGCGCTCGAGGCGCCGGTGCTGGTCAGCGAGAACGCCCGCGGCGCCATCGACGCGCGGCACCGGCTCGCCTTCGACGGCCTCGCGCTGCGCGCTTTCCGCACGGACGCCGACCTGGTGCTCGGGGTTGGCACCCGGTTCATGACGACCTTCGGCCGGCCGATCGACGTCGGCCGGGCGGCACTGGTCCTGCTCAACGCGGACCCCGCCGACCTAGGCGAGCCGCGGACCGCCCAGCTGGCCATCCACGCCGACGCCGGCCTCGGCCTGCGGGCGCTGGCCGCCGCGGTCGGCCGCACGCACCGGGGGTCACGCGAGGACGAGTTCGAGCGGGTCCGCACGTGGCTGGAGGACTGCCTCGCCGACATCACCCCGCAGCGCGTATACCTGGCCGCGATCCGGTCCGTGCTGCCGGACGACGGCGTATTCGTCAGCGAGTTCACCCAGGTGGGTTACGCGGCCAGCGTGTGCTTCCCGGTGTACCACCCGCGCGGTTATATCGGCCCCGGTTACCAGGGGACGCTCGGCTACGGCTTCGCCACCGCACTCGGCGCCAAGGCCGCCGACCCGTCCCGCGCGGTCATCTCGGTCACCGGTGACGGCGGCTTCTCCTGGACCATGCAGGAGCTGTCCACCCTCCGGCGCTACGGGCTCGGCCTGGTGACCATCGTCTTCAACGACGGCTACTTCGGCAACGTGCGGCGGATCCAGAAGAACCGCTACGGGGGACGCTACTTCGCCAGCGATCTGACCAACCCCGATTACCGGCAGCTGGCCGGCGCGTTCGGCATCGGGTTCGCATGTGCCCGGGACCCCGGCTCGCT
>Ga0335085_10012504_pt1 | contig 12505 bp, 10 predicted proteins | sample Lox_Sample_45_FD_206712 | JGI IMG/M metagenome (GOLD analysis project Ga0335085, IMG submission 206712) | Soil microbial communities from Loxahatchee National Wildlife Refuge, Florida, United States - Lox_Sample_4.5 | ecosystem: Environmental > Terrestrial > Soil > Wetlands | place: USA...
CCGACGAGAGAACCTGCGCCGGCACGCCCTCGTCGATGGCCGCTTTGATCGTCCAACGGCCTTCGCCGGAATCGGACACGCGCCCCGCAAATTTGCTCAGGGCGGGATCCTGGATCAGCGACGTGGCGGTGAGATCGAGGAGCCACGACGCGATGACGCTACCGCGTCGCCAGACTTCCGCGATGTCGGCCAGATTGAAATCGTATTGATAAAGCTCGGGATCGCGCAGCGGTGTGGTTTCCGCGTCGACCGCGCCGGTCTTCTTGCCGATGTTGGCGGCTTTGAGAACCCCGAGGCCTTCCGCGTAAGCCGCCATCACTCCGTATTCGATACCGTTGTGCACCATTTTGACGAAATGGCCGGCACCATGCGGTCCGCAATGCAGATAGCCCTGCTCGGACGTGCCATCGCCATGCTCGCGACCTGGCGTACGCGGAATATTGCCGCGGCCCGGCGCGAGCGTAGCCAAGATCGGATCGAGATGCTTCACGATCTCGACACCGCCACCGATCATCATGCAATAGCCGCGTTCCAGCCCCCAGACGCCACCGCTGGTGCCAACGTCAACATAATGAATGCCGTGGGATGTCAGTTCCTTGGCGCGGCGAATATCGTCGACATAATAGGAATTGCCGCCGTCGATCAGAATGTCGCCGCGCTCGAGATGCGAGATCAGATCAGCAATGACATTATCGACCGCCCCGGTCGGCACCATCAACCACACCGCGCGGGGCTTGGTGAGTTTGCTGATGAAATCCACGATCGACGTAGCGCCGACGGCCTTCTCCTTGACCAACTCCGCCATCACGTTTGCAGATCTGTTGTAGACGACGCATTGATGGCCGCCCTTCAAGAGGCGACGCACCATATTGCCGCCCATCCGGCCAAGGCCGATCATTCCGAGCTGCATGGCTTTAGCCCTCCGCGGTGGAACGATGGTCCGCTTCGACGCTCGACGTCGCGACGGCTGATAGACTTGGGTGTTTGCGCTCGAACAAATCCACAAATCTACTGTAGCGCCGCGCTATCTCCGCGACGGTCTGATCGCGCGTCGCTTGTTGGTTCCGCCAGGCGACCAGCGGATCCCAGAAGATTGTGCGGCCGATCGCAAATCCGATGAAACCCGGAACGGCCGCCGCGATTTCGAGCCATTCGCGCACTTTCTGATCGTCCGCGCCGCGACCAAGGACGATGCAGCCGACGCCGTGCCGCCCGCCGGCCCGTGCGGCAGCCACCACGTGTTCGTAATCCTCATGCCTGACGAGACCTTCAACCTTCCACACATCCGGATCGACGCCGCTGTCCTGGAGTTCCTGAATGGCTTCGACCATCAGATGCGGCCGCAACTCGAGATCGTAGGCCTTCCTGTCGCCGTTGAGCCCGTCGAGCTGTGCTTTCTCGGGCGGAACGAGGAGTTCGAACAAGAAGCGGCTGCGTCGGCGCGCGACGAGGAAATCGGACAGGCGCCGCAAACGCGCCGCTTGTCGTTTGTTCAACGGGCGATCGCCCTCCGGATTGTAACGCACCAGCACTTTGCAGAAAGCCGGATCGAATGCCTCAATGTGAGTCCCGAAATCCTCGCCATATTCAAAGTCGAATTCGGCCTGTCCGCTTTTCTCTGCTGGACAGGCGGTAATAACGTTTTTCGATGCCGCGTCGCGCAGGATGGCGGCCCCGAATTGTTCGTCGACGAGAATACCGCCCCGGTCTCTCGGCACGCCGCCCGCGATCGCCGCCAGGAAGCCGTCATAGATGATTTGCTTCACGCCAGCGATCTCCGCTGTCTGCGCCGCGCTCAATGGCGATGGCCAACCGAACATTTTGCTCCGAAAAGAGCTGCGGTGATCGAACGGCAAAATATACAGCGGTCGGTCATATCCTCGCGGCATCAGGCGGCTCCCTTCAACTTGCGGTAACGCCGGATCAGCGCATTGGTCGAACTGTCGTGCTCGAGCTTCGGCTCGTTCGGACTCTCCAGTTGGGGAATGATCTTCTGGGCGAGGGCCTTGCCCAGCTCCACGCCCCACTGATCGAACGAGTCGATCTGCCAGATCGTGCCTTGCGTGAAGACCATGTGCTCGTAGAGTGCAACGAGCTTCCCCAATGCCGCCGGAGTCAGCGCTTCCAGCAACAAGGTGTTGGAGGGACGATTGCCCTCAAACAGCCGATGCGGCACCAGCCAGTCCGGCGTACCTTCCGCTTTGACCTCTTCCGCGGTCTTGCCAAACGCAAGGGCCTCAGTCTGCGCGAATGCATTCGCAATCAGGATGTCGTGATGCGGACCCAAAGGGTTCAGCGAACGGGCGAAAGCGATGAAATCGCAAGGTACGAGACGCGTGCCCTGATGGATCAGCTGATAGAATGAATGCTGACCATTGGTGCCGGGTTCGCCCCAAAAGATCGACCCGGTGTCATAATCCACCGGCACGCCATCGAGCGTGACATGCTTGCCGTTGCTCTCCATAGTGAGCTGCTGAAGATAGGCGGGAAACCGTTTCAGATATTGTTCGTAAGGCAGTACGGCGACGGTCGGCGCGCCGAAAAAGTCGTTGTACCAGATGCCGATCAGGCCCATCAGCACCGGCAGATTGCGTTCGAACGGCGCAGCGCGGAAATGCTCGTCAATGTCGTGGAAGCCGCCGAGCATGGCCCGAAAATTGTCGGGCCCGATGGCGATCATGGTGGAAAGGCCGATAGCCGAATCCATGGAATAGCGGCCGCCGACCCAATCCCAGAAACCGAACATGTTGCTGGTGTCGATGCCGAATTTCGCAACTTCCTTTGCATTGGTCGACACAGCGACAAAATGTTTGGCGATCGCTCCCTGTTCGCCCGTCACCGCATCGAGAAGCCACTCCCGCGCGGTGCGGGCGTTGGTCATGGTTTCGAGCGTGGTGAAGGTCTTTGAGGAGACGATGAACAACGTTTCGGTCGGATCGAGATCGCGCACCGCTTCGACGAAATCCGTACCGTCAATGTTGGATACGAAACGGAATGTCATGGCTCGGTCGCTGTAGTGCTTTAGCGCCTCGTACGCCATGACCGGCCCGAGATCAGAGCCGCCAATGCCGACATTGATCACATTGCGGATGCGCTTGCCGGTCTGGCCTTTCCAATCACCCCGGCGGACCCGGTTGGAAAATTCAGCCATCCTATCCAGAACGGTGTGAACGTCGGGGACCACATTACGGCCATCGTGGAGAATGGTGGCCCCGCGCGGCGCGCGGAGCGCGACATGCAGAACGGCGCGGTTCTCCGACACATTGATCTTGTCACCGCGGAACATGGCGTCGATGCGATCGCGCAGCCCCGATTCCTCAGCGAGCTGCAACAAAAGCTGCAGCGTCTCATCGGTGATCCGGTTCTTGGAATAGTCGAGATAGACGCCGGCCGCTTCAACGGCCAGTCTCTCGCCGCGCCCGTGATCTTCCCTAAAAAGCTGCCGCAGATGGATGCTTTTCAGTTTCTGATGGTGCTTCTCGAGTAATGTCCAGGCGGGACGGCTGCGCAGAGGCGGCACGGATCCAACGTCGGCCGCGTGGGCTTTATGCTTGCGTTGACCGGACACTGTTGTCATGTGATCAACTCGCCCTGCGCATGGCCGCGCTTTTTGTCTCAATGCGACCTATCAGATCGTTCCACGACGTGTTGAAGGACACAGCGCCTTCGTCCTGAAGCCTTTCCGCCAGCGCATCGATATCAATGCCGGCCTTGGCGAAAGCGGCCAATACCCTTTCGCAGTCGCCGCCGTCAGGCGGGAGCGTTGCACCGACCTGACCGTGTTGGGCGAATGCCTTGAGCGTCGCCTCGGGCATGGTGTTGATTGTCAGGGGAGCCGCCAGCGCCTTCACATAAAGTATGTCGGAGGCTTTCGGATCCTTGGTGCCGGTGCTGGCCCAGAGGAGCCGTTGAGTTCGGGCTCCGGCATTGGCCGCACGTTGAAAACGCCGCGACGTCAGCAGTTCCAGGTACGCCTTGTAAGTGCGCTGGGCGACCGCGATACCCAGCCGATTGGTCAACTCGGCTGGCACTTTTCCGGCAGTCGCGACATCCCAGCGGCTGACAAAGAGCGATGCGACCGAGGCGACGGCGGGATTGAGGCCGGCTTCGATACGCCGCTCGACCCCGCGCAAATAAGCTTCGGCTGCGGCGACGTACTGCTCCCGGGAGAATAGAAGCGTGACATTTATCGGAACGCCCCCGAAGATCGCTTCCTCGATTGCGGGCAATCCTTCTTTCGTGCCGGGAATTTTGATGAAAAGGTTGGACTTGCCGGCGCGCTGGCTGAGCTCGCGGGCCGTCGCAATGGTACGCTGCGTGTCACGCGCAAGAAAAGGCGAGACTTCGAGCGACACCCAGCCATCGACACCATCGGTGCGGGTGAAGACATTCCGCAGCAGATCAGCGGCCTTACTCAGATCCGCCAGCGCCAGTTCAAAGAACAACTCTTCCGCCGACCTCGCACGAGATGCACGTCGAGCAATATCACCATCGTAGTCGGAACTGTTCTTGATCGCATGATCGAAGATCGTCGGATTCGAAGTAAGACCGGTTACGGAGAATTCATCGATGTAGCGTTGCAACGTGCCGCTGTTGAGAATGTCGCGGGTAATATTGTCTAGCCAAAGGCTCTGACCGATATTGTGCAACGCGTCTGTCGGATTCATTGCGCCGGCTCCAGCTCGGAAACGAGCATTGGCGGTACTGGCCGCAGTCGCGGCAGGTCAAAGCGGAGAAGATCACCGATGTTTTCGATCGTGAGGTCAGCCGGCGGAAACACTTCGGCCATTTGCGGATCATGAGCGTAACTGCCCTGCCGTGCGAACACGGTGGTGACCCGGTTCCGCCAGAAGCGTTTAGCTGCCTCCAAAATGCGGAGTTTGTCGTCTATGAGAACGTAATGTTCAGCTGGAAAACGGCGCGCGACGTCGTCGAGGGCTTCTTCCTTGTGTATATAAACAAGCACGCGCCCGTCGACGGCGTCGGAAAGGCCAGCCCGCTCGATCTTGTGGGGCTGAAAAACGACGTCGCCGTCGGAAAGAATGACAGCCGGGCCGAACCCGCCTAGCCGCGCTAATACCGCAAGGGCGGATGGGAAGAGTCGGCCGGCGAATGGATAGTCTATGAGAAAGGACGACATCGCCAGGAGCTCGACCTCGCAGGGATGCTCCGCGCGAAAGCGTTGCAGAGCTCCGAGATAGTCGCGGTAACCGAGTTCCGAGAACAGGTTCTCGAGGATCCTCCAATAGCGATCGCGGGCGTCTGGTCCGTAAGCGCTGCCGAGATGGTCTCTCAAATCCTGCCGGATTCCATCGTTATCAAGCAGCGTGTTATCGACGTCGAGCAAGAAGACAATCGGATGACACCCCGCCATTCGGACCTCCGCCTTCTAACTTTCGCTGCGCTTGATCGAGCCCTTCCCAGGGCCCTTCGCGCCCCCGGTTGTAACCGCCGAGCGCGCCAAAAGGTTCTCGTCAATTCGGAAGCTCTCGCCGATTTGATTGCGCATTGTCGACCTGTTCATTGACGCGGCATACGGTCGCAACCGGAAATGGCTACGAAAACGCAAAAATTCCGAGCAGGACGGCACATCCGGTGGCCGTTGATCCATGGGTTTCATCCGATCAATTGGCCCGATAACTCTGATCTTGAGCGATTAAAGCTAGCCGTCGCTGGATCGGCCGGCACCGAGTCTTCTTCATCGTCAGCGAAATTGCTTTGCTCAATCGGGCGTTCAGGAAATCATCAGTGCTTGGGCTACATTCGGCAGGTAACGATCACCGATGTGCCATTATGTCCCGATTTTACGGCAAGATCGCCACCCAAGGTGCGCACCAAGACTGCCTTTAGAATTCTCGTCTACAATACGAAGGTATCGATGACACCATCGTTCAATGGTTTTGCATCGGCGCTTCCCGGACATTCAGTGACGCACGAGCGAATGCGACGACGCTAGGGAGACCAGAATGCCAGTGTCCAAGATTCGCGTCGCTTTGGACCGTCATTGGGCGGCTTCAGACGCCAACGATTTTGACACCGAGCATCAAATTTACCGGGAAGACGCCGTCCTTGAGTATCCGCAATCCGGCGAACGAATCCGCAGCCGCAAAAATATTCAGGCGTCGCGCATGGCGCAGCCGAATTACAAGCGGTTTTCGGTGCGGCGAATCGTTGGCGCTGGCGACCTCTGGGTAACTGAATTCATTCTTACTTATGATGGGAAGCCGTCATACACAGTTAGCATAATGGAGTTCAGAGACGGAAAGGTCGCGCGGGAAACCCAATATTTCGGCGACCCGTTTCCCCCTGGTCCGTCTCGTTCCAAGTGGGTTGAGCGAATGTCGGACGCCAACGGCCCAAGCGGCGGCAAAGCTAAAGCTTGCGCCCGAACCAACGTCGATAAGATCGGCGACGCGCTACCACGATATGGTGCGCGCGGACATAAGCAGCGAAGTCGCCGCGGGGCGACGTGGCCGAAAGGTTCGGTTTTCGGCAAATAATATCGGTTGGGGACTAGCGTGACGCCCGGCTGTCGCCGTGGAATTTTGGAACTCCGGCGGAAGTCTCGAAATCAGGAGAGGCCCATGATTGACGTTGTGACCGCTCCCTACGGCGCGCTGCTTCTTCGCTTATGTCTTGGTGTAATGTTTGCAGCCCACGCCCTGCTCAAGTGGCGTGTATTCACGCCACCCGTTGAGGTCGAATTTTTTAAATCGCTGGGTCTGCCTGGCTGGCTCCTGTACGTCACGATCACGGTCGAGCTGCTCGGTGCGGCCGGTCTGATCTTCGGCATTTATCCGCGTTACGTTGCGCTGTTGCTCGTTCCGGAAATGATCGGAACCATCGTGACCGTTCACGGAAAAAACGGCTGGGAATTCACCAACAAGGGTGGCGGCTGGGAATATCCCGCGTTCTGGGCGGCCGCCCTGCTGGTGCTGTTTCTTCTGGGCGATGGAGCCTGGGCGCTCGTGCCGTCGCCCGACTTGTCATCTCTGACAGCAGCGCTGCGATAACCGGCGCGAACGATTGCCGACTATTGGATCACAAAAATGGGTGCCGTGCGCGGAGAGCTGAAATGATCGATCTACTTTTCAAGGGGGTCGGCGGGACCGACATCGCGTTTCTTCTCAACCGCGTCGCGGTCGGGACATTCTTCCTGTTCTCAGGTTACCACAAGCTATTCAATGCGCCGCGTCATCGCATGTTCGCCGACGAGTTAAAGGCACTGCACGTTCATGCGCTCGGGATCAATCAGTGGTGGGTGCCGTTCGTCGAGTTCTCCGCCGGCGGGGCAGTGGTCATCGGGCTCCTCGCGCCGCTTGCCGCGCTTGGCCTGCTTGTCGTCATTCTCGTCGCCTGCGCGACATCGGGAAGGCAGCGTATCAAAACTTACAAGCCGATCGATGAGGCAGACCGGATCGACGATTGGCTGTATCTGCCGGAAACTTTGTACGCTTTCATGCTTCTGCTGGTCATCTCTGCAGGCGCCGGACCATACAGCGTCGATGCGGTGATCGTCGCACACATGCATTGATACAACTGGGCCCCGCGCCGGAGGTCACTGTGATTGTCACGACGTTTCCCAGGGCTGTGCGGGTCATCGAGCACACGTTGATACCTTTGAGAGACGGCACCACGCTGGCGGCTCGCATCTGGTTGCCGGAGGACGCCGAGCAGAATCCAGTTCCTGCAATCCTGGAGTACCTTCCCTATCGCAAGCGCGACGGGACTTACGAACGAGACGCGCTGACTCATCCCTATCTCGCAGGTCACGGCTACGCCGGCGTCCGCGTCGATCTTCGCGGCAGCGGTGAATCGAGCGGTTTGCTGTTCGACGAGTACGCAACGCAGGAGCAGGACGATGGTGTGGAGCTGATCGCCTGGCTGGCGGCGCAACCCTGGTGCAATGGCGCCGTCGGCATGATGGGAATCTCCTGGGGCGGATTCAATGGACTTCAGATCGCTGCGCGCCGTCCGCCGGCGCTCAAAGCGATCGTAACAATTTGTTCAACGGACGACCGGTACGCCGACGACGCGCACTACATGGGTGGCACATTTCTCACCACCGCCGGACTTGAGTGGGCCTTTTTCTTTTTCAGCTTGATGTGCCTTCCGCCCGATCCGGCGCTGGTCGGCGATGGCTGGCGAGCGACATGGTTGGAACGCCTAAACAACATACCGCTGTTTCAGGACAATTGGCTGCAGCATCAACGGCGCGATGCGTATTGGAAGCACGGATCGGTATGCGAGGACTACGCGGCGATCCGATGCCCGGTCTATGCGGTCGGCGGGTGGACCGACGCTTATAAGAACGCAATCCCGCGCCTTCTCGAGCGATTGAAAGTGCCCCGCAAGGGTCTCGTCGGGCCATGGGGACACGCCTATCCGCACTTTGCGATGCCCGGCCCCCAGATCGGATTCCTCCAGGAAATCCTGCGCTGGTGGGATTATTGGCTGAAGGACGTCGCTACCGGCGTGATGGATGAGCCAATGCTGCGTGCGTGGATGACGGAAAGTCCGAAACCGGCAACGCACCACGATGCGCTGCCGGGCCGGTGGATTGCAGAACCTTCATGGCCACCGCCAGAAATAATGCCGCGGCGTCTGTTCCTGACCGATGAGGGGCTGCGACAAGCTGCGGCACCTTTGACGACTCGCGCGGTATGCTCGCCGCAGACGGTCGGCAAGTGTGGAGGCTATTGGGTGCCATTCGGTCGCGGGCATGATCAGGCCGGTGACCAGCAAGAAGATGACGCCTGCTCGCTTACTTTTGAGACGCCGCCACTCGATGAACCGATCGAGATCCTTGGCGCTCCGATCGTCACGCTCGATGTCGCATCCGACCGGCCGATTGCGAATCTGATAGTTCGGTTATGCGATGTGCACCCGTCCGGTGAATCGCTGCGCGTCAGCTACGGTGTGCTCAATCTCACGCATCGCGAGAGCCATGAACAGCCCGCGCTGCTGACGCCAGGTGAGCGCTACCGGGTCCGCATCCAGCTCAATGATGCGGGCTCGGTATTTCCAACCGGCCACAAGGTGAGGCTTGCGATATCTACGGCCTACTGGCCGATGGTCTGGCCCAGCCCCGAAGCGGCGACTGTACTCATCCATGCCGGCACGCTCGATCTGCCGCAACGCTCGCCCAACATCAGCGATGCCAAGCTCTCGCCTTTTCTCGAACCGGAGACGGCGTCACCCGACAAGCCAACCATCTCTCGTCGCGACGGTGTGCGGGTTGAACGCATCGACCGCATCGATCTGGAATCGGGCACGCAGGACAAGACGGAGTATCACGTCGAAGAAAATGATCCGCTCAGCGCATTTGCCGAACTGCGTCATTCCCAGACGCTGTCGCGAAACCAATGGCAAATCCGGGTCGAGACGCAGCTGCGAATGTCGTGCACGGGCAATGCCTTCCTGCTGCAGGGAAGTTTGCGCGCTTGGGAGGGCGCGAACGAAGTGTGTCGTCGAGACTGGGAACGCTCTGTTCCTCGAGATTTCATGTGATGGATCTGACCGATCTCAAGCAAAGGGAGTCGTCTATGAGCGAAGTACAAGTCGAGCAGAAAACTTATCAAATGCCACCGAAGGATGGGATTACCATCGCGCACTTTCTCACCGTCGCCGACGTCGAGCGATCGCTTCGATTTTACGAAACGGTCTTCGGAGGTCGCATTGAGAGCAGAGGCGACAACAGCGGCGCGCCGGGGTACCTTCAGATCGCGAACACGTGGCTCATCGTCAACCCCGGGGGCGGTCCGACGCCCGACAAACCAACAGTAACGCTCCGCGTTCCCCCCGACCCCGATAAAGTCAGCAGTTTTATGAATATCCGCGTTGCCGATATTCAGGCTTGCTACAAACTTTGGCAAAGTCGAGGAGCCGAGTTTCTCACGGAGCCAAAGCCCAAGTACGGCGAGACGCGCTGCTACATTCGCGATCCCGACGGCTACATCATAGAAGTCGGGCAAAGCAACCCGGGTGTTACTTACGGCTGACGGCCCGGTCGAATAACGTCCCGTTGCTCCGCTGGTCGATGCGGAGCAACGGAAGCAAAAGGAGGCTAGAGAGGGATTCTGTCATGTCCGAGAGGGATGGTATCAACCCGGCGGCCAGGCCAAGCGGAACAGGTTGCGTCGAATGCTCTCCGGGTGGGTGGTGGCTGCATCTTCGCCGATGCGCCGAATGTGGTCACATCGGCTGCTGTGATAGTTCACCAAGCCAACACGCATCGAAACACCACGCCGCTACGGGTCACCCGATCATCACCAGCTTCGAGCCAGGTGAGAATTGGTTTTACGACTACCGCACCGAAGAATTCTTCAGCGGCCCGAAGCTTCACGCCCCTCACTCGCATCCGTTGGATCAACCGACGCCCGGACCGGCCGGAGCGGTGCCTCCAAACTGGCGAACGCTGCTTCACGAATAGACGGTGGTTCTTTGGTTCGGTCGCAAGGCAGGCGACAGGTCTCGGCGGTTCGCTCCATTGCTCGAGATCGCGCATAGCGATCTGAAGAATGGGACTGGTCGAGATGATACGTGAATCTTGCTCTGGCACGACGGGAACCACACCAGAGCCGCGGAGTTTCGAGCCGAGAAGTCGACGGGCATGAACAGGCGATAAGCTGGAGGTCCGTTATGCCCAGTTACGATGCGATCATCATTGGCACCGGACAGGCCGGACCAGCTTTGGCCCGGCGATTGGTGGCCGCAGGTGCGCCACGGATTCGTGTTGCCTTCGCACCCTTGCGGATACCATAGATCGTTAGACGTTCCGTCAGCCGCGCAGTTCAGAGGAGATCATGGATAACCAGCTCTACGACTATTCGCCAATCGTTTCGCGGCCGGCGCTGAAGTGGCCGAAGAACGCGCGCGTGGCGTTCTATGTCGGCTTGAACATCGAGCATTATGAGGTGGACAAGCCATCGACCAGCATCTTTGCCGGGACCAGCATGCTGGCGCCGGATCCGCTCAATTACGGCTGGCGCGACTACGCGGTGCGAGTCGGCATTTGGCGCATGATGGACGTGCTCGATAAGTACCGCATGCGGGCTTCGGTTTTGCTGAACGCCGAATGCTGCAAACATTATCCGCAAATCATCGAGGCCGGAAGGGAACGCAACTGGGCCTGGATGGCGCACGGCAAAAACAACTCGATGTTTCAGTCCGGCATGGACGTCGAGGCCGAGCGAAAGTATCTGAAGGAGGTCGTCAGCATCACGTCGCAATCGACCGGCCAGCAGATCAAGGGCTGGCTTGGACCGGCGTTGACCGAGACTTTTGAAACGCCGCGGCTGTTGAAGGAACTTGGGCTGACCTATGTGCTGGACTGGTGCTCCGACGACCAGCCTTTTCCGCTCAAGATCCCAGGCATGATGTCGGTGCCTTATTCCATCGAACTGAACGACGTGACCATGTTCGTCGGCAAGGGCATGTCGGGTCAGGATTTCTACCAGACCGTGGTCGATCAGTTCGATCAGCTGTTCAGCGACGGCAAGAAGTCGGGGCGGGTCATGGCGCTTTGCCTTCACCCGTTCATCATCAACCAGCCGTTTCGGCAAAAATATCTGGACAAGGCTTTGAATTATATTTCCCGGCATTCTGGCGTTTGGCTGACGACCAGCGATGAAATCGCCGCACACTACCAGGAGCACTACATGCCGAAGCTCTACAGTGGCGCGCGCTCGTAGCGCTGCGGTTCGGGCACAGCGCTTCGCCGTGCGTCATGAGGTCCTGAATTTTGACACGACGAATCGGCGATTGCTTGCCGGAATCCACCGACCTGTATACTGTCGGCAGTGGCCCAGGTAAAAAACCAAGCAGTGCGCCCGACCGAAAATCTGAAAAAGATCATATTGCGGCGGGACGCCGTCATCGTCCCGGGTGCGGCGAACGCCATGTTTGCGCGCATCGTCGAGGCGACCGGTTTCGAAGCCGTTTATGTCACCGGCGCCGGCGTCGCCAACATGCTGTTGGGGGTGCCGGACATCGGCCTGACCACCATGAGCGAAGTTGCGGATACGGTCGCCCGCATCGCGGACACCGTTTCGATTCCGCTCATTGTCGATGCCGATACCGGCTTCGGCAACGCCGTCAACATGGTGCGGACGGTGCGCAGCTTCGAGCGCGCGGGCGCTGCCGCCATCCAGATTGAGGATCAAGTCTTTCCGAAAAAGTGCGGCCATTTTGCTGGCAAGGAAGTCATTCCGTTGCACGATATGCTGCCGAAAATCAAAGCGGCGGTTGATACCCGCCGCGATGGGTCGCTGCAGATCATTGCGCGCACCGACGCGCGCGCCATCGACGGGCTCGACCGTGCAATCGAGCGCGCGATGGCCTTTGCCGAAGCAGGCGCCGACGTCACGTTCGTTGAGGCGCCGACCGATCTGGCGGAGCTTTCACGTATTCCCAAAGAGATCCGCGTGCCGCAGGTGGCGAACATGGTGTACGGCGGCAAAACGCCGGAGCCCGGCCGGGAGAAACTCAAGGAATACGGCTACGC
>Ga0335085_10012505_pt1 | contig 12504 bp, 15 predicted proteins | sample Lox_Sample_45_FD_206712 | JGI IMG/M metagenome (GOLD analysis project Ga0335085, IMG submission 206712) | Soil microbial communities from Loxahatchee National Wildlife Refuge, Florida, United States - Lox_Sample_4.5 | ecosystem: Environmental > Terrestrial > Soil > Wetlands | place: USA...
GAATTTTGGACGTTGGACAAGGTCGGACTGGTGGTTGTCAATGGAATCAATTGGGAATAGGTCATGCTGGGCCCGAATCCACCTTCGTGGTCTTGTGTGGCTTGGCCGAACCCGTAAATGTACCCAAAGTGGACCGCCGTACCAGGGGAAATACTCTTGCTCATGACCGTGTAAACCCCGCCCACCGAGTTGCCCGTTAAGGTAAAGTTATTGCCTCCGGATCCAGTGGCGCCAGGGTTGCTGCCCGTCGACGCTGTGGAGCCGGGGGTGCCCCCGTTGAGGAGCATGGACAGTAGAAGGCCGGAGGCAAAGGCCGGCGTATCCCCCTGCTCATCCATCCAGGCGTATTTCAAGTCACTGGTCAGCAGCCAGAGCCTCAAGGGATTGAGGTAGTTCGCCGGCTGGCCGGTATCCTTTTCCGCGATAGACCCGATGAAATAGGTGAACCCGATATCCCAATTGAAACCGTCCCACCGGTCCCAGGCGTTGGTATAGGCCGTGGGCCAGAGGGCCAGGGAGGCCCGGGAAATGCTCGGGGTGCTGGTATAGGTGGGGGTGGATGTGGGGATGGTTCCCGTGACGGTGGGGGTAAAAGTATTGGTGGGCGTGAGGCTGGCCTGGTTGATGGGTGTCGGGGTGGGCGTAGGACTGTCGGTGGCCCAGGGATCCCAAGTCGCGGTCCAAGTCGGCGTCGCGAAGGGATTGGGCGTGAAGCTGGGGGTGGGTGTCCCCGTGGGCTGGGGTGTGGCCGTCGGAAAACCCGGAGGCGTGTTGGCCTGGGCCCATAAGCCGGACGCGGTCAGTAAAAGCAGCAGCTCAACGCAGTAGATAAACCTTGACGTTCTTGCGCCCAAACTGGACCGCCTCTTGGTAAGTGTCGAAACACAGGTCAATCTTGTTGCCCTTGATGCCGCCTCCGGTATCCGCGGCGATGGCATATCCATAACCTTCCACATAAAGTTGCGTCTTGAGCCGGATCACCCGGGGGTCCACCGCCACCACACCGTAACCCGCCTTGAGCCCCGAAGCCGTGGTTCCCGAGGCATAGGGCCAGGTATCCTCCGGCCCGGGGTAATAAGCGGTGGCCTGCAGTTCGATGATTTTCCGGACCCGGGCCCGCTTTTTCAACGGGTAAAGCTTCTGCCGGAAGGCGGTTCCCTCCAGCACTTTAGCATCCTTTTCCGGGGTTAAAACGGTGGATTTGAGGACTTTCTCGAAGGCCTCCTCGCCGTTCAAGCTGTAGGATTCGGTTTGAACCTCTTCCTCCCCGTCCTTCCCCTCCTGCACGTCGATGATTTCCCCCACGTTCAGGGTATCGGTGTAATCCGTATGGACCGAAGCGGGGATCTTTCGTTTGAAATCCCTCACCTGGCGTTCCACCAACCCCAGGTCGATTTCCATCCCCTCGGTCACGGCTTGGGACGGATCGGGCACCACCACATCCTGCGGTTTGAGTTGGATCCCTTGCTCCCGCAGGACGTCCCCCACGGTCTTTTCCGCCGTCGAAATTTCCGACGCTTTGTCCTTTTGGTAAAGGAGGACGTGCCGGTAAACCGCATGAGCCTTTTGATACCAGTAATGCCCGACGGCCCCAAGAACGGCCGCTAGGGCCAAAAGGGCGCCCGCCGAAAAGACGGGCGGTAAGCCGCTTTGTTTTACCTTCGCCATTGTCCGCCTTTTAGACGCCTCACAAAGGAACGGGGGCCTGAACGGACGCCCGGAAACCCCGAAAAGGCGGATTCCGGACCCAACTCAGGGCTCCAAAAAGTTCTTGAGCAGAAGCTTACCCGACTCGGTCAGGATGGATTCGGGGTGGAATTGGACCCCTTCCACGGGCAGGGTTTTATGGCGCACGCCCATGATCTCGCCGTCCTCGCTTTGGGCCGTCACTTCCAGGCAGTCCGGCAGGGTCTCCCGCTTGATGACGAGGGAATGGTAGCGGGTGGCGCGGAAGGGGTTGGGCATCCCCTTGAAAACGCCCTTTCCGTCGTGGGAAATCTCGCTGGTCTTGCCATGCATCAGTTTCTTGGCCCGGATGATGTCTCCCCCGAAGGCGTAACCGATGCTCTGGTGGCCCAGGCAGACGCCCAGGATGGGGATCTTCCCGGCCAGTTCCTTGATCGTCTCCACCGAGATGCCCGCCTCCTTGGGCGAGCAAGGCCCCGGCGAAATGAGGATCCGGCCGGGTTTGCGTTTCAAAATTTCATCCACCGTGATCTCGTCGTTGCGGACCACTTGGATGTCCGCGCCCAGTTCGCCCAAATATTGAACCAGGTTGTAGGTGAAGGAGTCGTAGTTATCGATGACCAGGATCATGGCCGCACCTCCCGAACGGATTTTTGTTTTACGTTCGGCCTTGAGCGAGCGGAGCGCGTCGAACGGGCTTTCCGTTTGGGGTTTATTTTACTTCGTGCCTTTGCGCCTTCCCGGGGGCCCTCGGCGGTGACTTTTGCCGCCTGTTCCACCGCCATCAGGACCGCCCGGGCCTTGTTGCAGCACTCGATATATTCGGTTTCGGGCACCGAATCGGCCACCAACCCGGCCCCGGCCTGCACATAGGCCGTCCGGACGCCCTTGGCGTTTTTCTTGAGGACCGCCGACCGGATGGTGATGGCCGAGTCCATGTTGCCGTCAAAACCGAAGGCCGTCACCGCCCCGCCGTAGATGCCCCGCCGGGAAGGCTCCAGTTCCTCGATAATTTCCATGGCCCGTATCTTGGGCGCCCCCGAGAGGGTGCCCGCGGGGAAGCAGGACTGGAAGGCGTCGTAAGCCGTCTTGTCCTTCTTGAGTTTGCCCGTCACGTCGGAGACGATGTGCATGATGTGGGAATAACGCTCGATAGCCTCGAATTGGTTCACCCGAACCGACCCGAAATCGCAGACCCGCCCCAGGTCGTTCCTGGCCAGGTCCACCAACATCACGTGCTCGGCCAGTTCCTTCTGGTCCTTCAAAAGACCGTCGGCCAGTTCCTGGTCCTCGGCGGGCGTCTTTCCCCGAGGCCGGCTCCCGGCGATCGGCCGGGTCTCGACCACGCCGTTTTGGACCTTGATGAACATTTCGGGCGAGGAGCCGACCAGCTCCACGCCCTCCATCTTCAAGAGGAACATATAGGGCGAGGGGTTCAGTCGCCGTAGGATACGGTAAAGCGTCACTGCGTCCGGGGCGAAGGGTTTCTCGAACCTCAAGGAACCTACGACCTGGATGATGTCACCGGCCTTGATGTATTCCTTGGATTTCAGGACGATCCGTTCGTAGCCCGCCCCGTCCATATTGCTCTTGAAACCGAAAAGGTCCCTTGAGCCATCCCCCGGCGAAAGGGGCACCGGTATCTCGCTAACTCCCTTAAGCGGCCGGTCCAGTCGCGAGGAAAGCTCAAACAGCCGCTTGGCCGCCCCCGCATAGGCTTTTTTCAAGTCGGTCTTGTCCTCCACCACCACGTTCACCACCAACCGGAGGGTGCGCTTGAGGTGGTCGAACAAGGCCAGTTGGTCGGTCACCATCAGGTAAAGGTCAGGGAGGTTCAGGACGTCGGGCTTTTGGCTGGGCAGCTTTTCGAAATACCGGACCCCGTCATAGCTGATGAACCCCACCAAGCCGCCGAGGAAACCGGACCCGCCGTTTTCCAGCGGCGCCTGGCGAATGGAGGACACCTCTTCTTTGACGACCTGCAGCGGGTTGGAGGCCTTCATTTGGGTTTTTCGGGTGCCGGAACGGTGGGTCAAAACACCGTCCTTGGCCTCGTAAATCCCGGTGGGTGAGAACCCCACGATGGAATAACGGGCCACCTGCTCGTTTTTCTCGACGCTTTCGAGCAAGAAGCCGTTATCGCCCTTGGCCAGTTTCAGGTAGGCCGAAAGCGGCGTTTCCAGGTCGGCCTGGAAGGCCAGCGAAACCGGGATGCGGTTGTAGCGCTTGGCGAGGTTTTGGAAGGACTCAAAAGAAGGAACAACGTTGGAAGAATTTAAGCTTTTCATGGAAGAAACCCCCTTGGCAATGAATTTAAATCGGCGCGAAAGCTTACCTGGGCTCTTAGGAGAGCCAAGCGAAGCGGCGCCAATGATTTAAATTCGAACCAAACGCGGGTTTCATTTGTGGCCGTAGACCTTTTCCGGATCGAACACCTGGACCCCGACTTCCTTCCAGTTGTCCCCCGACAATTCGTTGAAGAAACAGGAACGCTTGCCCGTGTGGCAGGCCGCGTCCCCGACTTGCTCTATTTTTACCAGAATCGCGTCTTTGTCGCAATCGGTATAAAGGGCCTTGAGTTTTTGCACATTGCCCGATTCCTCGCCCTTTTTCCACAGTTTCTTGCGGCTGCGGCTCCAATAGGTGACGTTTCCGGACTTGAGGGTGTGCTCGAGGGACTCGCGGTTGGCGAAGGCGAACATCAGGATCTCGCCGGTCTTTTCGTCCTGCGCGATGACGGGGATGAGCCCGTCTTCTTGGAATTTCAAACTGTCAATCCAGCTCATAGGTTCCTCCTGGAAAATGGAGTTGGGATATTACCCGAAGCTAGGTTCGGTTGTAAATCGAATCAATGGCGCTTCGGTCTTTTTTTCTCCAAAATGGCGTAAAGATAGGAATCCCGCCAAGCGCCTTTTTGGAGAACATTCTTCCGGAGCAGTCCTTCCCTTTTCATTCCGGCCTTTTCCAGGACCCGGGCCGAGGCCTTGTTGGAGGGATCGCAGGTGGCCCAAATGCGGTGCATTTTAAGCTTCGAGAAACCGAAATCGATGATGGCCTTGGTCGCTTCCGTGGCGTAACCCCTACCCCAATAAGAACGGTGAAAAACATAACCCAAATCCCCTTCCATAAAAACCTGGTTTTGGATCCGGATGCCGCATCCTCCGATCAACCGGTTTTCCGATTTCAGGACGACTCCTAATTCAAACTTGGTGCGCGGTTTTAGCCGGCTCAAACGCCGGACGAGGCGGACGTAGGCCTTGGTTTGGGCAGATGAGTTGGGGCCCCAGGGCATGAACCTGACAACTTGCGGGTCCGAGCCCCATTGGTGGGCCGCTAGCCAGTCAGCGGGAACAAAATCCCTTAGGATGAGGCGCTTGGTCTCGATCTTAATCGGCTTTTTCATAGGCGTCTTTTGGAAATATGAATTATTGGGAAACCCGGGGCCAGGCGCCCAGATTGGGCCAGGGATTTCTCATGAGTTTTTCGACGAGCTTTTCAGGTTCGGCTTCGAGGATTAGGGCCCCGATTAAGCCGGCCTTCACAAAACCTTCTTGTTCCATACCGGAAAGGAATTGGAAAAGGCGGTCATAGTATCCATCCACATTCAGGAACCCGATCGGCTTGGCTTGGAAACCCAATTGGTTCCAGGTGATCATTTCCATCATTTCATCCATTGTGCCGAAGCCTCCGGGGAGGGCGATGAAAGCGTCAGAAAGTTCGGCCATTTTGGCCTTCCGCTCATGCATGCCTTTGACGACGTGGAGTTCGCTTAAGCGGGGGTGGGCCACTTCCTTGGCGCTGAGGGCCTCCGGCAGGACGCCGAGAGCCTTGCCGCCCTGGGCCAGGACCGAATCCGCCAGTTGGCCCATCAGGCCGATCCGGGAGCCGCCATAAACCAGGGCCAAACCCCGGTCCGCCAGGCTCTTCCCCAGCTCTTTGGCCTTCTCAACGTAACCCGGCTTATTTCCGGTGCTGGAACCGCAGTAAACACAAATGGCTTTCATGGCTTCGGTTCCGGCTTCGGTTTTTTCTTGGCGAAAAGCCGTTCCAACCCGATCACGATCACCGTGGCCACGGAACAGCCGATAAAAAACCAGTGGCCCATGGTGCTAAGGGCGCCGGGAGGCAAGAAAATCCAAAGGGCCAGGCTCCACGGCAATGGGTTTGCCGCCACCAAGGCAAGGGAGAAACCGGAATAGCTTGCGATCTTGGCCATTCCCTGCGGCATTTCCTTAATCCGTTCATGGATGCGGTGGACGGCGTAAAAATAGATAAATCCGGTGATAAGCCCGACAACCCAAAAAGCCCCCGTACCAAAACCCGCCATCCAAATCTTGAGTTTGAAAAATCCCCAATAAGCCTCGACGGCCAGCCATCCCAGGCCGACAAGGGCAAGCAGATACAAAGCCAGTTTGAATTTGGTGAACCGTTTTTGGGGGGCGGCGGAAGAAGGGTCGGCCATTGCGTTTTTTACCTCAAGACCACCAGGTTTTCCACGAGCTTAGCCTTGGCCAACCGGATTTCCGAAGCATCAGGCGAAATGAGGAAAATCCCGGAACCATTGGTATAAACCACGCCGCCTTCTGGAATCAAGTCGTAGGCCACCACGCTTCGGGCGAGGACCTTCTCCGAACCTTCACGGTCCTTGCGCACCAACTGCCAGGAACCCGGGACAAGGGCTGGAACGTCTTTGGTTTCGCTGCCAGATTCCATCATTGCCTTTTTAACATCAATAGCGCGGCCCCTCAGGAGAATGGTTTTCAAGTCGGGCGTCTCGGCCCCCGGGGTCCCGGGGGGAGTAAGGGGCTTGCTGGTCAAAGTCTTATTGGAATAGATAAACGACATGAAATTCAGGTAGTGGAAAAGGGCCCTGAGAAACCGGAAGGGAAAAAACAAGGTGTCCTTTAATCCCTGCCAGAAGGAATAAGCCCCGCCCCGTTGGAGGTCGTAAGGCCGCCGGATGAAATAGAGGTTTCCCTCCGCATCCATACGGGGCAAAAGATGGTCCTGCTTGGGGTCTTGGGCCATCGTCTCCAGGGTCCCGGTTTCCAAATCCAGCTTCTCGATCGTCGAGGGGGAAAAGCCCATGGTGAACCCTTGGGGGTTTCGCCCGATCCCAGAGGATTGAAAAACGAGCTGCTTGCGTGGACCCGGAACCCAGGACGGGGCCTCATCCCTGGAATCACCGGTGGTGACTTCATCGAAGATCGGCCTCTCCTGCTCCACAACGACGAGGTTGGACGTACCGTTTGGAAAATGGATGGCGGAAGCGATCAAGGGCAACTCGGGATGGCGCTGTAAATCCGACGTTCGGAAGCGTTCCTTATGGAAAAGGCGCCTTTCCGAATTGCTCCGGAAATCATAAAGAAAAAAACCGCCGACTTGGTCCGTCTCCAGGGCATAAAGCAACTCCCCTTCCTCGCGGCCCAGCGTCACCCCCGTGATGTGAACCCGCAAAGCGCGGGGATCCTGCTCCTGCACATTCCATAAGCGGGACCCGCTGACGAGGTTGCTTTCGCCTTTGGACCTTTTCCAATCGTTTCGCTGGTATTCCTGGAGGGCCCTGTTGACGATTTCCTGGCCGAATTGGCTGTCGATCAGCCGAAAATCCTTCTCTCCGTCTTTGACATATAATTTTCCTTGGGAAAGGTAAGCCAAACGCATAAATCGCCCCTCAAAATTTTTTAACCGCTCATGGACAGTTCAAAGACTAGTACTTCCCCGCTTCTTTCTCAACGATTTGGATCGCGAATTCCAAGGTTTCCTTATTGATGGCCGCCTTGGCCACATAGGGATTCTTGCCGCGCCAGGCCCGGAACACTTCGGGCGATTGCTTCATCATGCCGTCAATGAAGAAGTCCAGTTGCTTCTGGGCGAAAGCCTCCACTTTTTCCAAGGTTTTCTCTTCTTTGGGTTTGCTCGCGAAATGCAGGATGGTGTTCTTGCGGATGAGTTTCTCGATCTCGGTGATCATCCCTTTGGATTCAGGCACGGAAGCCTCCTACTCGTCTTCGCTTATCTCGATCTCGAATTTATCGGCCACCGAAGTCATCCGCAAATGGACATGGTAGGGATGTCCCTGGGCCCATTTCATGCGGAGTTCGGGCATTTCCTTGACGATACCGTTGATGAAAAAATCCAGCTGTTTTTGGGCAAAGAACTTGATCTTGTCCGGGGTCTTTTCGGCGGGTTTTAAGGGGCCGAAGTACTTGTTCACGTTGTCCTGGACGAGGTCCCGGAGACGCTGAATGACATCATTCGGGAGGCTCATAGGCGCACCGGGATATTCCTCGATTTGAGGTATTCCTTCGCCTGCTTCACCGAGTATTCACGGTAGTGGAAAATCGAAGCGGCCAGGACCGCGTCGGCTTTCCCCTGAAGAATGCCCTCGGCCAGGTGGTCCAGGTTCCCTACCCCGCCCGAGGCGATGACCGGCACCGAAACCGCGTCGGAAATGGCGCGGGTCAGTTCCAGGTCGTAACCGTTCTTGGTTCCGTCCTTGTCCATGCTGGTCAGGAGGATTTCCCCCGCCCCCAGCCCGACCCCTTGCTTGGCCCATTCCAGGGCGTCCTTGCCCGTGGCCGTGCGGCCGCCGTGGGTGAAGACCTCCCAGCCTTTCGCGGAATCGTTGGGATCCCGGCGTTTGGCGTCGATGGCCAATACGATGCACTGGGCCCCGAATTTCCCGGCGCCCTCCTTCAGCACTTGGGGATTTTCCACCGCGCGAGTATTGAGGGAAACCTTATCCGCGCCGGATTTCAGCAGGGTCCGGATATCGTCGGTCGTCCGTACCCCGCCGCCCACCGTCAGGGGCATGAAGACGGCCTCGGCGGTCCGGGTCACCACATCCAACAAGATGTTTCGCTTTTCATGGGAGGCGGTGATGTCCAGGAAGACCAGCTCGTCGGCGCCCTCGGCGTCGTATTGCTTGGCGATTTCCACCGGGTCGCCGGCGTCGCGCAGGTTCTCGAACTTGACGCCCTTGACCACCCGGCCTTCTTTAACATCCAAGCAAGGAATAATGCGCTTGGCGAGCATCTATTTCTTCTTCCGGGGGCGGGGAGGCAGGGGTTCCTTGGCCATCTTGATGGCCTGCTTGAGGTCGATCTTGCCCGTGTAAAGCGCCTTGCCGATGATGACCGAGGTGATACCGTATTTCTCCAGCCGCTTAGCGTGCTCGATGTCCCGGTAGCTGGACATGCCGCCGGAGGCAATGACGGGCACCTTCACCGTGCGCGCCAGTTCCTTGGTGCTCTTGAAGTTGGGGCCCTCCAGCATCCCGTCGCGCTGGATGTCGGTGAAGATGATCTGCCCCACGCCCATCTCCACCATTTCCTTGGCTAGGTCGATGGCGTTGACCTTGGTGACCTGTTTCCATCCCTTAATGGCCACCATGCCCTTCTTGGCGTCAATGCCTGCGATAATGGATTTACCGTATTCCTTGACCGCGTCCCTGACGAAATCCTTGTTTTGCACCGCCGAGGTGCCCAGGATGACAAAATCCACCCCGATGGAAAGCACCTTCTCGATGGTTTTGAGGTCCCGGATTCCGCCCCCCACCTGCACCTTGAGGTCCGTGGCCTTGATGATGTCCTTCACGTAGTCCAGGTTGGCCAGTCTGCCGGAAAAGGCGCCGTCCAGGTCGATCACGTGCAGGCGCTTGGCGCCCTTCATTTTCCAGAGTTTGGCCACCGAAACGGGCTCTTGGGAATAAACGGTCTCATCCCGCAGGTCGCCCTGCACCAGCCGCACACAGCGGCCCTTGCGGATATCAATCGCCGGAATGACGTACATAAGATTCCTTTTATGAGGTCCGGCTAGTTGCCGTTAACCAGGTTTTTGAAGTTCTCATAAATTTTCAACCCTACCACTTGGCTTTTTTCGGGGTGGAATTGGGTACCGAACACGTTCTTTTCCCAGACCATGCTGGTGAAATCCACCCCGTAGGAGCTTTGGGCCGCGATGATAGCCGGGGTTTCGGGTACCACGTAATAGGAATGGACAAAGTATAGATAGTCCCCTTCCTTGAGCCCCTTGAGCAACGGATTGCCGCTTTTCTTGATCTGGATCTGGTTCCAACCCATGTGGGGGACCTTCTGGCCTTGGGCGAATTTCACAACCCGGCCCGGGAAGATCCCCAACCCCTTGGAAAGGCCGAATTCTTCGCTTTCGGAAAAGAGCATCTGGAGTCCCACGCAGACTCCTAGGAAAGGCTTGCCCGAAGCGATATAAGCCTTGATGGCTTTGGCGAGGTCGGAGCGGTGCATGGCGTCCATGGAGTCCTTGAAGGCCCCCACGCCGGGCAGCACCACGCCGTCGGACTTCTCCACATCATGCCAGTCCGAGGTCACGCGGGTCTCGGCCCCGACCTTCTCGACGGCCTTGGCCACGCTGTGCAGGTTGCCAACTCCATAATCTACGACCGAAATCATCGAACACCTCTAAACCTTATTTCACCGCCAAGACGCAAAGGACGCCAAGAAAAGATGAACAATTATTAAAACCTTTTGATTCTTCTGTTTTATTTAAGTCGTTCTTGGTGAACTTGGCGTCTTGGCGGTTAATGCCGTTTTAAATCTTGCCCTTGGTTGAGGGAATACCCTTCGACTTGTCGTCGAAAGCCGCGGCCATCTTCAAGGCCCTCGCGAAGCTCTTGAAGGCCGCCTCCACGACATGATGGCTGTTGCGCCCGTGGATCTTTTCCAGGTGCAGATTGAACTTACCGTTGTCCACCACCGCCCGGAAGAAGTCCTCCACCAGCTCGGTATCGAAATTGCCGATGCGCTTCTTGACCACCAGGTCCAGCGCGAAATTGATATAGTTCCGGCCGCTCAGGTCCACCACCGCGCGCACCAGGGCCTCGTCCAGGGGCACGTAAAAATGTCCGTAACGGGTGATACCTTTCTTGTCCCCCAGGGCCTTGTCCAGGGCCATCCCCAGGCAAATGCCGATATCCTCCACCGTGTGGTGGTCGTCGATGTGGGTGTCACCCTTGGCGTTCACTTTCAGGTCGAAACCACTGTGCTTGCTGAAGGCTTCCAGCATGTGGTTGAGAAAGGGCACGGGGCTCTTCACCTGGGGCGTACCGGTGCCGTCCAGGTTTAAGGTCAGCTCGATTTGGGTTTCTTTGGTTTTACGCTGGATTGTCGCGCTGCGCTTCGGCATGTCTGGCTCCTATTAAAGGAGCCTGCGCAGCTCCTCTAAAAACCGGTTGTTCTGGGCATGTGTTCCCACCGTGATGCGCAAGGAATCCCTGAGCCGCCGATGGGGGAAGTATCTTACCAAAATGCGCTTCTTTTTGAGATTTTTATAAAGGCTTTCCGCCCCCGGCTTTCCCTGCCGGGTGGCGAGGATGAAATTGGCCTGGCTGTCGGGCACGGTGAAGCCCAAATTCCGAAGTTCCTCGATGAGGCTGTTCCGGTCCAATCGGATCCGGCGGATATTCTTACGCATGTCCGCCAAACCTCCGGGCGTTAAGGCCGCCAACCCCACGGCCTGGGTCATGCGGTTGACGTTATAGGAATCCTTCACCTTCATCAGTTGGGCGATGACTTCCGGATGGCCGAAGACGTATCCCAGCCGCACACCCGCCAGCGAGAAGGACTTGGACATGGTGCGAAGTACCAGCACATTGGCGTTCTTGCGGGCCAAATCCAGGCAATTCTTGTCTGAAAAATCCACATAGGCTTCGTCGATCAGCACCAACCCCTTGGCTTTTCGGATAAAGACCGCCGCCTTGGCCTTGTCGAAACAATTCCCTACAGGCGCGTTGGGATGTCCCCAAAGGGTGAGCCGGGCTTGGGCCGAAAACTTGGTGAAATCGAGGCTCCAGTCATCCTCCAATGGAACTTCCTTCACCTTCGCATCACGGATCTGGGCCAACACGGGGTAAAGGCTGTAAGTGATATCCGGATATTGAACTAGGCTGCCTTTTTCCAATGTGGCTTGGAAAAGTAGGGTGAGGATTTCATCCGACCCGTTACCCACCAAAATTCCCTCCACCGGCCAACGGTAAACTTTGGAAAGGCGTTGGCGAAGGGTATCCGCGGTTGGCTCGGGATAAAGCCTGAGGCGTTGGTCGGCCTGATCCCGGACCGCTTTAAGGACCTCATGGGAGGGGGGATAGGGATTCTCGTTGGTGTTGAGCTTGATGGTTGTGAGGTTCTTGGGCTGTTCCCCGGGGGTGTAGCCCTTCATCTTCAACACAGCCGGCCGGAACAAATTCTTTAAGTTCATGGATGACCTAATCAACCAATCAGATTATTTTTCCCGTCCCATCCTAAACAACACGCTTTGGGCGTGGGCGCCAAGGCCTTCTTCCGAGGCAAAATCCACCGTGGCCTTGCCCAGCGCTTTCACGCCGGGTTTCTTGACTTCCAGCATGTTGGTGCGCTTGAGGAAGTCGAAAACCGAAAGCCCGGAGGAGAAGCGGGCCGTACCGCCTGTCGGCAGGACGTGGTTGGTGCCCGCCGTATAGTCCCCGAAGGCTTCAGGAGTATAGGGGCCTATAAACAAAGCCCCCGCATGTTTGAGATCGGGCAACCAGGAGCGGGCGTCCTTGGCCAACACTTCCAGGTGCTCGGGCGCGAACTGGTTAGAGAACTCGGTGGCTTGCTTGCGGTTCTTGACCAGGATGATGGCTCCCCGGCTCTTGATGGAATCGGCGGCGATCTGTTCCCTTTCCAGCATCTCCAACTGTAATTCCACTTCCAGGGCCACTTCCTTGGCATAAGGGGCAGAGGTGGTAACCAGCAGGGGCATGGCCATTTCATCGTGTTCGGCCTGGGCCAAAAGGTCCGCCGCCGCCCAGGAGGCAGG
>Ga0335085_10012506_pt1 | contig 12503 bp, 8 predicted proteins | sample Lox_Sample_45_FD_206712 | JGI IMG/M metagenome (GOLD analysis project Ga0335085, IMG submission 206712) | Soil microbial communities from Loxahatchee National Wildlife Refuge, Florida, United States - Lox_Sample_4.5 | ecosystem: Environmental > Terrestrial > Soil > Wetlands | place: USA: Florida...
GAAATCGCGGCAGCCGTCGGCACACGCGGTTGTTACGCTCGTGAACCGTTCAGCGTGCCCAAAGACACGGCCCGCTACGAAGGGAATCCTGGTCTTTGTCAGGTGTCGGCGTATGACGCGAACGCGCCGGATTGGGCCGAGACCGCCGAGGTGGCATGGCAAGCAGTCGCTGAACGTCCGTGGATGGCTGGCGGCTTTGTATGGGCCGGCTTTGATTATCGGGGTGAGCCGACTCCCTTCGCATGGCCCGCCGTGAGTTCCCAGTATGCCATCCTGGATACCTGCGGCTTTCCCAAGGACGTGTTCTATTACTACCAATCATGGTGGACCGATCAAGCGGTGCTGCACCTGTTCCCGCATTGGAACTGGCGGGGCAAGGAAGGCCAGGACATTGACGTCTGGTGTTACAGTAATTGCCGGCAGGTGGAATTATTTCTGAACGGCCAAAGTCTCGGCAGGAAGACGATGCCGCGATATTCGCATCTGGAGTGGAACGTCAAATACGAACCAGGCACGCTGAGCGCGAAGGGCTATGACACCGACGGTAAAGCCATCGGCGAAACCAGGGTGGAAACCACTGGCGAACCTGAGGCCATCGTGCTCGAACCAGACCGGACAAAAATCACTGCTGACGGCGCGGACATTTCTCTCGTCACCGTGAAAATCGTGGATGCCCGAGGTCGCACGGTTCCGCTGGCGAACAACGAGGTGACCTTTAGCGTCACGGGCGCGGGCCATTTGCTCGGCTTGGGTAACGGTGATCCGAGTTGCCACGAGCCGGACAAAGGCAATCAACGCAGCGCGTTCAATGGCCTGTGTCTGGCCATTGTCCAGTCTGCCCGCGCGCCGGGCACAATTTCGATTCAGGCAGATTCAGCAGGCCTCAAGTCCGCAACAGCTACCGTCAAAGCACGTTGAACCCACTGACTTTCAATCACACAGGGTGAACTTGCCCTTCCACTCAACCCGATCCGCCCGACAGTTTGTGAAAAAAGTGGAATCAAAATTAATCGTATCACCAGCTTTGAACCGCGCTTTGCCAAACAGCTTGGCGGGCAATTCCACGGCGGCGATGTTCCGTGTGTTCATGTACTCGCCGGATAGATTGACGACGCGCGCGGCAGGCTCATCGCAAACCGGGTGCGCGCCGGGGCCAAGACGGGCGTGTATCGGCTGGTTGGTTCCGCCGATGGACACAATCCACTCGGCGCGGTCCATCTCGGGCACGACGCCGTACCGATAATAATTCGGCTCGACAAAATCCTGCGCATACACCCCGAGATAGATCGCCTTTCGGTCCCAGCACACATACAAGTCGGCGACGGGAAATTGCGAAGCCGGCTTAACAAATCCGCGCTCGCGATCCCAGTCGGCCAGAGCCAGCCGGATGCTGAAACGACCGAGCGGTTGGCGCGGCGCGGGCGGCACTCCCAGCGATGCATCGGGCCGCGCGCGGCGTTGCCCGCCTTTGATCGCCGCCGGATCAAGCCGGCGCGCCGCCGCCGTGAGCAACTCGTAGGGCCGGTCGTGTATGTCCACCAGCCCGAAGTCGTAATCCTCGCCGTCATCGCGCCCATGCGTTGGCTCATCGTAGTATTGAAACCAATCCGCGCCGACAACGCAGGGCGTTTGCAGCAGCCCCTCAATTGTATTGCGGAAACCGGCGGCACGTTGCCGCTGCGTGTTCACGACGGGGAACGTGCTGCTGTCATCTTTGTCACCGCTGCGATTTTGGTCCGCAGCCATGTAAAATTCGCTGACGATAATCGGCCTGCCGGTCAACGCGTGCAGGGTGTCGAGATAGAAGCGCGGAAACGTGCCGTCATCCCACGCCGCGTTGAGATTCATCGAAACCGCATCCACGAACGGCGCGGAAGCCCGTGCAACTTCCGGATAGTAAAACGATTGGTAACGGTCGCCTAAAATTAATCCACGCGAATCGTAGGTGCGGATGATTTCGCGCACGAGCGAGTAGTAACGCTCGGCCATCAAGCCAAGAAAACGGCGATAAACGCGAATGCCATTGCTGCCGGGTCGGAGGTAAAGCATTCCGTGTTGGTCGAGTTCTTCAAAACTTGCCACGCCTTCAGGTTCAAAATCCTTGAGCAGCTCCGACCAATCGTTGTGGTAGGTCTCGCGGAGCAGTTTTATCAAACGCTGCCGTTGACCACTCGCGGGTGCCTGTTCGAGGGTCATCTTGAAAAGGGTCGCATTCCACCAGCCCATTTCGTTGTCGCTGTAATAGCCGAGCAGGCGCGGATCGTCGCGCAACGGCAAAATCTGGTCGCGCGCGATTTGATGCATCCGCGCGATGATGTTCGTGTCCCACATGTCCAGCCACGGCACGCCGCACGTCATGCCCACGGCCAACACCGGGATGAAAGCCACGTCCGCGCCGCGGCATTGTTGCAAGGCCGCATAATCGCTCCACCCGCCAACGGTCGTGAAGTTCCATGACTTGAGCCGCTTCAACGTCGCCTCGGCCCAGCGATTTGAATTCTCGTAATGCTGGAACGCGGCGTAGCCGGGATTCGTTGAACTGAACTTTTCGCGCGAAGCACCCTGGTTCACGCAGCAAACGCCCAGCGAAAAAAACCGAGCGCCGTCAGGTTTGGTCAGCCAAAAACTTCCATCACGTTGTTGGATGGAAAACGGCGCGTTGGTCGACGCTTCGCCGCGCACGAGGCTCACCGCCAGCAGACCAGCGGTTATGAAAACTGTTCGCACCATCAACACAGCCTTTTAGCGGGTCTGAAAGCGTTTGTCATGGAAGAACGGCATTGGCACCAAGGTCAGTGAATCATGCTCGCACCCCGAAACCAATAGTCCAATCGAGCTATCGCGATCGCTGAGGATTTGGCCGGTTCCAGATCAGCCGGCCGTTTTTATAGACTTCGCGAACCCGGTGAAAGGGCACACGATGGATTCGGCCCGAGGCATCCACGAGCCGGAACGTGCGCGGTTCGTTCCGGGGAAAAGTTATCTCGCGCAGTGGAACCAGATTGATCTGATTCTGAACCCGATCAAAGTAGCCGAGCTCGAAAGTTCCACTCGCGAACCCAGGGTCCCAGTGGATGCGGTTCAACAGTTCATGAATGGGCATCTTGCGCATGGTCACCACCGCTTACCGGGACGCCCGACTCTACCTTACCCGCAGCAAAACGCAGCCATGCGGCGGCAGTTCGGCAATCAAATCTTTCTGCCGCTCCAAATCTTTTCGCAGCCATAGATCGCGGACTTTGGGTGACGAATGAAATCCAATTTTGTGCCACGAAATATCAATGCTCAGCGGCTGGCCAGTCCGGTTGAAAAAACCGACGGCCGACGAACCGTCTGCCAGCGGTTTCATCCACGTTTCGGCAGTCTGCGCCTCGCCGACGAGTCGCCGCCCTTGTCGTCCGAGCGAATCCTGGTTCACCGCCAGTACTTCCGGATTACTCAGAATCGCTGAGGTCCATTGGTCGTTGTCGGGCAGGTTCATGCCGAGCATGAGCGGCGAAGGCGCGAGCGCCCAGAGCGACATGAGCGTCAGTTGCTCATCGCGGGTGAAGCGCGTCCAGCGATCGGGATGCACATCGCAATTGCGCTGACAAATATGGCCGAAAGGTATCATGTCACCATCCGGCCAATGGCCGGGGCCGCCGTGGCCGTACCACGCGGCGAACAGATCGAAATTGCGATTGAGCGAACGCCAGTTGTCCCAGAAATCGGGCGAGATGCGCCAGAGATTGGCAAATTGCGTCACGTGCGCCGCGGCTTTCACCGGCGTGGCGCCGGGTGACAGGCTCAAAATGATCGAACGCCCGGAATTTTTCAAAGCGATCGAAAGTGTTTCAATTTCCGGCGCATCGTAAAAGCGACCGCGCTGGAGGTTTGCGATGTCGTCGCATTTGATGTAATCCACGCCCCACGCCGCGTATTGTCGGGCGATACTCGCGTACCACGCCTGACCGGCGTCGCTCATCGCGTCCACGCCGAACATGTCGCGATTCCAGACGCATGTGCGATTGGGATCGCTCTCCGGCAATACAGCCTGCCGGGTGGTAAAGGCTGAGCCGGCAATCGGCAGGTTTTGCTCCACGGCTTTGCGCGGGATGCCGCGCATGATGTGGATGCCAAATTTCAGACCCATGGCGTGGATCTGGTCGGCTAGCGGCTTGAATCCCGCGCCGTTCACCGCGGACGGAAACCGATTTGTTGGCGGTACGCAGCGGCCGAATTGATCAATCGTTACCCCCTCCGGATTTTGCACGCGAATGCCATCCGCGAGCGCATCGTACCACCGAAAATCCACCACCACCGTGTCCCAACCGACCGGCTGGAGATTCTGTCGCAGCCATTCGGCATTTGAAATCACTTCAAATTCGCGCACCGAATCGCCGAAGCCATCGTAGCTGTTCCATCCCATCGGCGGTGTGAGCGCGAGGGTATCACCGCAGATTATTTTGATTTCCGCTTTCGCTTTGCCAACGGCGTTTTGGGCGGAGACTTCGACACGGTATTCCCCTTCCCGGGCGATGGTACCGGTGATGATGCCAGTCGTTGGATCCAATGACAGCCCTCGCGGCAGTCGCTTTGCGGAGAGGGTGACCGGGCGGGCACCGGTCACCGCCAATGAATGGATAAACGGCGTCCCGGGCCGGATGCCAATGACCGTCGCACCATTGAAATGCGGCGCAGCTGCGGGTCGGGCAGCAGTGACAATTTGTTGCTCGCGGGCGGTGAGTTTGCTGTCCAGCGCGATGGTTTGCCCGTAGAGACAGCCTGCGCCAAAAAGAAACAGCGTTGTCAGGCGGAACGTGATGGATTTTTTCCCAGGCACGAACAGAAGAGGCTGCGGCCATATCACCGCAGCCTCAATTAGCAAATCGGCTTACCAGAATTTGATGTAGAACAGAACGACGCACCCGATGACGATCGCGCTCAAGACGACATCCAGCGCATTCCAACTGGCTTTGGTGGCGGCCTTCTCCTCCGGCGTGGCGCCATACCAGGTGTACTTGATCGTCTTGGGGTCCGGCGCCTTGGTCATCAAACTGATGATGATCATCAAAGCAGCGGTCAGGACAAACAATCCCTCGCAGTAATAGAGCCAGTGGATTTTCCAAAGGTCGAACATCAAACCGTTATGGGTGGCCCGGATGGCGGCGATTCCCGTGTCGTATTGGGCGGGGCTGATGACGTTGTGATAGAGGTCCTGCTTGAGCTTGGATACCGCATCGGCGTCGTTACGCATGAGGATATCAAGTGCAAGCCGGAGAAACCCGCCGACCATGCCGACCACGAAGGAAATCAATGCCGCCGGAGCGGTGGCGCGCCTCCAGAAGACGCCCAGCGCGAAGAGCACCGCAATGGCGGGCGAGAGGTAGCCCTGCACATTTTGCAGATACAGGTAGAGCGGCATCTTGAGGTTCTTAATTACCAACACCCAGCAGATGCCGACGAACACGATGGTAGCCGTGGCGATCCGGCCGACAATCACCTCCGTTTTGGGCGATGCAGTCGGATGCCATTCGCGATAGAAGTCCATCGTGAACAACGTGGCGGAGGCGTTGAATTTGGAACCAAGCGACGCCATCAGCGCGACAATCATGCCGCAGGCGACCATGCCACGCAGCCCATGCGGCAAGATTTGCGCCACGAGCGAGGTGTAAGCAGCGTCGCCACTCGTGGTGAAACCGACGCCGGGGGCCTTGGTGAGCGCGAACGCAATCATACCGGGCACCAGGAAAATGAACACCGGCGTCAGCTTGAAGAAGCCGGCCAGGATGCAACCGCGTCGCGATTCCTGCTGGTTTTTGCCGGCCAGCACGCGCTGGACGATGTATTGGTCGGTGCACCAATACCAGAAACCGATGATGGCCGAGCCGGGCAGAATTGCCGTCCACGGCCATTCAGGATCATGGACGGAGCGGATGAGGTGAACATTGCTACCGACCGTCGCGAGGGTGGTGTGCCAGCCGTCAATCAAACTGCCATGGCCCAAAACGCGAAGTCCCATGAAGAGAATGCAAACGGACCCAAGGATAAGAACGGGCGACTGTAACACGGCGGTGTACATGATGACACGCATGCCGCCGAAAATCGTGTAAAGCCCGGTGGTGAAAGCCAGACCGAGAGCAATGGCCCAAAAAACGTCTATGTCACCAAGGCCAGGAATATGGATTTTATTTACGTTCAACAAAGTACGGATGACAACATCGCCGGCGTAAATGGTCGCGGCGATTTTCGTCAGCACCAGGCTGGCCATCGTCAGCAGGCTCAGAACATTGCGTGACCCACGGCTGAAACGCAGTTCGAGAAATTCCGGCATGGTAAACACTTTCATGCGGTCGTAGAGCGGCACGAAAGCCCAGCCCAAAATGATGATCCACCACCCGTGCATTTCCCAGTGCGCCATGGCCATGCCCGTGACAAAACCGGCGCCCGCCAGGCCAACGAGATGTTCGGACCCGATGTTGGAGGAGAAGATCGACGACCCGATCTGCAGCCAGTTGGCATCGCGGCCGGACAGGAAGTAATCCTTGCCCGACTCGTTCTTCTTGAGCATCGAATACCAGACGACCGCAACCATGCCGGCGATGAAGACGATGATGACGGCCAGGTCCGTGCCGTTGAAGACCGTGCCTTCCAGTCCGCCAGCCACGGAGGCCGCCGCCAGATTGTTGGTGGCGCCGGCCAAGCTGTTGGTCAGTTCATTCATAACATTCAGGTGTTGGCATCCCGATTATTGGACGCTGAATTTATACTCAATCTTGCACTGGTAGGTCTGGCCCGGCTTCAACTCGGTTGAAGGGAAGTTGGGATGATTTGGCGAGTCGGGATAGTGCTGCGGCTCCATGCACAAAGCGGAGCGCTTGGTATAAACTTTGCCGTCCTTGCCCGTGAGCGAACCGTCGAGGAAATTGCCGGCGTAGAACTGCAGACCGGGCTGGTCGCTCCAGACTTCCATCACCCGCCCGCTGGCCGGATCGGTCACGCGCGCCTGCAAACCGAATTGGCCGAGCGGCTTGTTGATGACCCAATTATGGTCATAGCCGGGGCCGTATTGCAGGACGGTGTCAGGATCATTGATGCGCGCGCCGACGGCGGTCGGTTTGCGGAAATCAAAGGGCGTGCCCGTCACGTCGGCCAACGCGCCGGTCGGAATCAGGTGATTGTCCACCGTGGTCGTTTTGTCCCCATTGATATAGACCAGATCGCCGAGGATGTCACCGTTCCCCTGCCCGGACAGGTTGAAGTAGGAATGATGGGTCAGGTTGCAGACCGTGGGCTTGTCCGTGGTCGCGCTGAAGACCAGTTTCAACGCGTTGTCGTCGGTCAACGTGTAGGTGGCCGTGACCTTCAGGTTGCCCGGGAAACCTTCCTCGCCGTCCTTGCTGACATAACTCAATTCCAGCCGCGGGCCTTCGGGTCCGACATCCGCCTTCACCGGCGTCCAAACGACCTTGTCAAAGCCTTTGATGCCACCGTGCAACGTGTTGCCATGATCGTTCGCCGCCAACGTGTAGGTCTGCCCTTCGAGCGTGAATTTCGCTCCGCCGATGCGGTTGCCATAGCGGCCGATGAGCGCGCCGAAATAGGGGCAGGCGTTGACGTAACCGGGACGGGTGTAGCCGTCCAGATTGTCGAAACCAAGCACAATATCGGCGAAGTTCCCGTTTTTGTCCGGCATGGAGAGCTTCTGCACGATGCCGCCATAAGTCATGATCCGCGCCTCGGCGCCTTTGGCATTGTGCAGCGTGTAAATCGCCACGGGGGTACCGTCGGGCATCGTGCCAAAAGAGGCCCGGGTAATGGTATCGAGGGATTTGGTTGAGGTTGACATGTTGGCGCAGCCTACAAGACAGGCGGCCACGAGTCCAGCCGTGATGAATGGAATAATGTATTTCGTGTTCATGAGTTTGGTTCCGTGGATTTTGGCGGCGAAGGCGGAGTATAGAAGGCCCTAAATGAAAAGCCATGCGCATTTTCCACCCGCCACCTTCGATTTTCCACCTTCGTCATTATGTTTGTCCGTAATACGCCTTGGGGCCATGTTTGCGCAGGAAATGTTTGTCGAGCAACACCCGTTGCATGGGCTTGGTTTTGGGATTGAGGCGCAAAGTTTCGCTCGCCAGCCGTGCAACGAACTCCAACGTGACGGCGTTATGCACCGCCTCCCCGACGTTGGCACCCCACGTGAATGGTCCATGGCTGGCCACCAACACGGCCGGATGCTGCAGCGGGTCGCTTTTCTTGAAGGTCGCGATGATCACGCGACCGGTGTTCACCTCGTAATCTTCCTTGATTTCCCGCGGGGTCAGCAGTCGCGTGCACGGCACCTCGCCATACCAGTAATCGGCCTGGGTCGTGCCGTAAGCCGGAATCGAGCGCCGCGCCTGCGCCCACGCCGTCGCGTGCAGGCTGTGGGTGTGAACGACGCCGCCGATTTTTGGAAACGCGCGGTAAAGCACCAGGTGCGTCGGGGTGTCGGAACTCGGTTTGAGGTAGCCGTCAACGACCTTGCCGGTTTCCAGCGAAACCACGACCATGTGTTGCGGCTTCATGCTGGCGTACGGCACACCGGAGGGTTTGATGACGACAACGGCCTTTTCGCGGTCAATCCCGCTCGCGTTGCCCCAGGTCTGGATGACCAGGCCTTCCTTGACCAATTCCAGGTTCGCTTCGCAGACCTGCTGTTTTAATTCCTCAAGCATTTTGAAATGATTAAACCACGAAACACACGAAACACACGAAAATTCTAGAGAACAACCCTTTCGTATTCCAATTTCGGATAATGACCAAAATTAATCAGCAAACCGAGTTTGAGTTTCGTAGCACGTAAATAATTTTGCACCTGGGATCGATGTTCGTCCGTCAAACCCGTAACGGCTTTCAGTTCGACTACAATCTTGTCGTAACAGATGAAATCAGCCCTGAATTTGCTTTTCAGCGGCCGGCCTTTGTAAGCCAACGATAATTCCTGCTGTGCTTTGAATGGAATTTTCCGTTCGCCAAACTCCATTTCTAAACATTCCTGGTAAACTGATTCCACAAATCCGCTGCCCTCCTCTTTATAGACCTCAAAACAGGCACCTATAATTTCAAAACTTTCCAGTTTATGAACGATACTCGGCATATCGGGTTCCTTTCGTGTGATTCGTGTATTTCGTGGTTTCTCCAAATTACTTCCTGACCCGGTTGCGGATGTCAATCAGTTGCTTCATAACGCCGTGTAAAGTGCCATTCCACTCCTGTGTGCCAAAGGCGTCATGCAGCGTCCGGTAAAGCGCATATAACTCGCCGTAAACTTCATGTGCCTTCGGATTCGGTTCATAAATTCTCGGTTTCAACCCCGTCATGGCCCGTTGCGCGCCAGCAAAATCCTCATAGGCCCCGGCGACCACCGCGCCGGCGATGGCGGCGCCGAGCGCGCAAGTTTGTGCCGAACGCGAAATTTTCATCGGCCGGCCGGTCACGTCGGCATAAATCTGCATCACCAGCGGGTTCTTCTCTGCAATCCCGCCGCAGTTGACGATCTGCGCAATCTTCACGCCGTATTCCTCGAACCGGTTGATTATCGTCAGGGCACCGAACGCCGTGGCTTCGATGAGCGCGCGGTAAATTTCGGCCGGCGTGGTGTAAAGTGTCTGGCCGAGGAGCAGACCGGTGAGCCGCTGGTCTACCAGAATCGTCCGGTTGCCGTTGTTCCAATCCAGCGCGAGTAAACCGGATTCGCCAGCCTGCAGTTTCGCGGCGCCTTTGGCCAGTGCCTCGTGCGAACCGGCTTTCTTCCCGCCCGGTTGAATGTAATTGACCCACCAGTTGAAAATGTCTCCCACCGCGGATTGCCCCGCTTCGAGTCCGAAATAACCGGGCAGCACGCTGCCGTTGACAATGCCGCACAACCCCGGCACGTCCGCCAGCTTTTCCGTGTTCGGCCAGACGGCAATGTCACAAGTGCTCGTCCCGATGATTTTGACGAGTGTCCCCGGCGCGACCCCGGCGCCGACGCCGCCGAGATGCGCGTCAAATGCTCCAACCGCGACGGGAATTCCCGCGGTCAAGCCGGTCCGTTTGGCCCACGCCGGTGTCAAGCCGCCGACCGACCGGTCCACGGAACGGACGTGCGGACAGAGCCGGTCGCGCAAAACGCCCAGCTTGAGATCGAGTTGCGACAGAAATTCCGGGTCGGGATAACCGCCCCAGTTTTCGTTGAACATCGCCTTGTGACCGGCCGCGCAAACCCCGACCGTCAACTTGTCGGGCGCCTCGGTGCCGGTGAGCGCCGCCGGAACGTAGTCGGCCAGTTCAATCCACGAATGCGCGGCGCCAAAAACCTCCGGCGCAGTGCGCAGGCAATGCAGGATTTTGCTGAAGAACCATTCGCTCGAATAGGTGCCGCCGCATTTGGCGAGAAACTGCGGGCGGATTTTTTTTGCCAGGGCGGTGATTTCCGCCGCCTCGGCCACGCCGGTATGGTCCTTCCAAAGCCAGGCCAGGGCCGCCGGGTTTTTGGCAAACCGCTTGTTAAACGCAAGCGGCCGGCCGGTGGCGTCCACCGGCAGTGGCGTGCTCCCGGTCGTGTCCACGCCGATGCCAACGACCTGCGCCGGCTTGAAGCCCCGCGCATTTTTCTTCGCGTCCGCCAGCGCCTTTTTGATGGTGACTTCCGCGCCTTTGATGTAATCCGCGGGATGCTGCCGGGCGAGGTTCGGGTCGCGCGACAGAATCACTCCCGCTTCACCGTGTTCATAATCCCAGACCGAGGTGGCCACTTCGGCGCCGTTGGCGACGTTGACCACTAGGGCGCGAACCGAATTCGTGCCGTAATCGAGACCAATAGTGTATCGTGTGTTCATAAATTTGGTTCAGGCACTGCCCTGAATGATTTCAATGGTCAGTTTCAATACAACGCCATTTTGCGTCTTTCAATCACCAAAACACGGCCTGAATTTCAACGGGTACTGGCGTTGCCTGCCGAATTGTCGTGACAGGGCGGCGTTGGTGATTATATTGCACCGCCTTTTGACGACCCTATGGTCTAGCGGTTAGGACACCACCCTTTCACGGTGGTAGCCCGGGTTCGAGTCCCGGTAGGGTCGCCAACACTGATTTCATCCAATAGCCGCAATACTTTTGTGAGATTCACAGTTCTTCCAAAATGTTTTAGTCAGAATGAAAGTAAGAATAGAAACGCCAATAACGGACACGTAGTCTCTTATGCAAAATTCTTTTTCGCCGACTGAATCCATCGCGCGTCACACGCCGAAGGATCAAACGTTCACCGCGGTCTGAGCACTGGACCACCACTGCTACATTTCAGGCGTTGCTATTTTATACCGGGCTACTTTCTCTGGAGGGCTTTCACTCGGCTGGTTGGCCACGCACCCGACCCCGGCCCAACGCATACAGAAAGCGCGCCGACAGGCGATCGAGGGCCTTTTCACCTTGGAAAAGCCTGCGCGATTGTTGTTCGGCGATTTTGCCCAGGCAGCGCGTGTGGTAACCAGCCGGTACTACCGGCAGGACCTGCAATTGGCGGTCACCGACCCGATGCTCAAACCAGTCAGTGAATTTTTCCCCGCCGCCGCAGGCACACCCTCGGGTGCCACGAACCGCTGAAAGTCCAGCTCGTCTCACGACCTCTTGCGACAGGCTGGCGAGTTTGGGTTATCGGTGTAGTCCGAATGGACGAGCGGGCTCGAATCCCGCACTATTGGGTGACCAATCGGTTCCCAGCTCGCTCTTTGTCCTTCCCCCATTTGATCGGGCCAAAAGTCGTCGGTTTTCTCACTCAATGGTAGAGTCCGGCCGCTTAAGCCGGAGTTGTAAGTTCGACTCCTGCGTTCGGACGCGGTCGCTTGCCCGATTGATTTTCGCAGCGCACTCGTTGGCAACGCGTAGGCGATCGTCGTAGGCATGACCTCCAACGGCTTCACCCTCGCTGACCCGAACGACCGCGGCATGATGGACGTGGTCGGCTTCGACACGACGGTGCCGGCCGTGATCGCGGACTTTGTCCGCAACTAGCGGACGGTTCAAGGATGCCGAAAGGCAAACAACGCGGGCGGAGGCGAAGGCTTCCGTCCGCACTTTATTTTCCATCCGGTTGGCCGATCAACTCAGGCGGCGGCCTGCAAAGCCGCAAAGGCTGGTGCAACTCCAGCACGGGATTCCAACCTTCGCCGCGCCAAATGAGGCCGAAGGTTGCCCACCATAGCTCACCGAGCAAAGGTGGGCTCCTTTCCTTGCCAGCCGGGCTTCGGTTGGCAGGCCAACTTCTCCGAGCATAGGTGTTGAGAGATACACGCCGGTCTTCCAAACCGGAATACAGGGCGCGCTACCCTGATGCTCGACCATTTTTTCAGAGCGTAGCCTAAAAGTGAGGCGCTTGCTTCGGGAGCAAGATCAAGCGGGAGCGTTACCCGCCGCTCTGACCATTTCTCGCGACGCGAAATCCCGGTGCCGGCAAGGATTTCACAGACCTGGCTGCGGCGGTTCAACTCCGCCTTCGCGTC
>Ga0335085_10012507_pt1 | contig 12503 bp, 13 predicted proteins | sample Lox_Sample_45_FD_206712 | JGI IMG/M metagenome (GOLD analysis project Ga0335085, IMG submission 206712) | Soil microbial communities from Loxahatchee National Wildlife Refuge, Florida, United States - Lox_Sample_4.5 | ecosystem: Environmental > Terrestrial > Soil > Wetlands | place: USA...
AGGAGGCTGGCCCCCCGCAACCCGGCCGGCGTGGCGAGCGGAGGGCGAGACCAGAGCGCCGGCTACGCTCGTAGAAGCCACTCTGACGCGGTCACGGACGCGGGTTCGATTCCCGCCGTCTCCACTTCTCCGCCGGTCTCGAGGCCGGCGAAGCGCCCGCTTGCAACGGAGGCCGCGGGCCTGCCGGGTAGACAACGTCCGCGCATTCCCGCCGAGACCGCAACCGCCTCGATAAGGACGCCGCGGAGAGCCCGGCCCACACGACCGCGGCCCGCGCTAGTCGCCCCACCAGTCGCGCCGGCCCTCGACGTCCTCACGCGGGTCCTCGCCGAGGTGGGGGGCGCCGATGACGATCATCTCGAGGCCCTCCGGCCCGGCCTCATAGCCCCGCCACGTGCCGGGCGGGACACGCACCGCATCCCATTCCCCGAGCTCCACGATGTCGTCGTCGAGCTTCATGCGGCCGCCGCCGCGGAGGACCACGTACACCTCCTCCTGCCTGCGGTGCGTGTGGCCGTACGGAAAGCGATAGCCGGGGGGTACGCGCTGGTAGGCCAAGCCGGATCGCTCGAGCTCCAGCGCCCGGGTCGCCATGCGGAACTCGAGGTCCGGCGCGCCGTCGAAGTTGGCCCCGACGTCCTCGAGATCCGCCTTGAGGTTCCTGAGCGTGAACGGCACGTCGCAATCCTATGGTCCGCTCGAGGGTGGTTCCGAGACGTGCGCGGGTTTAGTCTGGCTTCCGGTGGCCCCGCAAACACGCTATGCGAAGAGCGGCGACGTGAACATCGCCTATCAGGTCGTCGGTGACGGGCCCTTCGATCTCGTCTTCGTGCCGGGGTTCGTCTCGCACCTTGACCTGCAATGGGCGGACCCGCGGATCGCCCGTTTCCTCGAGAAGCTGGCGTCGTTCTCACGGCTGATCCTCTTCGACAAGCGCGGTACCGGGCTCTCCGATCCCGTCGCCGGGCCGGCGCCGCTCGAGGACCGCATGGACGACGTGCGCGCGGTCATGGACGCCGCGGGCTCCGAGCAGGCCGCCCTGTTCGGACTCTCCGAGGGTGGGCCGATGAGCGTCCTGTTCGCCACCACCTATCCCGAGCGCACGCGAGCTCTGATCCTGTGCGGGACCTTCGCCACCGGCACGGTCGACCCCGGGGATCACCCGGCGGGCGAGCGCTGGCTCGAGCAGATGCGGCGCATACGCGCCACTCTCGAGCACTGGGGCGAGGGTCAGACGCTCGCGGTCATGGCTCCGAGCGCGGACAGCGAGCGCGATCGCATCGGGAGGGGCGTCTTCGAGCGCTCGGCCGCGAGTCCCCACATGGCGAAGACCCTGATCGAGATGGTCACCGAAACCGACGTCCGCGACCTGCTGCCGAGCGTTCGTGTGCCCACGCTGGTGCTGCACCGCGAGGAGGAGTTCATTCCGGTGGAGGGGGCCCGTTACATGGCCGAGCGCATCCCCGGCGCGCGGCTGGTGGTGCTGCCGGGCGCCGACCACATTCCCTTCTACGGCGATGCCGACGGTTACGCCGAGGAGATCGAGGAGTTTCTGACCGGGGCCCGCCAGGCGCCTGCGTCCGATCGCATCCTGACGACCGTGATGTTCACCGACATCGTCGCCTCCACCGAGCGTGCTGCGGCACTCGGGGACGCGCGCTGGCTGGAACTGGTCGCTCGCCACGACGAGCTGATGCGCGCCCAGCTCGAGCGCTACCGGGGGAGGGAGGTCAAGACGATGGGCGACGGCTTCCTGGCGATGTTCGACGGCCCCGCGCGCGGGATCCGCTGCGCCCGCGCGGTCGCCGACGAGGTGCAGGCTCTGGGCATCGAGCTTCGTGCCGGCCTGCACACGGGCGAGTGCGAGGTCGTGGGTGACGACATCGGGGGGATGGCTGTCAACATCGGTGCCCGGATCGGGGCGTTCGCGGGGGCCGACGAGGTCGTCGTCTCGAGCACCGTGAAGGACCTCGTCGTCGGCTCCGGCATCGGATTCACAGACCGCGGCGCCCACCTGCTCAAGGGCGTCCCCGGTGAATGGCGTCTGTTCGAGGTGGGCCAGGTCGAAGCGCCCGCCAGCAACCAGCTCGTGCCCGATACGCGTGAGCGAGTCTCGTTGTCGAGTTCCTGACCCGGGTTGGATCTCGGTGCCGTTTCCGGCACCATCCTTTCTCTACCGTTGCGCGGTATACCACTAGACGGTATTGTGATGGGACGTGAGCCGCTCGACCCCGCTGCGTGAGCCCACGTTCCTGATGCTCGCCGCGCTCGGCCCCGGCCCGCTGCACGGCTACGGGATCATCAAGGCGGTCGAGGAGATGTCCGACGGCCGCGTCCGCCTGCGGGCCGGCACCCTCTACGGGGCCCTGGAGCGGCTCGAGTCGCAGGGGTTCGTCGCCTTCGACGGCGAGGGCTCGGACGGTGGCCCGGCTCGCCGCTACTACAGGCTCACCTCCGCGGGAGAGCAGCTGCTCGCCAGCGAGGCTTCGCGCCTGGCTGCGAACGCGCGGCTCGCCTTCTCACGTCTGCAGGTGGAGCCGTCGTGACCGTCCACGAGCGCGCTGTGCACGTGCTCGCCGAGCGCATCGAGGGCGGCGACGCCGCCTACCGCAGCGATGTCGCCCTCACGACGGTCCAGCTGTGCCGCGAGGCCGGCCGCCTGCGGCGCTGGCTCGAGCTGCTCAGCCTCGCCGGGCTGGTGCTGCGGCTGCGTGTGCGTGCCTGCGAGCGGCCCGACGCCGTGTGGCGCCAGGGCGTCTACGCCGGCGCCGTCCTGCTGTTGACCTCACTGGCGGTGGGGAACGCCGTCGCCGGTGCAGGCGACCCGGGGAGGCTCGGCCCCGCGGTGCTGCTCGCGCTCGCGCTCGCGTGCGCGCTGGGTGGCAGGCGCATCGCCGCGATCGGGTTGATCGCCGGAGCAGCGCTTCCCGAGGTGGCGTGGCTGTCCGAAGGCGTCCAGGCGGGTGCGTTCCTCAGCGCTTGCGCCGTCGTCATCGGCGGGCTGCTCGCCGGCGGCCATCGAGCCGTGCGGCCCCGCGTGGTGCTGGCCGTGGCCGTCGCCGTCGTGGCCGGCGGGCTGCTGTCGGGCCTTGCGATCGGGGCGACCCCCGCCGCAGCGGCGAGCGTGCTCGTGTTCGCATGGATCGCCCCCGCGGCACTACTGCTCGCGGGCTGGTTCGATCCCCGGCTCGCTGCCGCGGCCACGACGATCGTGTTCGCGAGGCTCGCCGCGAGCGGGTTCGGAGAGCTCGGAAGGGCGCTGGCGGTGCTCCAGGAGCACGGCCAGCGGGATCTGCTGCTGCGCTGGGTGCTGATGGGCAGCACGGTCGTCGCAGCCTGGCTCGTGACGCACCGCTCGATACGCCGCACCGCACGCCTCTGACCAACGTCCTCGACGGCTGGGCGCCTCGACAGCTAGATCGGTAGACGGTATACTGCTCACCGATCTAGTAACCGTCGTAGGGAGGCCCACATGTCGTCGACCCCTTCTTCCCAGCCCGCCGGAACCTCGGCGAGCCGTGCCGTCGTCGCTTCACCGTCGCGCCTTCGCACTCGCACCGCCGCACAGTGGTTCTGCCTGGTGGTGGGTGTGCTGCTTGCGCTCCGCGGCGCCCAGCAGCTGATCTCCGGGGCACACTGGGGCGCTCCGGGAGACGGCTGGCGTGCGAGCCAGCAGCTGCTGTTCGCGCTGATGCTCCTTCTCGGGCAGCGCACGGCCCGGGGCGCCCGCCTGCTGCTGATCCCGTTCGCCGTCTACTACACGGTGCTGGCATTGGTGGGCGACATCAACGGACACGAGGCCTTCGGCCTGCTCCCTGTCGACACCCGCGACAAGTTCGTGCATCCGATCTACGCCGTGCTCGCGATCGTGATCCTGGTCGTGGGCTGGCGCCGCGCCCGCGGGCGCGACACGGGCAGCTGATCGGTTCGGGCCACGTTCGGGCGGCCACGGGACCGCGGCTCCCTATTTTGACTTGATATAACATCAAGCGAAATGAGCAGGGCCGAGCCTGCACCCAAGCGCGTATATCGCATGGCCGCCCGCGCCGACGCCGCGGCCGCCACCCGTGAGCGCCTGCTTGCAGCCGGCTGGCGCCACTTCTCGGAGCGCGACTACGAGGACGTGCGCCTGGTCGACATCGCGGCCGACGCCGGCGTAAGCGCGCAGACGTTGCATACCCAGTTCGGCCGCAAGGACGACCTCTTCGTTGCCGCCTGGCGGTGGTTCGCGGCGCGTGAGGGCGCACGCCGCGGCGCGCCGGTCGGCGACGTCGAGACCGCCGTGCGGATGATCTACGACAGCTACGAGTCCACCGGAGACGCCGCGCTGCGCGTGCTCGCGCAGGAGGGCCGGATTCCGGCCATCCGGCGCATGACCGATGACGGACGGGAATGGCACAGGCGGTGGGTTGACCACACGTTCGCGCCCCGGCTCGCCGGGCTCAAGGGCGCTGCCCGCGAGCGCCGGCTCGCGGCGCTGATCGCGGCCACGGACATCCTCGTGTGGAAGCTGCTGCGGCGAGAGATGGGCCTGCCCCGCAAGGCCTCAGAACGAATCGTGACCGAAATGGTCACGGCGATGAAAGGAGAGCCCTGATGGCTCGAGTGCTCGTCTACACCACCCCTGGCCCGGGCAACATCTACCCGGTCGTGCCCACCCTGCTCGAGCTGCGCGAGCGTGGCCACGAGCTTCACGTGCGCACGCGTGACACCGAGGCCGAGCGCATGCGCTCGCTCGGTCTCGACGCGACCGCGATCGACCCCCGCATCCTCGAGATCGAGATCGACGACTACCGCGCGCGCTCTCAGGTCGACGCGATGATGCGCCTGCTGAACGCGATCGCCGCCCGCGGCAGGATCGAGATCGAGACCGTGTGCAGGGACATCGACGAGTTCCACCCCGACGTCCTGCTGATCGATGCGACCGCGCAGGGCGCCGGCTACGCCGCCGAGGCGAGCGGTCTGCCGTGGGCCCACTACTGCCCGTTCCCGCCCTCCCTGCGGTCGGCCGAGGCGCCGCCGTTCGGGCACGGCGTGGCTCCCGCCCGCGGTCCCGCGGGGCGCGTCCGCGACCGCTTCCTCTACTGGCTCACAGAACGCCTCACCAGACGCCACGTCAAGGAGCTGAACGAGCTGCGCGGGGCGCTCGGGCTGGCGCCGTTGACGAGCTTCGAGGAGCAGTTCCGCAAGTCCGACCGCTTCATCCTGTTCACGGCCGAACCCTACGAATACCCGCGCAGCGACTGGCCCGAGAACGTGCGCCTCGTCGGCCCCGGCACGTGGGGCCCCGAAGGGGAGGCGCCCGCGTGGCTGGAGGCCGAGACCCGGCCGATCGTGCTCGTCACCGCCTCAACCGAGCTGCAGGCCGACGCCCGCCTGATCGCCACGGCGCTCGCGGGCCTGGCCGATGAGTCGCTCGCCGTCGTGGCCACCACGGCGGCCCACGACCCGGCCTCCTTCACGGCGCCGGCCAACGCGCACGTCGAGCGCTTCCTGGCGCACGACCCGATCATCTCCAGGGCGGCGTGTGTGATCTCGCACGGGGGTCAGGGCACCACGCAGAAGGCCCTCGCGGCCGGGGTTCCCGTCTGCGTGGTGCCCTTCTGCCGCGACCAGTTCGACGTCGCCCGGCACGTCGTGGTGGCGGACGCCGGCGTGCGGCTCTCGCCGCATCGCCTGAACCCGAGGCGACTGCGCCGCGCTGTGCGCAAGGCGATGACAAAGCGCGTGGGAGCCGAGCAGGTGGCTGCCGGATTCGCGCGCGCCGGCGGCGCCCCGGCCGCCGCGGATGCGCTCGAGGACCTGGTCGTCGCCTCCGGCCAGCCGGCGGGCGGGGGCATCGGCGTGCCGAGCCGCAGCTGAAGGAAGCTCAGCGCGCCGCGGCGTCAGCGCGCCGCGGCGCTGTATCTCACGAGCGCCCGAACCAGCGGGCCCTGCGGACGGCGCCGAACTGCTCCTTCTCCGCCGCGTACTCCAGCGATGGGTCGTGACGTGCGGCCGCCGGTGCGTCGCCGCGGAGGAAGTTGACCTCCACCTTGCTGACGAGCCCGCCCCCGAACTCGGCGTAGCAGACGCCCGAGCCCTCGTATGGGGCGGGCGGCTCGGAGCCCGCGATCGCGGCCGCGATGTCGTCGGCGACCACGCGGGCGGCCGCCTCGGCGAAGATCCCGGCCTTGGGGACCGTGCTCGGTCCGCTACAGACGTCGCCGACGGCGTAGACGCCGGGGAACGGTGTCCTGAGGTTGGACTGGTCCACCGGCACCCAGTTGTTGGTCACCAGGCCCGTGTCGGCGAGCACGGCTGGCGCGCGGTGGATGGGGATGCCGACGAAGAGGTCATAGGGCAGCGTCCCGCCGCTGGCGAGCTGCGCCGTGCGGGTGGCCGGGTCGATCCCGGTGACGAGGTGCTCGGGCAGTTCCTCCACGTTCCTCGCGGCGAGCCCTTCGCGGAACATCTGCGCAACCTCGGCCGTCACGGGGACCGGGCGCGCCATCGGGAAGGTCGTCGCCATCTCCACGGAGTCGCGGATGCCCTGCTGCTTGAAGTGCTCGTCCAGCATGAAGGAGCCCTCGAAGGGGGCCGGCGGGCACTTGAACGGCTGCCCCAGCACCGACACCAAGACCTTCCCTCCCTCGAAGTCGGCCAGCGCATCGCGCAGCCGCTCGGCGCCGGCGAGCGAGTAGTACTCGTGACCCCCCTGTTCGAACCCCGGCGTGGCCGCGAAGTCGTAGTCGGCGCCGAGTGCCACGACCAGGAAGTCGGCGTCGTAGGAGCCCCCGTCGGTGACCACGCGCCGTGCGGTCGGGTCGAGACCGGTCACCTCCTCATGGCGGAACTCGACCCCGTCCTTCACGAACTCGCGGTAGGGGAGCTTGATGTCCTGAGCGGTCTGGCGGCCGAGCATCACCTCGAGCTTGGAGAAGCCGAAGAAGAAGGAGTCGTTGCGATCGATCAGCGTCACGCGGACCGCGTCGGCGACCGTCTCCGACAGCCGGGTCGCGAGCTCCATTCCGCCGAATCCGGCCCCGAGGATCACGACGTGCCTTTGCACGGCACGCCACGGTACTTCACGGCACTCTCGTCGTGGCTCCTCCCGGCGGCGAGGCCGGCCGTGATGAGATTGCGTCGTGAAGCGGCGCTCGAAGCTCCGGGACGGATCGGTCGCGTGAGCTCGCCTCCTGGAGATGCGGCCGATCAGGCCGGCTCATGGCTGCCGGCGGGCTTCGTGCATCCGCAGCGCGTGCAGCTCGCCACCGGCGAGCACCTGCGCCCGATACGGGCTGGGGACGTCGAGATCGACTATCCGGCCGTGATGGCCTCGCGTGAGCGCCTCTGGCAGAAGTACGGGGAGGCCTGGGGATGGCCACCGGAGGGCATGACCCTCGAGCAGGATCGCGCTGATCTCGCGCATCACGAGCGCGAGATCGCCGCGGGGCTCTCGTTCAACTATGCCGTTCTCGACGCGCAGGAGTCCGAGCTGCTGGGATGCGTCTACCTGGATCCGCCGGATCCGGGCGAGGACGCCGACGCGGTCGTCTCCTGGTGGGTGGTGGACGGACGGGTGGGAAGCGCCCTGGAGCGCGAGCTCGACCGCTTTCTGCCGGGCTGGGTCACGAGCGCGTGGCCGTTCCGACGGGTCGCGTTCCGGCCCGAGTGAGCGGGGCTTCGTCCGCCAGCGATGCTGGCGATATGCTCGGTCCATAGGCCGCCCGGGGGCGGTGCACCGAGAGGGAGGTTCCAAATGCCCGAGCTCACCGACCTGCAGCGTCAGACGCTGCGAGCGGTCTGCGACACGGTCGTCCCGTCGATCTCACGGGCCGAGGATCCCGACGGCTTCTTCGCCAGGCGGGCCACCGACGTCGGCGCCGACCAGGCACTGCTCCTGACGCTGGATACGCTCCCGCCCGAGCAGGCCGAAGGGATGTGCCAGCTGCTCGACGCCCTCGCTGCCCAGGGCTTCAACGGCGCGAGTCAACTCTCCCGCGAGCAGCTCTTCACGAATGTCTCGCTCGCCTCGACGGAGGCCGCCGGCGGGATCGCGGTGCTCGTTGGGCTGACGCTGCTGTTCACCTACGGCAACGTCGATCCGCAGACCGGCAAGAACCCCGCGTGGGCCACGTTCGGCTACCCCGGCCCGATCGCGGCGCCGAACGCGGGCGCTCCCAGGCCGATCGAGACGATCGTTCCCGACGGGGATACGGTGATCGAGGCCGATGCGGTGATCGTGGGCTCCGGGGCCGGTGGCGGCGTGATCGCGGCCAAGCTGGCCGCGGCCGGCCTCAGCGTGGTGGTGCTGGAGATGGGCGGCTACCACACCGACGCGGATTTCAACCAGCTCGAGCTGTGGGCCTGGCAGAACCTCTACTGGCGCGGAGGGCCGGTGCCGACCGCGGACATGAACGTGACGCTCCAGGCCGGATCCGGGCTCGGCGGGGGCACGGTCATCAACTGGACCAACTCGCTGCGCACGACGGACTGGGTGCGCAGCCAGTGGGCGACCGAGCACGGGCTCGAGGACGTGGCCACGGAGACCTTCGATCGCCACCTCGACGAGGTGTGGGAGCGGATCAAGGTCAACGACGAATGCTCGGAGTACAACAAGCCGACACAGGCGATGCAGCGTGCCGCCGAGCGGCTCGGGTGGTCGTTCGCGCGAATCACCCGCAACTGGGACCCCACTCGGCACGATCCCGCGATGGCGGGCTACATGGGCTTCGGCGACCTCTCCGGCGCCAAGCAGTCCACCGACCGCACCTACCTGCTCGACGCGGTCGAGCACGGCGCCAGCATCATGGTGGGGGCGTTTGTCGAGCGGGTGCTGGTGGAGGACGGCAGGGCGGCGGGCGTGGAGGCGCAGTGGAGCGACCCGGCCGCCGGCGTGAGCGCGCGCGTGACCGTGCGCGCTCCCCGCGTCGTGGTGGCGGCGGGCTCGCTGGAGTCCCCCGCGGTGCTGCTGCGATCCGGCATCGGCGGTCCGGCGGTGGGTGAGAACCTGTACCTGCACCCGTCGACGGCCACCATGGGCGACTACGGCGAGGACATGGAGAGTTGGTGGGGCGCCCCTCAGAGCGGGCTGATCAACGAGTTCGCAGACACGGGAGCTGGCTACGGGTTCCTGATCGAGGGCGTGCAGTACACGACCGGACTCGGCTGCTCGGCGCTCCCTTGGACCGGTGGCGCCCAGCACAAGGCCGCGCTCGCCGACTTCCGCGACGGCGCGGTGTTCGTCGGCCTCGTACGCGACCGCGGCCACGGGCGGGTGACGGTCGATGAGCAGGGCATGGCGGTGCCCTCGTACGCGATGAGCGACCCGGTCGACCTGCGCAACACCGCCCATGCGCTCGAGGTCCAGATTCGCGCGCACGTCGCCGGGGGCGCTCGCCGTGTGCGTGTGCTCGCTCAGGGCTCGCCGGAATGGCGGGTCGGAGACGACCTCGATGCATTCATCGCGCGCGTGCAGGGGATCCCGGTGCGGGCCGGCGGCCTGCGCATGTTCGCCGCGCACCAGATGGGCTCCTGCCGCATGGGCCGCGCCCCGCAGACGAGCGTCGCCAAGCCCAGCGGCGAGCTGCACGACACGCCCGGGGTGTGGATCGGCGATGCGTCGGCCTTTCCCACCTCATCGGGCACCAACCCGATGATCACGATCATGGCGCTCGCCTCGCGAACCGCCGAGAACATCATCGAGGCGGCGGGTGAAGCCCGGGCCTCGAGCCGACAGGAGGTGACGGCATGACCACCACGCCCACGCTCATCGAGCGCGACCAGCTCTACATCGGCGGCGCCTGGGTCCAGCCCGGGTCCGACGAGACCATCGAGGTGGTCAACGCCGCCACCGAGGAGGTCATGGGCCGTATCCCGGCGGGCACCCCCGCGGACGTGGACCGCGCGGTGGAGGCGGCCCGCTCCGCCGTCGAGCCCTGGAGTGCGACCGCCCGCGATGAGCGCGTCGCGCTGACGGCGGCGGTCTCGGCCAAGCTGCAGGAGCGCCAGGAGGAGATAGCGGCCCTCATCGCCCAGGAGCTCGGCTCGCCGATCACGCTCGCGACGATGATCCAGGCCGGCCTGCCGATCATGGACTTCGGCTCGATGCAGCACATCGTCGAGCACATCCCGTGGGAGCAGCAGATCGGCAATTCGCTCGTGGTGCGCGAGCCGGTCGGGGTCGTGGGGGCGATCACCCCCTGGAACTTCCCGCTACACCAGGTCGCCGCCAAGGTCGCTCCGGCGATGGTGGCGGGCTGCACGGTCGTGCTCAAGCCCAGCGAGGTCACGCCCCTGAGCGCCTTCGTGCTCGCCGAGATCTTCGACGAGGTGGGGGTGCCGGCCGGCGTGCTCAACCTGGTCACCGGCTACGGGCCCGTCGTGGGTGAGGCGATCGCCTCCCACCCCGGAGTGGACATGGTCTCGTTCACCGGCTCCACCCGCGCCGGCCGGCGCGTCAGCGAGCTCGCTGCGGCCACGGTCAAGAAGGTGGCCGTGGAGCTGGGGGGAAAGTCGCCGAACATCATTCTCGACGACGCCGACCTCGAGAAGGCGGTCGTCAACGGAATCGAAAAGTGCTACTTCAACTCCGGGCAGACGTGCTCGGCGTTGACGCGGATGCTCGTCCCGCGCGAGAAGCTGGAGGCCGTCGAGCAGATCGCGGCCGCGGCCGCGTCCCAGACGGTCGTGGGCGAGCCCTTCGACGAGTCCACCCGGCTCGGGCCCCTGGTCTCCGAGACGCAGCGCGAGCGCGTGCTCGGCTACATCCGCCGCGGGGTCGAGGAGGGCGCGAAGCTCGTGTGCGGCGGCGAGGAGCGCCCCGAGGGCCTCGACCGCGGCTATTTCGTGCAGCCGACCGTGTTCAGCGGCGTCACGCCCGAGATGACGATCGCGCGCGAGGAGATCTTCGGTCCGGTGCTGGCGATCATGCCCTACGACGACGAGGAGGAGGCCGTCAGGATCGCCAACGACAGCGACTACGGGCTCGCCGGAGGGGTGTATTCCGCCTCCGAGGAGCACGCCAAGGCCGTCGCCCGTCGGATGCGCACCGGCCAGGTCGAGATCAACGGGGCGGCATTCAACCCGCTGGCGCCGTTCGGCGGCTACAAGCAGTCCGGCAACGGCCGCGAGCTCGGCCCGTACGGAATCGAGGAGTTCCTCGTGCTGAAGTCGCTGCAGCTGTAGGCAGGGCACGTCGCGCAACGCCTTCCTGCCCGTGCGGAGCTGCTCCGGGCCTACGTTCCGGGGCGCCTCACAGCACGAACGGGATCAACATCTTGGTTCTCGCCCGGTAGATCGGATACTGCCTCGGGAAGGTGCGCATGAGGTTGCGTTCCTCGACCCTGGCGCTGTAGACGAAGTAGGCGCCCACCACGATGCACGCGAGCAGCCAGTAGAGGTTCGTGGCCAGCGCCGTGCCGAGCAGGGCGAGCAGGATGCCGGTGTAGATCGGGTGGCGCACGAAGCGGTAGGGGCCGTCGGTGACCAGCTCCGGCTCCTGCTTCTGGGACATCGGCATCCCCCAGTTGCGCCCCAGGTGGATCCTCGCCCACACCGCCAGTCCCAGCCCCGACGCGAACACGATCGCCCCCACGATCGCCACCGCGAGGTCGGTATCGCTATGCGCCTTCAGCGATCTGCCCTTGAGCAGCTCGGCCGCCACTATCACCAGCGCGATGATGCGGACGCCGGGGGGCAGCCTTCGCCGGTGCCCCGTGCTCTGCTTCGCGCCGATGGCGACCGTCAGCCAGTACAGCCAGAAGACGATCCAGCCGACGCCGATCGCGATCCCGATTGCGGTCATTCCCGGATCTGGGGTAGCAGATATCGGCCCTCCAGCGTGGACGGATGCCGGCCCTCTGGTGCGTCCGTCGATCAGGTAGCGTGCCCCGGTCCTGGTAGCTGCGAACGCGCCTGACGGCGCGGAAAGGGGTTCGGTCGATGGCAGTAGGGCTTTACATCGTTCACAAGGGGTTCACGCCGGAGAAGTACCAGCAGGCGCTCAGCCAGCTCGAGGCGGCGGGCGCGGGGGCTCCCGAGGGACGCCGTTACCACGTCGCGCTCGAGACCAACGGCGAAATCCAGGTGTTCGACATCTGGGAGTCGCAGGAGGACTTCAACGCCTTCGGGGAGACGCTGATCCCCATCCTCGAGGGGCTCGGGATCGAGCTCTCCGAGCCGCAGGCCGCCAACGTCCACAACGTGATCGAGGGCTGACCCCGGGCAGCCCGTGCTCCGGGGCGGCCGTGCTCCGGGGCGGCTCGTGCTCGGGGGCGGCTCGTGCTCCGGGGCGGCTCGTGCTCCGGGGCGGCCGTGCTCCGGGGGCCGCCGGCCACCGGGCTAGGTGTAAGACCCGAGCAGGTTGTTCAGTCGGTTGATGGGGGTCTGTCGCCCGATGGCTTGGTGTCGTCGTCGATGGTTGTAGGTCTATAGCCAGCCGTCAAGGGCTGCTGTGCGCTCGTTGCTGTCGCGGTAGATGGCGCCGTAGGCCCAGCCGCCGAGAAGGGTCCGGATGAATC
>Ga0335085_10012508_pt1 | contig 12503 bp, 6 predicted proteins | sample Lox_Sample_45_FD_206712 | JGI IMG/M metagenome (GOLD analysis project Ga0335085, IMG submission 206712) | Soil microbial communities from Loxahatchee National Wildlife Refuge, Florida, United States - Lox_Sample_4.5 | ecosystem: Environmental > Terrestrial > Soil > Wetlands | place: USA: Florida...
GACGCCCGTGGAAGTGTTCGGACGCGCTGAATTTCCGCCAATCGGAGATCCGCCCTACACGATCACCCTTGGATCGCTGAGCTTTTATTGGTTTTCCCTGGAGCCCAAGCAGGTCCATCAGGAAGCGATCGCTACTCCAGCGACTCCATCCGGGCTTCCGCTAATCGTTGTCGAATCGTGGGACGAAGTCTTTGCAGGAAGAGCGCTCGCCATTCTTCTGCGGCGCCTGCCAGCATACCTCAAGACGCGTCGCTGGTTTCAGGGAAAGGACCGAGTCATACGGTCCGTCGAAGTGGCCGACGATGTACCGATCACTGGGACTGAAGCTCATATCCTTTTAGGAAAGATTGAATACGGCGAGGGCGATCCTGAAATCTATATTCTTCCCGGATCGGTCGCCACAGGCGAAGCGGCCGAGCAGGTGAAGGAAAGACTCTCGGATGTTTCAGTTGCTCAGCTGCAGGCGCAAGATGGCAGCCGGGGTATCCTCTATAGCGCAGTTTGGGACCCGGCGTTCTCTCAGGCTCTGATCGGCGCGATCGCCCGACGGCGGCGCTTCCGCGGGCGAGCGGGAGAACTAACGGCTTCGCACAACCGCGAGTTTCGTAAGGCTTGGGGCGAGCGGCATCCGGAGCTTGGCGCCGCGGTTCTGAAGTCCGAACAAAGCAACACCTCCATCGCCTATGGAGACCGGTTCATTTTGAAGATCTATCGTCGCATTGAAGCAGGAATCCATCCCGAAATCGAGATGGGCAATTTTCTGGCCGAGCGAGCCTTTCCGCACATTGCCCCGCTCACGGGAAGCCTGGAATATCGGCCGGAAGCAGGCGAGTCCATGGCGGTAGGCGCGCTGCACGCGTTTGTGCAAAACCAGGGAGACGCTTGGGACTATACGTTGGATTCTCTGAGTCAATTCCTGGAAGCCGCCCTCGCGCGCAAGGATTCAGAGTACACGGCGGCCGACGCCGGCCGGCATCCTCTCGACCTCCGCAAAGCAGAACTTCCCCCTCACGCGCATGAACTGATTGGTACCTACCTCGATGCGGCTCAGTCGCTCGGCCGGCGAACCGCGGAACTCCACTCGGCGCTCAGCTCTGACTACTCGAATCCGGATTTCTCGCCCGAAGCTTTTACCGACCATTACCGCCAAGCTCTTTACCACAGCGTGACAGGTCTGGCTACGCAGACCTTTCAGCTTCTGCGCGCCAGCGTCAGCGCTCTGCCTCAGGCGGCTCAAACCGAAGCGCAGAGGGCGTTCGAGATTCAGGAAAATATTCGCGGGCGTGTTCGCCTGGTTCCGGAACGGAGGGTCGGTTCCATGCGAATCCGGGTACATGACGACTTGCAGCTGAGCAACATTCTGCATACCGGCAAAGATTTCATCTTCATCGGCTTTGACGGGCGCGCCGACCGCCCGTTGGGCGAGAGAAGAATCAAGCGATCTCCACTGCGCGATGTCGCCAGTATGCTGGTGTCGTTCCAATATGCCGCCGATGCCGTGTTCTTCGATCAAGTACCCGGCGTGATGCGCCGGCCGGAAATCATGCCGGCTCTGGAGTTCTGGTCAGGGTATTGGCGTGACTGGGTCAGCGCGACATTTTTGAAGGGCTACTTCGAAAGCTCGCTACAGAGTCCGCTACTTCCGCCGAACGATCCCGAGATTCGGCTCTTGCTGGACGCCTTTTTGATCGAACGATCGCTCGAGGAAGCAAGCCGCGAGCTTCGCCAGCGTCCCGAGTGGGTTCGGACACCGCTGCGGACGCTGCTGCATGTCCTCGATTCGTCCGTTGCTCCGGCTTAAGTCAGATTGCCGCGCTAGAAGCGGAGCACATGCCATAGACTGGCAAAATCGTCCGTCCAGATGATAGGAGCGCGCGGCCCCCAGCCTGACAGCTGACGCGCCATTCCGGTCCGATCCAAGAAATCGGAGTTCGCCGTCAGGAGCACCCAACGCGAGCTACTTTCTCCGGTTTGGGGGTCATCTCCGGAAATGAACTGGACGGCTTTCCAGCCGAGATATTGCCCCATTCCACGTGCCACCGGTTCCAGATCCAGCGCGCGATTGGAAATGTGGAGCAGCAATAAGCCGCCGGGCGTTAGGCGACGCCGATAAATTTCGGCACACTCGGCCGTGAGCAGATGGACTGGAATGGCGTCGCTTGAAAACGCGTCAACGGCGATCAGATCGAATCGATCGGCCGGGCTGCCGGCAAACTCGCGCTCCAGTTGAATCCGCGCGTCGCCCAGTACAATCTGGACCCGCGCCTGCGAGTCGTTCAGATAGGTAAACCATTTCTTGGCGATCGTTTCCACGTCTGGGTTGATTTCGTAGAAGCGGAACGTATCGCCGCGGCGTCCCCAAGCCGCCATCGTTCCGGAGCCCAATCCCACGATGGCAACGCGGCGCGGCGCTGGATCGAGAGCGTTGAGGGCAATCGCCACGCCACTGTGCGGACCGTAATACGAGGTCGGCCAGGTGCGCTGCGGCGCGTTCAAATATTGCTCGCCATGCCGTGTTCGACCGTGACGCAGTTCGCGCAGAGGGCCGTTGCTGTCCTCGTGCTGGGTCACTCGAAGAACGCCGTAGAAGTTGCGAGCGGTCGCGATGGTGATTTGGTTGGTGTTCGACACCGTTGCAACGATCGCTGTAATCCCGCCGAGCAGCAGAGCCATCAACGGAATCCGCACGGCCAGATTGCGGCTGGTCCATTGTTTAAGAGCGCCGCTGCGCAGCCATCCCAGGAATCCTAAAAGGCAGGCCGCCGCCAAGCCGGCCGGATATTCGTTGAAGTCGGAAAATATGTGGGGCGCTATCAAAGCGACGAAAACACCGCCGATCGCGCCGCCCCCGGCAATGGCGAGATAGAAGTGAGTCAAATAGCGGGCCGAGGGACGCGATCGTGACAGCTCGCCGTGGCACAACATGCAGCCGCTGAACAAGGCAGCCAAATAAAGCGCGAGCTGCGATCCGAGCGACATCGTGCTCGTCAGACTTGGCACCACGCAGGCGATCGGAGCCAGCAGGCCCGCGCCCACGGCAGTCAGGCTGCGATTGTAGGCGCGCTCGCCGTGGAAGGCGAGAATGAACGTCAACAGGTATATCGAGAGCGCAGCCACCCACAGAAATGGGTTCACCGCGATGTCCTGGGAGAGCTGATTCGTGGTGGCGACCAATAGAATCGAGCCGCAGGTGGAGAGCGCCAGCCAAAATAAGACGGTCCACATAGTGGGAGGTGTGGCGTGCTCGCCGTTGTGGTCGTTCGCCAGTATCGCTAATACGGCCGCCGGCATCCTCCAGGCGATCCAGCCGCATAAACACACAAATGCCGCGTAAAGAACCGACCACATCCATGACTGCGTCGTCAGCCGCAAGAACGGCTCGATGGCGAAAGGGTAACTCAGCAGTGCCGCAAACGACCCCAGGTTCGAGAGCGCGTAGAAGCTCCAAGGCGATTTCCCCGGCGCGGTTACCGTTAGCCAGCGCTGCAAAAGCGGCCCCGTGGACGACAGCAACAGGTACGGTCCGCCGACGGTCGCGGCCAGCAAAAGAAGAATTCTGCCGGAAGGATTGTCGGTCGAGGATGGTTTCCAGACCGCGGCGTGGGGGCCGATTGGAAGAAACAGTAGCGAAATAGCCAGCAACCCGATGTGGATGAACACTTGCACACGGGTACGCGGGCGCGAGCCGAGCCAGTGAGCATACGCGTAACCGCCCAGCAGCGCCACCTGAAAGAAGAGCAAGCAATTGCTCCAGACCGCGGGGCCGCCGCCAAACCACGGCAGGATGTACCGGCCCATGATCGGCTGCACTTGAAACAGCAGAAAGGCGCTGAGAAAAATCGTAAGCGGAAATTGGACGCCGATTGCCCGGTCTGGGTCACTGATTCGCACAAAAGAACATGATACGTTGGGAATGAAGTGAACGAGGGGCTTCAAGAACAAAATTTGGTTCAACCGCTTGGAGAACTTCTGCCGGAGCAGCGGGAAATGCTCGTCTCCCCGGCAGTGAGCGGACGAGGTTGGCTGCGCCTGGCTTATAGCCTCGAGTTCTTGATCGCCATACTTACGATCTTCACCGTCTGGGGTGAAGTGGGCGGCGAGGGCCATTTGGACTTGCTACCCTGGTATATCAAATTGGTTTGCGTGCTCGGAACCGCGTGGTGCTCGGTCCGATTCACGGCGGGCATCGTCGAACAAACCGAGGTGTGGAACCGGCGCAGCATCGGTTGGCTGGCAGGAATTGTATTTTTCGCGATCGCGATGGGCGGTATCACGTATTATTTCCACTTGCATGAAGAGCCCAATGACGACTCCAACGACACGACTGCGACGGTGAGCGCCTCGCCTGGCAGATCCTATTACATCAGTGACCGAACCAGAAGCTGAATCGAAGCTCGCATCGTGGAAAGTTCCACAGGTCTCGCTAGAGGTGGAGTATTCTCCGGGGGTCTTGTCGGAAGTTGCTGGCGCCGCGCGCGCTGCACTGAAAGAGCCGCCGAAGGGCGAACTCGAGATCGGCGGCGTGCTTTTTGGCACGCATGAGGGACGCTCCGTTCGCGTCGAGACTTGGCGCCCCATCGAGTGCCAGCACACCGAGGGACCAAGCCTCCGTCTTCTCGCCCGCGATCGCGTGGAGTTGGCGTGCCTGCTGGAGCTTGCCCGCCGCACCGACGAGCTAAAAGAGCTGCAGCCGGTCGGCTGGTTTGTATCGCATCCCCGCGCCGGGGTCCGGCTCTTGCCCTCGGACCTGGACATCTATAACGGTTTTTTCCCCTACGGTTGGCAGGTGACCTTGGCTCTCCAGCCGTTAACTGAGGGTTCGGCGCGAGCGGGCTTCTTCGTGCGCGAGCCTGATGGACATTTGAAGTTCGACTCCAGCTACCGCGAGTTCGAGATCGAGCCGGCCGAGCCAAGCGAACTCTCCGAGCCGCCGGCGCCCGCCGAAACAGCCCCGATCTTTTCTTGGGCAGGGACTTCGCAGCCGCTGGAGCCACCCGCGGTGGAACGCAAGCCGGGCAGCGTCCCGGCAAACGATACCGCGCCCGCTGTCCGCCCGATAGCGGATATCCAAGCGTTCGATGACGAGACGGATTCGCGGTCAGAGAGCGGTTTAACCAGGAGAGTGCCCTGGCGTTGGGTGATTCCCATCGCGGCGATAATCATTGCCGGCGGTTTGTTTCTGAAACAGAGATCCTCGCCTCGCTTCGAACCCTTTCCTCTGCGCGTTTTTGATTCTCATCAAACCATGCAAGTGGAATGGGATCGCAACTCGCCGCTTATGCAGGCTGCGCGCACGGCCGTATTGGACGTGAAGGATGGCGGTAAGTCGACCCGGTACGCTCTATCGCCGGACGAAATTCGGGCGGGAACCATGAGCTATGTGCGGCAGTCCGGCGAAGTCGATCTGGTCCTGACCGTTTATCCACCGACGGGACCCGCGGTTCAGGGCTTCGGCCGGCTGCTAGCACCGCCCGATACGCCAGAGAAGAAGGCGCCGGAAGCGCCGGCAGCCGCTGCTTCGACCGCGGAAACGAACGAACTGCGAGCGGATCGAGATGCGTTACGAGCTCAGGTGGCCCATCTTGAGGAGAGCGTTCGCAGAGAAGCCGCGGAAAAAAACAGGCTCCAGGACCTGGTCCGTATTCTGGAAAATCGCCTGCATGTCGGTTCCAATTCAACTGCCGGGAGCGATACCAAGCAGAATAAGTAGCGCGCGATCTGGATCCGCGCGACAGGTACGCGGCGCCAACTACCTCACGCGCATTTCCTGAAACGTCTCCGGAAAATCTCGAGAGTCAAAAACGCACCAGCTAAGAACCAAAACGTTGCCGGCTCAGGAACCTGCTTGTAGTCAACGGTCATACTAGCGATCTTGAAATAATCGTCGGAATCGGCTCCCGTCGTGCTTGCGCCAAAAAGGATCGCACGGTATGGACCATCGTCGATAGTAATCGGCAGCGGGCTCAACCCTGCCGAGTTAGATTGGTTGACGGCCGGGCCAAATCCAAAACCACTCAAGCCGGACACCGTGGTCAAGTTGAGCGGAATCGGATTGCTTTTGTCGCTCTCGTAATAGGTCACATCGCGGTCCGCTGAAGGCGGAGCGAAAGGATCAATAGTGATACTTTGGATCGTTACCGGTGCACTGAACTGGAACAGTATGAAGTCATAGCTGCCTACGTTGTCCACCTGGTGATCGGGGCTTCCGCAGCCATTTCCTTCGTTGCTGTTGCAAACTCCGAGCCCGGTAGAGTATTGACCCAGTTGCGCCGTAGAAAAAGTACTGCCATAGTTCAGCAGGCTCCAAGCGGTTGCGGTAATAGTAAGGCCCGAAGTAGGATCAGTGAAAACGCGGCCCGAGCCGTTTCCCGAACCGTTGCCGCTCGTGAAATCGAAGTTGATTGTAGACGCAGACAACCCAAAAGTGCCTACGACCAATCCAGCAAACACAAATATAATAGATGTTTTTCTCATTCCCCGTCTTCTCGTGTACTGGTACGTAGTATAGGCCTGGGCGTTAAGATAGCGCTAGTAGTTTCAGGTTTAAGCGATATAGAAGTTCTAGTACTCCGGAGGACGAGCTTGAAGACGGCTGTGTTGACGCCGCCGCCGCGAATTCCGATCGGCGTTCGAACCGCAGCGGTTGCCCCAAGAAGTGCGCACGCGTCGTGGGTCCGATAGAATAAGAACGTAGATATTCAAACCGGCCTCGCTTGCCAGCAATCCGGGTCGTTTGCGCAACCCGGCGCATCAAAGACACTTCGGGCGATGAAATTAGTCATGCCTCGACAGACAATCTATTTACGGGCTAGCCTTCTTTTGGCAGTTCTTTCGCTCTGGGTCTCGTCCGGCTGTCAATCTTCGGCGCAAAACCGAACCGGAGCGCAGCCTCCTCCGTCTACGGTATTGGTATCTCAAGTGACCGTGGCCGACGTGCCGATTTATTCCGAGTATCCGGCGCAAACCTACGCGCGAAACAATGTCGAAGTTCGCGGGCGCGTGGACGGCTACATCGACAAATGGCTCTTCCGTCCTGGGCAGGAAGTTCGCGCGGGCGATGTCTTATATGTTTTGGACCTGCGTCCTTATCAAGCGGCCGTTGAACAAGCCAAGGGCAATCTCGCGCAAAGCGAGGCCGATTTGGAATTCGCGCAAAAACAGGTGGCGCTGCTTCAGGCCGAGGCGAACCTCGCGGCAGCGCAAGCAACCCTTGTAAAAGCCCAGCAGGACTACGATCGCCTGCTCCCGCTGGTAAAAGAGGAGGCGGCCGCTAAGCAGGAGCTCGACGCCGCTACCGCGGCTCTCCGCGCCAATGAAGCCACCGTTAGGGCGTCCCAAGCGAACGTTGACCAAACGCGACTTCAGACCCAGACACAAATAGCGTCCACGGCCGCCAAAGTGGATGCGCAGCGCGCCGCACTTCGAACGGCTTCGCTGAACCTGGATTATGCGACGATTCGCGCGCCGATCAGCGGTCTGATCGGCGACACGCTGGTGCCGGTCGGCGGCTTGGTTACCGCCAATTCACAGCAGGCGCTCACCACGATCGTGCCGCTGGATCCGATTTGGGTGCGCTTTAAGGTGTCGGAATCCCAGTATCTCGCGTTCAAGAAGAATCCTGAGCCTCTTCGAGCGGCGCTTACCTTGATTCTTGCGGACAACACTGAATTTCCTCAGCGAGGAAAAATCGAGAACACGCTCAATCAAGTGGATCCCAAAACTGGAACGCTGGAAATGCAGGCTAGCTTTCCCAATCCTCGCCACACCCTGCTCCCGGGACAATTCGGCAAGCTGCGCGTGCAAACCGAGGTGCGCAGGCACGCCGTGCTGATGCCTCAGCGCGCAGTTCAGCAGTTGCAGAGTATGCAGACGGTATACACGCTGTCGTCTTCCAATCAGGTCGAATTGCGCGGCGTCACGACCGCCGAGCGCGTGGCGGAAGACGTGATCGTCACCCAAGGATTGAAGCCCGGCGACCGCGTCATCGTGGAAGGGCAACTCAAAGTGCGGCCAGGCATGACCGTTCATCCTGAGCCTTATCACGCTCCAACCGCCGGCGGCGCGGCCACATCTGGATCTTAATCAGTAATGGCGCGCTTCTTCATTAATCGGCCTGTGTTTGCGATCGTCATCGCGATCGTAATCGTCATTTTGGGTTTGGTGGCGATCCCCAACCTTCCCGTGGCTGCCTTTCCCGAAGTAGCCCCGCCAGTAGTGCAGATCACCGCCAGTTACCTGGGCGGGAATGCCATCGATCTGGAAAAAACGGTGGCTCAACCGATCGAGGAACAACTCTCCGGGTTGGATGGAATGCTGTACTTTCTGTCCACCAGCGCCAACAACGGCTCGGTCACTATTTCAGTCACGTTTCAGCTCGGGACTAATCCTGACACCGCGACCGTGCAGACGCAGAACAAAGTGAATGTTGCGCTGCCGCGCCTGCCACCCGAAGTTCAACGCCAAGGTGTCGTGGTGAAGAAGGTCTCTACCGCCTTTTTGATGGTGGTCAGCTTAATATCGCCCGACAATCGTTATGACTCGCTGTTCTTAAACAACTACGCGCAGATCAATCTGCTGAACCAGATCGGCAGCCTGCCCGGGGTCGGTGATTCGCGGCTCAGTTCCGCTCAGGTGTACTCGATGCGGATTTGGGTAGATCCGGATAAGATGGCTAAGCTCGGATTGACCGCCACCGATATCAGCAACGCCATCAATGCTCAAAACCGGCAGAATCCCGCGGGTGCGCTGGGCCAGACGCCGGCGCCGCCGGGCACCGATTTTCAATATGCCGTCACGGCTCCCGGCCGGCTCATCGATCCCCAACAATTTAGCGATATCGTAATTCGCGCGCAGCCGGATGCGTCGCTTCTTCGAATTCGGGATGTCGGGAAGGTGGAGCTTGGAGCCCTGACTTATTCGGGATTCAGCCGGTTGAGCGGCCAACCGTCTTCCAACGTGATCGTTTTCCTTTCGCCCGGCGCCAACGCAGTTGCCACCGGCAACCAAGTCAAGGCGTTCATGGAAAGCATCAAGCAGAATCTTCCTCCTGGCGTCGAATACCGGACGCCCTACGACGCCACCATGTTCGTTCAAGCTGCGATCTCCGACGTCGTCCTGACCCTGCTCATGGCGGTCGGCCTGGTCATCCTGGTCGTCTTTCTTTTCTTGCAAAATTGGCGCGCCACTCTGATCCCGCTGCTTACGGTGCCGGTTGCGATCGTCGGAACCTTCGCGCTCTTTCCCCTGCTCGGCTTTTCCATCAACATCACCAGCATGTTCGGACTCGTGCTGGCCATCGGAATCGTAGTGGACGACGCCATTGTCGTGGTAGAGGCGGTGCAACGAAATATCGATGAAGGGCTCTCGCCGCGCCAAGCGACTGCTCGCGCGATGGAACAAGTCTCGTCGCCGGTGATTGCCATCGCCTTCATCCTGGCGGCCGTGTTTATCCCGGTGGCTTTTCTCGGCGGCATCAGCGGCCAGATCTACCGTCAGTTTGCGTTGACCATCGCCACTTCCGTTCTTCTCTCCGCGTTCAGCGCGCTCTCTTTAAGTCCCGCGCTTAGCGCAATGCTTCTCAAGCCTCACATGCACTCGCGTGGGCCGCTGCGGCGCTTCTTCGTTTATTTCAATCGCGCCTTTCACTGGGCCACCAACCGCTATCTGGGTGGCGTCCGGATGATGATCCGGCGCTCCGCGATTGCGCTTTTGGCACTGGGCGCTTTTTGGGCGGCGGGTGCTTGGCTATTTAAGATCCTGCCTACGGGCTTCATCCCGGATGAGGATCAGGGCGCAGTCTTTCTTTCAGTACGCTTGCCCGATGGAGCCTCGCAAGAGCGCACCGATGCCGCCGTCCGCAAAATTGAAGAGCGGATCGGTCACTTGAAAGGGGTGACCTCCTGGTTCGTTTTCGGCGGCCTCGACTTCGCTACTGGTACTGCCAGCTCGAACGTAGCCACGCTCGTGCTCGATCTGCTTCCTTGGGATCAACGCAGGGCGCGCGATATGCAGTTCGACGCGATTCTGGGCAGCGTGCAACGAGCAGCGTCACAAGTCCCGGAGGCGTTTTCATTCGCTTTCGGCCTGCCGCCGATATTAGGACTGAGCAACACCGGAGGTTTCCAGTTCATGCTGGAAGATCGCGCGGGCGGCGAATTGCCGCAGTTGAGCCAGGTGGCGGACTCGATCGCCGACGCTGCGCACCAGCATCCGGAGATCGGCAACATCATTAGCACCTTCCGTCCTGGCGTGCCGTCTTACAGCATCGACATGGATCTGGATAAGCTGCAGACGCTGGGCGTGCCCGTGGGCGACGCTTACAACGCGTTGCAAACTTTCCTGGGCGGTCTCTACGTCAACGACTTCAACCGCTTCGGCCACACCTGGCAAGTGCTCATTCAGGCCGAACCAGAGTTCCGCAACGGTCCCTCCGACATCGACCGCTTTTACGTGCGCAGCAACAACGGCGACATGGTTCCGCTGGGAACGCTGGCCCATGTCCAACCCAGCACCGGTCCGGAGGTTGTGTTCCACTACAATCGCTTTCGCGCGATTCAGATGCTGGGCTCTCCGGGCCCGAACGTGAGCACCGGGCAAGCGCTCGATACGATGGAGAAAATTGCGTCTCAAGCTTTGCCTTCCGGCTACGGCTATGAATGGACCGGAACCAGCTATCAGCAGAAGATCGCGCAGGGTCACGAAGGAGTCATTTTCGGATTCGCCGCGGTTCTGGTTTTTCTCTGTCTTGCGGCGTTGTATGAAAGCTGGTCGATCCCATTCGCCGTTCTGCTCTCGCTTCCGTTGGGGCTGTTTGGCGCGCTGCTGGCAGTCTATCTGCGGCATTACCCCTACGACATCTACACACAAATCGGGATCGTGACACTGATCGGGCTCGCGGCCAAGAACGCCATTCTGATCGTCGAGTTCGCCAAGGATAGTCATGACCGCGACCACTTGCCGATCCGCGATGCCGCCCTGCATGCGGCCCAGCTACGGCTGAGGCCCATCCTCATGACCTCCTTCGCATTTATCCTTGGCGTCGTACCGCTGTTGATCGCCAACGGCGCCAGTTCGGCATCGCGCCGCTCGCTCGGCACGGCCGTTTTCGGCGGCATGAACGCTGCGACCTTGCTCGCAATCTTCTTTGTGCCAGTCCAGTACTTCGTCATCGAAACCATTGCCGAGCGGCGTCGCCCTAAGGCGCGGCCTCCGAGCGAACAGGAGAGTCCTACCGCGGAGTTGGCGCAACGATGATGCGCGCTTTCCTGCCGGTGCTCTTGATCGCCGGACTGTCGGGCTGTGTATTCGGGCCACGATATGAGCGCCCGCAAACGCCCCTGCCGGCTCAGTTCCGCGGCGGAGGCACGCCCTCGACGGAATCGATCGCCGACCGCAAGTGGCTCGACCTCTTCCAGGACGAGACTCTTAGGCAACTGGTCACAGCCGCGCTGGAACGCAACTTCGATGTGCGCATCGCCGCCGAGCGTGTACTGGAAGCCCGCGCGGAATACGGCATCACTCATGCAGGCCTGCTGCCAACGCTGGATGCCACGGGACAATTTTCCGCAGCGCGCAGTTCTTCGGTGGGAGCGACCACTTTTATCGCTCCCGGTACGGATCTGAGTTCAAGCTACACCCAGGCTGGCCTTCAGTTTGCCTGGGAGATCGATCTCTGGGGAAGGGTCCGCCGGCTGAGCGAGGCCGCCCGCGCCCAATATCTGGCGTCGGAAGAGGCGCGGCACGGCGTTATCATATCGCTCGTTTCCGACGTGATGACTTCCTACTTCGCGCTACGGGAACAAGACCTGGAACTCCAAATCAGCTACCAGAACCGGGATGCCGCGCAAGACAATCTGCGGCTGATCCAACTCCGGAAAGATCGGGGCGCCGCAAATGCTTTGGAAGTGCACCAAGCCGAGCAATTTCTTTACACGACTACTGCCCAAATTGCGAGTGTCCAGCGATCGATCGCGCAAACCGAGGACACTTTGAACCTGCTCCTCGGAAATGTTCCTGGCGATGTCGCTCGCGGCAAAACGCTGGAACAGATCAGCGTGCCCGCCGAGCTGCCCGCAGGATTGCCATCTTCCTTAATCGAGCGGCGTCCGGATATTCGCGAGGCCGAACAAAACCTGATCGCGGCAAACGCGCAGATAGGCGCCGCGCGAGCGCTGTTCTTTCCTCAAGTCTCCCTCACCGGATTCTTGGGAACCCAGAGCCGGTCTTTAGCCGACATGTTTACTGGTCCGGCGCGCATGGAGAGTATTGGGCCCTCAGCCTTGCTGCCCATATTTCATGCGGAGTTGCGCTCAGGCGTGCGGTTGACCGAAGCCCAGAAGCGCGAGATGCTGGTCACCTATCAGAAGACCATCTACAGCGCATTGCGGGAAGTGTCCGACGCTCTCGCCGCGCATGATCGAACTCGCGATCAGCGAGCCGAAGAAGAAAAACTTGTCACTGCGCTCTCCGAGAGCGTACGTCTCTCAGATCTGCGCTATCGCGGG
>Ga0335085_10012509_pt1 | contig 12502 bp, 12 predicted proteins | sample Lox_Sample_45_FD_206712 | JGI IMG/M metagenome (GOLD analysis project Ga0335085, IMG submission 206712) | Soil microbial communities from Loxahatchee National Wildlife Refuge, Florida, United States - Lox_Sample_4.5 | ecosystem: Environmental > Terrestrial > Soil > Wetlands | place: USA...
CTGCACGGGTCGACGGAGGACGAGCAGTTCTTCGTGAACGCGACGCCGATTCGCGGCCAGCAAGCGGCCGCCGATTGAGGAGGCAACGATGAAACGCGACACCTTCACCATTCCCGGCATCCAGCTTCCGCTGGAGCAGCCCAACCTCTACGACCGCATCCTCACGCCCCAGGCGGTGGGCTTCGTCGCCCACCTGTACCGCAAGTACGAATCGCGCCGTCGCGACCTCATGGCCGCGCGCCTCATGCGCCAGGCGCGCCTCGACAGCGGCAAGGAGACCTTCGGTTTCCTGCCGCAGACCCGCTCCATCCGCGAGGCCGAGTGGACCGTGGCGCCCGTTCCCGCGGACCTCCAGGACCGCCGCGTGGAGATCACCGGGCCGGTCGAGCGCAAGATGGTCATCAATGCGCTGAACTCCGGGGCCTCCGCGTTCATGGCGGACTTCGAGGACTCGTGCACGCCCACGTGGGACAACATGATCCGCGGCCAGATCAACCTGCGCCAGGCGGTCGATCGCACAATCAGCTTCAAGGGCGAGAACGGCAAGACCTACGCGCTGAACGAGAAGACCGCGACGCTCATCGTGCGCCCGCGCGGCTGGCACATGCTCGAGCGCCACATGCTGGTCGACGGCGATCCGGTCTCCGCGTCGCTCTTCGACTTCGGGCTCTTCTTCTTCCACAACGCCGAGCGCCTCGTGGAACGCGGCAGCGGGCCGTACTTCTACCTGCCGAAGATCGAGGGCCACCTCGAGGCGCGCCTCTGGGACCACGTGTTCAACGAGGCCGAGACGCTCATGAACCTGCCGCGCGGCACCATCAAGGCGACGGTGCTGATCGAGACGCTGCCCGCGGCATTCGAGATGGACGAGATCCTCTACGAGCTGCGCGACCACTCGGCGGGCCTGAACTGCGGCCGCTGGGACTACATCTTCAGCTGCATCAAGAAGCTGCGCCGCGGCGATTTCGTCTTCGCCGACCGCGCGCTGGTCACGATGACGAGCCCCTTCCTTCGCGCCTACTGCCAGCTGCTGGTGAAGACCTGCCACCGCCGCAACGCCCATGCCATGGGCGGCATGGCCGCGCAGATCCCGATCAAGCACGACGCGGCGGCGAACGAGGCCGCCATGGCCAAGGTGCTCGCCGACAAGGAGCGCGAGGCGGGCGACGGCTTCGACGGCACCTGGGTCGCGCATCCGGGCCTCGTGCCCATCGCCAAGGGCGTGTTCGATCGCGTGATGCCGCAGCCCAACCAGATCGCGAAGAAGCGCGACGACGTGAAGGTGAAGGCCGCCGACCTGCTGGCCTTCGGCCCCGAGTCGCCAATCACCGAGCAGGGGCTTCGCACCAACATCAACGTGAGCCTGCAGTACATCGGCTCGTGGCTCGCGGGCCAGGGCTGCGTGCCCATCAACCACCTCATGGAGGACGCCGCCACCGCCGAGATCTCGCGCTCGCAGATCTGGCAGTGGATCCGCAATCCCAAGGGGGAACTCGCGGACGGCCGCAAGGTCACCCTCGATATGTTCCGCCGCCTGCTGGGCGAGGAGCATCGCAAGGTGAACGCCACGCGCGGCGCGGTCGAGGCGCGCTACGACGAGGCCGCGTGGCTGCTCGACCGGCTGGTCTCGAGCGACGACTTCGTGGACTTCCTCACGGAGCCGGCCTACGAGATGGTTTCCTCGATCGCCTCGGCGCGGGAAATGGCCGCGGCGTAAAAGCCAGGAGGAGGAGAAGGCGGTGCGCAGGCAGGGGACCCGGCAGCGGGATCCCCTGCCCGGCCGCCTCGAGGCCTACTTCGCCTTGCGGATCCAGGCCGCGATTCCCGGCCACGTCTCGCGCAGCGTCTTCGTTCCCATGAACAGCCCGATGTGCCCGCCGGGCGCGAGCCGCTTCACGATCCTGCCCTTCGGCGTGCCGAGGAGGCGTGCGGCGTTGAAGACCTGCTCCTTGGGCGTGATGTCGTCCGCGTCGCCCGCGAGCAGGAAGACCGGCACCGTCACGCTCGAGAGCGCGATCTTCCGCCCGAGCGCCACGAACCTGCCGCGCGCGAGGCGGTTCTCCTTGAACAGCTCCCGGATCGCCTGCAGGTACCACTTGCCCGGCAGGTCGATCGGATTCTCGTACCAGCGCTCGAAGCGCTTCGTGCGCGCGATGTAGTTGCGGTTCTCGATGTGGTTGTACAGGTCGATGTACTTGTCGAGGTACTGCTCGTCGGGATGCATGTTCTTCCAGCCGGCGAGCATCACGCGGCCGCTCATGAGGCCGTTGCCCGCGCGCACCATCTCCTCGTAGAACGACATCGGCAGCTCGTTGGCGGCCTTGCGCACGGCGCCGCTTCCGGCCTGCGTGTCGATGGGCGAGCCCGCGAGCACGACGCTCGCGACCTTGCCCGGAAAGCGCGCCGCGAACATCGCCGACGTCCAGCCGCCCTGGCAGAGGCCCACGAGGTGGACCGGCTCGCCCAGCTCTTCCACCGCGACCGCGAGCTCCGCGAGATAGGTGTCGATGTCGAAGTAGCGCATCTCTTCGGTGGCGCCCTTCCAGTCGGTCACGAGCACGCGGGACAGGCCTGCGCCGAGAAGCGTCTCAACGAGGCTCTGCCCGCGCCGGTAGTCGGCGATCGTGGCGTGATGGCCCGCGTAGGGCGCGTCGACGAGCACCGGCGACTTCAGTCCGCGCGCGCCCTTCCTCGAGAAATCGCGCAGGTACATGGTGCGCAGGTCCAGCAGGACGCGGTTGGGCGTGGCCCACGACGGAGGCGGCGGCGCCGAGATCGCCCCGGCCTCGGCCGCGAACCGCAGGTTGTCGCCGAAGAGCTTCATGCCCTCGCCGGCGAGCTCGGCCCCGGCGGCAATCGGCCAGAACCAGGGGACGGAGTGTTCCCGTTCGGGAATGTGCGCGGTCTTCATGGGAGGTAGCATATCGATTGGACATGAAGATCGGGTGAAAGATGAGCTACGTACTGCAGGTCGCGCTGAAGGTGAAGGCGGACAACGTCGACGCCTTCATGCGCAAGGTGATCGTGAACGCCGCCGCCGCGCGCGCGGAGCCGGGCTGCCGGCAGTTCGACGTCGTCGTCGATCCGAACGACGCCACGCGCGTGATGCTCTACGAGGTCTACGACGATGCGAAGGCGTTCGAGGCCCACCAGCAGACCGCGGCCTTCAAGGTGTACCTCGCCGAGGCGGTGCCGCTGCTCGCCTCGCGCGAGCGCAATGTCTGGAAGCGCGTTGCCCCCTAGGCGGGATCCAGCCCGTGCTTCGCGAGCACGGGCACCACGCCGATCGACGTGAAGTAGCGCGTGAGCGCCTTCGAGGCTTGCGCGTTCCTCGCGTTGGCGCTCGTGGCCGCCGAGAAGATCGTCACGAGCTGCAGCTCCCCGGGCAGCGGGCCCACGTAGTCGATGCCGGGAACGGGCAGCAGCTCGCTCACCTGCTGGAAGCCGATCTCGCACTCGCCGCTCGCCACGAAGTTCCCCGCCGGCATTCCGGGCGCCGACTGGTGCAGCTTCGCGGGCGCAAGCTCCCAGCGCTTGAACACTTCCGCCAGATACACGCCGCTGGGCCCGCTCGAATAGGCGATGGATTTCGCGGCATCGAGCGCGCGACGCAGGGCCGCCTCCGACGAGATGTCGGGCCTCGGCGCGCCCGCCTTCACCGCGACGCCGATCTTCGAGCGCACCAGGTCCACGCGGCTGCCCTTCGCGAGCAGTCCCTCGGCGATGAGATCGTCGATGCCCTTGGCCGCCATGATGACGAGGTCCGTCTGCTCGCCGGCGCGCAGGCGCTTGGCGATCTCGGCGCCGCCCACGAACGTCGTGGCGACCTCGAGGCCGCTCTCTTGCTCGAAACGCGGCACGAGCTCGAGGTATGCCGCCTTGAAGGCGAGCGAGAGCATCACCTGGATCTGCATCGGCGCGAATCTCCCTAGGCTGCGTTCTTCGCGAGCGAAGCGCGGTGGATGGCGGCGTACTTGGCGGGATCCTGCCTGAACATCGTCCAGCAGCCGTCGCAGCAGAAATAGTAGCTCACGCCGTCGTGCTGCTCGACGTGGATGGCCGTGGCCATGTCGATGGGCGCGCCGCAGACGGGATTCACGAACGTGCCCGCGGCTTTCGGTTTCGCCGCGCCCTTCGAGCGGTCGCGCAGCACCGCGAGCACCCCCACCATCGCGACCATGGCGATCTCCGCGGGAGACTTGGCTCCCGCGTCGGGGCCCGCGGGCGCCTGCAATCGGGCCAGCTGCTCCTCCGTGATGCCGCGCGCGGCCATCGCCTCGCGAAGCTTCTCCGCCTTGCGGCGGCTCGCGATCATGAGCACCTGCCTCGCGGGGCTTCGCAACGCGAGCTCGAGCGCGGGCTCGTCGCCCTGCCCCTGGGTCGCAACCAGCACGACGGGCGCGCCATCGCCGATCTCCGCCACGCGCACACCCATTCGCGCCGCGAGGAATCGCGCCTCCTCGGCGGCCGGCGTCGATCCCAGCACGCACAGCGCCGCGCGCGCCCAGAACGGCTGGATGAAGAGCTCGATGGTGCCGTTGCTCGCGCACGCCATGGTGTGCTGCTCCACGCCTTCCTCGACCATGCCGTCGTTGGAGATGCGCACGAGTTTCGGCCCGCCCGCTTCGATCGCCTCGCGCGCCGCGCCGATCACCACGCCTTTCGCGCAGCCGCCGCCGATCCATCCGTGCAGCGTGCCGTCGGCGAGCACGATCGCCTGCGCGCCGACTTGCGCCGAAGTGGGCGCGATCGCGCGCACCACGGTGACCAGCGCGTGCGCTTCGCCGCGCGCATCGAGGCTTCGCATCATCTCGAGCAGGTCGCGGCTCGTCATCGCAACGCCTCGATCAGCTGGGGAAGGGCGCGCTCGATGCTCGCGAGGTCGCGCCCCGGCGCGAGCAGGTCCAGGTGCGGCAACGCGGCCCGCATGCCGCGGCTCTCGGGTGTGAAGCCCGCGTCTCCGAGAAGGGGATTCAGCCACACGAGACGGCGCGCGCGGCGCCGGATGGCGGCCAGCGCATCGCCCAGGACCTCGGGCTCGCCGGTGTCGTAGCCGTCGCTCACCACGATCACGCCGGTGCGCGAATGCACGAGCCGCGGCGCGTAGTCGCTGTTGAAGTCGCGCAGGCACTCGCCGATGCGCGTGCCCCCGGCCCACCCTTCGGCGAGCAGGTGGAGACGTTCCTGGGAACGGCGCGGGTCCCGGTCGCGCAGCGCCTGCGCGATGGGCGTGATGCGCGTGTGGAAGATGAAGCAGTGCACGTCCGCGAGCTCGGCGCAGAGCGCGCGCGCCAGGCGCATGAAGAAGAAGCTGTAGAGGCTCATGGAGCGGCTCACGTCGAGCAGCAGCACGAGACGCGGCCGCACGCGGCGGCGCCGGCGCCACGAAAGGCGCACGGGCGTCCCGCCCGTGGCGACGCTGCGGCGAATCGTGCCGCGCAGGTCCAGGCGGCGGCCGCGCGCGCTCGCCTGCTCGCGGCGAAGCCGCAAATGCTTCACGCGGCGCGCGAAGCGTCGCATCGACGCCTCGACGTCGCGGATATGGTCGCCGCGGTTCAGCTCGCTGAAGTCCGTGGACGTGAGCGACTCTTCGCGGCTCGCGCCATGCCTTGCGCCTTCGCCCTCGTCTGCGCCCCCGTCGGCGTTCGCGTGACCCGGCACCGTTTCCTGCTCGCCCTCGGCCGCCCCGCGGGCCGAACCGGGCGCGGAGGTGAATCCCGCGGTGAACGACGTCTTGTTCGACGGCAGGAAATACGCATCGAAGAGCGCGTCGAAGCGGCGCCATTCGTCGCCGCGGCCGCACAGCAGCGCCTTCAGGCTCCAGCGCAGGACCCTGGAATCGAGCACGCCGACCCGGCTCGCGGTCTCCAGCACGCGCGCAGCGTCGCCGCCGCCCACGCCATAGCCGTTGGCATGCAGGAACCCGGCGAAGCCGGCGAGGCGCGAGCGCAGGAGCGCTTGCGGATCGAACTCGGGCGTCGGGGCCGCGATCAGCATCCGGCGGCGATGCGCTCGACCACGTCGCGCGTGAACTCGGCGCGGTCTTCGCGAGTCTTGATGAGCGCCGCGAGCGTCTCGAGGATGGGCTCGGCGCCGTCGTCGTCGATCCTCGTGATTCCCAGGCGCAGCAGCGCCGCGGCCCAATCGAGCGTCTCCGCGATGCCGGGCTTCTTGCGAAGCTCCATGCGCCGCGCCTCCTGCACGAACGAGACCAGCTGGCGCGCGAGCTCGCCCGCGGCCCGGGGCGCCTTGAGCTCCACGATCGCGAGCTCCTTCTCGAAGGCGGGATAGTCGATGTACTGGTAGAGGCAGCGCCGGCGCAACGCATCCGAAAGTTCGCGCGTGCCGTTGGACGTGATCACCACGAGCGGCCGCGAGACCGCTTCCACGGTGCCCAGCTCCGGGATCGACATCTGGAAGTCCGAGAGCAGCTCGAGCAGGTAGGCCTCGAAGGCCTCGTCGGCGCGATCGATCTCGTCGATGAGCAGCACCGGCGCCTTCTCGCAGCTGATGGCCTCGAGGAGCGGGCGCTTGAGCAGGTATCTGTCCGAGAAGATGTCCTGTTCCTTCTGCGCCACGGGGCGGTCGTCGTGCTCCAGGAGCTTGATCGCGAGCAGCTGGCGCTGGTAGTTCCACTCGTACATCGCCGCGTGGGCATCGAGGCCCTCGTAGCACTGCAGGCGGATGAGGCGCGCGCCGCTCGCCGCCGCGAGGGCCTTGGCCACTTCCGTCTTGCCCACGCCCGCGTCGCCTTCGAGCAGCAGCGGCCGCCCGAGGTCGATCATGAGCAGCATCGCCGCGGCGAGGTCGCGGTCGGCGACGTAGCCCGCGCCGTGCAGCCGCGAACGCAGCGCGTCCACTTCGCCCATGCGGGTGCCGGCGCCCGTCACGTCGCCTTCTTGCCGAAGAGCCCGCGAAGCCAGCTCTTGACGACGCCCCACATGAGCGCGAGGCCGTTCAGCTCCTGCGGCGCGGCGGAGGCGGGCGCCGCGCCCGCGCCGGGCGATGAACCGCCACCCGAGGCCGGCGGCGCCGAGGCCGCGACCTTCGCCGCGAAGTTTCCCGCGAATTGGTCGAGGATCTGGTCGGCGACGCTGTTCATCAGCCGCCCGCCGAAGGCCGCCGCCTTTCCGCTCACGGACGATTCGCACACGCCCTTCAGCGCGCTCGCCCCGCCCTCGGCCGGTTCCACGGTCGCGGTGAGGTCCATGGTGGCGGCCGACGATCCCGTCGAATCCGTTCCCTTCGCGACGAGGCGAAGCGATTTCGCCGCCACGTCCCTGGACGCGACCTCGATCTCGCCGCGAAACGAAAGCGACGCGGGCCCGACCTTCACGGACACGGTCCCCTTGTAGTGCGTGTCGTCCACGCGCTCGGTGATCTTCGCGCCCGGCATGCACGAGGACACGGCCTCGATGTCCGAGAGCACGGCCCACGTCGCGTCGGGAGAGGCGGGAATCGGGAACGACTTGTCGATTGTGACCTTCACGCGGCTCCTATCGCTTGTCGATGCCGAGCTTGTGGGCCTGCTGCCACACGCGATACGAGGTGTGCGGCATGTCCATGTGCGTCACGCCGAGGTGCGCGAACGCATCGACCACCGCGTTGGTGAAGCACGGGATCCCGCCCACGTGCGGCGACTCGGCCACGCCCTTCGCGCCGATCGGATGGTGCGGCGACGGCGTCACGGTGTGGTCGGTCTCCCACCTGGGCGTTTCCATCGCCGTGGGCAGGAAGTAGTCCATCAGGCTGTTGCCCAGGTGGTTGCCCGCCTCGTCGAACGGCACCTGCTGTCCCATCGCCACAGCGAACGCTTCCGTGAGCCCGCCGTGGATCTGGCCTTCGATGATCATCGGGTTGATGCGCGTGCCGCAATCGTCGAGCGCATAGAAGCGGCGCACCCTGGTCTCGCCCGTGTGTTTGTCGATGTCCACGACGCAGACGTACGCGCCGAATGGGAACGTCATGTTGGGCGGATCGTAGTACTCGGAAGCGTCGAGGCCTTTTTCCATGCCATCGGGAATGGAGCTGGTATGGGCGGCCATGGCGATGTCCTTCATCGTCTTGAACTTGCCCGGGCTTCCCTTCACCTTGAAGCGGTCGATCTCCCACTCGAGGTCGCCCTCGCCCACCTCGAGCAGGTGCGCCGCGATCTTCTGCGCCTTCGCCTTGATCTTGCGCGCGGCCATGGCCGCGGCGGCGCCTCCGACGGGCGTGGAGCGCGAGCCCCACGTTCCCGCGCCGTAGGGCGCCTTGTCCGTGTCGCCCTCTTCGATCTGGATCTCGTCGGAGGGAAGGCCCAGCTCGGTGGCGATGATCTGCGCGTAGGTCGTCATGTGCCCCTGGCCCTGCGTCATCGTGCCCAGGCGCGCGATCGCCGAGCCCGTCGGGTTCACGCGGATGTCGCAACTGTCGAAGAGCGAGATGCCGAGGATGTCGCACACCTTGTTGGGACCCGCGCCCACGATCTCCGTGAACGTGCTGATGCCGATGCCCATCAGCTCGCCCTTCTTGCGCTTCTCGGCCTGCTCCTTGCGAAGGCCTTCGTAGTCCACGGCCTTGAGGACTTTCTCGAGCGCGGTGTGGTAGTCGCCGCTGTCGAGCGTCCAGCCGAGCGCCGTCGTGTAGGGGAACTGCTCCTTCTTCACGAAGTTGCGCCGGCGGATCTCGGCCTTGTCCACGCCCACCTTCTGCGCGAGCACGTCCATCATGCGTTCGATGAGGTACACAGCCTCGGTCACGCGCAGCGAGCAGCGATAGGCCACGCCGCCCGGCGCCTTGTTGGTGTACACCGCGTCCACGCGGCAATAGGCGCGCGGGATGTCGTAGGAACCCGTGCAGATGCTGAAGAGGCCCGCGGGGAACTTCGTGGCCGACACGTGCGAGTTGAACGCGCCATGGTCGGCGAGCGCGGTGAAGCGCAGCCCCTTGATGCGCCCGTCCTTGTCGGCGGCGAGCTCGCCCACGCCGTGGTAGTCGCGCGCGAAGCCCGTGGTGGAGATGTTCTCGATGCGCGACTCGATCCACTTGATGGGCAGCCCCGTCACGATCGAGGCCACCGTCGCGATCACGTAGCCCGGATACACCGGCACCTTGTTGCCGAACCCGCCGCCGATGTCGCCTCCGACCAGGCGGATCTTGCTCTCGGGAATCCCGGAGAGCATCGCGACCACGGTGCGAACGAGGTGCGGCGCCTGCGAGGTGAGATAGACCGTGAGCTGGCCCGTCACCTTGTCGAAGGACGCGACGCAGCCGCAGGTCTCGAGCGGGCACGGATGCACGCGTGGATTGAGGATCTCCTCGCGCACCGTCACCGCCGCGTTCCTGAACGCGTCGTCGGTGGAGGCCTTGTCGCCCGCTTCCCACGTGAAGATGTGGTTCGGGTGCGTGCGCTTGCCGTGGCCCACCTCGTCCTTGTCGGCGATGTCCTCGCGGATGACCGGCGCGCCCTTGTCCATGGAGCGGCGCGGATCGACGATCGCCGGCAGCTCCTCGTATTCGACTTCCACCGCATCGACGCCGTCGGCCGCCGCGTAGCGGTCGGCTGCGAGCACCATCGCGACTTCCTGGTACTGGAAGCAGACCTTCTTGTCGGCGAGCACCGCCTGCACGTCGCCGCCCAGCGTGGGCATCCAGTGCAGCTTCACGGGCTTGAGGTCGTCCGCGGTCAGCACGGCGACCACGCCCGGCACCTTGAGCGCCTTCTCCTTGTTGATGGACTTGATGCGCGCGTGGGCGAACGGGCTTCGCACGATGGCACCGAAGAGCATCCCCGGCAGCTTGATGTCGTCCACGTACGTGCCGCGGCCGCGGATGAAGCGCGCGTCCTCCTTGCGAAGGCGCGAGACACCCATTCCCTGGAGCCTGGATTCGCGTTCGAGCGTGTCGGTCATTGTCTTCTCCGAGAGTGGGTGGCTACGCGGCCTTGGCCGCGAGCGCCTTGGCGGCGTGCTGCACCGCCTTCACGATGTTCATGTAACCCGTGCAGCGGCACAGATTGCCGGCCATCCAGTAGCGGATCTCCTCCTCCGTGGGATTCGGGATCTCCTTGAGCAGCCGGTAGGCGCGCGTGATCATGCCCGGCGTGCAGTAGCCGCACTGCAGCCCGTGCTGCTGCGTGAAGCCTTCCTGCAATGCGTGCAGGACTCCGCCCTGCTCGAATCCCTCGATGGTGAGCACGTCGGCGCCCTCGCACTGGACCGTGAGCTGGGTGCACGATTTCACCGACATGCCGTTCAGGTCCACCGTGCACGCGCCGCAGTGCGACGTCTCGCATCCGATGTGCGGGCCCGTGTGCCCGAGCTTCTCGCGCAGCGTGTGGATCAGGAGCTCGCGAGGCTCCACCACGGCATCGACGGGCTTGCCGTTCAGCTTGAACGAGACTGCGATCTTCTTGGCCATGTTCGTTGTCCCCGTCCTAGTTGGAGGCGCGCGAGCGCGCCGTGCGGATCGAGCGCTGCACCATCTCGCCCGCCATCGCGGTCTTGTACGCGATGTCGCCGCGCTGGTCGGCAACGGGGGCGCAGATCGACATGGCGAGCCGCGCGGCCTCGTTGATCGCCGCATCGTCGAGCGCCTTGCCCCTGAGGCTCGCCTCGGCCTGCTTCGCCTTCAACGGCGTCGGTCCCACGTTGGTGAGCGCGATGGAGACGTCCTGCACCGCATTGCCCTTCATGCGCAGCGTGACGGCGGCCGCGGCCGTGGCGAAGTCGCCCGTCTTGCGCTTGAGCTTCGCGTATGCGTAACCCGTCCCCGGCGCGGGCACCGGGATGCGAATCGACGTCATGATCTCGTCCGCCTTCAGCTCCGTGTCGTAGAGGCCGTGGAAGAAGCCGTCGGCCGGCACGGCGCGCTCGCCGCCGGCGCCGCGCAGCACGAACGACGCTCCCAGCGCGATCATCAGCGCGGGATGGTCGTTGCCGGGGTCGCCGTGCGAGATGTCGCCGCCGATGGTGCCCTTGTAGCGCACCTGCGGGTCCGAGATCTGCCGCGCGCCTTCGACGATCAACGGGCATTTTTCCTGCAGCAGCTTCGACCAGATGAGCTCGTTCTCGGTCGTCATCGCGCCGATCACGATCGCGCCCTTGTCCTCGCGGATGCCTTTCAGCTCCGCGATCCTGCCCAGGTCGATCAGGTGCGCGGGCGCCGCGAACCGCATCTTCATCAGCGGCAGCAGGCTGTGGCCGCCCGCGAGGAGCTTCGCTTCGGCGCCGAATTGCCTCAGCAGGCCGAGCGCGTCCGGTATCGACGCCGGAGCGTGGTACTCGAATGAACTGGGGATCATGCGCCCTCCGTGAGAGTGGCCGGCAATTCCAGCTTCCAGCCGGTGTTCTTCGATAGTGTTTCCACGTCCTCGATCGTGTCGAGGTCCGTCACGAATCGCGTGTTCGCCGTCTCGTGGGCGGCAATGAGACCGGGATTGCGGTCGATGAGGCGGCGGCAGCCGGTCTTCGCGTCGCCGGCGAGGATGCGGGCCTGCGCGACAGCGTCCAGCAGGATCGGGTTGCCGCGGGCGCCATTCACGACGGGCACCACGATGTGGCCCGACTTGCGCCGCTTGAAGGCGCCGATGAGCTCCGTGAGGTCGCCGCCGCCGATGAGAGGTTGGTCGGCGAGAATCACGAACACCGCGTCGAAATCGCCCGAGAGCGCCGAGAGTCCCACGCGCACGGAGCCGTCCTGCCCCTCGGCGTAGCGCTCGTTGTGCGCGAGCGTCACGATGAAACGGCGCACGTGTTCCTCCACCGCCTCGCGCGCGAAGCCCGTCACCACCACGACTTCGTCGATTCCCGCGGCGCTCAGCGCGATGAGGTGCCGCGAGATGAGGGGAACGCCCTGGAGGCGGATGAGGGGCTTGGACAATCCGCCCATCCGCTTGCCCTCGCCTGCCGCGAGAAGGACCGCGCCGATCCGCAGCCTCTGGTAGAGGCCGCCACTCGCCTTGAGCGCACAAGCCATGGGAGTCGTCCTGGAACCGCGAATCACGATTCTAGGCGCATTCCATCGTTCGTCCATAGTTCCTCCATGCTGCACCGCGACAATCGTTTCGAACCTTCACCACAGGAGCGGATACATGAGTGGACACGTCCCCGTTCGTCGCGTCTTGCTGCGTGCCCTCGGTGCCGCGGCCCTCGTGGGCGCGACGCCGCTCGAAGCGCTCGCCTGCACCCTCGTTCCCTCGGAAACGCAGGGCCCGTATCCCGGCGACGGCTCCAACGGCCCGAACGTGCTCACGCAATCGGGCATCGTGCGATCGGACATCCGCGCGAGCTTCGGCGCCGCGGGCACCGCGATCACGCCGGGCACGCCGCTCACGGTGACATTGCAAGTGGTGAACGCGGACGACGGCTGCACGCCGCTCGCGGGCCATGCCGTGTACATCTGGCATTGCAACGCGAGCGGGCAATACTCGATGTACTCGTCCGGTGCGACCACACAGAACTGGCTCCGCGGCGTGCAGGTGACCGATGCGAATGGCCAGGTCACCTTCACCACGGTATAT
>Ga0335085_10012510_pt1 | contig 12501 bp, 14 predicted proteins | sample Lox_Sample_45_FD_206712 | JGI IMG/M metagenome (GOLD analysis project Ga0335085, IMG submission 206712) | Soil microbial communities from Loxahatchee National Wildlife Refuge, Florida, United States - Lox_Sample_4.5 | ecosystem: Environmental > Terrestrial > Soil > Wetlands | place: USA...
TCGTGCTGCGGAACTGAGGCTGTTTCAGGACTACAGGCACCGTCAGAGCGGCAGCTCCCGCTCGGCTTCTGGGAAGCCAACACGGAGGTGATGAAAGCGGTCGGTTCGCTTGCGCGAAGCCTTCAAGGCGCACATGCTCGGCAAGGAGCAGCACGAAGCAGCGCTGCTGGTCTCGATTCTGAGCTACGTTGGCCTGAGGCCCGGCGAGGCGCTTCATCTCAGATGGTCCGATGTGGACGGCGACAAACTCCACGTCCGCGGTTCGGTGGCCGATGGTCAGGAGAAGGAGACGAAGACCGGGGTCGAGCGGATCGCCCGGCTCGTCGGCCCGGTACGCCAGGACCTCTTGCAGGAACAGATGCGGAGAGGACGCCCGCCGGGCGACTGGCTGATGTTCCCGAACTTCGAGGGGAAGGTCTGGACCGACGGCGACTACAGGAACTTCAGGGCTCGCGCGTGGAGACAGGCGGTCGAAGCGACCGGACTGCCGAAGGAGACGCGGATCTACGACGCTCGGCACACCTGCGCATCTCTGTGGATCGCGGCAGGTAGGAACGTCCTCCAGCTCGCACGTCAGATGGGGCACAGCCCGACGATGTTGCTCGGGACGTACGGCCACCTGATAGATGCGTACGAGGACTCCGGACCGATCGACCTGGAGGCCGAGATCACCAAGGCCAGGATGAAGCACGGGCTCTTGGGAGACCGCCAGAGCTCCTCGGAGCGGGGAGCCTGAAGAGCAACACCAGACAACTGGACTGGCAACTGGGGTCAGACCGGTCCATGATGGTTCCCGTGACTCGGATCGCTGCGGCTGTGATCCTGGTACTCGGGATCTGCGTCCCGTCAGCTCTCGCCATGCCTGTCGGTTCGAGCCATGGCGTCGCGATCGAGAAGCCCTGTTACAAGAAGGTCAAGAAGAAGGGCAAGCTCGTTCGGGTCAAGGTCGGATGCCCGAAGCCGAAGCTGCCTCCGGTTCCCGCACCCGCCCCGGCGCCTCCGCCGCCGCCGCCCGGATCGACGCGGAGCAATCCCTTCCCGCTTGGAACCGCCGCATCGGTCACCGGGTGGACGATCAAGGTCAACTCGGTCCAGTTCGACGCATGGCCCGTGGTCCAGGCGGCGAACCTGTTCAACGACCCGCCCGCGTCCGGCTGGGCCGACGTCGTGGTCTCGCTCACGATGACCTATACAGGGACGAGCACCGGCACGCCGTGGCTCGACAACGACCTCCACTACGTCGGGGCGAGCAACGTCAGCTATCCGCTCAGCGGATTCGATCACTACTGCGGTGTCCCGCCGTCCCCGGACCTCCTCGACTTCGACACCGTCCTCCCGGGAGGGACCGTGACCGGCAACGTCTGCTTCCAGGTCCAAACCAGCGACGAGCCCACCCTGATCGGGTTCTGGAACGGGCTGTTCTCGTCGAGCATCGGCCCGTGGTTCGCCCTGCGGTGAAAACGCCGACCGTGATCGTCGTTGCGATCGCATTCGCAATGGTGGCGCTCACCGGTCCGACGACTGCTTCGGCGTCACCCGACCCGAAGTCGATCGTCCTACCCCTCAACGACATGCCGACCGGGTTCGGACTCAAGGACGCCAAGTACTACTCGGCCGCCGCCGTGGTCAAGGAGCAGGACACGACCATGGCTCAGCTCAAGTCGTGGGGCTACGTCAACGGCTACCAGGCCGAGTACGACAGGGACGTGAGCCTGGGATCGATGCTCAACGGCCCGATCGAGATCGACTCATACGCGAGCGTCTACAAGCACGACGACGGCGCCAAGAAATCGATGCAGGCGAGCCTCGACTCTGCGCGCAAACAGCACTATCCCGAGCTGTCGGTTGGCACGCGCCTCGGCGACGACGCCCACATGTTCTCCTACGCAAAGAAGAGCGGCAGCAGCACGTTCCAGATCTACATCGTCATGTGGAGACACCACGCCGTGAAGAACACGATCCTCACCGTTGGGCTCAAGGGTGCAGTCTCACCGCAACAGGCCGTCAACCTGGCGAAGGCGCAGGACAAGAGGAACTAGAAGGACAAGCTGCCCACCTCTGCCCACGGAGCCGTCGGTACGAAGCCAGTGAGAGGTCAGAAGGTGATGGTTGGTGAAAGCCCTCTGACGGACTCGAACCGTCGACCCCCTCCTTACCATGGAGGTGCTCTACCAACTGAGCTAAGAGGGCAGCGGCGACAGTCTAGCGGCGGGTTTCCCGGTATACGGTTCGCCGGTGATCGTCGTCACCGGGGCGAGCGGGCACGTCGGGGGGCTCGTTGCGCGGGAGCTGGCCGCACGCGGTGTTCCTGCACGGCTGATCGTCCGGGACGCAGCGCGGGCGTCGGAGCTCGACGGGGCCGAGGTGGCGGTCGCGGACTACGGCGATCCGGCCTCGCTCGACGCGGCTCTCGGCGCGGGCGACCGGGTGTTCATGGTCTCGCTCCACCAGGGGCCGGAGCGGCGGGTCGAGCTGCACCGCTCCTTCGTCGACGCGGCGGCCCGCGCCGGCGTCGGTCACGTCGTCTATCTCTCGTTCCTCGCGGCCGGGCCTGACGCGATCTTCATGCACGCGCGCTCGCATGGCGCGACCGAGCAGATGCTCCGCGACTCGGGGCTCTCGTGGACGGCGATCCGCAACGGCATGTACGCGGACGAGATCCCCGGCTGGTTCGACCCCGACGGGGTCGCGCGGGAGACCGCGGGCGAGGGGCGGATGAGCTTCTCGTACCGGCTCGAGCTTGCGAAGGCGATCGCCGCCACGCTTGTCGACCCCGCGCACGACGGGGGGATCTACGACGTCGTCACGCCGCCGCCGGTCTCGCTCGCCGAGCTCGCGCGCATCGCAACCGACGCGACCGGCCGCGAGCACCGCTACGAGCCCGTGTCGCACGACGAGTGGGACGAACGCTGGCGCGCGCTCGGGCGCGACGGCTGGCACCTCGACTCCGGCCACACGTCGTACGAGGCGATTCGCGCCGGCGAGTTCGATGTCGAGTCCGACGACTACGAGCGCATCACTGGCGAGAAGCCGCTCACCGTTGCGCAGGTCGTCGAGCGGGTCATGGCGCCGTGAGGTCGCGGCGCCAGATCACGGTCGTCGGGTGCCACGCGGGCGGCGAGGTCGGGAACGTCGTCGTCGGCGGCGTGCTGCCGCCCCCGGGCGCGACCGTCTTCGAGCAGATGCAGTCGCTCGCCGCCGACGACTCGCTGCGCCGGCTCCTCCTCCGCGAGCCGCGCGGCAGCGTCGCCGTCCACGCGAACCTCGTCGTCCCGCCGACGCACGACGACTGCGACGCCGGTTTCATCATCATGGAGCCGACGGAGTATCCGCCGATGTCCGGCTCGAACACGATCTGCGTCGCGACCGTGCTGCTCGAGACGGGCATGGTCGAGATGCACGAGCCGGAGACGACGCTGCGGCTCGAGGCGCCCGCCGGCGTCGTCGAGGTTCGCGCCGCGTGCCGCGACGGACGCTGCGAGAGCGTCGAGCTGACGAATGTCGCGTGCTTCGCCGACCGGATCGACGCGGCGCTCGAGGTGGACGGGCTCGGCACGCTCACCGTGGACGTCGCATTCGGCGGGATGTGGTACGCGATCGCCGACGCGTCCGCGCTCGGGTTCGAGCTCGTGCCCGCGGAGGCGCGCGACCTCTCGCTCGCGGGCGAGCGCATCCGCACGGCCGCGCGCGAGCAGCTCCCGTGCGCGCACCCGGAGAACCCCGCGATCGCGGGCGTCAGCATCGTCCAGATCGCGGAGCCGTGGCAGGGCGCCGGCGCGGTCTCGAGGAACGCCGTCGTCGTCGCGCCGGGACGGCTCGACCGCTCCGCGACCGGCACCGGGCTCTCCGCGCGGATGGCCGCGCTGCACGCGCGCGGGCTGATGAAGCCCGGCGACACGATGACGGCCGCCTCCGTGATCGGCTCGACCTTCGACGGGCGCATCGTGAGCGAGACGACCGTCGGCGACCGCGCAGCGATCGTCCCCGCGATCCGCGGCAGCGCGTGGATCACCGGCGTCGCGCAGGTCACCGTCGACCCGGACGACCCGTTCCCGGAGGGCTACCTGCTCTCCGACACGTGGCCGGGGACCGACACGCAGAGCTAAACAGCCGCTCGCACGAGCGCCGCGTGGCGCTCGAGGAGCTCCTCGACCGCGGCGGCGAAGCCGTCGACGTCTCCCTCGTCGAGCGGCAGCGACAGCGCGATGAACCCGCGCCGCGCGTACGACCAGCCACGCTCGAGCAGCTCGAGGTGCAGCAGCGCCCGCAGCTCCGGTACGCCGGCGAGGTCGCTCACGCGGCGCACCGGGCCGCGCGCGAAGTGCAGCCCGACGAGGGAGCCGACGCCGGTGACGACGAGCGGGATGTCCCCGCGCGCGGCGAACGCGTTCAGCCGGTCGCGCAGCCGGTCGCCGAGGCCGTTCAGGCGCTCGACCTCCGCCGCCGTGTAGACCCCCGTGAGCCCGGCGACGCCTGCCGCCATCGTCAGCACCGCGTTGTTGAACGTGCCGGCGTGGGGGAGGGCGTCGGGACGCGACGGGTCGAAGCGGCCCATCAGGTCGGCGCGTCCGCCGAACGCGCCGCTCGCGAGCCCGCCTCCGAGGTACTTGCCGAGCGTCGTCAGATCCGGCGTGATCCCGAGCGTCGCCTGCAGCCCGCCGGCCGAGAGCCGCGAGGTCATCACTTCGTCGAAGACGAGCAGGACGCCGTGCTCCGCCGTCGCGTCGCGCAGCGCCCGCAGGAACGACGGCTCGCCGGCGATCGCGCCGGCGGAGCCCTGCATCGGCTCGACGAGCACCGCGGCCAGCTCGTGCGCGTGCTCCGCGATCAGCCGCGACGCCGTCTCCGCGTCGTTGTACCGCGCCACGACGTACGGGAACGGCACGTTGACCGGCGATCCCTCCGCCGACACGAAGTAGAAGGCGCCGCCGTGGTAGGCGCCCTCGAACACGAGCACCCCGGGCTTCCCGGTCGCCGCGCGGGCGAGCGAGAGCGCGTACAGGTTCGCCTCCGTGCCGGAGTTGCAGAACCGCACGAGCTCGATCGACGGGAACCGCTCGCACACCGCGGCGGCGAGCGCGCCCTCGTAGCGGTTCGGCGCGCCGAAGACCCAGCCGTCGTCGAGCGCGTCGCGGATCGCCTGCCGGATCACCGGGTTCGAGTGCCCGTACAGCCCGGCGGTGAACTCGCCGAGGAGGTCGACGACGACGTGACCGTCCGCGCCCGTGAGCCGTGCGCCCTCGCCGCGGACGATCGTCAGGGGGAAGGGCGGGACGTGGATCACCGAGCGTGTGTTCCCGCCCGGCATCACGCGGCTCCGCTCCCCGTGGAGCCGCCGCGACTCGGGATTCCGCTCGACGTAGCGCCGCTCGGCCTCGGACGCGAGCGCGGTGAGGTCGGCACGCGCGTCGATGATGCTCATACGCCGGAGCCTACCGCGGCGCGGTACTACGATCAGGACGAGCCCATGCAGACGGAACCGGTCGACGAGGAGCGCCAGGCCGAGCCCGAGGCGCCCTCCTCGCGCACGGCGCGCATGCGCGCGCGAAAGGAGGCGGCGCAGGCGCGGGCGCAGCGGCTCGCGGAGCGGGCGCAGTCGGAGCGAAGCCGCCACGGCTCGCTCGACGCGGCGTTCCAGATCGCGGACCGCGACGCGGAGGTCGGCGGCAACATCATCGCCGGCGCGCTCGCCTACCGGTTCTTCATCTGGCTGCTGCCCGCGGCGCTCGTCTTCGTCGCCGGCCTCGGCCTCGGCGCCGCGGCGGTGAGCGACTCCCCGAAGCAGGCGGCGAACAAGCTCGGCATCGCCGGCCTCGTCTCGAACTCCGTCGCGAGCGCGGCGAAGAGCTCCAACCGCTGGTACGCGCTCCTGATCGGGGTCCCGCTCCTCCTCTGGGCCACGCGCAGTGCCCTGCGCGCGCTCGTCGTCGCGCACCGGCTCGTCTGGACGGAGGTGCGCGGCTCGGTGCCGAAGGTGAAGGTGAAGGACGTCCTGCTCTTCCTCGGGCTCGTCGTCGTCCTCTTCTTCTTCACCGCACTCGCCAGCGAGATCCGGTCGCGCACGCCGGGCCCGGGGCTCCTCGTGACGCTCGTCCTCGTCGTTCCCTACGCCGCGATCTGGCTCTTGATCTCGCTCCGCCTGCCCCATCGCGGGGCGAGATGGATCGATCTGCTGCCGGGCGCGCTCGTGTTCGGGATCGGCGCGCAGGCGATGAACGCCGTGACGGCGTACTACCTCGTGCCGGAAGCAGAGAACAAGCAGGGGACGTACGGCGTGCTCGGGCTGGCGGCCTCGCTGCTGCTCGGCCTGTTCCTGTTCAGCCGGATCATGGTCGGCTCCGCCGTACTCAACGCGACGCTGTGGGAGCGCGGGCACCCACGCGAATGACTCGCGGGCGCGAGGGGCTCGCGCCACTCACTGCGGGAAATGCGTGGTGATCGCGCGGGCCTACGGCGGAATCCTGCTTCTAGGCCGTCACCCGCGATCCCTCACTGGGGCTCGCGCCTGCCGAGCAGCGCGACGATCTCGTCGAGCTGCTTCTGCATCGCGTCGAACCGCGCCGCGAGCTGCTCCTCCTCGGTCGTGACCGCCTGCTCGCGGGCGGCGAGGCGCCTCTCGGCGGCCCGGGCGACGAACGTCGAGGTGATCGACGCCGTCACGATCGCGAGGAACGCGATTCCCTCGAGCATCACGACCGCGGCGACGATCCGGCCGGAGGGCTCCTTCGGCGTGACGTCGCCGTAGCCGACGGTCGTCACCGTCTGGAGCGCCCACCACATGCCGACCCAGACGTTCGCGTACTCCTTGTGGTCGATGACGCGCATGAGGATCCCGGCGGCGACCACGACGATCGCCGTCGCCGTCACGATCGTGCCCGCGGCGTTGCGGACCGACCCCGGATCCTCCATGAACCTCGCGAGCCGGCGCTCGATGGGGTTCAGCTGCGGCACGCCCGAGACGTTACGGACGGCACCGGATAGCCACTGGACATCGTCGACATGGCAGACTCCCGGGGCATGTCGACAGGCGCACCGACCCCCGTCGTCTTCGTCCACGGGCTCTGGCTGCACGCGGACTCGTGGGGAGCGTGGGTCGACCTGTTCCGGGAGTCCCGCTACGCGCCGACCGCGCCGGGCTGGCCCGGCGATTCGGCGTCGGTCGAGGAGACGCGGGCACGGGCGGACGCCGTCGCCGGCCACGGGATCGACGACATCGTCGACCAGTACGCGAGGGTCATCGGCTCGCTCGACGCGAAGCCGATCGTGATCGGCCATTCGTTCGGCGGGCTGATCGCGCAGCGGTTGCTCGGGCAGGATCTCGCCGCCGCGGCGGTGGCGATCGACCCGGCGCCGATCAAGGGCGTCGTCTATCTCCCGCCGTCGGCGCTGCGCGTCGCGTCGGTCGCGCTGCGGAACCCCGCGAACCGGGGCAAGGCGGTCGCGCTCACCGCGAAGCAGTTCCGCTACGGCTTCGGCAACACGCTGACGGAGGCCGAGTCGAACGAGCTCTACGAGCGCTGGTCGATCCCGTCGCCGGGGAAGCCGCTGTTCGAGGCGGCGGCGGCCGGCTTCTCGTCGAGCTCGCCGGCGAAGGTGAACACGGCGAACGCGTCGCGCGGGCCCCTGCTGATCACGGCAGGCGGGAGGGACCACACCGTTCCCGCGTCGATCAGCCGCACGACGGCCAAGCTCTACCGCAAGTCCCCGGCGGTGACGGAGCTGAAGGAGTTCCCGGACCGCGGCCACTCGCTCGCGCTCGACTCGGGGTGGCGCGAGGTCGCCGACGCCGTGCTCGGCTGGCTGCGCGAGAAGTCGCTCTAGCTCTTACTCGTTGCGGGCGCGTTCCTCGTCCGCCGTCAGCTCGGCGGTCGGGAAGACCTCGAGGCGCTCGTCCGGGATCGGCTCGCCGCTCTCGATCGAGAGGCCGTACGTCCCCGCGGTGAGCCGGTCCTCGGCGCGCTCGACCGCCTCGAGCTGCTCGCGCAGGTCGTCCGCGCGGCCGGCGTCGAGCTCGTCCTGGTAGAGGTCGGTGGCGAGGTTCGCAGGATCGAACTCGTCCGCCTCCTCGCCGTCGTCCACGTGCCCGAGCCGGTGGAGCTCGCGCTCGATCCGCTCGCGCTCCGCGGACAGCAGCTCTCGTGCCCGCTCGTCGTCCATGCGGTCACGTTATCGCGTCGCCGCGGCCTGCGTCGCCGCGAGGTGGTGGGCGGTGATCGCCGTGACGGCGAGGACGCCCGCGGCGACGGCGAGCGGTGCGACGGTGTCGACCCGGAGGACGAGGAGCGCGCCGACGAGCGCGCCGCCGAACATCGCGGCGACCGAGAGCGAGCGCCTGCCGAGCTTCGAGCCGGAGCCGCCGGCGAGCGCGGAGTCGGCGCCGATCCCGGTCAGCGTCATCGTCAGCACCGTCGTCGTCAGCTCGGGCACCGCGAGCCGCCGCACGGTCGCGTTCTGCAGGCCCATGCCGCAGGCGAGCAGCGCGACGAGGACGTAGCGGCCCGTGCGATCGACAGGGTCACCCAGGGCGGCCGCCACGACGACCGCGACGACGACGAGGACGAGCTGCGCCGCGAGCGCGGTCCGCAGCAGTCCCGCGCGGTTCGCGCCGAGCCGCGCGCCGAGGCGTCCTCCGCCGAGGCTGCCGAGCAGGAACGCTCCGACGGCGATCAGCGAGATCCAGACGGAGAAGCCGCTCGCGCCGGCGATCGCGAAGCCGACGAAGACGACGTTGCCCGTCATGTTCGCGACGAACACGTGCCCGAGCGCGAGGTAGCTCGTCGCGTCGACGAGCCCGGTGACGACGGTGAGCAGCACGAGCAGCAGCGGCAGCGCGCCGTCCGGGCCGCGGCGGAGGTCCGACCAGAGGCTAGGCACGGCCGCTGCCGAGCACCGCGACCGCGATGTGCGGCGCGGACGGGTCGTCGGTCTCGAGGTGGAGCTGTCCCCGGTACACGCCGGCGCGGGTCGGCCGGAACGTCAGCAGCACGGTCGCGGCGCGAGACGACGGGATTGTCAGCTTCGCGGGACGCACCGACACCGACGGGAGCGAGGTCGCGAGGCGGACCGTGAGCGTGCCGCCGCCGCTGTTGCGAACCGAGAGCCGCCGCGTGACCGTCCGCGCGACGCCCACGGTGCCGAACGTGATCGGCTTCAGCGAGAGGCTCGCGCGCGGAACCGTCGGCGCGGAGAGCGTCGGCCGTCCCGTCGGCGCCGGGCCGGGCGGCGGCGGCAGCAGCGGCACCGTCTCGCCGAGGACGGCGCCGAGCGCCTGCGCGAGGTCGATGCGCGGCGTCGTCAGCCGGTTCCACGGATCGGTGATCGGCAGGCCGGTGCGCTGCAGCACCGAGAGGAGCTCGTCCGGCGTGAGCGTCGGATCCGCCTGCAGCAGCACCGCGGCTGCCCCGGCCGCCTCCGCCGACGCGAACGACGTCCCCGTGAGAAGCGCATCGGTGCCGCCGAGCCCGGCCGCGTCGACCGGCCCGCCCGCCGCGAGGAGGTCGAGCTCCGGATCGGCGTCGGACCAGCAGGCGACCTGGTCGGCGGCGGTCTTCCGGTCGATGCACACGAACGGCGCCGTGAAGGAGCCGAAGCTGCGCGTGTAGACGGCGCCGACCGCGACCGCGTCGTGGATGCACGCCGGCGCGGTCATCGAGGCGTGCGAGCCGCCGTTGCCGGACGACGCGAACACGGTCGCACCCTGCGCGCGCAGCTGGTCGATCGCCGTCGCGTACGCGCCGAACGCCGGAGTCAGCCCGCTGCAGTCGCCGCTCAGCATCACGTCGCTGCCGAGGCTGACGTTCACGACCTTCACCTCGGGGTGGTGCTGAGCGACCCATCGCAGCCCGGCGACGACCTGACTCGCGGAGGTGCGGCCGTTGCTATCCGCGACCTTGACGACGACGAGCGAGACGTCGGGCGCGACGCCGACCGGGCCGTCGCCGCCGGTCCCCGCGATGATGTCGGCGATCGCCGTGCCGTGTCCCTGGTCGTCCTGCGCGCTGCCGGGGCCGTCCTGCTCCGCCGTCCCGTCAGGGCATCCGTCGGGCGGGGCGAAGCAGTGCTCGGCGACGACGGAGCGGACGAGGTTCGCGGCGCGGTCGTCGATCCCGGTGTCGAGCACCGCCACGGTCACGCCCTTGCCCGTGTATCCGAACGCGCGGGTCGCGTCGGCGTGGATCAGCGCGTCGCTCGAGACGTCCGCGGCGGCGCCGCCGGCAAGGGACAGCGCGGCGACGGCGATCGCCGCTGTCGTCGCGAGACGGCGCATGGCGTCATCGTAGGGGTGCGAGCCGGCGCTCGAGAAACGCGAGCATCCGCTCGTTCACCGGTCGAACGCTAGCCGACGCGCGGCTCGAAGGCGCAGCCGGGATCCTCCGCCAGCGGGTCGCCCGTCTCCGCGTACGCCCGCGCGCGCGAGCCGCCGCAGAGCCGGCGGTACGGGCAGCGGCCGCAGCGGCCGCCGAACTCGGCGGCGCGGATCCGGCGCAGAAGCGGATGCTCGCGGTAGACGTCGACGATGTCGTCGCGGCGGACGTTCCCGAGCGCGATCGGGAGGAATCCCGCCGGTGCGATCGTCCCGTCGTGTCCGACGAAGACGATGCCGCGGCCGTCGCGCGTGCCCTTCGTCTGCGCCCGCGGCCGGCCCTCGGGAGGGCCGAGCTCGGCCTCGAGCCGGTCGCGGAGCCGGCGATACAGGCCGTCGGCGGGCGGCGCGGTGCCGGCGGTGCGCTCGGCGACGACGCGGCGGAAGAACGGCGCCTCGACGGTGCGCACGACGAAGCCGTGCCGCGACGCGTCGACGAGGACGTGGCACACGTGCTCGTTCTCGTAGGGGTCGAGCGCGCCGAGTGCGGCGCCGCGGCCGACGTGGACGAGGAAGAACAGCTCCCAGATCGACGCGCCGAGGCTCGAGACGATGCGCGCGACGGACGGTAGCTCCTCGAGGGAGTCCCGCATCACCACGGTGTTCACCTGCACGGTGATCCCGAGGCGGCGGAGCCTGCGGATCGCCTCGAGGGTCGCGTCGAAGTGACCGGGGACGCCGCGGATCCCGTCGTGCACGGCGGCCGTCGCGCCGTCGAGGCTGATCGAGGCGACACGCACGCCGAGGCGGCGAAGCGACGCGACCCGCTCCTCGTCGAGCAGCGGCGTCACGCTCGGCGCGAGCGCGAGCGGGATCCCGAGCTCGTGGGCGCGAGCGGCGAGCGCGTCGAGGTCGCGGCGCATGAGGACGTCGCCGCCGGTCGCGACGAGCACGGGTCTCGGCTTCCCGAACGCGGCGACGCGCTCGAGCAGCGCCCCGCCCTCATCCGTGGACAGCTCGCCGGGCAACGGCTCCGGGATCGCCGAGGCGCGGCAGTGCCGGCATGCGAGCAGGCACGCGCGCGTCGTCTCCCAGAAGACGAGGATCGGCCGCCGGTCGAAGTCCACCTCCGAAGGATCTCCGCGGCGCACCGTGCGCGAATCAGTGGATGCCCGGAGCGCCGCGCGGTCCGCGCCAGCGAGGATGCGTTCGTGATCGAGGAGCTCGACCGCGACGAGATCGACGCGTTCCTGCGCAGCCAGGCCGTCGGCCGCGTCGGCTGTCACGCCGGCGGCCGGACGTACGTCGTGCCGGTGATCTACGCGTGGGACGGCGAGTGCGTCTACGTCCAGTCGATCGAGGGCCGGAAGATCGAGATGATGCGCGCGAACCCCGAGGTGTGCTTCGAGGTGGACGAGTACCGCCCCGGCGGCGCCTGGTGCAGCGTCATCCTGGACGGCGTCTACGAGGAGCTGGAGGGCACCGCCGCCGACGACGCACTCGCGCTTCTGATCCAGCGCTTCGCCGGCGCCCGCCGCCGCCGCACGAGCCGCTCACCGCGCAGGCCGGTTGCCTTCCGCATCCGGGCGACGGCGGTCACCGGCCGCACGATCTCCTACCGTCCGGGCCGCAGCACGCTCGCGCGACTCCTCGTCCGCCGCCGCGCCCGACTCGGCCGGCTCTAGCCGAACGGGAGGTGGAGCCGGTGCACCCACCGGTAGCCCCAGGCGGCGGTGTCGAGGAGCAGCTGCTCGCGGTTCTCGTGCAGACGGCACGCGACGACGTCGAGTCCCTCGAGCACGAGCTGCTGGACCTGCGCGTCGGTGCCGGACGCGGGAGCGGCCGCGCTCGAGGCGCAGGCGGGCTGGAGGCGGGGTCGCGCGCCGAACGCCTGCGCTCCGCGCGCCAGCTCGGCGCCGATCAGTGCGGTCGCGACGGCGAGTGCGACCACGACGGCGCGCGGCGATCGGCGCGGCGCGTCGCCGTTGCGGAGGACGGCGAGCGGGACGAGCGCGAGCAGTCCGAGCACCGCGGCGAGGAGGTAGGAACGCCGGAAGCCGCGGGTGATCGTTGCCTCGACGACCTGGTCGAGCTCTCGTCCGATCCCCGTGAGGGCAGGGTCGTGCCGTGCCGAGAGCGTGCTCTCGAAGTCCGGCAGCTGCCTGCGTGCCGGCTGGACGAGGAGGGGCGCGACGTCG
>Ga0335085_10012511_pt1 | contig 12501 bp, 14 predicted proteins | sample Lox_Sample_45_FD_206712 | JGI IMG/M metagenome (GOLD analysis project Ga0335085, IMG submission 206712) | Soil microbial communities from Loxahatchee National Wildlife Refuge, Florida, United States - Lox_Sample_4.5 | ecosystem: Environmental > Terrestrial > Soil > Wetlands | place: USA...
TAAACTGTATCGTAAAATGATTGAGGATGATGCAACTATCTGCCTTACTATAGCTGGGGCAATGACCCCCGTTGGATTTGGAGGGTTATTCAAATCTCTTATAGAAAGAGGATTCGTTGATTGGATAATTTCAACAGGGGCAAACGTATATCATGAGGATCACTTTGCTTGGAACCTTCCGGTAAAACAAGGTCATTTTGAAGTAGATGATATGATTCTATATGAAAAGGATATTGTCAGGATTAGAGACGTATACATAAAAGGAAATGAAACACTAAAGGCAGAAGATAAAATCGTCCAAAAAATGTTTACTAATAATCTAATTGATAAACCATTTACAACTGCAGAGTTTTGTAATGAAATGGGCAAGTATTCGAAAAAACATTCGAATAATCCTGAACGCAGCTTCGTTGTTACTGCATACGATTACGACGTTCCAGTGTACATTTCTACCCTCAAGGATTCGTCACTTGCACTAGATTTGGCACCTCTAAGACTTGCAGGTAAAATCTATAATCTTGATGTAGTAAGAGAAATCGTTGAGCAAGCGGCAATAGTGTATAATTCAAAAAAATCTGGAATAGTAGAGTTAGGAGGAGGAGTACCAAAGAATACTGCACAGCAAACAGGCCCCTTGCTTGACCAGATTCTAAATTTGGGTCATGGCGGGCAAAATTATATCATTCAGATAACGGACGCAAGACCTGATACTGGCGGACTTTCTGGAGCTACCCTACAAGAAGGCAAAAGTTGGGGTAAAGTCCAAGATGCTCATGAAGATGTGATAATGGTTTACACCGATGCAACTATAGCATTTCCAATACTTTGTCTTTATGCTCTAAGTACAGAAAAGCCTAGAAAACCAAAAAGATTGTACAAAAAATTGAATAAATATTATAATGATCTTGCAGAAATTTATTTGAAGAAAAGACACTAGAATCTATCAAATCTTAATGATGAGACCAGGAATAATTGATGATTTTGCATAATTTCAAAATCTGGAATTTTTATGATTAAACTACATTCATGTAAATCGGTTTATAATGCTACCTTGAATTTTACACAGCTTAAACAGAATCTATGCGAACTGTATCTCTGTGGCGTCAGGAGTATAGAATATCCTCCTATTCGTTACAGTGATGGTACAATTTCGCTTAAATTTCATTACATTTCTCTTTCCGTCCTCATCGTTGTAAATCACTTTGGGCTGATTGATTGTATTTACAACATATTGCGCGCCGGCATTGTCTATTTTCAATTCTTCACAGCCTTGTATGTCAACCAGCTCTGTATATTCCACAAACTGCACTTCTGTGTCGGACATGTGAAAAGTTTTCACTAGAGATAATAAAAAATGCACTATTCGAGAAATTTTTACTTTATTGTTTGGTTTTAATTACTTTGCTTACTCTGTCCTTGGCCAAGGATAGAATTCAAGCAAAGACTCGTCATTTGAATCCAATAAGGTGAAAAAATTAGCTAAATCTGTCGAATCTTGCTCGTTCGACATCTCTTTCATCTTTAGTAGCTTTTTTCCATTCTTTATAGTGCTCCTTACAAAGGACAGTTTTTTTTGAACTGCTTGAAATGGATAATCCAGTTCCCTCAACCTTTGATGTGGTAAGTGAACGAACTCCATCTTTACCGCATCCAGAAACATTACATTTTGCACCTTTTGATATGATGCCCATAAAAAGTGTGGAACATACTATTATATCAGATTTTTTAGCAAGCCTCTACGTCTGACGCAATGTCAATATACGACCAAGGGAGGCATTTATCAAATGCTCAATAATTTCAGGGAAAGTCTAAAGCCAACCCTCCAGAATATCGGAAAAGCATTTGCGGCTACCGGTCTGTCTGCAAATACTTGGACTGCAGTAGGTCTAGTCTTTGCTTTTGGGTCTGCCATCATCTATGCCTTACATTTTGAATATTCTTTCATACTAGGTGGAATCCTGTTACTTGTTTCGGGATTCTTTGATATTGTTGATGGTCAAGTAGCTAGAATCGAAGGTAAGACATCTAAAAAGGGTGCGTTTCTTGACTCTGTTTTTGATAAGATTGCAGAGGTGGCAATATTTCTAGGAATTCTAGTTGGAGGATATTCTCAAGGTTATATTGTACTGTTGGCAATCACTCTATCACTACTAGTCAGTTATACAAGGGCAAGAGCAGAATCACTTGGAGTACAACTTCAAGGAATAGGCATAGGGGAAAGAGCAGAAAGACTACTTGTAATTGCAATAATTGGAATGATTGGTTTTCTTAACTATGCCGTAGTAATTGTAGCAATAATCGCTGGAATAACATTCGTTCAAAGAATTATTACTACTGCAAGAGGAATCAAGAACTAAATTATCTCAGTCTTCCAGTTTGTCGTCTGGAATCTGCAGATCTAATCTTTAATATTCCAAAGTGTATTGCACATGAAATACAATACCATTTGAGAACAGTTGGAGATGCGATGTAAGCTCCTTGAGCTCTTAGCTCTTTTGCAAGAGTGTGTTCTACTAGGTTAAGTCTTGACGTGACCTTCTTTGCCTTGTCTCGTGGCACAGTCGCTCCACAATTTGAGCATTGAATGCGATCAGAAGACCCCTTCCCTCCTTTTTTTCTTCCACGACTGGCTCGCTTTAGAGGCATATGTTTCATTTATTGTGCCTCTTTATATCTTGTTTCAAATACGGCATTAAGAATTTAAATCTCATTTGCAGAAAAATTGCTATGCGTGGTCTTTGCCATGTCTGTCTAACCTCTAATGTAGAATTGGTAGTGGAAAAAGGCCAAGTAATTTGTCATGTCTGTCTCCAGAAGCAGAAAAAGGACTAAATGGAAAGATATTTGCTAGGAATAGAATGAAACTTGCAATTTTTTCTCATTGTACAATAGATGAAATAGTACACAATAATGTGTTGGTGGAGACACCAGGTGGTCCTGCATGTTATTGTGGTATAACTGCACATAACATGAAATTTGAGATAGATCTTCATACGAAAGCTGGCTCTGATTTCAAATTCCGCCAAGAACTAGAAAAAAAGGGGCTTTATCTGCCAGAATTATCTATCTCTGAAAAGCCAACTACTCGTTTTTTGCTAAAGATATCTGGGACTGAGCGTGATCTTTATCTCAAGACAAAATGTGAATCAATAGAATTTTCAAAATCAGGCGCAGAGGGTGTTATTGTAAGTCCTGTCTTTGATGAAATATCTGAAAAGACTTTAGATGAGATAAAAGATTATTTTGATTTTACATTACTTGATCCGCAAGGATATCTTCGCCGAATTGGTAATGATAACAAAGTATTTCTTGAAAAGACAACACTTGACTTGTCGAAGATAACTGCAATCAAAACAGATCCAGATGAAGCGTTCTATCTGACAGGGGCAAGACACAAAGATGCAATGCTGGCTCTACAAAAGAAGGGAGTGAAGCATATTCTTTATACCGACAAACAAAACATTACGATGCTAACCAAAGACAGAATGTATGACTTGAGGATTCCAAATATGGAGATAGCAGATACAACTGGAGTTGGAGATATTTTTTGTGCATCATTTGCATGCTCTTACCTAAAAGAAAATGATGCCCTTTGGGCAATATGTTTTGCAGTGGGGGCCGCACAAGCTGCTCTTGAAACAAAAGCGACAGGCATTGATAAGATTCCACAATCAGGAGACACTGAACGAAATGCGGCATACTTTTACAATCTAGTTAAGTTCTCGCAGGTCTAGGCTTTTATTGTGTTATCCATGAACAAAAACTGTGAAAGTAGCCATCTATAGTCAGGATCACGAACAAACAGCCAAATCTGTCAAACTTTCACTAGAGAGTCATGGGATAGAATCTGTAAATTTGGGAAATAAACCTCTTGGAAAAGATATTGATTATGTTATTGTAACAGGGGGAGACCGTGGAGTAAGGACATATTTTCACCATTATACAAATTCTACTATTCCGATACTTGGAATTAACGAATTCGAATCAAGTGGCTATCTTGCACAAACTGATCTTAAGGAATTTCCAACATATCTTAACCGACTAAAAAAAGGAGACTTTACAATTGAACATCTAACTCGACTAGGGATAAAAATTGATGGAAAAAATATCTATCCGGCATTAAATGATATTGCAATATTCTCTTCAAAGAGTGCAACGCTCGTAGAACATGTATTGAGAGTAAATGGTGAAGAAGTCTGGCATGATAGCAGTGACGGACTTATCATTTCCTCTCCGATTGGTTCATCTGCTTATTCTATGTCTGCAGGTGGGCCGGCCATATACCAAAATTCAAAGGTTTTTTGTATAGTCTCTGTAAATTCCCTGGACATTACAAGACGCCCATTAATTGTTCCTGAAGAAAGCTTCATAGAAATTGACGATATTTCTTCCAGTTTACGATGTGAAGTTGTTATGGATGGAAAAGATAGATTTAAGGTAGACAAAATAGTCACATGTACAAAGTTTCCACTTCCTGCAAATGTTATTCGGATGAAAAAAGATTCCACCACGGTATCTGCACTTACAAAGAAAGTTAGACTTGCAGATGATCTTTTGAACATGCCGCCAAGCTCAAAATTACTTCTAAAAACTCTAGAGTATGAAGGTTCCTTGACACAAAAGGAACTATCTGCAAAAACACTTCTTCCTGATAGGACTGTTAGATTGGCACTGAGACATCTGCTTGACAAAGGATATGTTAAAAGAAGAGTCTCACTTCGAGATACACGTCAACGAATATACGAAGTTCCAAAATAGTCTATGCAATAGAAGCTGCTCTTACAAATGCTTCAAAGGACTCCTCTGGATATCCAGGTCTACTGCTAAACTCCGGATGAAATTGTACTCCCAGATAGAATCGGTGAGATGGAATCTCAAGTATTTCCATACGTTTTTTGTTATCGCTATATCCTGAAAATTTCATTCCCTTGGTTGTAAATAATTCCAGATATCTTTGGTTGAATTCAAATCTATGTCGGTGTCTTTTACGTATCGTATTTGATTTATAGAGTTTGAACGCAAGTGTATTATCTTCAACTTTAATTTCATTTGCTCCCAACCTGAGAGATCCTCCCTTATTTTCAATTGATTTCTGTTCTGGTAAGAGATCAATTACTGGGTTTTCAGTATTCGGGGAAATTTCAGTTGAATTTGCGTTTGATAATCCGCAGACATATCTACCAAATGCAACAGCGGCTAGCTGAAAACCAAAACAGATTCCAAGATACGGGATATTTTTCTCACGTGCATAATTTGCTGTCTTGATTATTCCCTCAGAGCCTCTTTCACCAAAACCTCCAGGTACAATTATGCCGTTGTAGGACGCAAGCATATCCACATTACCATTTAATTCCTCGGAATCTATCCAATCTATTATTACATTCTTACCAATTTTTGCACCCGCATGTTTTAGTGCGTGGTTAACGCTGACATAGCTATCAGAAAGTTTTACATATTTTCCAACCATTGCAATTTTTACAGGTTCTTTTGAATTGAGAAACGAGTTTACTATGGCATTCCATTTGTCCCAGTTAGCTGAAGTATTTACTAGTCCAACTTTTCCAAATTTTTTGAAAATAACATCAATTATCCCTTGATCATACAAAATTTGAGGAACCAAAAGAATTGATTCTGCGTCGTGACAAGAAAAAACGTCACGAACTGAAACATTGGAAAAGAGGGAAATCTTCTTCTTTGCAGAGATCTCAAGAGGTCTTGAGCATCTCACTGCAAGTAAATCCGGCTGAATTCCAATCCTTCTTAGTTCCTGGACACTATGTTGTGTAGGCTTTGTTTTTTGCTCTCCAACCACATCAAGAGAAGGAGCAAGGGTCACATGAACAAATATTACACTTTCTGCTCCATCTTCTAGCCGGATCTGTCTTAGCGCCTCGAGAAACGGTAAACTCTCAATATCTCCTACCGTTCCACCACATTCTACTACTAAAATATCCAGATTTTCGTTTTTTGCTATTAGTCTAATGGTGTCTTTTATTGCATCTGTAACATGTGGAATTATTTGCACACAAGCGCCAAGGTATTCTCCTCGTCTTTCTGCTTCTATGACGCTTGAATAAATCTGGGCTGTTGTTATATTGTGGGTCCTTGACATATTCTGATTCAAAAATCGCTCATAATTTCCGATGTCCATGTCGCACTCTCCTCCGTCTTCTGTGACAAAGACCTCACCATGAGCAATGGGGTTCATAGTACCTGCATCATAATTGAGATATGGATCAATCTTTACGCAGGAGACTTTTTGATTTGAAAGCTGAAGTAATTTTGCAATGGAAGATGAAACAACTCCTTTTCCAAGACCAGACATAACTCCTCCTGTGACAAAAATATACTTTGTAGTCTCTGTCTGCATATCGATGATGGAAAGACGGTCTTTTTATTTCTTATTCTAAACTTGTAGCCTTTTTGAGATTTTTTGTAAATGATGCAATTTTGCTTGCGATCTTATCCTGCGGTGTTTTTTCCATTAATCGCAAAAATGCACTTCCAACAATTACTCCATCTGCGCCATTTTGAATAATGACTTTTACCTGATCTGAATTACTTATTCCAAACCCCACCCCGAGTGGGATTTTTTTACCTAGGATATGTTTTGCATCTTTTATTGCTTGAAGCGTATATCTATGAAAGCTTTGCTGCATTCCAGTAGTCCCAAACACCGATACCAAGTACAGAAAACCCGATGACGCCTCTGCAATATTCCTAATTCTTTCAGGTGAACTGTTTGGGGAGATGAGGAAAATTGTATCAATATCGTTTTTCTTTGCTGTTTGTAGGAATGTGTCTGCTTCTTCTATGGCCATGTCAGGCAGAATAAGTCCGTCAATACCGGCATCCCTGACAATCGGTATGAATTTTTCGTATCCGTGTTTATAGAGAAGATTGGAATAGGTCATCAATACTAATGGAATCTCTGTCTCTTTACGGATTTTTTTTACTAATTTAAGAAATTTGTTAAAATTCATTCCTTTCCTTAGTGCGACAAAGCCTGCATTCTGTATTACAGGTCCGTCAGCTAATGGATCAGAGAAAGGTAATCCTAACTCTATTATATCTGCACCACCTTTGACAAGTCCGCGGACTGCAGATATCGTACTATTCTCATTGGGGAACCCTGACATTATGTACGCTATCAACGCCTTTTGGTTTTTTGATTTTAGTTCTTTGAATTTATTTTGTATTCTTGTCATTTTTGCTCAAAAACCTCTCTACTACCTCAACATCCTTGTCACCTCTTCCGGAAAGGGTTACAACTATACTCTCATTTCTTGACATATTTTTTGCAATCTTTACTGCATATGCCACTGCGTGGGATGATTCCAGAGCAGGTATGATTCCTTCGTGTCTTGCAAGCATCAAAAATGCTTGCACTGCTTCTTTGTCACTCACTGCGTCATATTTTACCCTCTTAGTATCTTTGAGGTAGGAATGTTCCGGACCAACACCTGGGTAATCTAAGCCTGCAGCTATACTATGGGTATCTTTGATCTGTCCTTCGCTATCCTGCAAAAGATATGTTAACATTCCATGAAGAATTCCTTTTGATCCTGCAACTAAAGTGGCTGAATGCTGGTTGGTTTTGATTCCCTTTCCACCCGCTTCAACTCCGAAAATCTTTGTGTCTTCATCAACAAGAGGATAGAAAGTTCCTATTGCGTTGGAACCCCCTCCAACACATGCAACAACCGAGTCTGGAGATTTGCCTTCCATTTTTTTCATCTGTGAAAGAATTTCATTTCCTATTACGGATTGAAAGTCTCTGACCATTACTGGATATGGATGAGGACCTACTGCAGAACCAAGGAGATAATACGTTGTTTTCACATTTGTAATCCAATCACGGATTGCCTCATTAATCGCATCTTTGAGAGTCTGTGTTCCTTGTTTGACAGGATGTACCGAAGATCCAAGCAACTTCATTCTAAACACATTCAGCTTTTGTCTCTGGGTGTCCTTGTATCCCATGTATACTTCGGATTGTAGTCCTAGAGCGGCACACGCCATGGCAGTTGCGACACCATGTTGGCCTGCACCTGTTTCCGCTATGATCCTCTTCTTTTTCATCCTTTTTGCAAGGAGCCCCTGCCCTAGAGTATTATTGATCTTATGCGCCCCACCGTGCAACAAATCCTCTCTTTTGAGATAGATCTTCGCCCCGCCCGTTTTCTCTGTTAAATTCCTTGCAAAATATAATGGAGTAGGCCGTCCTGCATATTGAGTTAGAAAATAATGTAATTCCTTTTTGAAATCCAAGTCGTCTTTGAATCTTAGATATGCTTCTTCAAGTTCTTCTACGGCTGGAACTAGGGTCTCCGGGATGAATCTCCCACCAAATTCACCAAATTTGCCATTTTTTGGATATTTTAGTTTCATATTGACGACACCAATCTTGATACTGAACCCTTGATATCTTTACTCTTCATTATGCTGCTTCCAACAAGAAAGGCATTAGCTCCGCATTGGTGGAGAAATCTTATATCATCTGGAGATTCGATGCCGCTTTCTGAAATTATTACCCTGCATTCATTTTGTCCTTTGAGAATTGATTTGGTTGTGTTAAGGTTTATTTCTAGAGTATCTAAATCACGATTATTTATCCCAAGGAGATCTGCCTCTGTTTTGGTAGAATTAAGAAATTCCTTTCTTGTATGCGACTCTAATAATATCATTAAATTCTTTTTATGAGCATACGAAATGAACTCATCGATATCTTTTGCAAACTTCTTATCAAAAATAGCTTGTATGAGAAGAACTACATCAGCTCCTAATTTTTCAGCTGCGTCAATTTGGGATTTGTCCACTACTATATCCTTCATGAGGAGAGGGTTCTTTACTTGTTTACGAATTTTTGTAAAAAAATCAGGAGATCCATTAAACAAGTGTGGCTGTGTTAGGACTGATAATCCAATTGCTCCTCCACTAATCATGGATTTTGCTATCGCCACTGGATCAGAAGACTCTCTAATATTTCCAAGAGACGGTGATGCAAATTTTACTTCTGTTATGAGTGATGCATGTTTATTTTTCTTGATTTCTTCAATTAAGTTTAATTTTGATTTTGTACTATTGTAAGTGATTTCGTAAACTCCATCTCTTATTGCTCTATGGGAGTTTTGTGAAAGTTTCTCTAACATGTTTTTCATTTTCTTTCAAATGTCTCCAATTTTCTTATATCTCCACAATATCGTATCAAATCCTTGAGCAAATCATATGCTTTACCATTTTTGATCGTTTGTAGTGATATCTGCAATGCCTCATCAAAACTATTGGTAACTCCACCAACAATAAGTCCTGCTGCGGAGTTTAAAGCTGTTATATCAATCTGAGAGTGTTTTGCCGTTCCATTAAGAACTGAAACAAAGGTGTTTATTGCTTCATCTTTTGTACGTACTTGTATTTCTGAAAGTCTTATTCTACTAAGGCCAAACTCTATTGGCTCTAAAATTTCTTTTGTTATTTTACCATTGTTGAAATGGCAGATGAAATTTTTTGAGGTGGTGGATAACTCGTCCAGACCATCTTCTGAAATGACCGTCATGACATTTTCTGATCCTCTAGATTTTAAGAGTGATATTATGCGGTCTAGGTATTCTTTAGAATATACGCCAACAAGTTGGTTCTTAACATTTGCTGGGTTACTCAAAGGTCCAAGCAAATTAAATGCGGTTCTCTTTCCAACAAGTTTTCTTGCTTCTGCAACATTTTTCATTGCTGGATGAAATCTTTGAGCGAACATAAAGCCAATTCCAAATTTTTCTATTATTTCTTCTACTTTTTTAGGTTCCATGTTAATATCATAGCCAAAATATTCGAATATGTCTGCACTCCCACTAATTCCAGAGACTGATCTGTTTCCATGCTTGGCTACTGCAACTCCTGAGGCACTAATTACAAAGGCAGATGTGGTTGAAATGTTAAAGGTATGGGTCTTATCTCCACCAGTTCCACATACATCTATTATCTTTTCCTTTCTCCTTGGGTGTATGTGTATTGCATGCTGTTGCATCTTATCTAACATTGCAAGTAGTTCTTCATCTGATTCACCTTTATCGGTAAGACTTTTGAGAAATCGTACCGTGTCATTTAAGCCACATTTACCTGTTAAAATCTCATCCATTATCTGTGACATTTCATCATAGCTCAGATTCCTATTGGATGAAACTTTTGAAGTTAAATCAGTAATCATTTTTTTACCAACTTCAGGAAATTAGCTAGTATTTTCTTACCTTCGCCTGTCATTACTGATTCTGGATGAAATTGAACTCCTTGAATAGGATATTTTCTGTGACTAACGGCCATTATTTCTTTATCGTCTACGGCCACAGCAGTTACTTGCAGTTCCTGTGGAATGACTGTCTTATCTCCAACAAGTGAATGGTATCGTGTAGCTCTGAAAGGATTTTGGACGCCTTCAAAGAGGGGTGATTGATAATGTTCAACAGGACTTGTTTTTCCATGTCTCACATTTCCTGCATTAACTACTTTCCCTCCAAATGCATGAATTATTCCTTGGTGGCCCAAACATACTCCCAGAATTGGTATATTTGGTCCTAATTCTCTGATGACTTTGGTGCATATGCCAAAGTATTTCTCGTCCTCAGGAGTTCCCGGGCCGGGAGAGATTACAATCGCATCATAATTTCTTTTTTTGATTTCATCTATACTTATCTTGTCATTTCTTACCACGTCTGAATTGACATCTAGTTCCCCAAGTAACTGAGCGATGTTATAGACAAAGGAATCATAATTATCAATAATCAAAAATTTCATTTCGACGCCTCTTTTAAAGCTGTAATCATGGCATTTGCTTTGTGTTCTGTTTCCATCCATTCGTTTTCAGACACTGAATCTGAAACTATCCCCGCCCCTGTTTGCACAAAACCCTTTGAACCATCTGTAAATATAGATCTGATGGCAATCGCAAAATCACAGCATCCATTGAAGGAAAAGTAGCCTATAGCTCCCGCATATGGACCTCTCCCGTCTGGTTCCAATTCGTCAATTATTTCCATCGCTCTAATCTTAGGAGCTCCAGAAACGGTTCCCGCGGGAAAAACCGCTTTTATTGCATCAAACATATCATACTTCTTGTCCAAAGTTCCAACAACATGTGTTACTATGTGTTGAACATGACTGAATCTTTTCACTGCCATTAATTCTTTAACATGAACTGATCCATATTTGCAGACACGACCTATATCATTTCGACCAAGGTCTACCAACATCGTATGTTCTGCAAGCTCTTTCTCATCCTGTAACAACTCATCCTTTAATTTTTCATTTCTAACCTCATCTTTTGTGATTGGTCTAGTTCCTGCTATGGGAAAAGTTTCTACTTGATTACCAGTGATTCTCAGTAACATTTCAGGGCTTGACCCGATTATAGTTCGATTCCCTAATTTCAAATGATAAAGATAGGGAGAAGGATTTATCTGTCTTAGTATTTTGTAAACCTTTAGAAGGTCACCATCAACTTCAAAGTTGAACTTTCTTGAAAGGACCACTTGAAATATATCGCCTGAGTAAATGTAATCTTTTGCATTCTTTATCATATTCTCAAATTTATTCTTGTCCAAGTTTTCAGATATTTTAGAAATGGAAAACTTACCAATTGCTACATTAGGAAATGATAATGCATCCATCCTATTCTTATCATAGTAAAAGTAAAACGATTTCTTTTCCTTGTTGTCGTAAAGAATCCCATCCGTATAGATTCCAAATTCCATTAAAGGAGAATCATCATCTTTATGAGACTGTGGAATTTTTTCCCACAATCTTACCGCGTCATAATTGATGATACCAACGGCTCCTCCTACATATCTGTACTTTTGATCAGATACATGGTACAGCAACTTTCTGACTTCAGACAATGGATCTTTTGTGTTGAGAGTCATTGAGCCGCCATTTTTGTAATGGAGGACTACTCTCTCAGCATATCCTTTGATGACTACGGATGGGTCAAAACCAATCAGTGATATTTCTGATAACTCTTCGGGCCCTGTAAGGGATTCGAAGAAGAATGTATGATCATACGCATGTGAAATCTTGTTGTATAATTCAAATTGGGAGCCAGTATAGTCTAGTGGTATTATCTTAAGACTTGAATGCCCAAATGTGGCCACCCATATTGTATCTCAACTTTCTGACTATATTTAAAATTAAGCTATTACAAAAAACAACAAATTACGGTATAGTACGGTACCTTTATATGCAATTGGTGCCAATAGTTGGTATGTCTCAAATCCTTCTTGCCGGGGGCAGAAAAGACGAGTCCGTATTATTTCAGGACCTGTTTTTTGCACAAAGAAAAGAGTCTATAGAAACTACAGTCAGTGAGGCTACATGTGCGATTTGTGCTAAAGGTCTAGATGAAGGAATTTCTATTACTGCTACACTGACGGACTCGAAAATGAAACTTTTTTGCCAATATCACATGCCAAGAAAATAGGTTGTATTAATTTATTGCCAAATTGGTCTTGTGAT
>Ga0335085_10012512_pt1 | contig 12500 bp, 11 predicted proteins | sample Lox_Sample_45_FD_206712 | JGI IMG/M metagenome (GOLD analysis project Ga0335085, IMG submission 206712) | Soil microbial communities from Loxahatchee National Wildlife Refuge, Florida, United States - Lox_Sample_4.5 | ecosystem: Environmental > Terrestrial > Soil > Wetlands | place: USA...
CGGAGCTGCTCCAGGTCGGGCCCGGTATCGGCGTCGAGGTCGACTGCGTGATCGACTCGGGCGCGGTCGGCGTCGCCAAACCCGACCCGCGGATCTTCGAGATCGCGCTCGACGCGATGTCGATCGAGCCCGGGGACGCGTGGTACGTCGGCGACATGCCGGGCATCGACGTCGTCGGTGCGCGCGCCGCGGGACTGTTCCCGGTCGTGATGGATCCGTACGAGTTCCATCTCGATGCCGACTACGCGCGGATCGAGTCCCTCGCCATATTGGCGGCGATCATCGAGGCGTCGCCGGCGCACTAGCCGGCGCCGGCCGCAGTTGCGAGGTCGGCGAGGATGCGGGCGACGTCCTCGGGCCGGCTCAGGAACGGCGAGTGACTGGTCGGAAGCTCGATCACCTGGTCCGCGCGAGCGGCACCCGAGCGTTGCAGCGCGACTGGGAGCGTGTGGTCCTCGGTGCAGACCACGTACGTCGACGGCTTGTCACGCCAGGCCGCGCTCTGCGCGGGCCCGGCCATAGCCGGAAAGGACATCGGCCGGAGACGGTCGGTTGCCGCGGCCGCGACCGCGTCGTCACAGTCGTGGTAGAAGAAATGCACGACCCGGTCCGGGTCGACGGTGATCGAGTCACCTTCGAAGACGAGCGCTTGCGTGAGTTCCATGTCCTCGCCGCCCTCCAGGTTGTTGGCGGCGACGCTCTCCCCCACGTCCAGCGGGAACGCCGTGAGGAAGACCGTGTGCACCACGTTCGGATGAGCGGCGGCGTCACTGATTACGCCGCCGCCGTACGAGTGCCCGACGAGCACGACGGGACCGTCCAGCGCGTCGAGCGCGGCGCCGACGTTGGCGACGTCCGCCTGAAGGTCGCTGCCGGGAGTCGTCACGGACGGATTGTCGACCGCGACCGACGCAACGCCGGCTCGTCGGAGTTCGGCTCGCACCTGGTCCCAACACCAACTTCCGTGCCATGCGCCGTGCACCAACACGACCGTTGCGGGTTCGCTCATCGTCGCATCATGGCGGACCGAACGACCGCCGGTACAGGTTGTCGAGAAAGCCGTCGATCTCGGCCTGCTTCCAGTACGTGAAGCCGAGCTTGCCGATCACCTGCTGCGATGCCGTGTTCGTGGGGTCGATGATCGCGAGCATCTCGCCTTCGAATGTTTTCTCCGCGAGTGTGATCAGCGCCGAGCCCGCCTCGGTCGCGTAGCCGCGTCCACGCGCGTCGGGCACGAGCCCGTATCCGTACTCGAGGCGCGCCTGTTCCTCGAAGTCGAACCACGCGACGCCGGTGTAGCCGATGATCAGACCCGTCGCCCGTTCGACAACCGGCTGTTTGGCGAAGGGAATGTCGGCGGCGTTTGCCAGCATCCCGTCGAACCGTGCATTGGCCGACGCGTGGTCGTGCACCCCGCCGGAGAAGATCATGAAGTCCGGATCGCAGAACAGTTCGACGAACCGATCGCGGTCCGCCTCGACCGGCGGGCGAACCTCGAGCCGCTCCGTCAACATGCCCACGGATTCTGTCGCGCGAGCAGTCGGGGATCCCGCGAGTTTCGCGTGCCGGAACGGACGCCGAACGCAGGTTCTACGAGCGCGGACGAAGACCCACGAGGATTCGCTCCACGACCGAGCCGACCTCTTCGCGCGCGGCGCGCTGGTCGTCGGCGTCGGCGATGAGCAGGCACGCCTCGGTCAACGCGCCGTTGAGCATCTGGGCGAGCTGAACGAGCGGCTGCTTTTCGATCATCTCGGCGTTCATGCACCGGCGCAGCGCGCCGCGCAGCACGATCGCTCCGTAGCGGTTCTCGATCTCGTGCACGACCTCCCAGCCGAGGACGGCGCGGCCGTCGAACAACACGATGCGGCGGACCGCGGGGTCGAGATGGGCGTCGAGGGTCGCCTGGCAGCCGGCGAGGAGCGCCTCCCACGGGTCGGCGATCAGGAACGAAGGAGCGACGTGGTCGGTGATGTCGCGCTTCACCTGCTCGTAGACGGCGCGGAAGATCGCTTCCTTGTTCGTGAAGTGGTAGTAGAGCGCGCCCTTGGTCACGCCCGCGGTCGCAGCGAGCTCCTCGATCGACGTGTCGGCGAAGCCGGCGGCACCGAATTGCTCGCGCGCCACCGCGAGCAGCGCGGCCCGAGTCTCGGCACCCTGGACCGCCTTCCGGCTTCCCTTCTTGACATTCGTACCGTTGGTATGCATCATACGTACCGTCAGTATTCTAGTGTAGGGGGCAAACGGAATGCCGAAATACGTCATCGAGCGCGAACTGCCGGGGGCCGGCTCGCTCAGCCAGGACGAGCTGCGATCCATCTCGCAGAAGTCGAACCAGGTCATCGCGAGCTTGGGCCCCGATGTCCGGTGGCTCACCAGCTACGTCACCGAGGACAAGCTGTACTGCGTGTACTCCGCGACGGGTCCCGAGATCATCATGGAGCACGCCCGCTGCGGGGGTTTCCCGGCCGATCGCGTCGCCCTGGTGACCGCGGTCATCGACCCGTCGACGGGCGACTGACGCTCCTCGCCTCTCCCGTCCCGCCATCGGGCCCGGACGAACGGTCGTCCGGGCCCGAGTCGCGACTCGACATCGCAGCGGCGAGTCGACGATTCGGCTGACCCGAATCGCACGCGCCGGGCGGGCATCATGGCGCTCTCGATGAATCGGCTGCTGGTGATCGCCGGTGCGGTGATCTTCTCGTGCGCAGCATGCTCGTCGACTGCGACCACCGACGCGCCACCCACGGCGACGCCGCCCTCGTCGCAGACGACGACGGCTCCGACGACGCTGACCCCGGCCGGCGTTCGCGCCGAGCTCGCGCATGCACACGCCGTGACCGCACTCGGCGACTCGGTGCCGTACGGAACCGCGTGCGGGTGTGCACCGTATCCACAGCTGAGCGGCGCGGACATCGCGCGCATCGCCCGCCATCGCGTGACCGTGTCGAACGACGCGGTGCCCGGGTACACGACGGCCAACGTCATTCGACAGATCGACCACGATGGGCGCGCGATCTCCGACGTACGAGCTTCGGAAGTCGTGCTGTTGGAAATCGGTGCGAACGACGTCTCGTATTCGTCTGCTTGTGGCACCAAGGTCTCGTGCTACGACAAAGAGCTGCCGGAGATCACGAGCAATCTCACGACGATCGTCCAACGCATCCGCGCGCTACGAAACGGATCCGATCTGACCACAATGCTTCTCGACTACTGGAGCGTCTGGCTCGGCGGCCAGTACGAAAAGGCGGAGGGTCCCGCGTACGTGACCGCCGCGGACACCGTCACCGCGCACGTCGATGAGGTGATCAAGTCGGTCGCGCATTCGACCGGCAGCGTCTACGTCGATCTCCGAACCGCGTTTCGCGGACCCGACGCGTCGTGGGACGAGACCCATCTGCTCGCGCCCGACGGCGATCACCCGAACGCCGCCGGACATCGGCGCATCGCGCAGGCGATCGCGCTGACCGCGTCGACGCGCTAGCTCCACTCTGGCCAACCGGCGGGCAGCGTTCCCGTCGGGCTGTTCTGCAGGATCCCGCCCGGTGCGCCGAGTGCCTGGAGGAGCTGCGAGAAGTTGTAGCCGAACGCGGTGGAGTTGCCGCCGTGGTACTGACCCGCCGAACGCGCCATCGCGTTCGGAAGGGCCGCCCCGTCGGCCCACCCGATCTCGATGCCGTTCGGTCCGCCGTACATCTGCCCGATCACGGTGTTCGCGGTCACGCTCGAACCGACGGAAACCTGCGGGTCGATGTCCTCGGCCGTGTAGACGACGAGGCCCGCGGCCGGTCCGTCGCTCAGCTGATATGCGATGAACGTGCCGCCGGGCCAGTCGCTCGCATACACGTTGACGACCTGGCCGTTCCCGATCGCGTACACCGGTCCGACGCCGGCGTAGTCGACCCCGGAGTCGATGCGCTCGGGGCTGAGTCCGCCCGTTGCCCGGAACGGGTTCAGGTATTGGCCCGGTGACACGGGCGTGGTGGACGGTGGCACGACCACGGGTGGTCGAGAGGTCGGGGGCGGGTCGTCTCGCGACACCGGTGTCGTCTGCGCGACCGAAGCCCCCGGCTCGGTGCCGCCGTCGTCAGTCGGCGCCGCGTCCTCGCCCGACGCGGCCGACGCGAGCGCGGCCGCGACCGCCCGCTGCGCCTCGAGCCGTGCCTGTGCTTGCTTCTGCTTCTTCTGGCTCACCAACAGCGCGGTGAGCTGGCCGGTCACGTGCTGCAGCGTCGCGTTCTGCGCGGAGATCGCCGCGTTGGCGTCGGACTGCGCGCGCAGCAGATGATCGAGGACCTGCTGCGCGTCCTTCTGCTGCGCGACGAGTTTCGTGCGGTCGTCGTCAGTTCGGCCCTTCGCGATCTCCAGCTGCGCGAGCGTGTCGTCGAGGTGCGCGTTGACCGCGTTGAGGTACTGACGCGCGCCCATCGCGTGCGTGATCGAGGACGTGTCGTCGAAGAACGACAATCCGGTCCCGCTCCCGCTGCCGTAGCCGATGTACGCGACCGCGGCGGCCCGGCGCACCAGGGCCGAGGCCGCGCGTTCGACGCGGGCATCGGCGGTGAGCAACCTCTCGTCGCTGCTGATCTTCTGGTGCAAGGAGTCGAGACGCGCCCGCGATGCGTTCGTCTCACCGACCAGTGCTTCGATCTCGGCGCCCTTCGCCGCGATCTCGTCCCGGATGTGCGCGATCTGCGCTCGGTACGACTCGACGGTCGCCGCATGCGCAGTCGGAGTCATCCCGGCCGCGACGAGGACGACGGCGACGACGATCGCGCCCCGAAGCGGCGCGCGGCGCGGCACGAACAGAGATGAGCGCGGCCCGGACAACGGGAGGCAAGGCTATCGAATCAGTTCGTGTGATGCATCAATCGCAGTGAGGCCCAGTCTTATCCTGGCCGTCAGCGGCCGCTGGCAGGTTCGCGACGATTGCCGGTCGTCAATGGCACCGTCGGTCTCGCGTTCCGCTCCATGCGTTCGCGACCGGCATCGCGTTCGCGGTGCTACGTGACCGTGATATGGAATTGGTTCGAGTCCGTCGTCGCGGGAACCCGCGCATCGCGGACCATGACGATGAACGTCCACGTTCCACGCCGTACGGGTTTGCCGGCGACGACACCCGTGATCGCGTTGAGCGCGAGTCCGGGCGGAAGCGCGCCACTCGCAATCGACCAGTGGTACGGCTTCTTGCCGTCGGTTGCCGCGAACGTGGCTCGATACGCGATCGCGTAACGCGCGGCAGGCAGCGACGACGTCGTGATGACGACGTTGTGGATGAGAATCGCGAAGACGTTGGGAGATTGCACCGTCGCCTTCTTGCCGCTTGCTCCGCGCGCACCGGTCGCGCCCGTCGCGGCGATTCCGGTCGCGCCCGACCCGCCTTTGCCGCCCGCGCCACCGTTACCGCCGTTCGCAAAGCTTCCGCCGGTGACGGTGTCGGACGCGTAGGTGGGCTCACCTACCCAGAGGCCACCACGGCCGACGTGTATTGCGCCGCCGATTGCCGAACCCGACGAGCCGCCCCTGCCGCCGGCGCCTCCACCGCCGCCGGCACCACCACGACCTTCGATCCCGATCGAGCCGTTCGCTGCGACACCACTTCCGGGGACGCCCGCGGCGCCGCCGTCTCCGCCCAGGCCACCCGCGCCGCCGTTCCCGCCAACCGCCCCGCTCCCGGCCCTCGCGCTGTCGGAGATGAAGCGATCGCCGAGTGCCGTCGCGGTCGTGGCGAAGATGGCGCCGCCTTGTCCGGAGCCGCCCGTACCACCGTTGCGGCCGATGCCGCCGATCGCACCCGCGCCGCCGGAAGCTCCGTTGCCGGCCGAGCCACCGGAGCCGTCGACCGGACCGCTGCCTCCACCGTTCCCGCCCGCGCCCCCATCGTCGGCGGCCGCGTTCCCGGAACCTCCGGCTCCGCCGGCAGCCCCGCTCCCACCGACCACCGCGTCGGTCGTGAAGGTGGACGAGCGGACCGACAAGGCACCGGTGCTGTAGATCGCCCCGCCCGTCGCCGAACCACCCCCGCCGCCGGCCCCACCGCCGCCCGGGTCGCCGATCGCGCCCAGCCCGCCGCCGTTGCCGCCCCGCCCGCCGTCGGCCGAATCGGCTCCGTCACTGCCGTTTCCGCCGGCACCACCTGTGGCAGGCGAGGTGGCGGCGCTGCCACCTGCTCCACCGTGTCCACCGCTGCCGGCGCGAGCCTGGTCACCGCTGAAGGTCGAAGCCACGATCCGGACGTGCCCGAGGTTGTAGATCGCACCACCTTGCGCGGCGCCGCCACTGCCGCCGGTCCCGCCGTTGGCACCGGCGCCGCCGCTTCCCGCGGCTCCCCCTCGTCCACCGGTCCCGCCGCCCGCACCGCTGGGATCGCCGGCGACACCCAGCCCACCGTCGCCGCCGCGGGCGCCGTCGCCGCCGGCACCCCCCGCTCCCCCGGCACCACCGACAACCGTGTCCTTGACGAACGCGCAGCGCGTCGCGAGCAACGACCCAGCGGCCTCGACGAGGACGGCGCCGCCCCGTGCCGCGCCGCCCGCTACGCCCGCACCGCCGGCCGTCGCGTCCTTGGCCGCGCCACCCGCGGTGCCGCCCGTGGCTTGATCCGTTCCGTTCACGCCGTTCGCGCCGGCGGCACCGTCAGCTCCTTGATCGCCGACGACATGACCCGTCAGGGTCAGCGCGGTCAGCGTCAAAGTCCCCGCGCTCACGACGAAGATGCGAGAGGTCGGCGTCGGGTTCGATCCTCCCGACGTCAACGTCACGTGCTGACCGGTCGCGTCCAAGCTCACAGCCCCGCCGTCGATCGTCAGCGGCTGCGTGACGAGAATCGTGCCTGAGCAACCGAACCGGTAGCTGCCTCCGCTGTTCAACGCAGCCGCGACCGCCGCCTCGCTACATGTTGCGATCGTCCCCGTCGTCGCCGACGCCCTCACGGACCCCACGACCATCGAAGCGCTCAGGAGACCGACGGCAGCCACAACACCGGGCACGCGTGTTCGTTGCCTTCGGCGCGCAACAGACCGAACTACCGCGAAACACACCATCGACCCGACGCCTGCTCCCCCACGACCCGAGCTCGCCACTCCGGACGCTCCGCAACACCCCATCGCCCGCTACGGACGCCCGTCCCCGACATACAGATTGCCCGCCATCCGGGGCGCAATCAAACAGAGCCGGCCGCGCGTGCTGCTCTAGGGATGCGCGGTCGCGCATCCAAGGAGATCTCCCGATGTGCGATCCGCCATCGGAGCGCACGCTCGGTGCACGTTCGCGCGCTTCACCGGCATCGCACCGGCACGGATACGCGCGCTCGCCGCACAGTGCGAAGCGGAAGCGACCCGCCTCGCCGAAATCCCCGCACCGGCATCCTGGCGAGCCGCCCCGACCGCGTGGCGGCTGGGCGGCGAGCGCGGCTCTCTGCGCACGACTCCGAGATGACGTGCTCACGCCCGCAGGATCTTCGAAACGCGACTGCAATCCTCGTCAGCGCGTGACTTCGTACGGTTCCGCGTAGAACTGGCTGTACCACTTGCGGAACTTCAAGATGGGTCCGTCGGTGTCCGCGAGCGCAGGCGTCGGCAGGAACGACTTGTGCTCCCAGATCGGTCGGTCTTCCTGTACCTGCTTGTTGATCTCCTTCACGAACGCGTCGGCGACGGTTGACGTGAGCTTCTCGTTCTCGAACTTGCGAACGATGAAGTTGAAGCGGACCTGCGTGGTCTCGTCGTCGATCGGCGTCGTGGTTGCGATGTTGATCGCGTCGACGATGCCGCTGAACCACACCTTCGAGAAGCCGGGACCGTAGTTGTAGACGTCGATACGGCCCTCAGTGACGCCGCGCGGCGTGACATACGCCTGCTTCGACAGCATGACCGAACACGGTCCGTCGGTGTTGTACTCCTCCACCTCGGCGACGGTGTCGGTACCGTGCACGAACTGGAAGTGCGCGGGATCGGCGCCGTTCTCGGACATCTCCTGCGGGATGGTCCGGATCACGTACGACGACGAGTAGAAGTCACTCCACGCGGGATCGCCGATCTCGTCGATCACGGGGATGTCCCACTTCGGTGCTTCTCCGAACGGGTGGTACCACGCGAGCACGAAACCGTTGCGCTCGACGACGGGGTACGTGCGCACCCGCGCCTTGCGATTCGTCCGCTGGCTGTACGGAATGTTCGTGCACGCGCCTTCGCCGTCGAACTTCCAACCGTGGAACGGACAGGTGAGCAGTTCGCCGTCGACGGAACCGCCGTACGCGAGGTGCGCGCCGAGGTGCGGGCAGTACGCGTCCTGCAGATGGAACGCGCCGGCGGCGTCCCGCCACAACACGAGCTCGCGGTTCCAATACTCGAGCGGCGTCACCTCGCCCGGGGCGAGGTCGCTCGGGAACGCGACCTGGTACCAACCGAACGGAATGGGAAACGGGAACCGACTCGACGCCATGGCGCGATTTTAGAACACGTTTCAATCTTGTCGCCGGTCGAGGCCGACCGGCAGGCTGGTGGAGAATGCCGCCATGGAACGGGAGCTCGGCGACGTCGGCAGCAAGGTCGTGTTCGAGGACCACCGGGTGCGGGTGTGGGTGCTCAGCCTCGCCCCCGGCGAACGCAGCGCCGTCCACCGCCACGATCTCGACCACCTGTTGATCCAGGTGAAGGGCGACAAGATCGCCGTCGATCCCGAGTCCGACACGCAGAGCCCGTTTCGCGACTACTTCGAGGCCGACGTCATCCCCGGAATGGTGACCCACGTCCCGAAGGGCGGCATCGAGGCGGCGGTGAACACCGGCGCCGAGCCGTACTACGAGATCATCGTCGAGCTGAAGGGCTGACGACTCGCGACTACGACTTCTGCGCGCCGGTCGCGACGCGCTTCGCCCACGGATAGTCGGGCTTGCCGCTCGGCGACCGCTCCATCTTGTCGACGACGTGGAGCTCCTTCGGCACCTTGTAACCTGCGACATGCTCGCGCGCGTGCGCGTCGAGCTCTTCGAGCGTCACGGTGTGCTCCGGTCGCAGTTCGATGACGGCCGCAACCCGCTCGCCCCAGCGTTCGTCGGGCACACCGACCACGACCGCGTCGAACACCGCCGCGTGCGCCTTGAGCGCGGCCTCGACCTCCTCGGGGTAGATCTTCTCGCCGCCCGAGTTGATGCACACCGAGCCGCGGCCGAGCAGGGTCATGGTTCCGTCGGCTTCGACGACGGCGGAGTCCCCCGACACCGAGTAGCGCCGGCCGTCGACCGTGACGAACGTGGCCGCCGACTTCTCCGGGTCCTTGTGGTATCGCAGCGGCACGTTGCCGCCGCGCGCCATTCGTCCAACGACGCCCGAGCCGGGCTGCACGACGTTCATGTCGTCGTCGAGCACGACCGTGTCGGGTCCCATCTTGACCGTGGGAAGTCCCGGGCGCTCCTCGCCGCCTTGGGTGATGACGCGCACGCCGTTGTAGCCGGTCTCGGTCGAACCGACGGCGTCGGCGATCACGAGATTCGGGAACCGCTCGAGGAACTGTGCCTTCACCGTCGCGCTGAAGACCGCCGCCGTCGACGCGACGGCGACCAGTGACGACACGTCGTAGTCACCTTCGTCGAGTGCCTCGATGAGCGGCCGGCCCATCGCGTCGCCGGTGATGCTCAACGTCGGGATGCGGTACTTCTCGACGGCCTTCCATACCTCGCGCGCGTCGAACTTCGGCGTGAGCACCGTGGAGCGACCGTTGATCAAGCCGTTGATCGTCCCCCATTGCGCAGCGCCGTGCATGAGCGGCGCGATGACGACCGCGAAACCGGCATCGGCCGGCGCCTCCGCCGCGGCCTTGGCGAATTCCCACTCGTCCGTGACGCGCACGCCGGTGTCGAAGTTGACCAGACCGCCGAGCACGCACAACACGTCTTCTTGGCGCCACACGACACCCTTCGGCATCCCCGTGGTACCGCCCGTGTAGAGGATGTAGATGTCGTCGTCCGAACGTTCCTCGAAGTCGCGTTCGGGACTCTGGGCCGCGAGCGCGGCCTCGTAGTCGATCGAGCCGATCGCCGACGTATCGGTGCCGGAACCGTCGTCGATCGCAATGAGATGTCGAAGCATGGGCAGCGACTCGCGCACCGCCGCGATGCGCGGTGCGTACTGCGCGTCGTGCACGAGGGCGACGAGATCGGCGTTGTCGAAGAGGTACCGCAACTCCGCCTCGACGTAGCGGTAGTTCACGTTGATCGGAACCGCGCGCAGCTTGTACGCGGCGAAGATCGTCTCGACGAAAGCGTGGCTGTTCATGCCGTAGATGCCGACGTGGTCGCCCGGGCCGACACCCTGGCTCTGGAGATGGTGCGCCAGCCGGTTCGCCCGTTCCTCGAGCTGCGCGTAGGTGCGCGGCTCGTCGGCGACGATGAGCGCCACGCGGTCAGGAACCGTGTCGACGATGTGTTCGGTGAGATCAGCGATGTTCCAGGCCATGACGGCCTAGTTGAGCAGGCGCCGCGGGTGCGGGCAATGCGAGACTGGCGCATGGACGTCGACCTGCCGGCCGAGGACGACCCTCGCCGAATCGAGGTGCGCGCGTGGTTCGACGCGCATCCGTCGCCGAGTCCGCGCGAGCTGGTGGACAGGGGCTTCGTCGTGCCGCACTGGCCGCCTCCCTACGGGTTGGACGCAGGTCCCGAGCTGCAGCTCATCATCGAGGACGAGATGCGTCGCGCCGGCGTCTCGAAGCCGTTGAACCCGATCGGGATCGGCCACTGCGGCCCGATCCTCGTCGCACTCGCGAACGACGAGCAGAAGCAGCGGTACCTGATCCCGATGCTCACGGGCGAGGAGCTCTGGTGCCAGTTGTTCAGCGAGCCCGGCGCCGGGTCCGACCTCGCGAACCTCTCGACGCGCGCCGAGCGCGACGGCGACGTCTACGTCGTCAACGGTCAGAAGATCTGGACGTCCCTCGCCGACCACGCCAAGTTCGGCATCCTCATCGCCCGCACGCGCAACGACGTCAGCAAGCATCGCGGCATCTCCTACTTCATCATCGCGATGGACCTGCCCGGCATCGACGTCCGCCCGATCCGCAACATGACGGGCGGCGCCGGGTTCAACGAGGTTTTCTTCACCGACGTGCGGGTACCGGTCGAGAATCTGATCGGCGAGGAGAACCTCGGCTGGGGCATGGCGAAGACAACCTTGGCGAACGAGCGCGTCTCGCTTTCAACGGGCGGCGGACTGCAGTGGGGCTACGGCCCGACCGCGCGTGACCTCGTCGCGCACTACCGCGCGCGGGGCGGTTTGCCCGACCAGGTCGCTCGGCAGGAACTGGTACAGGCGTACATCGAGGGCGAGATCCTGCGCTACCACCGCATGCGGATGATCTCCGCGGCCGTGAACAAGAAGCCCGGACCCGACGCGTCGCTGCGCAAGGCCCTCGCCGACCCGCACGGAAAGCGCGTGTTCACGCTCGCGAAAAACCTCATGGGCGCGGGCGGCATGCTCGAGGAGAACGGCGAGCTCGGCGCCGAATGGGACCGCGGGTTCCTTTTCAGCCCCGCACTCACCGTCGGCGGCGGGACGAGTGAAGTGCTGCACAACATCATCGCCGAACGCCTGCTCGGCCTCCCCCACGACCACGACGTCGAACAGGGAAAGACGTGGCAAGAGACCAGGGGCGGCACCGTCCTATGACGCCCGTGGTCACGAAACCCGACGCGTAGGTCGGGTTCGGTGCCCACGGCGGGCTATGCCGTCGCCATGTCCATGAACGTGCGCAGCTCGCGGGGGATGTCGGGGCCCATGGGCGCGTAGAGGATCTCGGTCGCGCCGGCTTCGACGAGCGCGTCGATGCGCATGCGGACCTCGGCGGCCTCACCCGTCCAGGAGAACGCCTTCAGAAGGTCGCCGTCGAGCAACGGACGGTCGCGCTCGGTCACGGTCACGAGGTGTTCCTCGTGGACGGCGAGGTGCCGCTCCGCCGCGGGAATCTCTTCGAGGTGCTTGCGCCATTCGATGCCGCCGGGCAGCGCCTCGACCGATGCGGGATCGCCTTCGTACATAGCGTGGTACACGACGGTCAGCGCCGGTCCGGCAGCCGCGAGTGCGCGCTCCGAGCCGGGCGACTCGCCGGGGTCGAGAATGGTGCCGAACGCGAGTACCGAGCACCAGTCGAACTCCGGTCCGCCGGCGCCGATCGTCATGATGCCGTCGCCGAATTCCTTCGCGACCGCGAGTCCCTTCGGGCCGTTGGCCGCGACGACGATCGGGGTGCGGACCGGGAACACGGGCGCGAACCCGGGACCGTGCAGCATCTGCACCAGCGCGCCGTCGACCTTGACCTTCTCGCCGCGCAGCAGCGCGCGCAGCTGTTCGATGTAGCGCCGCGTCCAGCCCCACGTCAACGGCTTTTGGCCCATCGCCATGCGACCGGTGAAACCGGTGCCGATCGCGACGACCGCGCGGCCCGGCGCGAGCTGTTCGAGGGTCGCGATCGCGCTCGCCTGCGTCAGTGGATGCCGGAGGTTCGGA
>Ga0335085_10012513_pt1 | contig 12500 bp, 8 predicted proteins | sample Lox_Sample_45_FD_206712 | JGI IMG/M metagenome (GOLD analysis project Ga0335085, IMG submission 206712) | Soil microbial communities from Loxahatchee National Wildlife Refuge, Florida, United States - Lox_Sample_4.5 | ecosystem: Environmental > Terrestrial > Soil > Wetlands | place: USA: Florida...
CAGCAACAGCGTGGTGGACGCTTCGGGCGTGGCCAGCGGATCGACCAGGACGTCGCAGCCCTGCGCGAAGAACGGCGTGGCGCCGGGATTGGAGGCGCAGGTCTCGCTGCCGCCGGCTCCGTACGCGAAGATCTCGGCGTTGTTGAACTGGTTGGCGTCGATGACCGCGTTCAGCGTGAAGGTGAACACGGCGAAGGCGGCGGTCCCGCAGGTGCTCGCCGTAATGGTCCCGGTGCTCATCGGCGCGGTGGTGCACCCGCCGAGCAGGGCCGGATTGGCGCCGGCGCCGCGCAGCTCGATCCACGCCAGCCCGCCGAGCGGATACACGGTGATCCGCTGCCAGGGCAACGTGCCGGACGCACCGGGCCCGGTCATGGTCGCGCTCTGGTTCACGGTGGTCACTGGAACGCCGGTGGCGATGGGGCCGGTGAAGTAGACCTGGTAGAGGCCGCTGGCCTGGGTGCCGATCCCGGCGAGACCGGACCCCTGGAGGTTCGCCAGCTTCACGGTGATGGCGGTGCCGACCTGGGTGACGCCGGAGTAGACCGGCGCCGTGCCGATGCTCACAGAGTGGCAGCTACGCAACGATCCGGGCGTACACAATGTCCACGACCGGACGTCGGCGCGGGCGGGTGCGGCGGCGCACACCAGCAGGACAGCGGCGAGGGGGACGCGGGCGTGTGCCATGCGCAATAGGTATAAAGCAATATGTGTGCCATGCGCCAGCTGTCGCGCGAATCGCTGGGGAGCGCAGGGCTCGCGCGTCAGGCAGGGTCGTCAGCTATCGCCGTCGTTGCGGACGCCGAACCGGTCCAGGCCCCGCGCGTCGGCCTCGGTGTCCACATCCACAGCGGCCTCCGGGCAATCGACCACGGCGATCTCCGTCGCGTGGGTCAGGAGGATGCGGCGGGCGCCTTCCTCGCCGCGCAGCGCGAGCAGCTCGCCGAAGCGGGTACGGGCAAACGCGGCAGGGACGCCCACGGCGCCGCCGTAGCCGCACGCCGCGATCGTCGCGCCGCCGGTCACGTGCACGGCCAGCGCCCGGAGCGTTTTCGGCTGGATCAGCGGCTGGTCGCAGGTCGCGAGCACCACGGCGAGCGTGCCGGGCCAGCGTTGCTCCACCGCGGCGAGCCCCGTGCACACCGACGCGGCCATCCCCGAGCGCCATGCCGCGTTCACGACCGTGTGCACGTCGAGGCCGGCAAGCGCCCCCGGCATCTGGTCCGCGTCGGCGCCGAGCACCACGAGCACGGGGCCGATCCGCGCCGCGAGCGCCGTCCCCGCGGCGTGCGCGAGCAGCGTGGTGCCGCGATAGGGCAGGAGCTGCTTGGGCCTGCCCAGCCGGGTGGAGCCGCCGGCGGCCAGCACCACGACCGCGGCCTTAACCACACGGCAGCTCGAGCGCCGTCAGTGTGCCCCGCAGCTCCGCGCCGACGTAGCAGTGCAGGCCGATCGGGGCGAAGCCGGCGCGGGTGAACAGCCGGCGGTACGCGTCGGGCGAGCGGCGCTGGAAGCCGGCGACGTCGCCGTCGATGTCGTCGCGCGAGGTGTAGGCCTCGAGAAACGCGACGCCCTCCAGGCGCTCGGCGAGGAACGCCAGGCCGCGGGCGACCTCGGCGGTGGGCACGTAGTGGAGCACGTCGCAGACCACGATGAGATCGTAGCGGTCGGCCAGCCGGGCGCGGTCGAGGCGCCCGAACGAGCCGCGCCGGATGTGGCGGCGGCGTCCGAACCGGCGCACCACGTACTCGCTCTCGTCCACGCCGGTGTACCGCGCGCGCGGCCGCAGCCGCCGCAGCACGCCGAACCACGGCGCCTCACCGCAGCCCACGTCGAGCACCGAGCGCACCGGCCGCTCGAGCACGTGCTCGGCGACGGCCAGCGCCATGCCGACCTTCCGCGCGATGTCGCTCGCGCTGCGCAGGCGAAACCGGGGATCACGATACCACTGGTCGAAGTACGCGCGGTCGTACGCCTTCATGGCGAGGAAGCTATGCGCCCACCCGCGTTCGCGCCGCCGGAGGGCGTCCCGGCGTTTCGGCGACGGCTCGTCGCGCGATATATTGGTGTGACCCGCATGGCACTTCGTCGCCGCCCTCCCGCCGCTCCCGACCCCGCCGACGGCATCGCCGCCGCGACACTGGACGGGATTCCCGTCGCGTGTGTTCTCCTCGGCCGCGACCACCACATCGCGCACCTGAACCCCGCGGCCGAGCGGCTGTTCGGGTTCGCGGCCGCCGATGTCGTGGGCCGCCTCCCCAAGGACCTGCTGGTTCCCGCGGCGCACTGGGAGAATTCCGAACGCCGGTTCCGGTATCTGGCCGAAGGCGCCACGCACGCCGAGGGCGTCAGCGAGAACCTGCGCAAGGACGGCGGCCGGCTGATCTGCGAGTGGCACAACGCGCCGCTGCGCGACGCGGGCGGGCGGTTCAGCGGCGTGCTCGGCGTGGCGATCGACGTGACCGAGCGCACCCGCGTGACCGAGGAACTCGCGCGCCGCGACGCGCAGTACCGCCGCCTCCTGACCAACATTCCCGAGGTCGTGTGGACCGCCGACGAGACGGGCGCCTGCCTGTTCATCAGCGACGCGGTCACGGCCGTCTCCGGCTACACGCCGGCGGAGGAGCTCGGCGCGGACGCGCCGACCTGGCTCGAGCGGGTGCATCCCGACGACCGCGACGCGGTCCAGCGCGCGTGGCACGCGCTGTTCGCCGAGGGCCGGCCCTACGCCATGGAGTACCGGATCCGCCACAAGCGGGGCCACTGGGTGTGGTGGTTCGATCGCGCGGTCGAGGTGTACGACCGGGACGGCAAGCGCTACGCCGACGGCCTGTACTCGGACATCACCGAGCGCAAGGCCGGGGAGGCGGCACTGCGCGCGTCGGAAGAGAGCTATCGCGTGCTGTTTCAGCTCAACCCCGTGCCGATGTGGGTGTTCGACGTGGAGACGCTCGCGTTCCTCCAGGTGAACGACGCGGCCGTCGCGCACTACGGCTACACCCGCGGGGAATTCCTCGGGATGCGGCTGCCGGACATCCGCTTGCCCGAGGACGTGCCGTCGCTCCACGAGGACGTCCGCCGGCTGGCCGAGAGCGGGCGCGGCGGCGGGCGGTGGCGCCACCGCAAGAAGGGTGGCGAGATCATCACGGTCGAAGTGAACGCGCACACGCTCACCTTCGAGGGCCGGCGTGCCGGCCTGGTGATCGTCCAGGATGTGACCGGCGAGATCGCGCTCGAGGAGCAGCTGCGCCAGGCGCAGAAGCTCGAGGCAATCGGCCAGCTCAGCGGCGGCATCGCGCACGACCTCAACAACGTGCTGACCGCGGTCATCGCCCACGTCGATCTCGCGCTGTCGTCGGCGGGGCCGGGCGAGGATCGCGACGACCTGGTTCAGGCCGGCGAGGCGGCGCATCGCGGCGCCGAGTTGATCCGCAAGCTGCTCGCGTTCAGCCGCCGGGAGCGGCTCCAGATGCGCCCGCTCGCCCTGGGCGCGCTGGTCGAGGAGTTCCTCGGCACGCTGCGGCGGATGCTGCCCGAGCACATCGAAATCATCACCAGCGTCGCGGAGGGCGTCTTGCCCATCCACGGCGACGCCGGCGCGGTCCAGCAGGTCCTGCTGAACCTCGCGACCAACGCGCGCGACGCGATGCCGGCCGGCGGGACGCTGCGCGTGGCGGTGGATGCCGCCGAGCTCGACGAGGAGCACATCGCCCTCCACGGCTGGGGCCGGCCCGGCCGCTACGCGCGCCTGACGCTCAGCGACAGCGGCGAGGGCATGACGCCCGAGGTGCGCGCGCACCTGTTCGAGCCGTTCTTCACGACCAAACAACCGGGCCTGGGCACCGGCCTGGGCATGGCGATGGTGTACGGTCTCGTGAAGCAGCATCGCGGCTTCGTGTTCGTCTACAGCGAACCCGGCCACGGGACGACCGTCCGCGTGTACTTCCCGGTCGCCGCGACCGAGCCGGCGCGGCGCCCCGCGGCCCCCGAGCCGGCGCGGGCCGGCAACCGGCGCGAGACGATCATGGTGGTCGAGGACGAAGAGCCGATCCGCCGGGCCGCCCGCCGGGTGCTCGAACGTCACGGCTACGACGTCGTGGTCGCGTCGGACGGCGCGGAGGCGCTTCAGGTCATCCGCGCCGGCACGGCGGTGGACCTCGTCATCAGCGACGCGATCATGCCGCGCATGGGCGGGCTGGCCCTGTACGAGACCCTGGCCAGGGAGCGACCCGGCGTCCCGTTTCTTCTCACCAGCGGCTACACCGGCGCCGAAGTCGCCGAGCAGCACGCCGGCAGCGTCGGTCTGCCGTTCCTGCCCAAGCCGTGGACCATGGCCGACCTGCTGAGCCGTGTGCGCGCCGTGCTCGACGGAACGGCGACCTGACACGGTGATGCGAGCGCGCTGGGCGGCCGCCGCGGCGCTCGCGGCCGCATTGCTCGCGGCGGCCGCGCCGCTCCGGGCGCAGTCGGCCCGGGAGATCGTGGACCGGGTGGACCGCCTGCTGCGCGGCGCGTCGAGCCGCGGCACGATGACCATGGACGTGGTTACGGCGCACTTCAGCCGCTCCATGGAGATGCAGATCTGGTCGCTGGGCACGCAGTACGCGCTGGTGCGCGTCCTCGCGCCGCCGCGCGACGCCGGCACCGCGACTCTCAAGGCCGGCCAGGAGATCTGGAATTACCTGCCGCGGGTGGACCGGACCATCCGGTTGCCCGCCTCGCTGATGAGCGCGTCGTGGATGGGGTCGCACTTCACCAACGACGATCTCGTGAAGGAAGACCGGCTCATCGACGATTACGACATCGCCGTCACCTTCCAGGGCCCGCGCGATGGCGCGGACGTGTGGGAGCTGACCCTCACGCCGAAGCCCGACGCCCCGGTGGTGTGGGGGCGGATCGTCGAGGAAGTCCGGAAGGCCGACCTCATGCCGGTGTGGGCGCGCTACTACGACGAGGACGGTGATCTCGTGCGCACCATGGAGTTCTCCGACTTCCGCACCATGGGCGGACGCCTCGTCCCGTCCACCCTCACAGTGCACCCGGCCGACAAGCCCGCCGAGCACACGACGATCCACTACACGAACCTCGAGTTCGACGTCGGCCTGACGCCCGACTTCTTCTCGCTCCAACGGCTGCGCGAGCCGGGGCGGTGACCGAGCATCCCTGGTGGCGGATCGGCCGGCGCAGCCTGGGCCGGAACCGGCGGCGCACGGTGATCACCGCGCTCGGCCTGGCGTTCGGCTACTTCGCGGTGGTCGTGCTGATCGGGATGATGCTGGGCATCGTGAGCGAGATGGTGGAGAGCGGCACCGGCATCGTGTCGGGGCAGATTCAGGTCCACGCCGCCGACTACCTCCCGGACCACAGCGTCTACGCCACCATCGGCGGCGACGCGGGCACGCCGGTCGGGCCGCTGCTCGACTCGATCGCGGCCGACCCCGCCGTGCTCGCCGCCGCGCCGCGGGTCTACGGCGGCGGCCTGGTGAGCACCGGTTCGGCCACGGCGGCGGCGTCGCTGATGGGCGTCGATCCGGCGCGCGAGGTGCGGGTCGCGCAGCTGGCGACCGCCATCGTGGCCGGCCGCCTGCCGCGGCCGGGCGAGCGCGCGCTAGCGTTAGGCGCCGAGCTGGCCCGCCGCATCCATGCCCGGCCCGGCGACACCGTGGTGGTGGTGGCGCCGGCCGCCGACGGCTCGCTCGGCAACGACCTGTACGTCGTCGCGGGCGTGTTCAAGAGCGGGGTCCAGCCGCTCGACGCCGGCACCGCGCTGCTGCCGATCGGCGTGCTCCAGACTCTCATGGCGCTCGGGCCGGACCGGATCCACGAGGTGGCGGTCAAGCTGGCGGACCCGTACGCCGCGCCGGGCGTCGCCGCGCGGCTGGCGCGCCGCCTGCCCGTGGCGGGCGCGCTGGTGCAACCGTGGACCGTGACCAGTCCCGAGCTGGTCGAGTACGCGGGCATGATGCGCGCGTCGAACTGGATCGTCCTGGTCGTGGTGTTCGGCATGGCCATCTTCGGCGTCGCCAACACGCTGCTGATGGCCACCTACGAGCGACGCCGCGAGTTCGCCCTGCTGCTCGCGCTGGGCGCCGCGCCGCGGCACATCGTGCGCACGGTCGTGTACGAGGCGCTCGCGATCGGCGTCGTGAGCCTCCTCGCCGGCGCGGCGGTCACGGTGCCGGTGCTGGTGTGGTGGCACCGCGCGCCGCTCGACCTGGGCCGGCTGTTCAGCGACTTCACGCTGGCCGGCGCGCTGGTCCGCCCGGTGCTCAAGACCGACGACCCGGGCGCGTGGTCCTATATCGCGGCGGCGGCGTTGCTGGTGACGGCGCTGGCGGCGGCCGTGGTGCCGGCGTTCCGCGCGGCGCGAGTGCCGCCGGCCGATACGTTGGCGGGACGGTGAAGCTGGTCCTGCTGCTGCGCCTCGCGGCCCGCAACGTGGCGCGCAACGCGCGCCGCAGCACGCTCACCGCGCTGGCCATGGTGATCGGGCTGGCGCTGCTGGTGTTTTCGCGCGCGCTGGCCGACGGCGGCCACGAGGACTGGATCCGGGGCGCGGTGCGGCTGGGCGACGGGCACGTGGTCCTGGAGTCGCCGGCCTTCGCGCGGAGCCGCGACCTCGCCGACCGGCTGACGCCCGGCGCGCTCGCCGCGGCGGAGCGCGCGCTCGCGGCGCCCGCGCTCCGTCCGTTGCTCGTCGCGGCCGCCCCGCGGCTCGAGGTGGCCGCGCTGGCGACGGCGGCGGCGGCGGCGGTGCCCGTCGCGGCGGTCGGCGTGGACCCCGCCGCCGAGGCGCGCTTCTCCACGCTGCCCGGCAAGCTGACCGAGGGCCGGTTCCTCGCGCCGGACGACCGCGGCGCGGCGTACGTGGGCGACCGCCTGGCACGGCGGCTCGGCCTGCACGTGGGCTCGCGGTTCGTCGTGTCGGCCCAGGGCGCCGACGGCCAGATCGCCGACCAGCTGCTGCGCGTCGTCGGGGTGTTCCGCACCGGCTTGCCCGACGCGGACGAGGGGTTGATCCAGGTCCCGCTGGCCACCGCGCGGCAGTGGCTCGGCACGGGCGCGGCGGCGACCGCCGTCGCGCTGCTGCTCCGCGACAGCCACGACGTGGACCGCGCCGCGGCGGCGTTAGGCGCCGCGCTCGCCGGTCGCCGCGACGTCGCCGCGTTGAGCTGGCGCGCCGCCATGCCCGAGCTGGACTCGGCCGTCAAGCTCGACGACGACGGCGATTACCTCATGCACGGCATTCTGTTCGCGATCATCGGCCTGGCGATCGTCAACACGATGCTGATGTCGGTGCTCAACCGCTCGCGGGAGTTCGGCATCCTGCGCGCGCTCGGGCTGACCCGCGGGCAGACCGGCGCCATCGTGTTCGGCGAGGGCCTGCTGCTCACCGCCGCCAGCGGACTGGTCGGGCTGGCGCTGGGCGCCGGCGCCACCTGGCTGCTGTTTCGCCACGGGCTCGACTACTCGGCGCTCATGAAGGGCAACATCACCATGGCGGGGGCCGTCATCTCGCCGATCATCGTGCCGATCCTCGGACCCGCCCAGCTGCTGCAGAGCCTGGCGTACATTGCGGCGGTCGGTGTGCTGGCCGCCCTCTACCCCGCGTACCGCGCGACGAAGCTCGATCTCGTGGAGGCGATGAAATTCGACGCATGACGACACCACCGGCGGTCCGGACCAGCGACGTCTGGAAGATCTTCTCGCATGACGGCCTGGCGGTCGAGGCGGTGCGCGGCGTGGACCTCGAGATCGCGCGCGGCGAGTTCGTCGTGCTGGCGGGGCCGTCGGGCTCGGGCAAGACCACGCTGCTCAACATGCTCGGCGGGTTGACGCGGCCCACCCGCGGCGGCGTGTGGGTGGACGGCGAGGACCTGGTCGCGCTGCCGGAGCGCGGGCTGGCCGCGCTGCGGCTGGAGCGGGTGGGCTTCGTGTTCCAGGCCTACAACCTCCTGCCCGTGCTCACGGCGCTGGAGAACGCCGAATTCTCGCTGCTGCTGCGCGGCGTGCCGGCGGACGAGCGGCGCCGCCGGGTGACGGAGCTGTTCGCGACGTTGGGCATCGCGGGTCTGGAGGACCGACGGCCGGGGAAGCTCTCGGGCGGACAGCAGCAGCGCGTGGCCGTGGCGCGCGCCGTGGCGGGCGAGCCGGCGCTGGTCCTGGCCGACGAACCTACGGCAAACCTCGACTCGGCCGCCAGCGCGGCGCTCATCGACCTCATGGCTACCCTCAACCGCGAGCGCGGCACGACGTTCGTGTTCGCCACGCACGACGCCACGCTCATGCAGCGCGCCCGCCGCCTGGTGCGGCTGGTGGACGGCCGGGTCGTCTCGGACGAGCGCACCGGCTGATGCGGCCGGCGCGTGCGGCCGCGCTGCTGCTCGCCGCCACCGCGATGGCGGGTGCGCCCGGCCGGGCGCGCGCGCAGACCTCGGGCCTGCGGTGGTATCTGCTCGACGTGGCCGCCGCGGCGGATTCGAGCGGCTACGGGCCGGCCGCGGCCACCAACCTCGCGCGCATTCGACTCATGGATTCACCGCGCGTCGGGCCCGTCGCGTTCGACTTGGCATATGAATCGTTCGTATCACTGACGTCCGCTCACGCCACCACGTCGTTGGTCGGCGGACTTGGCCAGCCGGTCGGCGCCGAGTGGCTCCCGCTCCAGGCCACGATCACGTCGGGAAGCGCCGGGAGCTGGCGCCACCGGCTCGACCGGCTGTCGGCGCAGATCGGCTCGCGCCGTGTCGAGCTGACGGTGGGGCGCCAGGCCATTTCCTGGGCCACCACGCTGTTCTTGACGCCGGCCGATCCGTTCGCACCGTTCGACCCGGCGGACCCATTCCGTGAGTACCGCGCCGGTGTGGACGCGGCGCGGGTGCGAGTCTTCCCCGCGCGGTTCGCCGAAGTTGAGGCTGCCGCGCGCGTGGCGGACACGCCGAGCGGACGCAAGGTGACGGCGGCGGCGCGTGGTTACGTGTCGTTCGGGCAGGCGGAGCTGTCGGCGTGGGGTGGCACGGTGGCCGGCGAGCCGGCGGGCGCGGTGGGCGCCACGTTCGGCGTCGCCGGCGCGGTCCTGCGCGGCGAAGCGGAACTGCGGCGCGACCAGGGCAGGAGCGTGCTCCGCACCAGCGTGGGCGCCGACCGTAGCGTCGAGCTCGCCGGCCACACGTTCTACGCCATGGTCGAGTATCAGCACGACGGCTTCGGCGCGGCGTCGGCGGCGGAGATTCCCGCCGTGGCGGCATCGGCGGCGGCGGCGCGCGGCGACCTTCAGGTCCTCGGGCGCGACGAGGCGGCCGCCCAGGCGACGTATCAGATCCACCCGCTAGTCTCGCTCGAGCTGCTTGGCCTCGTCAACCTCGGCGACGGCAGCGCGTTGCTCGCTCCCGCCGTCAGCTGGTCGGCCACGGGCGCGGTCACCGTTCGCGCGGGCGTCTTCGCCGGCTTGGGCGCGAGCGCCGCCTCGGTGCCGACGGCGCCGCGCTCGGAGTACGGGCCCTCGCCGCTGAGCGTGTACGCCGCGGTCTCGGCTATCTACTAAGGAATAGAGGACGGCCGACCGGGCGCGGGACTCCCGCGCCGCGCCGTCTCGGCGTATTTCTGTACTGCGATCCTGGCGCTCGGGATTCCCGGGCTGATCTCTCCGCGCATCACAAGCGAGGCTTCATGCTCTCACGTCGCGAATTCTTGGCGAGTGCTACCCAGGCCGGCTGGGCGCTGCCTTTGGTCGGCGCCGCGCGTCCCGCTGCGGCGGAATCGGTCGCCTCGGGGGCGGCGAGGCGAACGCCGCGGCTCGCGGGTGACGTGACGCTCGATCTCAGCTGGCGCATGCTCGGCCCGTTTCGCGGCGGCCGGGTGGACGCCGTGTCCGGCGTGCCGGGAAGGCCCGAGGAGTTCTACTTCGGCCACGTCAACGGCGGCGTCTGGAAGACGATCGACGGCGGCCGCGTGTGGAGCCCGGTGTTCGACGCGCAGCCGGTCGCGTCCATCGGCGCACTGGCCGTGGCGCCGTCGGCGCCCGACGTGGTCTACGTGGGCAGCGGCGAGTCCACGCTGCGCGACTCGGTGGGCTACGGCGACGGCGTCTACAAATCCACGGACGCGGGCGCGACGTGGACGCATGTGGGCCTCGAGGCGACGCAGCACATCGGCAAGATCGCCATCGATCCGCACAACCCGGACGTCGTGTTCGTCGCCGCGATCGGCCACCTGTATGCCGGCAACCCCGACCGCGGTGTGTTCCGCTCGCGCGACGGCGGCCGCACCTGGGAGAAGGTGCTGTTCAAGAGCGACGACGTGGGCGCGGTGGACGTCGTGATCGATCCCACGAATCCGCGCGTCGTGTACGCCGGCCTGTGGAACACGCGCCGGCCGCCGTGGTTCGTCTACGCGCCGAGCAACGGGCCGGGCGGCGGGATCTACAAGAGCACCGACGGCGGCTCGACCTGGCATCAGCTCACCGGCGGCCTGCCGGCCGAAGGCATCGGCCGCACGGGGATCGCCGTGGCGCCGAGCAATCCGCGGCGGCTCTATGCGGTGGTGGACTGCCTGCTGCTCGAGCCTGGCGCGAGCCCGCCGGCGCCGAACGCCGGGCGCTTCGCACCGCCGCCGCCGATGCAGGGCGGGGTGTTCCGATCGGACGACGCGGGCGCCACGTGGCGGCGCCTGTCGAACGATCCGGCGCTGTGGGGCCGCGGCTGGTACTTCGAGAAGATCGCCGTGGACCCGCGCAACGCCGACATAGTGTACGTGCCGAACGTCGCGGTGAACCGTAGCATGGACGGCGGCGCCACCTGGCAGGTGATCCGCGGCTCGCCAGGCGGCGACGACTACCACCAGACCTGGGTGTCGCCGGACGACCCGAACACGCTCATCCAGGGAAGCGACCAGGGTTGCGTCATCACGCGCAACGCGCGCGTCGCCGATCCGAGGGACATGACCTGGAGCTCGTGGCTCAACCAGCCCACCGCGCAGATGTACCACGCGTCGGTGGACTACCGGTTCCCCTACTGGGTGGTGGGCGCGCAGCAGGACAGCGGCGCGGTCGCGGTGCGCTCGCGCGGCAAGTTCGCGCAGATCTCGATGCGCGACTGGGAGCCGATCGGCGCCGCCGGCGAGAGTGGGTACGCCACCGGCGATCCGCTGCATCCGGGCATCGTCTACGGCGGCGACGGCACGCGCTGGAATCTCGAGGACAACAGCGCCATTGCCGGCACGACGCCGCCGCGCGGCCCCGAGGCGGCGCGCACCGACTGGACCCAGCCGCTGGTGCTCTCGCCGGCCGACCCGCACGCGCTCTACTACGCGAATCAGTTCCTGTTCAAGAGCACGGACGGCGCGCGCAGCTGGCGGCAGATCAGCCCGGACCTCACGCGGCCCGATCCCGGCATCCCTTCCACGCTCGACGCGACGGCGGCCGACGACACCGACCCGGGGCGCGACAAGCGCGGCGTCATCTATACCATCGCGCCCTCGCCCGTCATGGTGCCGCTGGTGTGGATCGGCACGGACGACGGCCTGATTCAGCTGTCCATGGACGACGGCGGCTCATGGCGCGACGTGACGCCGGCGGCCGTCGGGGCGTGGAGCCGGATCACGACCATCGAAGCGTCGCACTTCGACTACCAGAGCGCGTACGCCAGCGTGGACCGGCACCAGCTGCAGGACTACGAGCCGTACATCTTTCGCACGCGCGACCTGGGCCGCACCTGGCAACCCATCGTGCAGGGCCTGCCCGCGGGCGTGTACGTGCACGTCGTGAAGGAAGACCCGCAGCGCCGCGGCCTGCTGTTCGCCGGGACCGAGCGCGGCGCGTTCCTCTCGTACGACGACGGCGACCACTGGCAGGCGCTCCAGCTCGATCTGCCGGTCACGTCGGTGCGCGACTTCGTCGTGTACGAGAACGACCTGATCGTCGCGACCCACGGCCGCGGCTTCTGGGTGCTCGACGACATCAGCCCGTTGCGCCAGGTCTCCGACCAGGTGGCGGCGGCCGACGCCTACCTGTTCCAGCCGGCCGACGCCATCAACGTGGCCCAGGGCGACGACGACGGCACGCCGCTCCAGCGCGACGAGCCCCAGGCATCCAACCCGCCCGAGGGCGCGGCGATCGACTACTACCTGCGGAGCGCGGCGAGCGGCCCCGTCACCATCGAGATCCTGGACGGCGCCGGCGCCGTGCTGCACACGTTCTCCAGCGAACCGCAGTCCAGCCAGCGCGGCGCGGCGGCTGGTGGCGGCGGCGGGGGATTTGGCGGAGGCGGCGGCATTCCGCGCGTGTCGCCGCTGTGGCAGCCGGCGCCGCCGGTGCCGCTCGCGACGACGGCGGGCGTACATCGCGTGGTGTGGCGGCCGGTGGCGCCGCCCGCGCCGGGGCAACGCGGCGGCGGCGGGTTCCGCGGCGCGCCGCGGCTGCTCACCGGAACGTTCACGGCGCGGCTGACCGCCGGCGGCCAGGTGCTGACGCGGACGTTCACGGTGCTGCCCGACCCGCGGTC
>Ga0335085_10012514_pt1 | contig 12499 bp, 12 predicted proteins | sample Lox_Sample_45_FD_206712 | JGI IMG/M metagenome (GOLD analysis project Ga0335085, IMG submission 206712) | Soil microbial communities from Loxahatchee National Wildlife Refuge, Florida, United States - Lox_Sample_4.5 | ecosystem: Environmental > Terrestrial > Soil > Wetlands | place: USA...
CGCGAGCAGAATCACCTCGCCGAGCTCGTAGACCCAGAGGTCGGCGATCATGCGTCCCTGCGCAGTGAGGTATGCCGCGTAGCACCCCGTGCCCGGCATCAGCGCCGCGACGTCGTTCGTGAGGAGCCCCTGCAGATACGAACGACGATCAACGCCTGAGACAACGATGCGGCCGCGTGACGAGCGGTCGATCCACGCCGCACGCTCACGCGCCGCAGTGTATGCTGTGGTCGTCATGCCCTCTTGCAATTTTATGCGCGGGGCGGCGCTTGCGCTCGCCGTGGCCGCGCTGCCGGCGGCGGCCGGTGCCCAGGACGCTTACCGCGTCCTGCTGGCAGGTGCGCCGCTCGGCGGTGAACAGATCGCGATATCGCGGTCGGCAGATGGCTGGACCATTTCGAGCTCGGGCCAGGTCGGACCGCCCGTCGACAGCGTCATCCGCCGGCTGCAGATTCGTTACGACGCCGACTGGAAGCCGCTCGAGCTCGTTATCGACAGCACCGTTCGCGGTCAGGTGTTCTCGATGCGGGTGACCGTCGAGGGCACGAGCGCAACCACTCACGTGTTCAACGGCGGTCGCAGCACGGACAAGACCGACATGATTGCGGCGGACTCCGTGCTGCTCCCGCCGGGCGCGTACTTCGCCCCGTTCGTCGCCGTCGCAGCGCATATCCGGGATGCCACGCCCGGGTCGTCGGTGCGCGTGTACGTGCCGGCGCAGGGCAGCTTCGACATGTTGGTCGGGGAATCGACGACCGAGCAGTTTCAGACGGTGAACGGTCTCATCGTCGCGCGTCGCGTGCCGGTCAAGCTTGCGGCGGCCGGCGCAATGGTTGACGCAGAAATCTGGATCGACTCGACCGGGAAGCTGCTCCGCGTCATCGTTCCATCGCAGAGCGTCGACGTGATCCGGGACGATCTCGCGTCGGTCTCGTCGAGGCAGGTGACGATCTCGCGGCCGAACGACGAGCAGGTGAAGTTCGGGAGCAACGGCGTGACGCTGGCGGGAACGGTGTCGAAGCCGTCGCAGCCGTCGTCGAGCAAGCTGCCCGCGGTCGTGCTGGTCAGCGGCAGCGGACCGCACGATCGCGACAGCGTCGTGTCCGGTATCCCGATCATGGGGGAACTCGCCGACGCGATCGCGAACGCAGGCTATCTCGTGCTGCGCTACGACAAACGTGGATTCGGCCAGTCGGGAGGCCGACCCGATGCCGTGTCGCTTGCCGACTTCGCCGAGGATCTCAAGGCGGCGGTGCAATACCTTGCCGACCGCAAGGACGTCGATCCCAGGCGGATCGCCGTCGTCGGCCACAGCGAGGGCGGCGCAGTGGCGCTGCTGGCCGCCGAAAAAGACAAACGCATCGCGGCCGTCGCGCTCATCTCCACGAACGGCTTCACCGGCACCGAAATCGTCCTGGCGCAGCAGCAGCGCGCGCTCGCCCGCTCGACGCTGTCCGACGACGAAAAGCAGCAGCGCATCGAGCTGCAGAAGAAGATCATCGACGCCGTGCTGACCGGCAAGGGGCTCGACCAGCTGCCGCCGGCGGTGCGGCGTCAGGTCGACAACGCCGAGTTCCAGAGCATTCTCGCCAACGACCCGTCGAAGATCGTGCCGAAAGTGAAGCAGCCGATTCTGATCGTCCAGGGCGATCTCGACACGCAGGTCGAGCCGCTGAACGCCGACCGTCTCGAACAGCTGACGAAGACGCGCAAGAACGGCGGGGCGGCCGAAGTCGTGAAGGTGCCGGGCGTCAATCACCTGCTCGTGCCCGCGAAGACCGGCGAGGTCGACGAGTACGCGACGCTGAAGGGCGAGCACGTCAGCCCCGCCGTGACCGGCGCGATCACCTCGTGGCTGAAAAAAGCACTGACCTCGCGCTGAGGAGCGACGCGCTCGCTCGCGCGTTCGAACACGCTCGCGCCTACGTCTCTACGTGCGCGGATCGACCGGTGTGGGCATCCGCGAGCGCCGAGGCGCTCCGGCGCGCGCTGGCCGGTCCACTCCCCGAGCAAGCCACCGATCCCGCTGACGTCGTCGGCGCGCTGGCCGAGGCGGCCGACGGAGGGCTCGTCGCCACCACCGGACCTCGATACTTCGGTTTCGTGACCGGCGGTGCGCTGCCCGCGGCGATGGCGGCGGACTGGCTCGCGGCCGCGTGGGATCAGAACGCGGCGCTGTACGTGATGTCGCCGGCGGCGGCAATCGTCGAAGAAGTGGCGGCCGCGTGGCTCGTCGAGTTGCTCGGCCTGCCGTCGAACGCGAGCGTCGCGTTCGCCACCGGCTGTCACATGGCGAACTTCACGGCGCTGGCCGCCGCGCGTCATGAGCTCCTGCGTCGCGCCGGATGGGACGTCGAGGCGCGCGGTCTTCAAGGCGCTCCCCCGCTGACCGTCGTGGTCGGCGACGAAGTGCACGTGTCGGTCCTCGGCGCGCTCCGACTCGTGGGCATCGGGTCGCAGACGCTCGTGCGAGTTCCCGCAGACGATCAAGGCCGCATGCGCGCGGATGCGCTCTCCGCGGCGCTGGATCGTGTCGACGGCCCGGCGATCGTCTGCGCACAGGCCGGAAATGTGAACACCGGCGCCTTCGATCCGTTCGACGCCATCGCCGACCTGTGCGCGCACCGGGGTGCGTGGCTCCACGTGGACGGCGCGTTCGGGCTGTGGGCGGCCGCTTCGATCGACCTGCGTCAATTCGTTCATGGCGTTTCGCGCGCCGATTCCTGGGCCACCGACGCGCACAAATGGCTGAACGTCCCGTACGACTCCGGCCTCGCGTTTACGACGCATCCCGAAGCGCATCGCGCGGCGATGAGCATGGACGCCGCGTACCTGGTGCGGTCGGGCGGCGAACCGCGCGAGTGTATGGACTGGACGCCGGAATCGTCTCGGCGCGCCCGCGGGTTCGCCGTCTACGCGGCGCTGCGATCGCTTGGACGCCGCGGCGTCGCCGAGCTGATCGAACGCTGTTCGGCGCTGGCCCGCCGCTTCGCCGACCGGCTGCGCGCCGATCCCTCGATCGCGATCCTCAACGACGTGGTCCTGAATCAGGTGCTGGTGCGAGTCGACGACAGCGACGCGCGGACCGCGGACGTCCTGAAACGTGTGCAGGACGAGCGCATCTGCTGGCTTGGCGGGACGAAATGGCACGACCGGTTCGCCATGCGAATCTCCGTGTCGAACTGGTCGACGACGGAAGCGGACATCGACCGCTCGGCTGACTCTATTCTTCGCGGAGTGCGGCAGCGGGATTGATCACGAGACCCTGACGTGCCGCCGCCACGCACGCCAGCAGACCGACCACGCCGACGATGGCCACGACCGCGGATATCACGAGCGGATCGCGGCCTCGCACCTCGAACAGCAAACTCGCGACGACTTCTCCGACGCCGATCGCGCCCGCCGCGCCGGCCAGCAGTCCAATGACAATCGGCGATCCGGCTTGGCGCACGATCAGCGCCATCACATTCATGCGCTGGGCGCCGAGCGCGACCCGAATGTTCATTTCGCGCCGGCGCCTCGACACTCCGTAGGTGGTGGTGGCATATATGCCGACGATCGCAATCGCGAGCGCCACGAGGCCGAACGTCACAAACAGCCGCACCTGGTAACGTCTCGGCGCCAACGCCCCGTCGACGATGCGATCGAGCGACCGGGCGTCGCTGATGGCGATGTCGCGGTCGATGGTGGCGATCGCGCGCCGCACCGCCGGAACAAGTGAGGCCGCGTCGAGCGAGGTCTTGACCAGCAGCGTCATCGACGTGCGGCTTCGCCACCAGTACGGCACGTACACCATCAGCGGAGGCTCACGCTCGAGCGATGTCGTGCGCGCGTCGGCGGCGATACCCACCACCTCGAAGGGTGATTCGCCGAGCTGAGCGCGACTGAATCGTTTGCCGAGCGGATCCTCGCCCGGCCACATGCGCTCTGCCGTGCTCCGCGAAACGACCGCCGGCGTTGGACGACCGGGGTCGCGTTCACTCGGCTCGAACGTTCGTCCGCGCTCGAGCGCGATTCCGAGCGTCCGAAAGAAATCGGGTGCGACGTATCGGAAATTCGCCGACGGCTGCAGGCTCAACGGCCGCGTGTCGTTCTCGATAGCAATGAAATTGACTTGTCCACTTCCGCCGAGCGGCGCCATCGTCGTCGTCGTCACGCCGGCGACGCCAGGCAGGGTGCCGATCGCCGCAAGTACGCGATCGTAGGCCGCCAGCCGGACCCGAGCGTCCTGATAGCGAGTGCCGGGCATCGCAATCACCAGTGACAGCACACCGTCGGACGTGAAGCCGCGGTCGACGTTCAACAGGCGAACGAAACTGACGCTGAGCAGCGAGGTGACAACGAGAAGCGTGACCGACATGGCGACCTGCAGCGCCAACAGCGTCGATCGCGTCCGGCCGGCAGACCGGTCGCTCGTGAATGATGTGCCGCTCGCCCGGAGCGCTCCCTGGACAGCGCGCGACGCCAGCCGCGACGCGGGAACGATCGCGACAATGAGGCCGGCCGCGATCGACACGGCAGCCGCGAACGCGAGAACCGATCCGTCGAGCGACACGTCGCTGACGCGCGGAAGATCGACGGGAGCCGTGCGCACGAAGAGACGAAGCGCGGTCCAGGCCACCGCCAGCCCAGTCAGGCCTCCCGCGACCGCCAGCACGAGCGGCTCGATAATCGATCGCGCGACCAGACGGGAGCGGCTCGCTCCGAGCGCCGCGCGAATCGCCGTCTCACGTTGTCGTGCGAGCGCCCGCGTCAGCGCCAGACTCGCCAGGTTCGAGCATGCAATCAGCAGCACGGCCCCGATCGCCGCGAACAGCAACAGCAATCCACGCCGCGCAGTACCGACGATGTCATCGGCCAGCTCCTGCACGTCGGCGATCAACGTGACGCTCTCATGCGCCTCCTCGGTCGCGCGGACCGACACCTGCGCCTGAAGCACATTCAGTTCGGCAAGCGCCTGCTCGACGCTCACGCCCGCTTTCAGCCGTCCGATCGCATCGTCATTGTGCTCGCCTACCCAGCCGACCCTCTCTTCGGCCATTCGAATGGGGACGATGGCGTCGAACCGGTCGCTCAGTCTCGACCGCAGCGGGATACGCACGTCCTCCGGGAGGACGCCAACAACCGCGTGCGGCGTTCCATCGAGAACGATCGAGCGGCTCAGAACGTCCGGGGCGCCACCGAAGCGCTGTCGCCAGCACGCATTCGAAATGACGGCGACGTGAGGTGTCTCGACGCTTTCATCCGCGACGCTCAACGCACGACCGAGCGCCGGCTGGATCCGCAACACATCGAAGAACGATCCGCTCGCGTGGACGACCGTGATTTCCGCCGCTTCGCCGGCGCCGGTCAGATTCGCCGGCAGGTCGATGAACTGCGCCATCGATTCGAACGACTTCGCGTTCTGGCGCCAATACTCGAAATGCTGTTCGTTGACCTCCATCGCCGAGACGCTTTTCGAGAACTGCTTCCAGATCTCGCGGAGCGCGACGAGCCGGTGCGACGCGCGATACGGGAGCGGCTTGAGGAGCACGCCGTCGATGATCGAAGAGACCGCGGTCGTGGCGCCAATCGTCACCGCAAGCGTCACCACGATGGTGACGGCATAGCTCGGCGAGCGCCGAAGCGATGTCAGAGTGTCTCGCAGATCGAACAGCAGGGCGGCCATGCGCGGTTAGACGGATCGAGCGGCGAAATGGTCATTTCCGACGCGCCTGTTAGAATGAGCCACCCCATGTGGATTCTGCAGAGCGACGACACAACGTTTCGCCTTCGGCCCGGCGCCGTGAAGACGGTCGGACGGGCGCCACGAGCCGATTTCATCGTCGACGCAGCGCTCGTCTCGCGGCTGCACTGCCGGCTCACGGCCGGTGACGAGCACGTCGAAGTCGTGGACCTCAAGAGCACCAACGGCACGTACGTCAACGGCAAGCGGGTTAGGAAAGGCCAGCTCGCGAAGGGCGACCGGCTCCGCGTCGGCCGCGTCGAGCTAACGGTCGAGCGAAACTAGAAACGGATTCGTCGCGCGCTCCCGTCCGATCGTCGTGGCCGGACCATGGCCCGAGTAGACGATCGCGTCGTCGCCGAACGGAAAGAGAACGCTTCGGATCGACGCGATGAGCGTGTTGTAGTCGCCGCCGGGCAGATCCGTTCGGCCGATGGATCCCGCAAACAACGTATCGCCGACGAACAGATCTTTCGCCGGCCGTCCTTTGGCGGCGATCGCGAGGCAGACGCCGCCAGGACAGTGGCCCGGCGTGTGATGCGGCCGGGCCTCCAGGTCGCCGAACGCGATCATTTGTCCCGGAGCGTAGTAAACATCGATCGGCGGCTGCGGCTCGACGCGCAACCCGAATGCCGCGCCCTGCTGGACGACCTGCTCGTACAGGAACAGATCATCGCGGTGGAGATAGACCGGAACTCCCAGCGCGCGTTTCGCGGCGGCGACGCCGGTGACATGATCGAGATGCGCGTGCGTCAGCAGGATGTGGCGGATCTCCAGCCGTTCGCGCGCGGCGAACGCCAGTAGATCGTCGACGCCATCGCCGGGGTCGATGACGACGGCCTCCCGCGTCCGCTCGCATCCCACGACGTAGCCGTTTTGCACGAAAGGACCGGCGACCTGCGCCTCAATTATCATGATCAGCCCATGATCTTAGCTGTTCTCGACGATCTCATGTTCACCTCGAAGATCAAGACGGCGGCGGCACAGCTCGGCGTCCCGGTCGGCTTCGCGCGCTCGGCGGATGCCGCGCGCAGCGCGATGACGGCGACGCCGCCCTCGCTCGTCATCCTCGATCTCAACAACACCCGCGTCGATCCGCTCGGCATCGTCGCGGCGATGAAGGCCAATCCGGCGTGGGCCGCAATTCCGACGGTTGGCTTCGTCTCGCACGTCGACACGGCGACGATTGAAGCCGCGCGAGCCGCCGGGGTGACCGACGTGATGGCCCGGTCGGCGTTCACCGCGCAGCTCGGCGAAATTTTGAAGCGATGATCGACGTCTACGAGGCAAGACGGCGCATCGCGCCGCACGTCCGGCGGACGCCGCTCGTCGAATCGGCGTGGGTGTCGGATGCCGCGAACGCGCGCGTGTGGCTGAAGCTGGAATCGGTGCAGCGGACGCACGCGTTCAAGGCGCGGGGCGCCTTCAATGCAGTGATTGCGCGTCTGGAGCGCCGAAGTCAGCGGGATCCGGCTTACAAGCTGGTCACGGCTTCGGCGGGCAATCACGGCCGTGCGCTCGCCGAGGCCGCGGCGACATTCGGTGTGCCGGTCGTCGTCTTCACACCGTGCGATGCGCCGCGAGCCAAGCTCGATGCGATTCGCCGTCATGGCGCAGAGCTGCGTGACGAGGCGCCTGATTACGACGAGGCGGAGCGGCGCGCCATCGCCTTCGCGCACGAGAGCGGCGCGGAATTTGTCTCGCCTTACAACGACGCAGACGTCATCGCCGGCGCCGCCACAATCGCGCTCGAGTTGTTCGAGGATCAGCCCCTGCTCGACGTCTTCGTCGTCCCGATCGGCGGCGGCGGGCTCGCCGGCGGCATCGGATCGGTCGTCAAGGCGATGGATCCGTCTCGCGCGGTGATCGGCATCGAGCTCGAAGCCTCCCATGCGTTTCACGCCAGTCGCGCCGCCGGAAGGCTCGTCGAGATCGTCGCTGGATCGACGGTCGCGGACGGACTCGGTGGCAACCCTCAGGCGGGGACCATCACATGGCCGCTCGTCCAGCGATTCGTCGACGATATCGCGCTCGTCGGCGAGGCCGACCTGCATCGCGCGATGACGGGTCTCGTCGAGCACGAGCACCTCATCACCGAAGGCGCGGGCGCTGCGGCGACGGCCGCCCTGGTCAGGCGACGGATCGACGTCCGCGGCCGGCGCGTCGCCGCGATCGTGTCGGGTGCCAACATCGATCGCGCACGCCTTTCGGCGCTTCTGACGTCAGGGACGGAGCGTTAGCCAGGCGCGCATCAGCGCGTCGCGCTCGATCCAGGCGCCCGCTGCGAGCGCAAGCACGAGCAGCAGAAACACAATCAGGCCCCAGCGAACGCCGGAGCGCTGGCGCCGCGCAGGCGCGGCCGCGTAGATTTCCGCCGCCGTGGCGCGCTCGTCGAGGATCGCCGCCACGGATCGCAGTTCGGCTGCGAAGGTGGCGGTCGACTCGTACCGCTGTTCCAGGCTCTTGGCAAGCGCCTTCTGCACGATCACGTCGAGTTCCGGCGGCACGGTGGCGTGGATCGACGAAGGCGCGGGCGTGGCGGCCTGGACGATGCGCAGCGGCAGCGCCTCTCCCGCGAACGGGACGCGGCCGGTGAGCATCTCGAACAGCATCACGCCGAGCGAAAAGATGTCGGTTCGATGATCGCCCTGTTCGCCAAGCGCTTGCTCCGGTGACAGATACGCCGTTGTCTCGACGGCGGTTCCGGCCGCCGTCGTGGCCTCGGCTGCCGCGCGGGCACGCGCGGCGCCGCCGTTCGTCCACGGCGCAAAGCCGAAGTCGAGAATCTTCGCGCGGCCTTTCGGCGTGATGATGACGTTGTCCGGTTTGAGATCGCCGTGAACGACGCCGGCGGCATGGGCGTCGGCAAGCGCGTCGGCGAGCTGCACGGCGAAATCGATCGCGCGTTTGGAGTTCATCGGCCGTCCGCCGATCGCCGCGTGCAGCGTTTCGCCCGGCACGAATTCGAAGGCGAGAAACAGCTCGCCCTGATCCTCGCCGATTTCGTACAGCGCCGCGATGCTCGGATGCGACAGCACCATGGCCGCGCGCGCATCATGCAGAAAACGCTCGCGCCGTTCCGGATCACCGGCGATCTCCGGCTTCACGACCTTGATCGCGACGGTGCGGCCAAGCCGGGTGTCGCGCCCGCGATAAATCTCGCCCATTCCGCCGGCGCCGATGCGGTCGAGCACCTTGTACTGACCGAGCGTTTCGAACACGCCGCGAATTATACTGATCGCTCGAAGGCGCGGAGCCCTTCGCGCTCCAACACGTGAATCCCTACACGACGCTGCTTCGGCGCAACCGGAATTTCAGGCTGCTGTACATCGGCCAGACGATCTCGCAGCTCGGCGACTGGTTCAACGCCGTGGCCGTCTATGCGCTGCTGCTCGACCTGACCGGCTCGGCGACGGCCGTGGCGACCGTGATGATCGTGCAGTATCTGCCGGTTGCGATCGTCGGCCCGATTGCCGGCATCGTCGTCGATCGTGTGGACCGGCGAAAGCTGATGGTCGCGGCCGACGTGCTGCGCGGGTGCCTGATCCTGGTTCTGTTGCTCGTGCGGCGGGCCGATCAGGTCTGGATCGTCTACGTCGTGATGGCGCTCGTGTTCGCCGCTCAGGCATTCTTCGAGCCGGCGCGCACGGCCACGATTCCGAACGTCACCACCGCCGAGGAGCTCCTGCCGGCCAACGCGCTGTCGAGCGCGACGTGGTCGGCGATGCTCGCCGCCGGCGCCTCAATCGGCGGCGTGGTGACGGCGATTTTCGGACGCAACGTGGCCTTCGTGATCAACGCGCTGTCGTTCTTCTGGTCGGCGGCGTTCATTCTGCAAACGCACTACGATTCGACCCCGGCGGCACGCCCGGCGCCAACGAGTCTCGCTCACTGGCTCGGCGTCACGGACCTCGTCGAGGGTGTGCGCTACGTGCGGCAGAACGCGCACGTGGCCGCCCTGATGAGCGTCAAGGCGGGCTGGGGGCTCGCGGGTGGCGTGCTGCTGCTGCTCACCGTCTTCGGCCAGCGCGTCTTCCCGCTGGGCGCGGGATCGGCTGGCGGCATCGGCGTGCTGTACGGCGCTCGCGGCGTCGGCGCGGCCCTCGGCCCGATCGCCCTTCGCTGGATCATCGGCTACGATCCGAAGACACTCCGCCGCGTGATCGCCCCGTCGTTCTTCACGATCGGCGTGTTCTACGCGGCGCTCGCCGGCACACCGACGCTCGCGAGCGCGGCGCTGTGCGTGCTCTGCGCGCACGTCGGCGGGTCGATTCTGTGGGTGTTCAGCACAGTGCTGCTGCAGATGGAAGTGCCGGATCGCTTCCGCGGCCGTGTCTTCTCGGCCGAACTGGCCATGGTCACCCTGGTGACGTCGGTGTCGAGCTACGCCACCGCGTTCGAGCTCGATCACCTCGGACGATCGCCGCGCCTGCTCGCCTTCGCGCTCGGGCTGATGTTCTGCGTGCCGGGCACGTTATGGCTGTGGATTTCGGAATTCAGATGGAAGGCTTCAGAGTCTCCAGAGTGCTCTGTATGAGCTCCTTCGCGTCGGCGAGCTGCTCGAGCACGAGGGCGATGTCCATCTTCGGCTGACCGGGCATTCGCTCGCTGCGGCAATACACGCCGTGCTGACCGACGAGCGCGAGCGAATCGGTCAGCAGATCGAGCGCAACCGCCAGCCGTCCGCGCGCCGGCCCCATCATCGTCTCGTGAACTTCGAGCGCATCGCGGTGTTTGTCGTAGACAGACATATCGACTATTTCCGTGGCGGCTTCGACGGCCGCAACTCGACGCGGCTCGGCAGGCTGCGCGGATTATGGCGCAGCAGGTTGATGACGACCTCGGCGACTTCCTCGGGCGCAATCTTCCAGTCGGCGCCTTTCGCCGGATCACCGCTCGAGAATCCGGTCGCCACCGAACCCGGCATGACGTACGACACGCGGATGCCGTCGTGGCGCACCTCCTGCATCAGCGCTTCGCTGAACGCATTCAGCCCAGCCTTCGACGCACAATAAGCGGCCGCGTCGGCGAACGGATTCTTTCCCGCAAGACTGCTGACGTTGATGATGAAACCGCCGCCGCGCGCGCGCAAATGCGGGATCGCGGCGCGGCAGACGTAGAACACGCCGGTGAGGTTCGTGTCGACGACCTCGCTCCACTGCTCCGCCGTCATCGAGGCGACGTCGGTGAAGATTCCCACTCCGGCGTTGTTGACGACGAAGTCGAGGCCGCCGAAGCGCGAGACCGTCGCGTCGACAGCTCGCTGCACCTCGTCCTGCCGGCGGACATCGGCCTGCAGCGTTTCCACGGAGCCCGGACCGGCGCCTTCGATGTCCCGCCGCGCGGTCGAGAGCTGCGAAGCGCCGCGGCCGGTGATCGCCGTCTTCACGCCATCGGCGACGAGCGCGCGCGCGACCGCGAGTCCGATGCCGCGCGATCCTCCGGTGACGAGCGCCACCTTTCCTTCGATCGATTGCATCCGACTAGAATAATCCACTCATGTGCGAAGTCGGGATCATCGGCGCAGGCGAACTCGGCGGCGCCGTGGCCCATCTGCTGGCTCGGCGCGACTTCGCGCGCACGATCACGCTCGTCGACGAGAGCGGACGAGTCGCCGCCGGCAAGGCCCTTGATATCGCCCAGGCGGCGCCTGTGGAAGGCTTCGCGACGCAGGTTTCGGGTACGACCGACGTCTCCGCCGCCGCTGGTGCCGACGTCATCGTCGTCGCCGAGGCAGTGAACGGTGGCGAGTGGCAGGGCGACGCCGGACTCGCGCTGCTGAGACGTCTGGGTGCGAGCGCACCGCGGGCCGTGATCGTGTGCGCGGGCGGTGAGGCGCGCGAGCTCGTGGACCGCGGCGTGCGCGAGTTGAAACTGTCGCGCACACGTCTGGTCGGCACGGCGCCCGAAGCGCTTGCGGCCGGCGTCCGCGCTCTGGTGGCGCTGCATGTCAACGGGTCTCCACGCGACGTGGTGCTGTCGGTGCTCGGCGCGCCGCCACGGCACGCCGTTGTGGCGTGGGAAGAGGCGACGATCGGCGGCTTCGCGCTGACGGGTCAACTCGACGAGCCGACGCGCCGGCGGATTGCGGGCCGCGTTCCCGCGCTCTGGCCGCCCGGGCCGCACGCGCTGGCGGCGGCGGCGGTGAAAGCGGTCGCCGCGATCGGCGGACGCGGGCGTCAGATTGTCGGCTGTTTCGTCGGTCCCGACACGGCGAGCGGGACGCGCACACGCGCGACCGCATTGCCGGTCAGGTTCGATGCGTCAGGGATCGCCGGCGTCATCACACCGGCACTGAACACGTCCGAGCGCGTGGCGCTCGAGACGGCAATGATGCTGTAGGTCTACATCCCGAACAGGGGACGGTGCAGCGACAGGCCGCCGGCGAAGTCGGCGAGCTGCTTGCGGAGAATCAGCCGGCCTCGATGCAGACGCGACTTCAGCGTTTGATCTTTCACCTTCAGCACGGCGCTCGCTTCTTCCGTCGACATGCCCTGGATGTCGCGGAGCAGCACCGGCGCGCGGTAAATGGCCGGCAGGGCCAGGATCGCGCGGAATGCACGCCTGCGCAGCTGCGACCGGAACATGTGCTCGTCCGCCATCTGCGACCAGTCCGCAACCTCGGCGCGCGGGTGCGCCGTCGGCGAATCGGCATCGATCGATGCGCGCTGACGCTCTTCTTCCTGCGCACGCTGGAACGCAGCGGTCCGCAGCCGCGACATCGCCGCGTTGAACGTGATGCGATAAATCCACGACGAGAGTGCGGCATCGCCA
>Ga0335085_10012515_pt1 | contig 12499 bp, 9 predicted proteins | sample Lox_Sample_45_FD_206712 | JGI IMG/M metagenome (GOLD analysis project Ga0335085, IMG submission 206712) | Soil microbial communities from Loxahatchee National Wildlife Refuge, Florida, United States - Lox_Sample_4.5 | ecosystem: Environmental > Terrestrial > Soil > Wetlands | place: USA: Florida...
CGAACATCACCAGGTTCTGCACGATCGGAAGATCGCGCCGGTTGATCGCTTCGACGATGAAGCGGGCGACGCCGGGGATGTTGAACACGGTCTCGGTGACGATCAGCCCGCCCATCAGGAAGGCGGCCTCGATGCCGATCACGGTGACGACCGGCAGCACGGCGTTGCGCAGCGCGTGCTTGTAGTTGACGGTCGGCTCGGAGGCGCCCTTGGCGCGCGCCGTGCGGATGTAGTCCTGGCGCAGCACCTCGAGCATCGAGGAACGGGTGAGCCGCATCATCAGCGCCGAGCTGCGGAAGCCGACCGCGGCGGCCGGGATGCTGTAGAGCGCGAGCGCCTCCCAGAAGGTGGCGGGCGGCGCGGTGTAGATCGGGATCGTGCCGAACCAGGCCGCGAAACCGGTGAGGATGAGCAGGCCGAGCCAGAACGACGGCATCGACAGGCCGGAGAGGCTGATCACGCGGAGCACGTAGTCGAGGCCGGTGTTCTGCTTGACCGCGCTGAGCACGCCGAGCGGCACGCCGAAGGCGATGGCAAACAGCAGCGCCAACCCGGCGAGCTTGGCGGTGATCGGGATGCGCGGCAAGATTTCCTGCAGCGCCGGCTTTTCCGAGACGTAGGAATAGCCGAGATCGCCGTGCGCCAGCCCGTTGATCCACTGCACATATTGCACGGCGATCGGCTTATCGAGGCCGAGTTCCTTTTCCAGCTTCACCTTCTCGGCAACGTCGATCATGCCGGCGGCGTCGAACACGATGTCCGCGATGTTGCCGGGCACGATGCGCAGCATCGTGAAGATCAGCACGGAAATGCCGAACAGCGTCAGGAGCATCAGGAAGAAGCGCCTGATCAGATAACTCCCCACCAAACCCTCCCATGCGTCGCGGGGAAAGGCGCGCCCGGCCGCCCCTCACGGCCGGACGCGCGACGGTCGACGATTATTTGTCCAGCCAGAGGTCCTCGAAACGGAAGCCGTTATAGGTGTTGTTGCTCATGATCGTCATGTTCTCCACATACGGCTTCCAGCAGGTGCCGGTGCGGGCGTGGAACAGGATCGGCCGCGCCACGTCTTCCTGGATCTTCTTGTCGATCTCCCACACCAGCTTCTTGCGCTTGGCGAGATCGGTTTCGGCCGACTGCTCGTCGAACAGCTTCTCCAGATCCTTGTTGCAATAGTGGGTGTAGTTGCGCTCGGACCCGCAAGAGTAGTTCTCGTAGAAGGCCTGGTCGGGATCGTCGATGCCGTTGCCGGTCAGATTGAGGCCGACCTGGTAGTCCTTGCGCGCCACCTTGGCGAACCACTGGCTCGATTCCACCGGATCGAGCTCGGCATCGATGTAAATGCTCTTGAGCTGGTCGATGAGTACCGCCGCCGGATCGCGATAGGTGGCGAGGTTGCGCGTCGACACCTTGATCTTCAGCGGCTTGTCGGCGGAATAGCCGAGCTTGCTCATGATCGCGCGCGCCTGCTCGCGGTCCTTGTTCACGTCGCCATAGCCGGGAATGGTCTTGAGCATGTCCGGCGGCATGCCCCACACGCCTTCCGGTCCCGGCAACAGCGAACCGCCCTCATCGCCCTGCCCTTGCAGGATGATGTCGATGAAGGCCTTGCGATCGAGCGCCATGGCCATCGCCTTGCGCAGCTCGAGATTATTGAACGGCGGCGCGTCGCGGTTGACGATCAGGTTGGTGTTGACGTTAATCGGCTTGATCTCGCAGATCGCGGTCTTGTCCTGCGACTTGATGTCCTTCACCAGCGCCGCGGTCATCTCGGTCGGGAAAGTCACGTCGACCTTGCCGGCGACGAAGGCAAGCACGGCGGTCGCGCGGTTCTTGATGATCGTGTATTCGATGCCGTCGAGATAGGGCAGACCCTTTTTCCAGTAGTCGGGATTCTTGACGAGCTTGATCGATTCGTTCTGCTTCATTTCGATGAATTTGTACGGTCCGGTACCGATCGGATGCGTGCGCATCTGCGCCGCCGGCACGTGGCACGGGTAGATCGGCGTATAGCCGGAGGCGAGCATCGCCAGAAGCGAAGGCTGCGGCCGCTTCAGGTGGAAGGTCACCTCGTCGTCGCCGCTGATCGTCACTTCGGAGACGAATTCGTACCAGTCCTTGCGCGGATTCTTGCGGAACTTGTCCTGCGCTTTGCCTTGCAAAAGATCGAAGGTGCACTTCACGTCTTTGGCGGTGAACGGTACGCCGTCATGCCATTTGACGCCCGAGCGCAGCTTGAAAGTGAGCGCGGTGTTCGATTTGTCCCAGGCCCAGCTGGTCGCCAGTTCGGGCCTGATCGTGGCGATGCTGGCCTGCGGGATGTGCTGGTCGTAGATGACCAGGTTATTGAAGATGCCCATGGCCGGGACGTTGACCGAGAAGGTCGCCTCTTCGTGGATCGACAGGCTCGGCGGCGTCTCGCGGTGATAGATGCGCAGGATGCCGCCGTGTTTGGGCTCCGCCGCCTGCGCGCTGCAGATGCTCAGGCCGGCGAAAATAGCCGTCGCCAGCGCCACATATTTCATTCCCATTGGATCCTCCCCAGGGATGCGATGCTGACGCGGCCGAGGCCGACCGACAGCGGTTTTTGCTTGTTATGACGGTAACGCTACCCGGTATGGTAGCCCCGATCAACTCGACAAAAGCCGCTTTGCATCCGCTACTCCCGCGCGCGCGCGGCCGCTTGCCAATGTCGCGCGCGCGCCGCACGATGGCGCCGGAAAGAGCACCAGCGGGCCGAGGCCGGAGCGACATCAGTGACCGAGAGCGACCATATCGTCGCTGAGACGGCGGCGCGAATATGTGCGGACCTCGGCGACCCGCAGACGATCAATTCTGCCCGCGACCGGCGCTGGATGGAGCCGCTGTGGCGCGCCCTGACCGAGGCTGGTCTCACCCTCGCCTGGGTGCCGGAACAGCTCGGCGGCGCTGGCGCGAGCCTCGCCGACGGCTTTGCCGTGATCGGCGTCGCCGGCCGCTACGCCTTGCCGCTGCCGCTGGCGGAAACGCTGCTGGCAGGATGGCTATTGTCACGCGCCGGCATGCCGGTGTCGCCAAGCGCGATGACGGTTGCGCCCGCGCGGCCCGCTGACCGGATCACGCTTGGGCCCGATGGCCGGCTCCATGGCCGCGCCGGAAGCATTCCTTTCGCGTCGCTCGCAGACCACATAATCGTATTAGCGGAGAGTGGCGCGAAGAAAGTCGTTGCCGTTGTCGCCAGAACCCAGTGCGCGATCAGCGAAGGAGCGAGTCTCGGTGGCGACCCGGCGAATGCCGTGAATTTCGACGGCGTGCAGCCGTCCGCCACCGCCCCTTCGCCGATCGATCGGGAATACCTGCTGCTGATGGGGGCGACGGTGCGCAGCCTGCAAATCGCGGGAGCGCTGGAAACGATCCTCTCGATGAGCGTCGCCTACGCCAATGAGCGCGTCGCCTTCGAGCGCAAGATCGGCAAGTTCCAGGCGGTGCAGCAAAACCTCGCGCGGCTTGCCGGCGAGACGGCGGCAGCGCTTGCCGCGTCCGGCTCCGCCGCCGATACGATTACGCCAGACGGCATCCTCGGCGACGCCGTTCTTCTCGAAGCCGCCTCCGCGAAAATCCGCGCCGGCGAGGCGGCCGCGGAAGGCGCGGCTATCGCGCATCAGGTGTTCGGCGCGATCGGCTTTACCAGCGAGCACATTCTGCATCGTTTCACGCTGCGCATGCTGTCATGGCGTGACGACTTCGGCGGCGAAAGCCATTGGGCCTCTGCGCTCGGCGCCATGGTCGCCGCGCGCGGCGTGCAGCAATTCTGGCCGATGCTGGCGGCGCGGTGAAGCGATGAGCACAAGCCTGCAATTCGATCAGATCCGCTTGCCGAGCGAATGCGAAGTGCTGCGCGCCGAGGTGCACGAATTCATCGCCGCGGAGATCGCCGCCGGCACATTCGTGCCCGACCGCCCCGGCCATAGCGATACGCACAATCGCGCCTTCAGCCAGCGCATCGGCGCCAAGGGCTGGATCGGTATGACCTGGCCGAAGAAATACGGCGGGCACGAGCGCAGCTTCCTCGAGCGCTACGTCGTCACTGAGGAGTTCCGCGTCGTCAACGCGCCGGTGCGCTTGCATTTCGTCGCCGACCGGCAGAGCGGCCCGATCCTGCTCAAATACGCGCCGGAGCACATCAAGCAGGATATCCTGCCGCGCATCTGTCGCGGCGAATTATGCTTCGTCATCGGCATGAGCGAAGCCGGCTCCGGCTCCGATCTTTTCGCCGCCAAGACCAAGGCGACCAAGGTCGACGGCGGCTTCAAGATCAACGGCTCGAAAATCTGGACCAGCAACGCCCACATCGCCGATTACATGCTCGGCCTGTTTCGCACCTCGCCGCCGACCAAGGAGAACCGGCGTCACGGGCTGACGCAGTTTCTCGTCGACATGAAGGCGCCGGGCATCACCGTCAATCCGATCATGCAGATGACCGGGCAGCACGATTTCAACGAGGTCGTGTTCGACGACGTTTTTGTTCCAGACGACCACCTCCTCGGCGAGCCGGATGGGGCTTGGAAACAGGCGACCAGCGAACTTGCTTACGAGCGCAGCGGGCCGGAACGATTCCTCGAGAATTTTTATGTGCTCAACGCGCTGGTGGGCGCGCTCGGGCCCGACCCCGATCTGCGCAGCGCCGAAGGTCTCGGCCGCCTGGTCGCGCAATTGCACGCGTTGCGCCGCATGTCGGTGTCGGTCGCCGGTATGTTGCAGGCCGGCAAGGAACCGGTGGTGGAAGCCTCGATCGTCAAGGATGTCGGGACCATTTGGGAGCAAAAACTGCCCGAGCGCGTGCGCGATCTCGCCGCGTTTCTCGAGCCGGAGGCGAGCAACCGCGTGAGCCTCGACGAACAGCTCGCCTTCGCACTCAAGGTCGCGCCCAAGCTCACCATCCAGGGCGGCACCACGGAGATCCTGCGCGGCATCATCGCCCGCGGGCTCGGCTTGCGCTGAACGGAGGCACGGTTGCCGGACATCTCCAAGCTGCTGTGGCCCAAGAGCGTCGCCGTCGTCGGCGCCTCGTCCGATACCACCGGCCTGCGCGGGCGCATTTTGGAAGTGATTCTGAGTCACCCTTACGCCGGTAAAGTCTACCCGGTGAGCCGCAGCGCCGCGGAGGTGCAAGGGCTCAAGGCCTACGCCTCGGTTGAGGCGCTGCCTGAGCCGGCCGATCTCGCGGTCCTGATCGTTCCGGCGCAATACATTCCGGCCGAGCTCGAGCGTTGCGGGCGCGCCGGCATCAAAGCGGCGGTGATCTTGAGCTCGGGCTTTGCCGAGGAGCCCGGCGAGGCCGGCCACCGCCTGCAAGCCGAGATCACGGCGACGGCGCGCCGCTACGACATGGCGGTGAGCGGACCCAACACCGAAGGCTTCGCCAATATTGAAGCCGCGCTTTGTCCGACCTTCAGCCCGGCCATGGATAAGAAAGCTGGCGCCATCCGCCCGACGCGGCCGCTCGGCAAAGGCCAAGTTTCGGTGATCTCGCAGAGCGGCGGCCTCGGCTTTGCCTTTTTCGACCGCGCGCGTTCGCGCAGCCTCGCCTTCCGCCACATCGTCACCACCGGCAACGAGGCGGCGCTCGAAATCGCCGACGTCCTCGACTATCTGCTCGACGAGGGCGGCACCGACGTATTTCTGCTGCTGCTCGAGGACGTGAAGTCGCCGGAGAAATTCAAGCGGGCGGCGGAAAAGGCGCTCAGGCTCGGCAAGCCGCTGATCGTCGGAAAGATCGGCCAATCGGAGCCGGGCCGCCGCGCGGTGACCTCGCACACAGCCGCGCTCGCCGGCTCGGCGGCGGCCTATGGCGCGATCTTCGAGCATTATGGCCTGATCGAGGGTCGCGACTTCGACGAGATGATCGACATTGCGATGGGATTTCTTGCCTGTGGCGACAAACTGCCCGTTGGCAAGCGGATGGGCATCTGCACCTCGTCGGGCGGCGCCGGGGTGTGGATGGCGGATGCCTGTGCCGCCGAAGGTCTCGCGGTGCCGCTGCTCGACGCGGCAACGCGCCAGGCGATCGACGTGCATCTGCCCTCCTATGGCACGTCGCAGAATCCGGTCGATTCCACCGCGCAAGGCGTGCACAAGCTAGGCTATGCCGAATTCGCCCGCATCGTCGGCACGTCGCCACTGATCGACGGCGTTATCGTCGTCGTCACCGCGCGGCGCTCCGCCTTTCTCGAATCCGATCTGCCCAAGCTGCAACGGCTCGACCGCGAGTCGACAAAGCCGATCTTCATGTGGACCTATACGTTGCCCTCGGAACGCAGCGTCGAAATTCTCAACGAAGCCGGCTATCCGCTGTTTACCGGCGCGCCGGGCTGCGCGCGCACCATGCGGATCATGGCCGACTACCGCGCGCTGCGCGAGCAACGCTTGCGCGAGCCCGTCGCGCACTCGGTCCATCCGGCGCGCAACCAAGTCGTCGTGGAGCTGCTGGCAGCCCCCGCTGTCCTGTGCGAATGGCACGCGCGTCCGTTTCTCGCGCGCTACGGTATCGGCTGCGATCAGCCGCCCCACGCCCTCGTATCCTCCGCGGCGGAGGCGCAAACGGCCGCAGCAAATTTCGGCCGGCCAGTGGCACTGAAAGTTCAATCTGCCGACATCCCGCATAAGACCGAAGCCGGCGCGCTGGCGATCAATGTATCCCCGGACGACGCGCGCGCGGCCTACGAGCGCGTGCTTGCTGCCGCCAAGAAACATGCGCCGCATGCGAAGATCGACGGCGTGCTGGTGCAGCCAATGGCGGCCGCCGGACGTGAAGTGATTCTCGGCATCAGCCGCGACGCCACTTGGGGCCCGCTCATGATGGTCGGCCTCGGCGGGGTGCTGGTCGAAGCGCTCGGCGACGTGGCGCTGGCGCCGGTCCCGCTCGATTCGGTCGCGGCCGCCGCATTGCTCGGCCGGCTGAAGGGCGCGGCCATTCTTGGTCCCTATCGCGGCGCGCCGGCGGCGGACACCGAGGCGCTGGTCGACGTCATGGTAAAGCTCTCGCAGTTTGCCGCCGATCACGCCGACGACATCGAAGAAATCGACCTCAATCCGGTCATCGTGCACGCGAAGGGACACGGCGTTTCGCTGGTCGACGCCCTGATCGTCAGGCGGGCGCGTCAGCCACAGCGCAGCGCCGCCGAGTAGAGGACAATGATGAGCGCATACAAGGATATCGGCGTCGAAACGAGCGGCCATGTGGCGCTGATCGAGATCCGCCGGCCGCCGAACAATTTTTTCGACGTCGCACTGATCCAGGAAATCGCGACCGCGCTCGAAGCGCTCGACGAGGACATCGAATGCCGCGCCGTGGTACTCGCCGCGCAAGGCAAGGCGTTCTGCGCCGGCGCCAATCTCGGCGACGGCTCGGCGCTCGACAAGGACGGCCAACGCGAAGGCGAGCTCAATCGAGAACGGGCCGTGCAACATCTTTATCTCGAAGGCAATCGGCTGTTCCGAACTAAAAAACCAATTGTCGCGGCCGTGCACGGCGCTGCGGTCGGCGGAGGCTTAGGTCTCGCCATGGTGGCTGACTTCCGCGTGACCTGCCCGGAGGCGCGATTCTGCGCCAACTTCACCCGGCTCGGATTTCACCCCGGCTTCGGGCTCACGGTCACCCTGCCGCAGGTGATCGGCCCGACCAAGGCAGCGATGATGCTTTATACCAGCCGCCGCGTGCGCGGCGACGAGGCCTATGCGATGGGGCTTGCCGACGTGCTGGTGCCGCAGGACCAGGTGCGCGCCGCCGCGCTGAAGTTTGCTGCCGAGATCGCCGAGAATTCGCCGCTTGGACTGATCGCGACGCGCTCGACGTTACGCGGCGACCTCGCCGAGCGCGTGCTCAAAGCGACCGAGCACGAGCTCAAGGAACAGACCCGGCTGCGCAAGACCGACGACTTCAAGGAAGGCGTCAAGGCGACGGCCGAGCGGCGGCTGCCGAATTTCACCGGCCGCTGAGGTGCAGCCTGGTCGGAATGCCGCATGAATTCGCCATTCTGGAATTTTTCGCTTGCGGTCTATGGCGTAACCGCCGTGCAGGACGAGTGCCTGGAGCTGCAGGACCGCTTCGATTTTGACGTCAATCTTGTTCTGTTTTGCGCGTATCTCGGCGCGGCGCACGGCGCCGCCTTGCCGGCCGACGATGTTGCTTCGGCGCGCGACGCCGTGCGCGAATGGCACGGGGCGATCGCTAAGCCGCTGCGCAGCGCGCGGCGCAAGCTCAAGACCATCGGCTTGCCCGACGCGCAAGAGGCCGCGGCGGCGATGCAGCTGCGCGCTCAAGTCAAGGCCGCCGAATTCGAATCCGAACGCATCGAGCAAATGATGCTCGAGCGCTGGGCCGAACGACGCCTGCCGGCCTGGCCGCACGGCAAGACGAGCGAGGCGATCGTCGCAAATCTGCGCACATTGTTCGCCACCTACGCCGTTTATCTCGAACCGTCATCGGCGGCGAAGCAACTGATCGCGGCCGCGCTGTCGGCAACGGCAATCCGATAGATCGCGCGGTATTTAAATGCACCGCCGCGTTCTGTACCCGTGCTGCACCTGTTCCGAGCTGGCAGCGCGACTTAGTGGCAGTAAAGAACAGATCGGAACATGCGCGACGCCGCGCCGATAGCGGCGCACGGTTTCACTGCGCATTCATCATCTGTTCGACGACAAGCCTGTTGGCGACCTGGCGCACGCCGGGCATGACTTCGACCGCAACCCTGATCGCATTCTTTTCGACTTCCGACGTGACAATGCCCCACAGCTCGACCGTTCCGCCATTGACGACGATGTTGATCGTCGACGGATCGATCCAGGGCTTGGAGCGCAACTGCTCGATGATGTTGCTATGCAGTGTGAGGTCGTCGACGGCAGCGTCCGTCGCCTTAGTGCGGCCGAGATTGACGAGGGCCTGGATGAGATTGGCGCGGCTGACGATGCCCACGACTTTGCCATTGACCGCGACCGGAACGCGCTTGATGCGATGTTTTTCGAGCAGCGAGGCAACCTCGCCGAGCGGCGTGTCGGGAGTCACGCTGATCACCGGGCGCGTCATCACGTCGACCGCCTTGCGCGCATGCGACATGACGAATTCCTGGGCCAGCGTCTCGCGGCCGGTCAAAAGCTCGAGCCACCAGGAACGATGGCGTTCGGTGCCCGCTTCGACGCGATGGATCAGGTCGCCCTCGCTGACGATGCCGACCAGGACATTTTTTTTGTTGACCACGGGCACCGCACTGATGCGATTTGCCAGCAAGACCTCGGCGATCTTGGTGACGGGCGTATCCAACCCGACGGTGATGACGTTGGTCGCCATGACATCGGCGGCTTTCATGGCCTCTGCTCCTCTTCAAATCTGCCGAATATTTTGTCATCTAAATCGCCGCCGCCTTGATGTGAATCAATGGGTTAGGATGGTCGAGGGCGGAGAGAACGGGGTGACGGCGCGACGGTCGTCATTCTGACGTTTTTGCCCGCGATGTAACTTTTCGGGCAGTAATTCCAACGGTTTAGCGGTAGACCCCTGCGATGACACTCTGGTTCTTGTTTGCCCTGATGACGGTGGCGGCCGTGTTTGCCGTGCTATGGCCGTTGGCGCGCCAGAAGGCCGTGCGCGGCGGCACCGACGTTGCGGTTTACCGCGACCAGCTGGACGAGATCCAACGCGACCGTTCGACCGGCCTGATCGGAGACGCCGAGGCCGAGGCGGCCCGCGTCGAGGTGTCGCGTCGGCTGCTCGCCGCCGCGGATGCCGCCCAGGCGGAAAAGCCGATCGAGGCGAGTTCCTCGCTGCTGCATCGGCGCATCACCGCCATTGCCGGTCTCATTCTGCTGCCGGCGGGTGCCTTGGCCTTGTATCTGGCCGTCGGCTCGCCGGACCTGCCGGGGCAACCGCTTGCCTTGCGCCAGCAGACGCCGGGCGAGGCACGCAATGTGCAAAACATGGTCGCGCAGGTCGAGGATCACCTCTCGCGCGATCCAAAAGACGGCCGTGCCTGGGAAGTGCTGGCACCGGTTTATATGCGGCTTGGCCGCTTCGACGACGCGGTGCGGGCCTGGAACAACGTGATCGCGTTGAGCGGCAGCAATGCCGAGCGTGAGGCCGATTACGGCGAGGCCATGGTGGCCGCTGCCAATGGCGTCGTCACCGATCAGGCCAAAGCCGCCTTCGATCGCGCGCTCGCCGGCGACAAGGAGAACGTGGTGGCGCGCTTCTACAAGGGCATGGCCGCCGATCAGGACGGCCGCCGCGCCGACGCCGAGAAAATCTGGAAAGACCTCATCGCCAGCGCGCCGCCAGGTGCGCCTTGGGTCGAGGTCGTCCGCCACGCCTTGGCACGCAACGCGCCGTCCGGTGACGCCGGGCTCGAGCCGAATGCCGCCGCGACGCCCCCCGGCGACCACGACCTCAACGCCATGGTGGAGCGGCTTGCCGAGCGGCTGAAAAAAGACGGCTCCGACGTGCAGGGCTGGCTGCAATTGGTCCGCTCGTACCGCGTGCTTGGACAGACCGACAAAATGCAGACAGCGCTGGCCGATGCCCGCAAGGCGCTGGCCAATGACGCCGAAAAACTGGGCCAGTTCAATGCCGGAGCCGACGCCGCCACGTCGGTAGCGCCGGCAGCGGCCGTGGCGGCGCCGACCCCCGCCGAGGTCGCCGCGGCGGCCAAGCTCAGCCCCGAGCAGCAGGACCAGTCGATCAACGGCATGGTGCAGCGGCTCGCCGACCGGTTGAAGAAGGACGGCTCCGACGCGCGCGGCTGGGCGCAATTGGTGCGCTCCTATCGCGTGTTGGGGCAGAACGACAAGGCGGAGACCGCCATCGCCGATGCGCGCAAGGAGTTGGCGAACGACCCCGAGAAACTAAGCGAATTCAACGCCGCCAGCGCGGGTACCGCGGCCGCGGTGCCGGCTCCGCCGCCGGCGGCCCAGGCGCCCGCTGCGCCGGCCGGACCGAGCGCCAGCGATATCGCCGCCGCGGCGAAGATGAACCCCGACCAACAGAACGAGATGGTCCGCAGCATGGTGGCGCGGCTCGCCGACCGGTTGAAGGCGAACGGCTCCGATGTCGCCGGCTGGGAACAGCTGTTGCGCGCCTATATGGTGCTCGGCGAGCGCGACAAGGCAAATGCCGCCGCCGCCGATGCGCGCAAGGCGCTGGCGAGCGATCCGGACAAGCTTCGCCAGCTCGACCAATTCATCAAGGACCTCAAGGTTGAAGGCTGATATGTATGGGCTGCTTGGCGGCTACGCTAATTTAGCGACTTTCTGAATCGCCGTTTAAATCATCCTGCGGCAGCTCCCAATGAACGAGCCTATCGGTTATCGAAACACGAGCGGTTTATTCTCTAGATTTGCACCGTAGGGCTGAGAACTCACATTGCGACGACGCACTTCGGGACAGCCGCCCTTTTCGTCAACGAATTTTAAGCCCTTTTGTCCTCTCAGCCTGGCGTCGATACCCCCTGAACCCCATCGAAGAAAAATTGAGGCCTGAAACGGAATATATCGGGAACCATTTAAGGGAATGAATTCTTTCGAATGGGCGCTCGTTTCCTAGCTAAAATGGCCGTTTTGCGCGGACCGGGGCATTCGAAATCTTCCGAAATCCGGGGCAAATAGCGGAATTTTCCGAACTCAGGTTTTGACAGCCGTAGTCCAAGAATATTTTCGGCCAAGAAACAACGATCAAACAACAACTCGAAAAGTTAAGGCGTTAGCCTTGGTCCGCCGCCGCCGCCATAAAGCTCCGACGGAGCCAACTCGAGGCCTGCGCTCTTCTGCCCATTCGCCTAACGGGCCAAATTTGGCGTCACCGACGACCGTCTTGAATGTCATTTTATGCAGATAGTCCGCAAGGACGTCGTCACCAGGTTTGCTCGCCTGTTTGATCGAACCTTTTGTTGCACCGCCAAAATTTTCACAGGGATTTTAGAGGGCTTTCATCTGACTGCCAGAGTGTTGGCACATTCGGGTCATAAATTGCTCCTAACAACGATATGGTGCAGGGGAAGGACGCATGGGCGGAAATAATCCAGCATATTTTGACCTCGATACGGTCGCGCTCATGCGAGACGTGCTCGATGAAGCCTGGGCTCGCCTTCGGCCAGATCAGCGCGCGACGCTGAGCCGCACGGTTTTGGCTGAAGGCATTCTGCGCGAAGCGGCCAAGGGCGAACGTAATCCCGATCGGCTCATTGAGGCCGCAAGGGAAGCGGTGCTGCTGGCGGCGTAACACATCGCTTTATTTGGAGCTATCGTTTCCGCGATTTTGGGCGCGGAAGAATGAACCTTTTTGCCTCTCCTGACGACCCATTATCGGCTCCTAAAATTATCATGCCAAGAGACGCTGCATGTTCCGCAAGGTCAAGTCTGAGAGCTGCTGGATATTTTGGTGTGGGCTGCAGTCTTTGACGGTTTTCGATTGAGGTCGGCTTGGACCTCGTATTCTTGATCGAGCTCCTTTTTGATCGCCGAGAGCTGTCGCCGT
>Ga0335085_10012516_pt1 | contig 12499 bp, 10 predicted proteins | sample Lox_Sample_45_FD_206712 | JGI IMG/M metagenome (GOLD analysis project Ga0335085, IMG submission 206712) | Soil microbial communities from Loxahatchee National Wildlife Refuge, Florida, United States - Lox_Sample_4.5 | ecosystem: Environmental > Terrestrial > Soil > Wetlands | place: USA...
TCGGATAGTTCGTCAAGTTCGTCTTCATCCAAGCAGACACAGCCGCAGAAATCGAGTTCATCATCAAAGCCGCAATCGAACCCTCCTGATGCACCGGCAGCGCCAGCGCCGGCGGACAAGTCGGCGGCCGACCAGTTCCCGTTTCCGGGAGATCAGGAGAAGGGCGCACAGGGGGATACCCCCTCGCAGACGCAATCGACAAAACAGCAGGGATCTCAAGCTAGGTCGAATTCGCAGTCCGGTTCGAAAAGCAGCGACAATCCCGACGACCTGCTGAACTCGCCCATGACTCCTCCGAGTTCCGACAAGCCATCCTCGGAGCAGTTTCCGTTTCCCGAGGACCAGGAAAAGGGAAATTACAGTTCGAGCAAAGACACGCAGGGGGATATCAATCCGCCGTCGGGTGACTCGACGCATCCCGGGGCAGATCTCAACAACGCGCCTGACGACGTGATGGAGACGAAGCCCTGGGATCCACACAAGGCGGACAAGGACATTGAGGTCGGGACGTTTTACTTCAAGCAGGGCAACTACAAGGCGGCAGAGTCGCGTTACCGCGAGGCGCTGACGTGGCAGGACAACAACGCCGAGGCGATGTATCGGCTCGGTGCGACTCTGGAAAAAGAAGGGCGCCTGCTGGAGGCGCGCATGTACTACGAGGGTTATTTGAAGATCCTGCCAGGCGGCCAATTTGCCCGCGACATCCACAAGCAAATGGAGAAGATGGACGCCGCCGACAACAAAGAAGAAAAAGCGGCATCCAAGTAGGACTTATTTTTCCACCTTGATGAAGGACCCGGTACTGGCGTCGACATCCACGGACAGTTTGGGCTGATTCGGGTTGGCACCGATTGAAACCCGCCAGACCAACTTGTTCTCGCGTGCGTTCCAGTTGAGCTTGTAGGAGACCGTCGCGTCTTTGTCGGTCTTGAGCAACTTGTCGCCTCCGTGCTGCTCGGCGACGTTGAGAGCCGTCACTTTCTCCGGGCCGCCCGAATCGATCTTCAAGAACGCCATATCGAACACGGTGGTAGACGTGTTGGAGGGATTGTAGGTATCCTCGGGCCGGCTGGAGACGCCGGGTTCGGGTGCGTTGTCGTTCTTCAGGCCGGACCACGAGAAGACCTTCAGTTTGCCTTTGCTGGCCGAACCGAAGCCTGCGCCCCAGATACCAGACTTGCCGTCCTGGCCGCTGTCCTCCTTGGTGGGAATGGACTGGAGACTGTACGGCTTGACGTCGGGCGCCCATGCGCGCGCGGCAATATACATCTGCTGCAAGGCTTCGCGACCGGTCAAAAATGTCGGCTGAAACGCCGGAGCGGCTGCTGCGGGTTTGCTTTCGGCGGAAGGGCTGGGAGCCGACGAATTACAGCCAGCCAGTGAAATCAAAAGAGCGACACAGCCGATAAGGAGCGATCTTGCGTTCTTCATCCCACCTACTCTGATGCGAATTTGTGCTTCCATCGAGTCCAAAATTGTAACGCACGCCTAACAACCACCGGGACTAACCGACGGTCATGCTTCGAATAGTGTTCTTAAGTACCTCGGCCGAGTGGCGCAACCCTGCCTGTTCGGAGGGATTCAGTTCGAGATGAAGAACTCGCTCGACGCCGTTGCGGCTGACGATCGTAGGAAGGCTAAGGCACACGTCGCTGATGCCGTAAGCGCCTGTCATGGCGCTGGAGACAGAGAGAATGGTGTGCTGATCGCGCAGAATAGCTTCGACGATGCGCATGAGCCCGGCGGCGACGGCGTAATACGTGGCGCCCTTGCGCTCGATGATCGCGTACGCGGCGTCGCGTGTTTGACTGAAGATCTCCTCCATCTTGCCTTCATCGTAGGCCAAGCCGCTGGCTTTGGCGAAGTCGGGTAGGCGCATCCCGGCAATATTCGCCAGAGACCAGACGGGGACTTCGGTATCGCCATGCTCGCCGATAATGTGCGCGTGAACGCTATGTGGGTCGACATTGAAATGTTCGCTGAGCAGGTGACGGAACCGAGCTGTATCGAGAATGGTGCCGGAACCAACAACCCGATGGGCTGGAAGACCTGATAGCTTGAGCGATTGGTAGGTGAGGACATCGACAGGGTTCGTCGCGATGAGCAGAATGCCTTCGGGACAGTTCTTTGCGATCTCCGGAACGATCTTGCCGAAGATAGCAGCGTTGCGCTTGACGAGGTCGAGACGAGTCTCACCGGGGCGTTGTGCAGCACCGGCCGTTACGACGGTAACGGCGGCTCCGGCGCAGTCGGAGTAGTCACCGGCCCAAATGCGTGTGGGATGAGCGAACGGTTCGGTGTGGTTGAGGTCCATCGCCTCGCCCTCGGCTTTGGAGCGGTTCACGTCGATGAGAACGATCTCGGCGGCGAGTCCGCTGAGCAAGAGGGCGTAGCCAAAGGTAGCGCCGACGTTCCCCATCCCCACCACTGCGACGCGCACAGGCGCATTCGCATTCGCCATTCGATCCTCCGAAGAGTTCAGTTCGATGAGACTGATGGTACCCGGATCTTAAATTCTGTGCCGCAGTTTTGCGTGAAAGCGCATACTTCACAGTCCATGGTTGAACGCATCCAACTACAAGCGATGACAAAAATCACCGCTCTTATCCATACGCTAAATGATGATCAGCGAATAGGCCGGGCACTCGATTCGTTGCGCTCATGCGATCAGGTGCTGGTGATCGACCACGGTTCTAGCGATCATACCGAGAAGGTCGTGCGCGATCACGGAGCGACGTTCAAGAAGGGAATCCCGGGCGTGGATTATGGAACATATGCGGTCGATTCGAACCACAACTGGATTCTTTGCCTGTGCGCGAACGAGTCGATCGGCGAAGAGCTCGAAGCGTCGCTGTTCGAGTGGAAGTCGCAGGATCACGAAGACATCACCGGATACAACGTTCGGGTGCGAGAAGAGAAAGACGGCAGCTGGACCGTCGGTGATCCGGTGACGCGGCTGGTGAACAAGTGCAAGATGAACTGGACCGGAGATCTGCCACCGAAGACGACGGTATTCGACGAGATCAAAGGGTACGTACTGAGGTTCAGTGAGCCGTAGAGGCTCCAATGCGCTGTGCTATTGGAGATCGCAAGAGGAATGAGCTACTAGTATCCTGAATATGCCATGAGCCGTCTGGGTGCAGTGCACCGAACAGTGATCGTTGTCGTGTGCTTTTGCGTTTCCATTCGTTGTGCGCCGCTATTTGGACAAAGCGAATCGCGTATCTACAGCGTCGCAGCGGCGAAACAAGACGCAGCTCGCTTAGGTTCTAATCCCATTTCCATCAGAGGACATTTCTGGCTTGGCAAGGAAGGCTCGATGATTTTCGACAGCGGGCACAAAGCCATATTGAAGCTGCAATATTCCGATGAATTCAACTCGAAGCACTCGTTCCACGAGCTATTGGGCAAAGTGCGACAAAGGGACCTAGTGACTATAAGAGGGCGGTTCCATCTCAATCCAAACAGAGGCCTCGTTTTCGTGGCCGAGGATATCCACTTTGTACAGGCAGTGCGGTAAAACCTTAATCTGAAGGTGAGTGATCCCGTTACCCTTCGTGTTTAAGTTGTGCCGTTCCGTGCCGAATCGGGAATAGTTTGGGCCCGAATTTCCACATCTACTTGGCTTTTCCACGTTAGGCGCTTCCGCGCCATTTCACTACAATGGAAGTAGCCTTCCATGTCCCAATTCGTCCATCTGCATCTGCACACCGACTACTCGATGCTCGACGGCGCGTGCGACGTCGACAAGCTCGTCAAGCACGTTAAGCAACTCGGGATGCCCGCGGTCGCCATGACCGACCACGGCAACATCTTCGGCGCCGTTAGTTTCTACAACGCGGCGAAAGCGGCTGAGATCAAGCCGATCATCGGTTGCGAGTTGTACATCTCGAAAAAGGGCGATCACAACATCAAGCGCACGCCTCCCGACGGCGATACCTACAACCACCTGTTGGTGCTCGCCGAAAATGAAGAAGGCTACCGCAACCTGGTGAAGATCACCTCGGAAGCGTCGCTGCACGGCTTCTACTATAAGCCACGCATTAGCAAAGCGTTCTTAGCAGAACATTCCAAAGGCCTTATTGGCCTCTCCGGATGCCTGAAGGGCGAGTTCTCCGAAGACTTGATGGAAGGGAAGTACGACTCCGCGAAGACGGCCGCAGGGCAATTTGCCGACATTTTTGGCAAAGACAATTTCTTCATCGAGGTGCAGAACCAGGGACTGGAACAGGAGCACAAGATCCTGCCTGACCAGTTCAAGATCGCGCAGGAACTTGGGCTTCCGGTGGTCGCCACCAACGACAGCCACTACCTTTGCGAGGACGACGCCCACGCGCAGGACGCGATGGTCTGCATCCAGACCGGGAAGACACTCGCCGACACCAACCGGATGAAGTTCCAGACGAACCAGTTCTTCGTGAAGAGCTATCCGGAGATGGCGAAGGTGTTCGGCGACACGCCCGAGGTGCTGACTCGAACACTCGGCATTGCCGAGCGCTGCAACTTCAAGCTAAACAAAGTTCCGAATCCGTTTCCCCGCTTCGACGTTCCCGATGGATACGACATCGACAGCTACTTCGAGCACATCTGCCGCGAGGGTTTTGCCAAGCGCATGAACCTGCTGCGGGAGTTGCAGCAACAGGGCCGGCTGCGGAAGTCGTTCGCGGATTACGAGCAGCGGTTGAACCGCGAAATCGACATCATCAAACAGATGAAGTTTCCCGGCTACTTTCTAATCGTCTGGGACTTTATCCGTTTTGCCAAAGAGAACAATATCCCCGTCGGGCCGGGCCGTGGATCGGCCGCCGGGTCGCTAGTCGCCTACTCGATGGCGATCACCGACGTCGATCCGCTACAGAACGAGCTGCTCTTCGAGCGCTTCCTCAATCCCGAGCGCGTGTCCATGCCCGACATCGACGTCGACTTCTGCATGAACCGGCGTGAGCAGGTGATCCATTACGTCACCGAAAAGTACGGGCGCGACCAGGTGGCTCAGATCATCACCTTCGGAACCATGGCGTGCAAGGCCGCCATCAAGGACACCGGTCGCGTGATGCAGGTGCCGTACTCGGAAGTCGATCGCATCGTGAAGATGGTTCCGGCGACCCTCAATATCACCATCGAAGACGCGCTGAAAGACTCGCCGCCTCTGGCCGAAGCCTACGAGAAAGAGCCGATGGTGAAGGAGGTCATCGACACCGCGCTCAAACTCGAAGGACTGGTGCGCAATGCCGGCATGCACGCGGCTGGCGTGGTGATCTCGCCGGTGCCGCTCACGGACCTCGTCCCGCTGCATCTGACGAAGAACGACGAAATCGTCACCGCGTATGACATGAAAGCCGTCGAGAAGCTCGGGCTGCTGAAGATGGACTTCCTCGGCCTGACGACGCTGACGATCATCGACGACTGTCTGAAGCTGATCGAGCAAGTTCACAGGCAGAAGATCGAACTGGAGAAGCTGCCGACCGATGATCAGGAGACATACAAGAAGGTCTTCCACTCCGGTCTGACCTCGGGCGTGTTCCAGTTTGAATCGCACGGCATGCGCGACGTGCTGCGACGCTACCAGCCGACGACGATCGAGGACCTGACGGCACTCAACGCTCTCTATCGTCCGGGGCCGATTCAGGGGGGCATGATCGACGACTTCGTCGAGCGCAAGCACGGACGCCGCAAAGTCGAATACGAACTGCCGGAACTCGAAGCGCTGCTGAAGGAGACGCTCGGCGTCATCGTGTACCAAGAGCAGGTGATGCAGATCGCCAACGTGCTCGCCGGGTACTCGCTCGGTGAAGCCGACCTGCTCCGGCGGGCGATGGGCAAGAAGAACCCCGAGGAGATGGCGAAGCAGCGCGATCGCTTCGTCAAAGGCGCGCTGGAGCGCGGTCTCCCGGAAAAGAAGATCGTCAAGATCTTCGACCTGATGGAACAGTTCGCGGGATACGGCTTCAACAAATCGCACTCGGCGGCGTACGCGGTGTTGGCATATCACACGGCGTATCTGAAGACGCACTATCCGGTCGAGTTCATGGCGGCGCTGCTGACGTCGGTGACGGGATCGACCGACGATGTGGTGAAGTACATCAACGAATGCCGCGACATGGGCATTGCGGTCGAGCCGCCGGACATCAACGTGTCGGACGCGAACTTCACGCCGCATGGGCAGGCGATTCGGTTCGGGCTCGCCGCGGTGAAGAATGTGGGGCACAACGCCATTGAGTCGATTGTCGCAGCCCGCAAGGAGCTGAAGGCGCCATTCGCGAGCATTTACCAGTTCTGCGAAAAGGTCGATCTGAGGCTGCTAAACAAGCGGGTGCTGGAGTCGCTGATCAAGTCGGGCGCCATGGATTCGCTCGGCCGCCGCGCTCAGTTGATGGCGGTGCTCGACAAGGCGATGGAGCGGGCGCAAAAGGCGCAGCGCGATGCCGAGTCCGGCCAGCACGGACTGTTCGGCATCTTCGACGATGCGCCGGTTGCGGCGAAAGAAAACGGAAACGAGAAGCTCCCGGAAGTGCCTGACTGGGACGAGCATCAGCGGCTCGCCGCCGAGAAGGAAATCCTCGGCTTCTTCATCACCGGCCATCCGCTGGAGAAGTACGCGAACGCGCTGATGGATCATCGAGCAAAGAAGACCATTGACATACACGGGTTCGTACAATCGACCGGCAAGGATGAGACCATCACGACGGCTGGTGTAATTACCGGAGTTCGGATCGCAAAGTCAAAGAAAGGCGATCTATACGCGCAAGGAACTCTTGAGGATATGCATGGCAAGATAGACTTCGTTTGCTTTGCTGAGGCGTACCGCCGTTTGTCTGACAAGCTGAAACTTGAGGTTCCCGTTCTTGTAAAAGCGGGAGTTAGGGTTGAAGAGGGGTCCAGCGCGAAATTATTAATCAACGAAATCACCCCGATATCGGAAGCACCACCCCCCAAGCTACCGCGCTCGTTAAAGCTGCGGCTGGCTGTGGAGCACATGAGCGAAGGCACGGTCGACGAGCTGCACGCGATCCTGAAGGAGCACCGCGGTGAAGCTCGACTGCTTTTCGAACTCGAACGTGCGGGCGACTTCATGGTGGTGATGGACGGCGAAGGCTATAATGTATTACCCGACTACGCGTTCATCTCGCGTGTGGAAGAGCTTTGCGGGAAGGGTGCCGTTCGGGTGGTGGACTAGTTAAACATTGGTTCCACGCAAATGGGCCGACCGGATATTCGGTGCTTTAAGCTCCGAACGGCCTGGAGGCGCAGAGGCAGCCTGCGCGCTCGCACCAAAACTCTGAAGCTCCCCTATAGGAGTGTTATGGCCGCACCCGGATTGGCGCTTGTGAAAGACCTGCTTGATCAAAGTATCCAGCAGCTCCGGGAGGAAGCCGGGAACGGATCGCTCGCAAAAATGGAATCTGCATCGAAGGCCCAGCAGGAGCTGGAGAAGATTGAAAAGCAAATCCAGCAACTGGAAATCCTTGCCCGCGACAACCAGGAAGCCAAGCGTCAGCTCGCCACCCTGCACGAGCAGGTGAGCGCGCTGCGTACGCAGATCAGCGTTCATCTCGATGCGTGGAAACGCACGGAACTGGCGCGTCACCCGCAGCGTCCGTATACGCTTGACTACATCGAGCGGGTGTTTACCGATTTCAGCGAGATTCATGGCGACCGCCGTTTTGCCGACGATCCCGCCATCGTCTGCGGTATGGCCAAGTATCACGGCGAGCCGGTGCTTATCGTCGGCACGCAGAAGGGCCGTGACACCAAGCAGAAAGTCCATCGCAACTTCGGTATGCCGAATCCGGAAGGCTATCGTAAGGCGATTCGCGCGATGCGCATTGCGGAGAAGTTTGGGCGTCCGATCATCACGCTGGTTGATGTACCGGGTGCTTATCCCGGGCTCGGAGCCGAGGAGCGCGGCCAGGCCGAAGCCATCGCCTATAACTTGCGCGAAATGGCGCGAATGAAAGTGCCGATCGTTACGCTCATCACCGGAGAAGGTGGCAGTGGAGGCGCACTCGCCATCGCGGTCGCAGATCGTGTGTTGATGCAAGAGAACTCGATCTACAGCGTGATTTCGCCGGAAGGCTGCGCATCGATCATGTGGCGTGATTCGACCAAACGCGATCTCGCCGCAGAAGCGATGAAGATCACGGCGAAGGACCTGTCCAAGCTGGGCATCATTGATGACGTGATACCGGAGCCCGATGGTGGCGCGCAGAACGATCACGAAGCTGCCGCGAAATTGCTCGACAGTTCGCTTGCGAAGCATCTCTCGCAACTGAAAGGCAGGCCGGGAGACGAACTGGTCAGCTCGCGTTACGAGAAGTTCCGCACGATGGCGCGGTTCTTCAACGAAGTGGCGTAGTAGATGGAGCGCGTGCGCCCTCGTCCGTTCAGGGCCAATATCTTCCGAACTCCGCAGTAATTCGCCCTTTCGGGCCGAACGGGCTGACTCGTGCCCATTCTTTCGTCTATACCGTACTAAGCACGTATAATTAAGTCACCCCAGCCTTCGCTTCATTTAAGACTTGAAAGGCTACAGAAGAGTTACATGGCTACGACCGATTTAGCTGTACATGACATCGGCAGTGGCCGGGAGGCCCAGCGCGTAGTTAACGACTGGAGCCTCCAGGTTGCCACTGTCAACGGGTCCGGTTCGCAATCGGCGAACACCGTCATTCTGCGCACCATCTTCCAGATGGGTGTGCCGGTCTCCGGCAAGAACCTGTTCCCGTCCAACATTGCCGGATTGCCGACTTGGTACACCATCCGCGCCAACAAGAATGGCTACATTGCGCGCAAGAAGGAAATCGATTTCCTGGTGGCGATGAATTCCGAGACGGCCGTCGAAGACGCAAAGTCGCTCGCGCCCGGCGCTGCCGTTCTCTATGACGAGCCGCTGAACCTGCGCGCAGTCCGCGATGACGTCACGTTCTACTCCGTTCCCTTCGACAAGATTGTCGCGGGCGTTTGTCCCGATGCGAAGCTGCGCAAGCTGGTGAAAAACATGATCTACCCCGGCGTGCTTGCGTATTTGCTGGGATTCGAAATGGTCGAAATGGAGAAGGCCATCCGCCGCCAGTTCGGCAAGAAGCAGAAGGCTGCCGACCTGAACGTGAATGCCGCCAAGGCGGGTTATGACTACGCCGTTGCGAACCTCGAGAAGATAGATCCGTTTTGGATCGAACGCATGGATGAGAACCGCGACAAGATCATCATCGACGGCAATGCCGCGGCCGCGCTCGGATGCATGTTCGCCGGAGTGACGGTGGTGACGTGGTATCCGATCACGCCGTCGTCTTCGCTCGTCGAGAGTCTCATCAGCTACATGAAGAAGTACCGCATCGGTCCGGACGGGAAGACCACGTTCGCGATCGTGCAGGCGGAAGATGAACTCGCGGCAGTCGGCATGGTGCTCGGCGCCGGTTGGGCTGGTGCGCGCGCGATGACGGCGACCGCTGGCCCGGGTATTTCGTTGATGGCAGAGTTCACGGGTCTTGGCTACTACGTCGAAGTTCCCGCAGTGATCTGGGACGTCCAGCGCGTCGGACCTTCAACCGGATTGCCGACGCGAACCTCGCAGGGCGACATCATGTTTACGGCCCTGCTGTCGCACGGCGACACGAAACACATTCTGCTGTTCCCCAGCAAACCGGAGGAGTGCTTCTCGATGGCCGGCGACGCGTTCGACCTGGCCGAGCAGTTCCAGACGCCGGTCTTCATCATGTCGGACCTCGATCTCGGCATGAACAACTGGATGGCAGATTCATTCGAGTATCCGACGAAGCCGCTCAATCGCGGCAAGGTGCTGAGCAAGGAAGATCTGGATCGTCTGGGCGGATTCTCACGCTACAAAGATGTGGATGGCGATGGCATCGGCTATCGCACGCTGCCGGGAACCAATCATCCGGCGGCGGCATGGTTCGCCCGTGGCAGCGGACACAACGAGAAATCTCAGTACAGCGAGCGCCCTGACGATTACGTCAACAACCTCGATCGCCTTCGCAAGAAGATCATCACGGCGCGACAGTTCGTTCCTAAGCCCGAGATCGTGGCGGACGGAACGTCGAAGATTGGAATCATTGCCTATGGCACGTCACACTGGGCGATGACCGAGAGCCGTGACCAATTGCAGAAGGAATACGACCTGGCGGTCGACTATCTGCGCCTGCGGGCGTTCCCGTTCACGCAGGAGGTGTTCGACTTCATCGAGCGGCACGATCGCGTATACGTCGTCGACCAGAATCGCGACGGCCAGATGCGCGACCTCCTGAAGCTGGTCGTCGATCCGCCGCTGGTGACGAAGTTGCGCAGCGTACGCCATTACAACGGGCTGCCAATCGACGCGCGCAGCATCACCGACGAAATCATCTCGCAGGAGGGCCGATAGCGATGGCGACCACACCGACTTCCACACCAGCTCCGAAGACCAATCGCCTCGGCCTGACCGTCATCGAGTACAAGGGAGGTAAAACCACTCTCTGCGCCGGATGCGGCCACAATGCCATCTCCGAGCGCATCATCGACGCCATGTACGAAATGGGCATCGAGCCGCACCGTGTGGCGAAGATGTCGGGCATCGGCTGCTCGTCGAAAAGCCCGGCGTACTTCATGAGCAAGTCGCACAGCTTCAACTCGGTTCACGGACGCATGCCGTCGGTCACCACGGGCGCCATGTTGGCGAACCGCACCCTGCTGGCGTTGGGCATCAGCGGCGATGGCGACACAGCTTCCATCGGCATCGGCCAGTTCGTTCACCTCATGCGCCGCAATCTGCCGATGATCTACATCATCGAGGACAACGGCGTCTACGGACTGACCAAGGGACAGTTCTCAGCCACGGCCGATCTCGGGTCGGTGCTGAAGACGGGCGTGATCAACGATCTTCCTCCGATCGATACCTGCGCGCTGGCGATCCAGTTGGGCGCGACGTTCGTGGGACGGTCTTTCTCGGGTGATAAGAAGCAGTTGTTAGCGATGCTGAAGGCGGCCATCGCGCATAACGGAACGGTTATGCTCGACATCATCTCGCCGTGCGTAACGTTCAACGATCACGAGGGCTCGACCAAGTCATACAAATTCACGAAAGATCACGAGGAGCCGCTGCAGGACGTCAGCTTCGTGCCGTTCTTCGAAGACATCAATGTTGACTACGAGGCGGGCGAGACCATCAATGTGAAGATGCATGATGGATCGAAGCTTCGCCTGCACAAGCTCGAGGAAGACTACAATCCGACCGATAAACTCCAGGCAATCACCCGCCTGGCCCGAGCGCATCACGAGGGAGAAATTCTGACCGGCGTGTTCTACGTGAACACCAGCGCTCCCACGTTCATGGACCTGCTGAATCTGGCCGACGAGCCGCTTGCGACGTTACCGGAATCGCGAGTGCGTCCGCCAAAGGAAGTGCTCGAAAAGTGCATGGATGCGCTGCGATAAACTGCGCAAGGCCTGCAGATAAGACAGCCCCTCGTGATCATCGAGGGGCTTCACTAACCACTAACCACTAACCACTTTTCACTCTTCCGTTATCGGCACGCTGACCTTCGTGTTCTCCCACTCGAGATTCATCTTCGTCGATTTGCCCATATCGGGCTCAAACGAAATCGTGAACTGCTCGACAATGCTGGGCGTCTTCTCGGATTTCACCTTCGTCCGCCCGAGGTCCTGATCCTCTTTATAGACCGTGCCCCACTGGCCGGTTTGCTTGTTGACGATGATCGTCCATTCGCTTTCGCCGGGAATCGTGTACAGGGTGTAGTTACCGGCCGGAACGGTAATATCGCCGACCTTCAGGTTTGCCGTCGTATCGAATGTTGTCGCTTCGTTAGCGCCGGTGCGCCAGACCTTGTCGTAGGGAACCACGCCACCCATGATCTTGCGTGGTTGTCCCGTCTTCGGGTCATTGACCTTCGGGCGGCTGTAGTCGATGGTGATCTTCTTGCCGTCGGGGAAACTGATAGTGGCTGTTCCCGGTGGGCTGGGCCGTTTGCTCTTATCCTGCGCATACAGAAATGCCGTTGCGAGTAACAAGACCGGTACGACTACGAGAGTAATTTTTCGCATTGAATGTCGTCCTCCTGGGGATTCGATACCGCTCGCTGAAGCCATAGTCCATTGGCTGGTTGAGAATTATTGCAAAACCGCCGCGCCTCGTACAATCGAGTCATGTCTGCCTTCGAGAATCATCGGGATGAGTTGGAAAAATTGGAATTCATGATGGGAACCGCGAGGGGCCGTCTGGCGGTCACTATGGACATCGTCACCGACGCCATGGCGCTGGTCGGTCAGCATGGCGTCTATTGCCAATCGCAGCGCTGGCCGGGAAAGCCCGTGCTCGACATTCAGTTGGTGATGAAGTCGCTGACGGAAGCAAAGGAATTGATCAGCAGTGTCATGGAGGAATTACGAAAGGAGCGCGATGCACGGCTGCCTGGTTGATGCCAGCGTCTTGTGTACGCGAGTTTCAGGATCGCAGGATACGTTTCGCGGGCGCGCAATAAATCAG
>Ga0335085_10012517_pt1 | contig 12496 bp, 11 predicted proteins | sample Lox_Sample_45_FD_206712 | JGI IMG/M metagenome (GOLD analysis project Ga0335085, IMG submission 206712) | Soil microbial communities from Loxahatchee National Wildlife Refuge, Florida, United States - Lox_Sample_4.5 | ecosystem: Environmental > Terrestrial > Soil > Wetlands | place: USA...
ACTTCCTGCCCGAAACCAGAGCCGGGATTCTGCGTATCGCTCAGCGTCTCAAGACGGAAGATGGCGCGGAAGCGATTGTTCTGGCCGGCACCGAGTTGCCCCTTCTGTTGCGCGGTTCAGGCGGCGACATCGCATTCCTCGACACTACCGTGATCCACGTCGAAGCCGTGGTCGAAGAACTCCTGCGCTAAGACCGATTTCCTCAGTCGGACATGTCCACCGGGCATCTTCAGGATTGCACTTCCGGATGTCTAGACTGGAACTCTCCCCGTCGGCTACGCCGTAGGCCCGCGCATTTTTCGCTGTACGCGCGGTAAGCGCTTGATCTTTCAACCTTTCCAGCGGTACGCGCCCACTTGCGCCAGGCCCAGGTGAGCCAGAACGCGGAAAGCGTATTCCCGGGCCATGTCATCTAAAGTGCCGGGATGGTTATAGAAGGTGGGAATTAGCGGGTAGATGGTCGCGCCGGCGTCGGCCGCGCGATACATGTTGCGGATATGGATTTTGTTGAGCGGCGTCTCGCGCACGCACAGCACCAGCGGGCGCCTCTCTTTCAGGGTCACGTCGGCGGCGCGCTCGATCAGGTGGCTGGCGTCCCCCGAGGCAATGCGGGCCAGCGTGCCCACGCTGCACGGGAGCACCACCATGGCGTCCGCGGGATAAGAGCCGCTGGCCACATTGGCGCCAATATCGTCGTTCGATTGCAAGTGCAGTTTGCGCGAAGCTTTGCCCAGCAGTTGTGGAATCAGCTGGTTGCGGCCCTTGAGCCCGAGCTCTTCGGCCATGACCCGCAGCGCGCTGTCAGAGGCGATGAAGTTCACCGTGCGCACGCGCCGGTCGCGCTCCACGGCGAGCAGGAAGTGCTTGAGAAACAAGGCTCCGCTCGCGCCGGTGGTGGCGATCGTCAGGTTTTCAGGATGGCTCGGCATCGGACTGATGAGCATAGGGATGCCGGGACCGTGAAGTCAAGGATGGGAAGCAGCCCGTGCCTTCCATGACTGTCATCCCGAGGAGCGCAGCGACGAGGGATCTGCAGTTCAGGAAGGGTTTGCGGTACTAATGGAAATGGCATCGGCCACCGATCTTCGGGCTCGTCGCAACGTGGCGCAACTGGCGGCGCTGGCAGGCGTGGAGCGCGAAATCCGCAGCCAGGATTCGAGCAGCAGCCGCAAGTACTTACAGGATTTCACCCGCGCCTTCCGCACTTACTCGGCGGTGCTGAGCTTCGAACAGGTCAAAGAGCGCATCGCCGCCTCCGACGTCATTCTCATTGGCGACTACCACGCCCTGCCCGCGTCGCAGCGCTACGCAGCTTCGCTGGTCGAGCAGTGCGCGCAGCCCGGAGACCGTCCTGTGGTGCTGGCGCTGGAAACGATCTTCGCGCGCGATCAGCACATTGTGGATGAGTGGTGGCGTCGCGAGATTGACGAGCGCGAGTTCCGCGAGCGCATCCGCTTCGATCTCGATTGGGGATACGACTGGGTCCCGTTCTTCGAAATGCTCTCGACCGCGCGCGAGTTTGCCGAAGGACTTTACGGCCTCGACTGCATGCCGCGCGAGGACCTGCGCAAGATCGGCGCCCGCGACCGCCACGCTGCCCACAAGATTGCTGAGATCCGCCAGAAGCATCCGAACGCTGTAATTCTGGTTCTCTTCGGAGAATCACACCTGGCCCCGCAGCATCTTCCCCGGGCGCTGAAAGAAGAACTGCCCGAGTCCAAAGCGCTGACCGTCCTGCAGAACGTCGACGCGCTCTACTGGCGCGCCGCCGGAGAAAAGCACGAACGGGTGGAAGCCGTACAGGTCCACGACGATGTCGTCTGCGTCTTCAATTCGTCGCCGCTCGAAAAATACGAGAACTACCGCCTGCACCTCAGCCGCTGGGGACGCACCGACGAAGAAGGCCCCGATCTCGCTCCTACCATCTACAACCTGATTGACAGCCTGCTGCGTTTCTTCGACATCAACCGCTATTCGCCGCACAACCACACCCAGCCCAGATTCCTGGTGGACCTGATGCCGGAAATTTATTCGCGCTCGTCCGCCGGACGCCTGCGCGCGCTGCTCATGCGCAAAGGCATCGACGAAGACGAGGTGAAAGCTTTCCTGCAACGCGTGGAAGACCGCGGCAGCGTCTACCTGCCGCAGGTGAATGCTTTCTATGTGCGTGAATTTCAAATGATGTACGCCGCCGAAGAGTCGGCGCGCTTCCTGCATCATGCCTGCCGCGGATTGCCGCTGCGCGAAAAGCCTTCGCGCCAGCCCGAACCCGGCGACCGCTTCTATGTGCGCACGCTCGAACATGCGCTGGGATACTTCGGCTCGCGCGTGCTTTACCCGTCGCGCCCCGCAGTCGAAGAGGCTGAGTTGCATCTGTTGCCGAATGCGCGGCCCGTGCGCGGCAAGGAATTCGAAGCCAGCACCGAGTTGCTGGGATATATGCTCGGCAACGCCCTCTACGACGCCTACCTCCGCGGGCGCCTCAAGCCCGGCACCCTCCGCCGCGTGCTGCTCTCCCACCTCGAAACCCCCGGCAAAGCCAAAGAGCTTTACTGGGAGCTGGCCAAGAGGGTCAAGAAAAGCAAGTAAGCTGGGATGCGGTGACCAGGTGCGCGCGAGCCCCTTTTGGGAAGTTTCGCGCCAACTTGGAGCTATAACAACTCGCCCGGATGTTCCGCCGGAATAACTACCCTGACCTCCGTCTAGAATGCCACGCCATTGCGCCAGAATCGCTCAGGATTGACGATGAGGGTGCGGGTGGATGCGAAGCTCATCCGGGGCGCCGAGATCGCGCCACGAGGCGTGCAGGAGCCTTGGTGTTCGAATATAGCTTAAAGACATAAATTTGACCCGCAAAACCGGGCCTAAACGACTGATTCTTCAGGAGGGGCGATCAGACGGCGAAAGTGAAGATTGGGCGAAAGTTGCGTCTTTGGGACGACGGTCTTCGCGTAAGCCCAAGAAAACTGGGGCCCTTAGCTTGGGTCCGGCGCCGGCGGTTTCGTGCGTCCACTCGGTAAATTTGATCTCCGCCACCAGTTCCGGCTTGATCCAAAAGACTTTACGCAAGGCCTCCACCGGGCCGAAGAACGGGCTCCTGGCAGTTTTGCGCGCTTCGAGCAGCCGCCAGATCTCTTTGAGCGATGCCTGGTTGAAGCCGGTGCCGGCCTGGCCGACGTGGATGAGTTGGCCTTGGTCGTTGTAAAGGCCGAGCACGACCGAGCCGAAGTATTGCCGGCTGCCCTCGGGTTCGGTATAGCCGCCGATGACGCAAGTGATGGTTTGAGTGATCTTGATCTTGAGCCACTCGCGCGAGCGGCGCTCCTCGTAAATGCTCGCCCGCTTCTTGGCGAGAATGCCTTCCAGGCCCTTTTGTTTCGCAACTTCAAACAGGGCAATGCCTTGTCCGGGATAGTGATCGGAAAAGCGCACCGTGTCACTGGCTGTAACAATCTTCTGGAGCGCAGTTTTGCGGTTTTCTAGCGCGACGCGGCGCAGGTCGTATCCGTCGAGGTAGAGCAAGTCGAAGACGTAGTAGAGGATGGGCAGGTCTTTGCGTCCGGGCAGACGATGCTTGCCGCTGCGGAAGCCGGTGCGTTGCTGCATCAGGCTGAAGGAAGGGCGTCCCTGGTCGTCGAGCGCCACCACTTCGCCGTCGAGGACAGCGTTTTTGGCCTGGATGGAAGCGGCTAAGTCTTTGAGTTCGGGAAACTGCGCGGTCAGATCGTTCTGGGTGCGCGAGACCAGGCGGACGTTGCCGTCTTCGAGGAAGGCGACGGCGCGGTAACCGTCCCACTTGATTTCGAAAAACCATGCGGGATCGTCGAAGGGCTCTTCGATTGCGGTCGCCAGCATGGGATTGATTTGGCCGGGGATGGGCGCTTTCCTGGCTCCCTCGGGAAGCAAAACCGTGGAGGACGCAGAGGACTTCTTAGTCCTGCCGGGCGGGCGGGACTTTATTTCAGCTTTCTGACTTTCTTTGTTTTTTTTTCCGGGGCGGTCTCGGCAGCGGAGGCTTTTTTCTTCTTATCGAGTTTGGCGATGGTGTCGGCGAGCCAGGCCGCCTTGACTTTGCCGCGCGTGGCGGGACGGCTGCTGGTCCACTCTTTCGATTGGGCATCGCCGCCGATTTCCTGCATGGTGCGCTTGGTGAGCACCGAGGTGTCGTAATCGTCGATGTCGTATCCCTTGACCTCGGCGTCATCGTGCTTCTTGATCAGGAGCCATTCATTGCCTTTGCTGCCGGGGCGGCGCGCCTTGATGTGGACCAGCGCGAAGTCTCCCTTAAGACGCTTGCCGTTGAGGCGGAACTTGAGATCGCCTTTGGCCAGCATCTCGTCGGCTTCCTGGTCGGTGCCGGGAATGTATTGTCCTTTCACCGGGATGGGCGAAAGCGGTTGCCAGGTGCCGACGTCCCAGACCATGACGGTGCCGGCGCCGTAGTTGCCTTCGGGGATGGTGCCCTCGAAATCGAAATAAGAAACGGGATGATCCTCGACCTGCATGGCCAGGCGCTTGTCGCTGGCGTCGAGCGAGGGGCCCTTGGGCACGGCCCATGACTTGAGCACACCGTCCATTTCCAGGCGAAAGTCGTAATGCAGGCGGGTTGCGGCGTGGCGCTGCACGACGAAACGGTGCGCGGATTTCTTCTCGATCTTAGGGGGCGGCTCGGGAGTTTCTTCGAAACGGCGTTTGCGCTTGTATTCGTCGAGGGACACCGGAACATTGTACAGAAATGTTGATTGTCGATTGGAGATCGGGAAAAAGCAGATTCCTCTCTGCTCGCTGTGCACGGGCGTCGGAATGACAAGTGAAAGAGGGGATGATCGTTGCGGCGGCAGTGGAGGGTTCCTGCGGTCGTAAGGCCTTTCCACCCACGTTGCGCCCGTGTGTCAGGATGACAACGAATGGAGAACTGGCTACTGGGAACTGGCTATCTGTGCATATTGCCGTTCGGCGTCGGCGGAGAGCAGCACCCAGAGCGTGTAGATGCCGAGAGCGGTACCGAGAATGGGATGAAAGAGCGCCAGCACGCCAAGGATGATGGCGACGATGCGCGCCCAGGGTCGGCGATGCATCAGGCCCCATCCGACGCAGAGGCCTCCGGCGCCAAGGATCAGGAGGGTGCCTCCGATGGCGAGAATCAGAAACGGCCCCAGCGTATGCACGACCGCATCATGAAAAGGAATGAACATGGTGGCGGCGGTGCCGAAGGTCATGGCGAAAAGCGCAGGCAGGCAGAACAGGCCTCCGGCGATCATCCAGAGGATGCCCAGGGTGCGCAGGTGTTCCTGCAGGCGGCTGCGGGTGGGGGGTAGGGCGGCGGCGCCGCGGGTGATGGTCTGTCCACACTTTGGACAGAGGTTGTAATCGGGCTGCAACTGCGCTCCACATTGGTTGCAGAACATAGTCGGAGACCTCGTGCTCACAGGAAGATACGCGCGGGGGAGGGGGAAAGTTCCCGGCGAGTTCGTAAGTTGCATAGGGGCTTGGACTTGCCATGTCCGATTGCCAGTTTCCAATTGCCATTATTCAAATCCACGGCTGAGTATTCCGCGAATCCATTGGCAAGCGAAAATCAGAAATCGGCAAGTGCCTTGTTGTCCTCGCTGGTACATGACCTTTTCGGCATTGAGTGGGGGGCTCGGTTCGGGGAAAATCACCGGAGCATTTGACTCCAGCGCAAAGTGGGGAAGCCAGTGTCCCGGCGACGTGTCTTTTCTATCCTTCTCATGCTGATGGTGTTCGCGGGTGGGGCGCTGGCCAAGGACCTGGCCGTGGTTGCCAACAAGGCCAACACCCTGAACCAGATCACGCTTCCTGACCTGGTGAAAATTTGCAAAGGGCAGACCAACCGCTGGCCCGACGGCAAGCCGGTCACGTTCATCACCCGGAATCCTTCGTCGCCCGACATGAAGATCGTGCTGGAAAAGATTTACGGGATGAGCAAGGAAGAGGTGGCGGCGACGATCGTGGCGGCCAATCACGGGCGGACGAACCATCCTGCGATCGTGGTGGTGGACAGCGACGAGGAAGTGGTAAACAAAGTGGAAGCGATTCCCGGGGCGATCGGGCTGGTGGATGTGTATTCGATCAACGGCGGTGTGATGGTGATGAAACTGGGCGGGAAGCTTCCGCTGGAGCCGGGGTACGCGCTGCACGGGAATTAAGTGCGCGACCCAGAAGCTTTCACCGCAAAGGTCGCAAAGAACCGCGAAGAGTGCAAAGACAATCCTCTTGAGTGGGACAGCTTCCAAACCGGATGTGCGGGCGCAGAGAAGATATCCGCGGTTTCCGCTGGACGTGCGGCTGTCGGTGCACGTGATGCGGGAGGGAGAGCGGATCTCGGTGTGGGGACGCTCGCACGAGTTGGGGCAGGACGGCATTGGCGGGACGCTGACGGGCGAGATTGAGCCGGGCGAAGTGGTATCGATGGAGATGGCGATGCCGCTGGCGGCGGCCCCTTTGAAGGTGCGGGCGATCGTGCGCTACCGCGATGGGCTGCGGCATGGATTTGAGTTTCTGGCCATGAGCGCCGAGCAGCGCGAGACGCTGGCGCGGGTGTGCGAGATGTTGAAGGCGGGAAGATAGCCGAAGCTTACGATGGTTGAGAATTGAAACCCGCGGCCGAGGCCGCGGGTTTTGTGTTTTGGCGATCGAATCGGGGATGCGGGGCACCCCCTTCTTCTTGCGGCCGAGTTATTGAGCCATGGCGACGTGGTCGCGGCGGTTCTGCTGCCAGCAGGTTTCGTCGTCGCTGGTGCAGAAGGGCTTTTCTTTGCCGTAGCTGATGGTTTTCAGGCGTCCGGCATTCACTCCTTGGGAAACCAGAGCCTGCTTCATGGCGTTGGCGCGATTGGCGCCGAGGGCGAGGTTGTATTCCTCGGAGCCGCGGTCATCGCAGTGGCCTTCGAGCACGATGTTGACGTTGGGATGGGAGTTGAGAAATGCCGCGTCAGAGGAAGCGACGGCCTGATCATCGGGGCGCAGGTTGTAGCGGTCGAGATCGAAGTAGACATCCTTCACATTGCGGCTGAACAGATCCTGCAAGGAAGGCTCTGACATGGCGGCGGCAGGAGCGGGGTTGACGGTGACGCGGGCGCTGGCGTCGGCGGATCCGCCGGGACCCTTGGCCATCAGGTCGTAAGTGGTGGATCCGCTGGGAGTCACGGTACGCGACCCGGAGGCGGGCACGGTGCCCAGTCCGGCGATGGTGATGTTATCGGCGTTTTGCGTGGACCAGGTCAGGGTGGCGGATTGGCCGGCGGTGACGTCGGCGGGGTTGGCGGAGATGGTGGCCGTGGGTGTAGGCGGCGCCGGCGGCGGGGGCGGAGTGGTCTTGGCGACTTTCTTGCTGCAGCCGACCGTCGCGAAGACGGCGGTGAGGAGAGCGGCCAGTGCGAATTGCTTGAAGTGGGCGTGTTTCATAGTTCCTCCAATTGCGATTTGTGGGCGCCCGGTGCGAACGGGGCCCGGGTTTTGCGGATTCAGGAGATGGCCGCCTGGCGCGAGGTCTTCCGGCCGAGGGGTATCGGCCAGGAATTCATCACGGGAGGCGAATCAGGAAAATTGGCTGACAGGGATCAGCAGCGCAGAATCGTAGGTTGCTCAAGCGTTGCCGATTGCGGACTTTCGGATATGTACAAATAAGAAAGTACAGACGCGAGAGGAGCGGAGCAGGCAGTTAACAGGGGAGAAACACCGGCGAGCGCGAGAACGATTCCGAGCCACTGCCAGGCGCGCACAGTTTCCAGCGGCGACGCCGGGCCATGAGTGGCGGCGTAAGGCCCGCGCACGGCGGGGAAGAGAAAGATAGCCAGAGTGCAAACAATCGCCAGGACCACGAAACAGGACCCGACGAGAAACCTGCCCATATACCTTAAAGTGTGGCGCGGGGGGAGGCCGGGTGTCAAGTTACGAAACCGGCGCTCGGGGGTCAGGCTTCGGCCCAGCGCGAGGCGTCGCAAATTCCGGAAAGCGCATCCAAGGTGTGAGGTCTGACTTGCTATCTTTTTGGATTGCAGTATGATGGTGCCCCTTCGGGCCCCCTCAACGTAATTGCAGGAGTAAAACATGACGACATCTGCGGTGGGACTGACCAAGCGGGCGACCGGTTGGGCAATTGGTGTTTCGATACTGCTGATTCTTCTAGGCGTGATGGCGATCGCGCTGCCGTTCATGGCGGGACTGGCGGTGAGCGCGATTGTAGGCTGGATGCTGGTTTTTGGCGGGGTTACGCACCTGGCGGCGGCATTTCACGCGCGCGGCGCGGGCGCGGTACTGTGGGAGATTCTTGTCGGGTTGGTGTACCTGGTGGGCGGCGGCTACACGCTGTTTCATCCCCTGTTGGGGGTAGCCACGCTGACCCTGTTTCTGGCGGGCGTGTTCCTGGCGGAAGGGGTGCTGGAAATGCTGGCGTTCTTCGGGATTCGCGGGCAAAAGAGTTCCGGCTGGATGCTGTTTGACGGGCTGGTAACGATCCTGTTGGCGGGATTGATCTGGTTCCACTGGCCGTCGAGCTCGGTGTGGGCGATCGGGACGATTGTGGGGATCAGCCTGCTGATGAGCGGGGTGAAGTGGCTGATGATCTCGCTGGCCTCGCGCAAAGTGATCTCGATGACGGCGGCGGGGTTCGGACAGAAAGCAGCGTAAGAGCGGGCGTCGGGTCCTGGGAAGCCCACCTTGGCAGAGAGCGCAAAGGCGGGGCATCCCTGAAATTTATTTTGACGCTACTTGAGTGACGGCCGCAAAGAGGTAGCGGACGAAGACGCCGAGCTGTTTGACCTCGACGTGCTCATCGTTGCCGTGGACGGTACGGGCTTCTTCGTCGGTGTGCGGCACGCTGATGCCGTAAGCCTGCACGCCCTTTACTCGTAGAAACGAAGAATCGGTGGCGCCGGTGGTCATCACGGGCAAAGTGATGGCTTCCGGCGCTACTTCTTTTTGCGCGTGTTCGAGCGCGCGGAACATCTCGGTGTTGAGGCTGGTCACCGGCGCGGCGGGCATGGAGTACGTGACGTCTTCGGCGACGACCTTCACCTGGGGATCGTTGATCACCTGCGCCAGCAGGTCACGAAACTTGACGAGATCCTCATCGGGAAGGGCGCGGACATCGAGCGTGGCTTCAGCGGTGGGCGGGATGACGTTGGACTTGATGCCGGCCTTGAGCATGGTGGGCACGACCGAAGTGCGCAGCATGGAGTAGTACTGCGGCTTCTTGACGCGCATGGCGGCCTGCGAGGCGGGGCTGAGCGGATCGCGATACCAGGCGGCTTCGTCGGGCGGGGCGATGGTGGCCAGGCGCTTGAAGAATTCCGCGGTGGTTTCGTTGAGGCGCGAAGGGGTTTCCCAGGTACCCGCCTTGGCGACGGCGGCGGCGAGGTGAGTGACGGCGTTATCCACGCGCGGGATTGAGCCGTGACCGCTGCTGCCAGTGGCTTCGAGCATCACGCCGCGGGGAAGTTTCTCGGCGGTGGAGACGCCGATGTATTTGATTTTGCCGTCTTCGATCAGCGAGCCTCCGCCTTCGTTGAGGGCAAATTCGCAGGCAATCTTGTCCCAGTATTTCTTGACGATGGTGTCCATGCCGGCGGCCGAAGAGGCTTCTTCGCTGGCTTCGGAAAGAAAGATGACATCGCGGGTGAGGGGGATTTTCATCCGCTTGAGCTGCAGGAAGACTTCGAGGTTGGCGGCGTCCATGGCTTTATCGTCGAGCGCGCCGCGGCCCCAGATGACGCCGTCTTTTTCCGTGGCGGCGAAAGGATCGACGGTCCAGTGGGAGCGGTCGACGGGGACCACGTCTTCGTGGCCCATCAGCAGGAGCGGTTTCTTGGAGCCGTCGCCTTTGAGGCGGGCGACGATGGAGGCGCGTCCGGGGACGGTTTCGAGAATTTCGGACGGAATGCCTTCGCGCTGGAAGACGCTCTGGTAGTATTCAGCGACTTTGGATTCGTTGCCGGGAGGATCCTGGGTGTCGATGCGGACCAGATCCTGGAGGAAGCGGGCGGCTTCGGCCTGGGCTTGATCGGGGTTGAGGGTCTGGGCTGAGGCGGCAAGGGAGAGCAGAAGAGCGATGGCGACGAGACGGAACGTGGTCAAGGGGGTAATCCTCCGGCGGGAGGATTATACGGCAGGCGTCAGTGGCCGGTGGTCCGTGAAATCTCCGGGGCGCGCAGTGTAGTGCTCATTTCCGAAGAAAGCGTTGAAGCACAGAGAGCGCGGAGGACGCGGAGAACATGTTGCTGGGATTGAACCCACGTTTGCAGAGAACGCAAGGGTGGGAGTTCCGGGCGGATCCTACGCATCGCAGTGTTGGGTAAGGGCCGTCCTCGGGCCTTCCGCCTGCGGCGTCAGGACGACAACACGTGGGGCCGGGGCCCGATTGTCGTCATCATTCGTGACTAAGCGGCGGAGGTTCGAGCTCGGCGTTGCCGTCGGCGCGGGCGTCGGAGGCTCCGTAATTCACTTTGGTGGTGGAATTGTGCAGCACCGCCTGACCGCGGCCCATGCGGGCGGAATATTCTTTGCGGACTTCTAACTGATGTCCCATGGCGGTGAGCTGGTCGCGGACTTCAGGTTTCACCCGAGACTCGATGAGGATGTGGCATCCGCCTTGCGGGCTCACGGTGAAGCGGGCATTTTCCATGGCTGCCTGGATGTTCATGCCGTAATCGACGACATTAGAGACGAATTGCGCGTGGGCGAGCGGCTGATTGGCTCCGCCCATGATGCCGAAACCGATGTGCTGGTCGCCGTGTTCCATGAATCCGGGGATGATGGTGTGGAAGGGACGCTTGCGCGGGGCGAGCAGGTTGGGCGAAGCGGGATCGAGCGAAAACAGCGCGCCGCGGTTCTGCAGTACGAAGCCCATGCCGTGGGCGACAATGCCCGAGCCGAAAGCGTCGTAGTTGCTCTGGATAAGCGAGACGATGTTGCCCTCACGATCGACGACCGAAAGGTAAGTGGTGTCGCTGCGGGGCGCGCCGTAAGGGGTGTCGCAGTCGGCGTGTTTGGGATCGATGAGCTTGGCGCGTTCTTGGGCGTATTCCTTGGAGAGCAGGCCTTTCACCGGGACTTTCGCGAAGCGGGGGTCGGCATCGTAGCGATGAAGGTCGGCGTAGGCGAGTTTCATGGCTTCGATCTTCTTATGCAGTTCGGCGACGCTGAGCGGGCCGTCGGGTGAGGCGGGCGCGGTCTCCATGATGTTGAGCATTTCGAGCACGGCCATGCCTTGTCCGTTGGGAGGAAGTTCGTAGACGGTCCATCCGCGATAAGTGGTGGAGATGGGATCGACCCACTCGGGTTGAAAGTCGGCGAGATCGGCGGCGGTCATGGTGCCGCCAAACGATTTTTCGGTGGCGAGGATGGCTTGCGCGATTTCCCCTTGGTAGAAGGCGTCGGAGCCTTTTTCGGCGACCAGGCGGAGCGCCTTGGCGACGTCAGGGTTCTGGAAAATTTGTCCGAGGGCGGGAGCTTTGCCGTTGGGCAGAAAGACGCGCTGTCCCTCGGGATCGTGGGCGAAAGCGTCGGCGGCGTCGGCCCAGTAGTCCTCGACAATTTCCATGACAGGGTAGCCGTGGTCGGCGTAGAAGATGGCGGACTGGAACAGATCGCGCCAGGGCAGGTGGCCGAATTTCTGGTGGAGGGCGTTCCATCCCGCAACCGCGCCGGGAACGGTGACGGTGTCAATGCCCTCCTGCGGCATGGCATTCACATCTCTGGCCTTGAGATGCGCGACGGTCAGGCCTTGCGGGGCCCATCCGCTGGAGTTGAGGCCATAGAGCTTGCCGGTCTTCGCGTCCCAGTAAATGGCGAATAAGTCTCCACCCATGCCGTTCATCATGGGTTCGGTGACCCCGAGGGTGGCGTTGGCGGCGATGGCGGCGTCAATGGCGGATCCGCCCTTGGCTAGGATCTGCGCGCCCGCGAGCGAGGCTTGCGCGTAGCTGGTGGCGACGATGCCATAGCGGGTGATCACCATGGAGCGGGCGCTAGAGCGGTCTTGTGCGGCGAGGGCCATGGGAACCATGAGAAAGATAAGCAGTAGTTTCACGCGAGTGTCTCCCGGTGAGCGGCATGAGTGTAGCAAAAAGCGGCAGTCAGGTATCAGTCGTGGGGGAATCTTGAACCGCCGAGGGCGCGGAGATCGCTCGGATTCCCGGTGGAAACCTCAGGCGAGCTGGCGGTAGCGGAAGCAGGTGACCTGGTGGTCATTGACCATGCCAACAGCCTGCATGAAGGCGTAGCAGATGGTTGAACCGATGAAGGTGAATCCGCGCTTCTTGAGGTCTTTGCTCATCGCGTCGGATTCGGTGGTGCGGGGCTGAAGCTGTTTCACTGATCGAATGGAATTCACGCACGGCTTGCCACCGACGAATTGCCAGATGTAGCGGTCAAAGGAACCGAATTCTTTTTGTACCTTGAGAAAGGCCTGGGCGTTGCTGACGGCGCCGTGGATCTTAAGCTTGTTGCGGACGATGCCGGGGTCTTCAAGCAG